>Ga0114982_1001644_pt1 | contig 10486 bp, 7 predicted proteins | sample Shrwel_input2_FT_FD_87183 | JGI IMG/M metagenome (GOLD analysis project Ga0114982, IMG submission 87183) | Subsurface microbial communities from deep shales in Ohio, USA - Utica-3 well 1 S input2 FT | ecosystem: Environmental > Aquatic > Deep subsurface > Shale gas/oil reservoir > Produced... | reverse complement strand
GTGCCAGGTTAGTGCCAAGAATTTTGCTCCAACTGACATCGGCGGTACCACTGATATAAGTCCCTTCTGGTGGGAAATAATAGCCACCCCGATTACGCCAGAAATCATGGGATTTAATATCACGTTGGGTTTCCCGACCGCCAAACACGCTGGCGTTTAGCGTCCAGTCGTCAAAGTTAAAGCTATGGGTGTAAGTTAAACCATTAAACTGGGTGATTTCCCACCAGTACAGGTTGGCAGGAGGGCGGATCCAGGGATAGGCGTAACCAACTTCCATATATTCGGAAAAATAATACATCGGTAACATACGCCGTCCGGCCATCAAAGTACCATTCTGACCCACTTGATAGCTTAAATAAGCCCAGTCGACATCAGGGCTCCAGCCGTCAGCACCTTTGGCGACCAACTGGACTGTGGCACTAAGATTTTCCACCACATCAGCCCGCATCTGGACCGCAACCATGGACTCTTGTTCAAAATCAAACTCGGTGGTGTAAAAGGCATAATCATAAAAGTCGACCTGAAATTCTTTTTCGCCAGAAGGATCCACTTGCCCACTTAGCACTTTACCACCCACAACAGAGCCGTAGCCGCTGAATTGAATACGATCATTCGCGACAGTATAAAAATTAGATGAGGCAACCAGTAGCAATAAAACAAAAAATCTGTTCATGCCCTAACTCCTTAATATTGAATAAGAATCCGAACAGACTTGTCGGCTTGGCTGACGTCAATCACACCGATAGTGCTGGGATTTGTTGCGACCAAATTGAGCATCTCCGCCGCAGTAACTTCCTTGGGGGGCGTGCCTTTGCCGGTAAAAATCACTTTGGACCAATATGCTTTAAGCTGCGCGTTGCTTTTACCTAAAGCTTTTTCGTTAAAAAGACTTTGCTGACTGTCCCCTTCGGGGAGATTCAGCACAATGGCCGGACTGCCATCGGGGAAGCTTTTTTGTTTGCCGGTAAACAAGTTTTTCAAATAGGTTTCGTTAATGGCCTGTTGATTGGAAGGGTGCACTATGACTGCTACTTCAGCACTGACCGCACCAATCCAGCAAGCGGTTAAGACTGCTAAGGTACTTATTTTCTGTATCATATCGGGCTCCAGACATTAAATCGCTATTCAACCTTAGTCGCTAAAACATAGTCGTGAGAAAAATGACGCATTATTTGCCAAAAAATTTTGAACTTTTTTGAAATGAACCATACAAGTGCCAGTACACCTTGGCCTAAGCCCTGCTCAGGCAGGCGGGTTAAGGCTGAAGCTGCGGCTTAGCCTAAGGTCAAATCAAACGGCATCAACAACTTATCCTTGGTAAAACGGATTGAAGCATATCGCGGCTTTGTAGCGGCAATCACAGGCGGCTAAAGCTCGCTGTTTAGGGCTGATATGCTGCTGATGCACCGCGTAGCGCTACTGTCGGCGGCTGGCGCAAGATGGGCCATAACACTGAGCTACAGCTCAGTAATGTCAGCAGGCACAGCATGCCGGTGGGCATGATGACGGCGTTGGCGGTCAGTTCGGGTAATAATTGGCTGATTGGCAGCAGCCATTGTTGCAACAGTAACAGACTCAAGCCGATGGCTGCGCCTGCAGTGACGGCCATTAATTGCGGCCGACTGAGCTGTAGCCACAGTTGCGACGGCGCAGCGCCGATGGCCAGTCGAATGCCTAATTCATGGCGGCGTAACTGGAATTGATAACTCAGCATGCCGTATATGCCCAATAACGCTAATAGCAACACCAACACTGTGAGGCTGATTGTCGCCACGGCAGAAATCAGGTCATTATGTAAAAGCTGTTGCCTGGCTTGAGTAAAAGTCAGCATTGAAGACACCGCATATTTGGGCTGAATTTCATCAAGCCATTGGTTTAATTGCGCTTTGCTGATGTTGTGTTCAGGTCGGATTGAGAGCAGCAACATACTGCGTTGCGGATCAGGCTGCGGCAGTAATAAGCGGCCTGGTTCGATGGAACCTGCAATCGTCAAGTCGGCGATCACGCCAATCACCTGGTAGGGTTGTTGCGGCTGTGGGCTATTGAGCCAGAATAAGCGTTGTCCAGGGATCGCGGTCAGCGGTAACTGTGGGAATAACCGTTGTGCCAGAGTTTGATTCAGCAGCACCAGTCGGGCTGCTGAGCGGATATCTGCTGCGCTAAACTGCCGGCCAGTGAGTAGCGGGATCTGCAGCAGCGGTAAAAAGTGTTCATCAATCAGCGCGCCGGCTGTGCGTTGTGGCGCGCTAAAAGCGTTATCTAAGGCAACCACCGTTTGCCATTGATCATCACCAAAGCGATGTAACGGCGAGGCAGTGGTAAGGCTGACTTTGGCTACTGCGGCTTGTTGTTGCCAATGTTGTTGGATGCTTAGTAAATCCTGTTGTTGTTCGGCCGCACTGCGGGCTTTTTGCGCATCGCTTTGTAATTCCACCAGATAGGTGTGCTGCGTGGCAAAACCAAAAGGTTGCTGCAGATGCCGGATTGCTTGTAATCCTATCTGCATACAAGCAACGAGTATGATGGTGGCCATGCCCGCTTGAATGGCGAGTAAAGTAGCCGCGCGTTGACTGGAAAGCGCAAAGACACTGCCTTTGCCTGCACTTTGTAAACTGGCGGCCAATTGGCGGTAATCACAGTGACGCAGGATCACGGCAGTTAAAGTCAGTGCCAGTAGTAGCGTGAGGCCAATCACCAGCAGCAATGCAGGCCAGGCGAGCTGTAATTCCGCGGCCCGGGCTATATAAGGGGTCAGGTAAAAGCGCAGCCAGGGTAACAGTGCTACAGCCAGCAAGATCGCCAGTAACAGCGCCGTCAGATGTAACCATAATTGCTCGGCCAGGATGCGGCCAAATAATTGGCTTCGGCTGGCGCCCACTGCTGCAGCAATCGCCAGTTGTGGCTGGAGTTTGCTACTGCGCGCCAGCATCAGGTGACTGAGGTTACTGGCCGTGATGCCAACTAAAGCCAATACCGCGAGCAGCAGCAATACACTCAGTGCCGGGCTGTCGGCGTTCACTTTCGATTGCAGCGACTGCATCTTCAGTCGATGTGAATATGGCTGCAGTTGCGCGATCCCCGCATTTTCTTGACGAAACTGCGTTGCCAACCAATCAGACCATTGCGTTTGTAAGGCCGCCTCTTGCATGCTTGCTGGCAATGACGCTAGCAGATAATAGCCGGTGCGACTGGCGGACCAAGATTGCCGTTGTGCGGTGCTGGCGGGATTAAAATCAAACGGTAGCCACAGCTCAGTTGCACTTTGATCGGCACTCATCAGCTTCGGCTCGATAAAACCTTTGGCGGTGACACCAATGATCTGAAACATTTGTCCCTGGATGATCAGCGACTGTGACAGGATATCTGCACGCCCTTGATACAGTTGTTGCCAGCTCTGGTAACTCAGCACAGCAACAGGCTGCTGTTGCTGCAGATCTTCGTTGTTCTGAAAAAATCGTCCTAAATGCATCGGGACTGCAAGGAGTCCGTCATAGTCGGCAGTGACGTAACTAGTGGTCACTAAAGGTTTTTCTGCATGCTGCTGTAACAGCACAGTACCATAACCTTGCAGCGCACGAAGGCCGATACCATCTTGCGGCAGCACCGTCTGGTACAACTTGGTGAGGGCGGGCATTACAAAAGTCTCATCAACCTCCAGCCGACCTTGCCGCTCAATTTGACCACTGATGACCCTCAATTGCTGAGCCGCTGGGTAGGGTAAAGGCGCCACTAGCACTTGATAATTAAGTAAAGACACCAGTAATAACAGACAAAGGCTCAAGCTCAGTGTCAGCAGCACAGTGACTGCGTAATTGGGAGCCCGGCGTAACGACGCAAAGGCGCTGCGCAAATCATGTTTTTTGATCATCTCAGTGCCCTTGCTGCTGTTGATGGATCAGCTGATTGGCGTTTTGTTGCAAACAAGCGCGTAACGGCAACAGCAATGCCAGCAGCGAGAGGGCGCCTAACAGCGTGATTGTCAGCGCCAACAATGAGGGCCATTGCTGGAGCAGAATTTGTTGCAGTTGTGGCTGCAATTGGTCGCTGATGGCAAACACTAAACCGACGCTGCTGAGCAGCCCGATGCCGAGCGGCAGGCTGTGATCACGCAGCAATAACCTGACAATACGGCTGTTATTGGCCCCTAATGCCAATCGAATGCCAATTTCTTGGCGGCGTAACTGCACATGATAGTGGATCACGCCATATAAACCGACGGCGGTTAAAACCATCGACAGTATCGTCAGGATCAACGCAGCTATGGCGGTGAGATAGTGGCCTTGCAGCAACTGACTTTGTTGCTGGCTGAGTGCTTCAAACTGATAAATCAGCAATAAAGGACTGACTTGCGCCAGCGCCCGTTGCACTTGCAATCGGTCGAGTTGCTGGCCATCTTTGACCGCCAGAATAAAACTGTTGCCGCTGTGAAGGGGCCGGTACACCCGAGGCGGCACTGTGCTGGCGCCTGGTTTTTTCAAGCCTTTCACCACACCGATAATGGTAAAAGCACTTTCAGCGCCTGCACTGGCATCAAAGGACAGTTGCTGGCCAAGCGCCGAACCATTCGGATAGAGGTTTTGTGCCAATACATCATTAATGATCAACACATTGGCGCTTGTTTTGATCTGTTGCTGGCTAAAATCCTGGCCGGCCACTAAGGGTTGTTGTGTCACTTGAAAAAAATGCTCGTCGACAATTTGTGCTTGCGGCAACACGGTTTGGTTGCTGGCTAGATCCACCAGCGACCAGGTATTGCTTGCTTGTTGCTGTGGCGACATGGCACGACTGACACCTGCCACCATTGGCAGTTGCGCCAGCCTGCTGGTCAGATCGCTCAGCAGACTGCTGTATTGCGCGGGCGCTAAGGGTTGGGCGCTATTCAGCCGCACTTCGAGGCTAACCAGTTGCGAGGTTGGGAATACGGCAGGATCTTGCATCAGTCGCGTGGCATTAAACAAAAAAGTGAAGTTAAGCAGTAATAAACTACCGCTGATCGCGACTTGGCTGTACACCAAGATTTGGCGGGTGCTAGAGCGAATTTGGCGGGCGCCGCCTTTGCTGCCGGACGCCAGCTGGCTTTGCAACTGCTGGTAGTTCAGTAATTTGCTGCAAGCAAAAGCCAAGATGGCCGCTAAAAAAAGCATCAATAACAAAGCGAGCAGTAAGGTGCTGATATGCAAAGGCTGAAACCCCGCTAACGGCAATACATCCGGCAGATAGTGTTGCAACCAAGGAACCGCCAGCAAGGAGAAGCCCCAACCTGCCAGCGCAGCACATAGCATCAGCAGCGCAATTTCACTGAAAATGGCTAAGTGCAACTGGGCTGGGGCTGCACCAAGTGCCGCCGAAACGGCCAGTTCTTTTTGCCGCTCAGCGGCGCGGGATAATAACAAGTTGGCGATATTACAGCTGGCAATCAAAAGTAGCCCCAAAGCGCATGCGAGCATCAGATAAGCGGTTTGGGTCGAGTCGCCGAAAATCACTTGGCGAAAGCTATGCAGTTGCATCTGAACACGCCAGCCTTGATAAAACGGGATACTGCCGTTTGTTGTTGCCAGCTCTGATCCATCAAAGCAGTCAGGCTGGTGTTGGCTTGCGCTGGGCTGATCTCTGTTTTGAGGCGGCCGATAAAAATGCGTGGATTACTTCTATCACCAAAGCGCTGACGGGTGGATGCAGGCACCGGATTAAATTGCCAGGGGAGCCAAATCGCAGTTTGCCGACCCGCTTGGTAGAGTTCGGGTTCAATAAAATCGCTGGCGAGCACTGCGACAATGTTAAAACTTTGGCCGCGAATACTGAGCGTTTGACCAATAATGCTCGGGTCGGCGTTAAATAACGTCTGCCAACTGGCCGCCGATAACACGGCGCTGGCTAAGGCTTGTTCAGGATCAGAATTGGCATCCGGCAATTGCCCCAGCTGCACCTTGGCGGCTAAAGTCTGGAAAAAATCAGCACTGACATAAGCCGTCGCCAGTTTAGGTTGGGCCTGATGGGAAGCCAGCACTTCATCATCATAATGCGCTAAGCCCACACTGCTAAACACCGCATCAGGCAAGTGCTGCTGCTGATACAAATGCATCAAACCGGCATAGCCATAGGCGTTGACATTGACCATGCCGGTGCTATCGATCTGTTGCTGTTCCACTTTATACAGCTGCGCTGACGCCGGATAAGGCAGCGGTTGTAGCACCAAATGATCAAACAGCCGGCTGGCGGTTAATAAAATCGACAGTGTCAGGCCCATGGTCAAGATGACACTGAGGCTAAAACTAGGACGCCGCCATAAACTGCGCCAAGCGGTGCTGAGTTGGTAGCTGAGCATGGGTAAACCGAGCATGGGCTTTTTCATGTTATCGTCCTTGTAATGCATAAACCGCCGGCTTGCGGATAATGCTCCATACCGACAGTAGGGTAGTGAGCACGGTCAGCAGCACAATGAGCAGCAGTGGCAGGGCAAAACCGCTGCCGGACAGCGCAACGCTGAAAGTGGTTTTTTGCAGTGCAAACCAAAGCGCAGCAAGCCCAACCGCGGCCAACGCTAAACCGGCCAGCACTGGTTTTAAGTTCTCCCCCAGTAGTTGGCGCAAAATCGTCAGCGGCCGTGCGCCAATCGCCATCCGCACACCTAGTTCAAACCGGCGCAGCTGTACGCTATAACTCAGCACCCCATAAATGCCGATGGCGGCCAGCACAAAACTCAGCAGTACTAAAGCGCTGGTGACGGCGGCGGCCAAATAGTTGTTAAACAACACGCGGTTGACGTTGGAGGCGATGCTATAAATATTGGCGGCGCGATAGTGCGGCGAGACTTGTGTCATCGCTTGATTTATCGTGGTTTTATCAAGTTGCATGCCAGGCTTAAGCTGCAATTGCAGATTGGCGGTCTCAATCAGATTGCGGGTTAAATAACTGCGGCCGGTTTCTACCGCCGACCATTGATCCGGCAAGTGGTGATCGCTGCTGACACCGATAATTTCATAGGCCATGCTGGCATCCCTCGAGTAGAGTTTTTGCCCAATCACCTTGCCGTCTGGCTGCAATTGCCGTGCTAAAGTTTCATTAATAATCACCACCAGTGCTTGGCTGCTGATTTCCTGTGCCGTAAAGTTTCGCCCTTGCAGCAGCTTGATCTCAAACAAAGGCAAATAAAACTGATCGGTATAAACCGCACGGCTAAACAGTAAGTCGTTTTGCCGCTCTGGTGAGGCAATAAAGTTCATCGAGCCGTAATAACTGTCAAAAGAAATAGGTGGGTAGTTACTGACTGACACCGCCTGGACCGCAGGGTGTTGTTGCAACAAGTCTCTGACTTGCATCAGTTCGTTTTTTTGTTGGCGGTAGGCGGCACGGCGCTCTTCCAGTGGCAGGCTTTCTGCTGGGGCAGGGGTGATATTATCGATAGTCACCTGATAACGGTCACTGCTGGCAAAGCCGACTTGCTGGCGCAGTTGTTGTAACGATTGCAGTAAAACCTGTGCGCAACAAATCAGCAGCATGCTCGCCAGCATCACTTGGGCGCCGATCAACCATTGGCGGGTTCGAGCGCTAATTTGCACGCCACTGCCTTTACCGCTACTTTGCAAGCTTTGTTGCAGCGCCTGGTAGTTGATTTGTCGGCTGAGTAAGAGGCTAAAGATGAATGCCAGTAATAAGGTGATGACTAACGCAGCAGTAACAGTCACAGTGCCGACACCAAGTTCCAGTAATCTTGGCAATCGGTCGGCCATGAAGCTTTGTAGTAAAACATAGGCACCTGCCGCGACCGCCAGGGCAAGCAACAAAGCCGCAGCCATCAGCCAGCTCAGCTCGGCTAAAATTTGCGCCATTAAATGATGCCGTTGTGCACCAAGTGCCGCTTGAATACTCATATTACGTTGCTGGCGAGCAGCGCGGGACAAAAACAAATTAATGATATTAGCCGCCGCGATCATTAATAGCAGCAGGCTGCCCGCCAACATCCATAAAGTTCGGTTATGACTATCGCCCAGTAGCACCTGACGCAGCGGCTCGGCGTTAAACTTCACACTACGGCCTTCTTCACTGGCGACGCCTGAAATCTCGTCTTGATAACGCTTGGCAATTTCAGTGCGCCATTCTTGTTCAAATGCCAAGCGCTCGCTGGCTGTATTCAGTTTGCCGAGGAAAAAGTGCGCGCCGCTGATATCACCGGGTTGTGGTTGACTAGCATCGGCAAAATCCCAGGGCAGCCAGATATCGTTATGGCGGGAAGGGCCGGTGAGTTGGGGTTCGATAAAATGAGCGGCGGCAATGCCGACGACTTTATAAAACAGATTGCCCACTTGAATGCTGCGACCCAAGGTGGCCGGATCGGCGTTGTAATGTTCACGCCAGATTTTTTCACTCAAAATCGCCACCGGTTGTCGACTGCCGACATCCTCTTGCGCGCTAAAAGCCCGGCCTTGTAGTAGCGGCATCTGGTACATCCGCATATACCCTGGTGTGGTGAAGGCCACTTGAACTTGTGGGCTGTGCGCCAGATCGCGCAGGGTCATGCCGATATAGGAGAAACTAAACATGGCCTGATCGCTGAGTTTGGCCGAGGGCAGTGGATACAACTTGCTAAAAAGATGGATCGGCAATATCCGTGGATAAATGGTCGAGCCATCTTTTTCCAGCCAGGCCGTACTGCCAAATACCAATGACTCTTCCTCGGCATAAGGCAAAGGCGCTGCCAAAATCTGGTAGTTGAGGTTAAACATCGCCACTAAAGTGCCGAGGGTTAACCCCAAGGTCAGTATCACAGTTGCGGCATAACCTTTGGCTTTGCTCAGGGCGTAAAGTGCGTTCGATAAATCTTTAAAGGAGATCATCGGCTTATCCTTATGTTGGTTGCTCAGTTCCATCTGCATCTTTGGGGGCCGGCCACAATATCGCCGTCGTCAGCAGCACCATTGGCAAGAACAGGCTGTGTAGCAGCCATCGTTGATAGCCGTTCATCATGGCGCGACCTGCCGAAGTGGGGTTGCCGTTGGTTCTGGTGACGTGTTTTGCTGCATAGCCTTTTGCTGCATAGTCGTTTGCTGAGTGATTGGCGTGCCCTCAGCATCCAAAATCCGGCCATCCAGTAAATGCAATTTGCGCGAGGCCATATCGGCATAACGCGGGTCGTGCGTCACCATGCACAGTGTCGTGCCGTTGTTATTGAGCTCACACAGCATATCCATCACGGCATCGCCATTTTTCGAATCGAGGTTACCGGTCGGTTCGTCGACCAGCAGCAGGGCAGGGTTGCCGACTAAGGCGCGGGCAATGGCGATGCGTTGTTGCTGACCACCGGACAGCTGATTCGGTCGATGACCAGCACGGTGCGTCATATCGACGGTTTTTAAACAAGCCATCACCCGGGCTTCCAGTTCGGCTTTAGGCACAGCTTGCCGGCGATAACGCAGCGGTAAAGCGACGTTGTCGAACACGGTCAGTTCATCTATTAAGTTAAACGACTGAAAAATAAAGCCAATTTTTTCATTGCGGATAAAGGCAGCTTCGGACAACGATAAACCACTGACTTCCTTGCCTTCAATCTGATAACTGCCGGCTGTTGGCATATCCAGCAGCCCCAACAACGACAACAACGTGGATTTGCCACAACCAGAGGGGCCGCAAATTGACACAAAATCACCGGCAAAAATATCTAAGTCGATGCCGCGCAGGGCATGGGTTTCCATTTCGTCGGTGGCAAACACTTTGGTGATGCCTTGCATTTTAATTTTTTGTTCACGCATCTTTGATGTCCTTGTTTAGTTCGTGATTTGTGGCACAGCAGCTGGGTTGCTGTGCATGAGTCCGGTTATAACAATCTGATTTCTATCGTATCCCGATAAGTGCTCATATCCGACAGCACCAGTTTGTCACCGAACTGAGCGCCTTGCTTGATTTGCAAATAGCGTCCCGCTTCGTCGCCAAACTCGATTGTTGTGCTTTGCAGCAACTGGCCATCTGCGCTGACTTTAAACAATTCGCCTTTGCTGTGACTTTGGATATTCACCGGTCGTTCCACATACAAGGTGTTGCTGAGGGTGGTGGTAAAAATTTGCGCGTCGATATTCAGCTCTGGCCGCGCCGAAGCAGGCACCGCTTGGGTAAACTTTAATTCCACTTCGACAGTACCTTCGACCACCTGTGGCGTGATCCGGGTCACAATGGCGTCGGCTTGTTCTCGTCTGGTGTTAATACGCGCCTTTTGCCCGGGTTGAATTTGCTCGGCTTTGCTTTGCGACACCCGCACTAAGGCGAGTAAATCCTGATCGCTGCCCACCAGCGCCAGTTCTTGCCCGGGCGCTACACTTTGGCCAAGCTCGACCGGCAGCCGTTGTAACACGCCCTGAATACCGGCGCGCACTGTCAGTCGCTCGAGCCGCTGGCGCAGTCGACTTTCATGGGCGATGGCTTGATTGAGCTGCTCTTGCGAAATGTTGATAGCTTCTTGATTGACCAATTTCAGCTGAGCGAGTCGGTCTTGTTG
>Ga0114982_1001643_pt1 | contig 10499 bp, 7 predicted proteins | sample Shrwel_input2_FT_FD_87183 | JGI IMG/M metagenome (GOLD analysis project Ga0114982, IMG submission 87183) | Subsurface microbial communities from deep shales in Ohio, USA - Utica-3 well 1 S input2 FT | ecosystem: Environmental > Aquatic > Deep subsurface > Shale gas/oil reservoir > Produced... | reverse complement strand
GTTTTAATATCTGTACCCAATCTTTGAAGATAAGCGATCAATGCTATAATTTCTTTATCCTCCAATTTTACGTCTGGTCTTTTAGCATATTCGGCTTTTAAATCTGCTGCTTCAGAGAAAATATCTTTCACAATTTTTGCAGCCTGATTATCTGCCCACTTATCTGCAGAATCAATCTGAGCTTTTGTGTATGGTACGTCAAACGTATTTTTCATTAACGTGATTTTGTCAACCATCTTTGATCTGTCAAGATTATTGGCAATTAACCATGGGAAACGAGGCATAATAGAACCTGCAGACGTAGATCTTGGGTTGTACATGTGTTTGTAATGCCAAGAACTTGGGTTTTTACCACCTTCTCTGTGCAAATCTGGTCCCGTTCTTTTAGATCCCCAAAGGAAAGGTCTGTCGTAAATGAATTCTCCAGCCTTGGAATACTGTCCGTTTTTACCGTTAAATCTTACAATCTCATCTCTGAATGGTCTTACCATTTGAGAGTGACAAGAATTACAACCTTCACGGATATATAGATCTCTACCTTCTAATTCTAATGGTGAATAAGGCTTCACTGCAGAAATCACAGGTACACTTTTCTTTAATGATAAAGTAGGAATAATCTCAACCATACTTCCTATTGAAATGGTAAGTAATGACAATACTGTTAACAACATTGGCATTCTTTCCAACCAAAGGTGGAAGCCTTCTCCTTCTTTACGTTTGTTTCCTATGTTTGCTAAAGCAGGTGCTTCCGCAGGAACTTCTTTTTGGAATGATCCTTTTCTTACCGTAGCATAAACATTCACCACCATTAATAGTGCTCCTGAAAGGTAGAATAAACCTCCCATGAATCTTAATTTATAGTAAGGTATAATTGCAGTAACTGTATCTAGCCAGTTTTTCCACAACAAAGTTCCGTCCGGATTAAACTGCTTCCACATTAAACCTTGTGTAAATCCTGCGATATACATTGGCACTGCGTAGAAAATAATTCCTAAAGTACCTAACCAGAAATGCCAGTTAGCTAATTTTACAGAGTATATTTTTGTTCTCCACAAGATTGGTACCAAATAATAGATAACTCCGAATGCCATGAAACCATTCCATCCTAAAGCTCCTAAATGTACGTGACCGATAACCCAGTCTGTAAAGTGACCAATTTTATTGATGTTTTTTGTTGCCAATAAAGGACCTTCAAAAGTTGCCATACCATAACATGTAACTGCAACTACGAAGAATTTCAAAATAGGATTTTCTCTTACTTTATCCCAAGCTCCTCTTAGCGTAAGAAGCCCATTCAGCATACCTCCCCAAGATGGTGCAATAAGCATAATAGAGAATCCTGTTCCTACTGCTTGTGCCCAAGCTGGTAAAGCCGTATACTGAAGGTGGTGAGGACCAGCCCAAATGTATACGAAAATTAATGACCAGAAGTGAATAATAGACAGTTTGTATGAAAATACAGGTCTGTCTGCTGCTTTAGGTAAGAAATAATACATCAAACCTAAAACCGGTGTCGTTAATACGAAAGCAACCGCATTATGACCATACCACCATTGTACAATGGCATCTTTTGCTCCTGCGTAAGCGGAATAAGATTTCCATCCTGCAAATGATAAAGGCACTTCAAGGTTATTAAAGATATGAAGCATCGCAACGGCAACCCAAGTTCCAAGATAGAACCAAATTGCTACGTAAAGGTGTCTTACTCTTCTTTTTTTAATCGTCATGATCATATTGATCCCGAAGATAATCCAAGATATAGCGATTAAAATATCGATTGGCCATTCATGCTCTGCATATTCTTTTGAGGTGTTGATTCCCATAAAGAATGTGATGTATGTAGCTACAATCATCAATTGCCAAGTCCAGAAATGAATCCAAGACAAGGTATCACTATACATTCTTGTTTTTAATAGTCTTTGTGTAGAATAATAAACACCCACGTAAACAATATTACATACAAATGCAAAGATTACTGTGGAGGTGTGTAACATTCTTATTCTACCAAAACCAAATGCGCCATTCGTGCTAATCAGTCCCGAAATGTCTCCGGATGAAAGACTTTTAATTGTCGTATCATCAGTTCCGAACAAAAACTCAGGAAGTTCAGGGTAGAAAAGCATCAATGCTGCAGTAAGGCCGAACAAAAATCCTATAATACCAAAAACTATGGTCGCGTATAGGAATGCCCTAACAATACTGTTGTCATAACTAAACTTTTGTGTCTCCATATTAACTATTCACTTTTTTCTTCAATTTTATTATATCTCTCTTTTTTCCTCTTAATCATTTTTGTCGCCAGAATCTTTTTTGTCATCTTTTATTTCGTCCTCAAAAAGAATTCTTACAGCAGGAGATTCATCATCTTCAAACTGCCCTTTTCTGGCGTTTACTATAAAAACGACCAGAAAAACTACAGCCAAAGAAACGCTGCACAAGATCATTAAATATAGAATATCCATTAGACAACAAAATTAAAGTATTATGGGCTTCAAAATTAGTGAAAAATAATGATATTAATCACGAAATGCGGCTTCCTGCTAATTTAAAACAAGTCTAAATAAGCGTGTTTAAGCGGTCTTCTTGAAGTATTTTCTGCCGAGAATCCAAGTTGAAAGTGTAGTAAATGAAATTACTGTAATTGAACTTATCGGCATAAGTATGGCAGCAAATAGTGGAGACATATTTCCGCATACTGCAAAACTGAGACCTACAATATTGTAAAGAAAACTGATTACGAATGTTAATTTCACAATAGTGATTGATCCTTTGCAGACATTTAAATAATCATCAAGATTGGATACTTTGTCACCATTCATAATAACATCCGATGAAGGTGTAAAGCTGTTGGTGTCATCAGAAATAGCAATTCCTACGTTGCTTTGTTTCAATGCTCCCGCGTCGTTTAATCCGTCTCCTAGCATGGCGACTTTCATCCCTTTGCTCTGTAGGTTTTGAATGTAATTCAGTTTGTCTTCAGGACTTTGGTTGAATGCCATAGAACTCACATTCGGAATGATTGTTTTAAGCTGATTTTCTTCTGAAGAATTGTCTCCGCTCAGAATAAATATCTTGTAAAGATTCAGTTTTGTAAATAGGTTTTTAAGATTTTCGCGGTATTCATTTTTAAAAATAAATTTACCCAAAAATTCATTGTTCTTGCTTATATACACTGCAGTTTCAAGATTTTTAGATTCCTGATTATTGTATTTTGCAGAGCCTATTTTGTAAATATTCCCACGTATGCTTGCTTCATAACCTTTACCTGAAATTTCTACAAAGTTTTCTACCGGGAAGTAGTTATCATTAATTTCTATAAAATCATAGAGTGATTTTGATAGTGGGTGGTTAGAGTTTTTCAGTAAAGTTTTAATATTCATCAAATCAAATTCAGGTATTTCAGAGCCTTCAAACTTGATATTGGTTTTCTTTCTCTGGGTAATTGTTCCGGTTTTGTCAAAAACAATTGCGTCGATTTTGGAAATTTTTTCAATCGTTAAAGTGTCTTTTACATAGAATTTATTTCGGCCTAAAATCCTCATGATATGTCCGAAAGTAAAAGGTGACGAAAGCGCTAATGCGCACGGACAAGCAATAATCAGAATTGCAGAAATCACCTGAAACATCTTCTCTAAATCGATAAATGACCAGTAAATTCCTGATATTAAAGCAATCCCTAAAATGATGAATGTGAAATATTTGCTGATATTATTGATTAAAGTATCTAAACCTGTCTCGTGTTTTTTAAATGCTTCTTTGTTCCAAAGCTGCGTAAGGTAACTCTGGTCTACATTTTTGATGACTTCCAGTTCCAGAGATGAGCCAATCTGTTTTCCGCCTGCGAATATTTTGTCGCCTGGCTGTTTGCTGATGCTTTCGCTTTCTCCTGTGATAAAGCTGTTGTCGATGTTTCCTTCGCCATTAATCAAAATAGCATCTACAGGGATGATTTCTTGGTTTCTTACCAGAATTCTGTCACCTATTTTAATTTCAGAAAGTAATATGTTTTCCTGTTTTCCTCCAAAATCTACTTTGGTAACAGCAATTGGATAAAAAGATTTGTAATCTCTGTCGTAAGATAGTGAGCTGTACGTTCTTTTCTGGAACATTTTGCCTAAAAGCATGAAGAATAAAAGTCCGCACAAGGTGTCAAAATATCCCGGTCCGTAATCTGTTGCCACTTCATACACGCTTCTTGCAAACAAAACGAATATTCCCAAAACAATTGGGACATCAATATTTACGATTTTGTTTTTTAAACCATACCAAGCAGATTTGTAATAATCTGAAGCTGAATAAAGTACCACTGGAATGGATAGCATGAACATTAAAAATCTGAATAATCCTTTGTAATGTTCCATCCAGACATCTTCGCCGCCGATATATTCCGGAAAAGCGAGAAACATTCCGTTACCGAAAGCAAATCCGGCAATGGCAAGCTTCACCAACAAAGATTTATCAAGATGATCTTCGTTTTTCTCTGCCGTCTCAAGACTGATTGCGGGTTTGTAGCCTAAATTGGTTAAGAATTTAGCTAATTCGCTTAATTTTAAATCGTTATGGTTAAAAGAAATCTGCAGGGTTTTTCTTGTGAAATTTACCTGAGAATATTTAATGTCTTTGTGAAGAGTATGAAGACTTTCTAAAAGCCAAATACATGATGAACAGTGAATTACAGGAATTTTAAAAGTAACAAGACTTGTACTGCCTTCTGAGAAATCTGTTATTCTCTCAAAAATTTCAGGAGTATCGAGATAATCAAACTGAGAAGAATTTTCATCGCTTGGTCGTATTCCTGCTTTCTTATTTAGTTCGTAGAAATTACTTAGATTGTTGATATTCAGTATTTCATATACAGATTTGCAACCGTTGCAACAGAAAGTTTTGTCATCAAAAGAAATTCTTTCCTTCTCTATGTCTTGACCACAATGAAAACAGTTCTCGCTCATCTTCATAAATTATTGACTCACAAAATTATAACATTTTTTTTTGTTTATCGAGTTAAAATGTTCTATTTTTGTGATAAATGTCATACTAAAATGTCGCAGGAAAAACAGATTGCTATTGAAGAAAGATTTGCTAAGGTTTTTAACGATAATTCCTTCAAAGAGAGGCTTTCAAGTACTGATTTCGAAAGATATCTTAATGCTAAAAAAAAGCTGAGTTTTCAGAAACACGACATCATTTTTGATGATGGTGAAATTCCGAAAGGAGTGTATGTTTTAGAAAAAGGTGCTGCAAAATTATCAAAGTCAGGATCTTTTGGTAAAGATCAGATTTTAAGATTTATAAAAGAAGGGGATATCATTGGTTATCGTGCATTGTTGTGCGGTGAAAATTTTCAGGCTAAAGCTGAAGCAATGACAGAGGTAGAATGTACTTTTCTACCGGCAGATATCTTTATGGATCTTCTTGAAGTTGATCCAAAGCTGTCATTCATTATGCTTCAGAAAATATCTTATGAATTGGGAGAATCTTCAAATACCATTACCTTCCTTGCTCAGAAAACAGTAAGAGAAAGATTGGCTGAAATTTTAATTCTTTTGGAGCAAAAACTGGGTACAGATCCTGAAGGATTTATCAAAATCTCATTAACTAGAGAAGAAATTGCCAATATTATTGGTACTGCAACAGAAAGCGCCATTAGACTGATTTCCGAATTTAAACAGGATAGTCTGATAGAAGTAGACGGCAGAAATATCAAAATTCTGAATCACGATAAACTCATGAAACTCGGTCACGTAGTTTTATAGATTACAAACATACAAGTCGGCTAAAGCCGACTTTTTTAACTTTTAAATAATACTTATATTATGTCTGTTCATTCTGAAATTAAAAGAGTTACCACAGAAACCTTGCGAAAAATGAAATTTGACAAGGAAAAAATTACAATGCTTACTGCGTACGATTATACTACTGCAAAAATGGTAGATGCAGGCGGAATTGACGCTGTCCTTATCGGAGACTCTGCTGCAAATGTAATGGCGGGCTTTGAAACGACTTTGCCTATCACATTAGATCAGATGATTTATCATACGCAAAGTGTGGTAAGGGGAATAGACAGAGCTTTGGTAATTGCAGATCTTCCTTTCGGAACCTATCAAAGTAATCCAGACAGAGCGTTGGAGTCTGCTGTAAGAATGATGAAAGAGGGTGGAGCTCATGCAATAAAAATAGAAGGCGGTAAAGAGATTTCAAAATCAATTAAGAAAATAATTAATGCCGGAATTCCTGTAATGGGACATTTGGGATTAACACCGCAGTCTATCTATCAATTCGGAACTTATAAAGTAAGAGCTAAAGAGGTAGAAGAAGCAGAAAAATTAATCAGTGATGCCAAACTTCTGGAAGAACTGGGTTGCTTTGGAGTTGTTTTAGAAAAAATTCCTGCAGATTTGGCTAAAAAAGTTTCGGAAAGCATCAGTATTCCAACCATAGGAATCGGAGCAGGTGCAGATTGTGATGGTCAGGTTTTGGTGTATCATGACATGGTGGGAATGAATAAAGGTTTCTCTCCAAAATTTTTACGAAGGTATTTAGATTTATATACAGAAATTACAGAAGCGGTTGCGCAATATGTAAAAGATGTGAAAAGCTCTGATTTCCCAAACCAAAATGAAAGCTACTAATGAGAAATAACAATTTACAAGTGGCACAGGGAGTAATCTCTGTTTTGGCGATACTATGTTTGGTTGTGGGATGGTTTAATCTTTTCTCACCTGAAGTAAATGTAATCATCAAAAACAAATTGTTTTATCTTTTAATAGGTCTGAGTTTTATTTTACAGGCACCGTTGCTTCAGAATGAAAAGTTTAAATATCCAATGTATGGTGCAGCAGCACTGTGTATTGTTGGAGCATTCTTACCTATAGATTCTAATCTTTCTTTCATCAAGACAATTGGTTTGTTAGGAGGTGTAATCATTTCATTTACAAATAGATCAGCTACGCGTCAGTAAACTATGGAAGAGCAAATTCTATATGAAGATAATCATCTTTTGGTGATCAACAAAAAAGTGGGACAGCTCGTACAGGGTGATAAAACCGGTGACGAACCCTTATTAGATTCTATTAAAAATTTCATAAAAATAAGAGATCATAAACCGGGAAATGTTTTTCTCGGTTTAGTTCATCGTATCGACCGACCTACATCTGGTTTGGTAATTTATGCTAAAACTTCCAAAGCACTTTCCCGACTGACTCAAATGGTGAAAAACAGGGAAATCAGGAAAACATACTGGGCTGTAGTTGCTAAAGAGATGATTCCTCAAAGCCAGAGATTGGTGCATTATCTGAAGAAAAACGAAAAAAATAATAAGGCAATTGTTTTTACTAAATTAACAGATGGAGCAAAAGAATCTATTCTTACCTATCAGATTATTAAAACTTTAGATAATTATCTTCTTTTGGAAATTGATCTTGAAACAGGAAGGCATCATCAAATTCGTGCCCAATTATCAAAAATTGGAGTTCCTATAAAAGGTGATTTGAAATATGGTGCATCCCGTTCCAATCCTGATGGAGGAATTAATCTTCATGCAAGAAGGTTGGAGTTTATTCATCCTGTAACGAAAGAAAATATCATTATTACAGCTCGTGTTCCGCAAAATGATGCGATCTGGAGAGCTTGCGAATAATCTTTTAGAATTTAAGTTCAATATAATTAGTTGTGAATATGTTTGCTAATAATTCATATTAAATGTTTTTATTTTTATGTTTTTATAATAATATTGTGTGTTGTTAAAAAAATGTTAAATTTGTTTGAATCTAATTTAAACTTATATGAAACATTTCTACACAATTTCTTCACGGCAGAAAATAGCCAAAATCAGACGAATTTTTTCTGTTTTTGCTATTTTTTTATCAATAGCATTCTCGCAACAGTTTTTTGCACAATTGTATCCTGTCGCAGGAACATGTACTAGCTTAGGCACAAATACTTATGCGCTTAACAGTACTGCAAACTCTTCCGCAACAAATCGAATAGCAGTTATTTATCCTGCCAGTCAATTGGTTGGGATTGCCGGTCAGCAACTCAATTCTATGTTTCTTAAGAAGTTCACAGCCACTGATCTTGGCGGAACTCCAAATCTGAAAATTTATCTTAAAGAAACTCCCAATGTAGATTTTGGAACCGGTACTATAGATTGGTCTACTCAGATAACAGGTGCTACTTTGTTGTATGACTCTAATCCCGTTACTGCTGCTGCAGGAGCTGCAGGATGGAAAGAATTTAGTTTTTCAAGTAACTTTTCTTATTCCGGTACTTCCAATCTGATGCTTTTAATGGAGTATGTGAATACTGGCAATACTACAAGTACTACTTGGCAATATGAATATACGGCACCTTGTGTAGTAACTACCAACAGTTATACTACAAGATATATTAATACCACAACGGGTACGTTGGGAACATCTTTAACAAGTAATGATTACAGAAGACCGGTTATCGGTTTCAATTATGTAGTTAATTGTCCTTCAACTACCGTTCCTGTTGTTTCGGGGATTACAACAAACAGTGCAATAGCCAACTGGACTGCAGGAGGAACGGAAACAAGTTGGGACTATGCTGTTGGTTTGTCTAATGCGGGTATTCCGACCACTTGGACCACTACATCCACACCTACTGCAACTTTATCTCTAAATCCTCAGACTGAATATATTTTCTTTGTAAGAGCAAACTGTGGAGGATCTAATGGCTCAAGTGCCTGGAAAGCATCAACTCCTTTTAAAACATTGTGTGCACCTACGACATCTATGTTTGAAAATTTTGATAGTTATGCAACCGGAAACATTGTGCCAGATTGCTGGGCAAGAATTGTTGGAGCGTCTAATACGGCTCAAAGTATTAGTTCAACTATTCCTGCATCTGGTACAAGGAACATTCTTCAGACAACTTCTACAGCAGCAAATGCAACAATTGTAGTGCTTCCGGAATTTAGCAATGTGAATGCGGGAACTCATTGGTTAAGATTTAAAGCGAGAGTGGCATCGGCTACAGGTTCTTTAGATGTGGGATATGTTACTAATATTGCAGATGCTTCTACGTTTGTAAATATCCAAACCGTTAATATTCTGAATACTTCTTATACAGCTCAGGATTCAGAATATACTGTGATTGTTCCAAATACAGTTCCTTCAAATGCAAGATTGGCTATCAGAAATAATGGTGCATCAACGGTAGGTCATTTTTATGATGACGTGTATTGGGAAGCGAAGCCTTCATGTATCTCTCCTACGAATATAAGTGTTTCAAATATTTCTCCTACATCAGCGCAAATTCAATGGACTGCGTCTGTAACGCCACCTGCGAATGGATATGATATTTATTATAACACTTCAAATACTCCACCAACTGCATCTACAACACCATCTGCAACGGGCATTACAGGTACATCAACGACAATATCCCAGCTTTCCCCAAGTACTTTGTATTATTTTTGGGTAAGATCCAGATGTTCTTCGAGCAGTTTTAGTAATTGGACGACACAGATTGTAAGCTTTAATACATCATGTCAATCTCCGGCTATTTTGTCAACTGCGGGGGCAACGGTATGTCCTAACAATCCGGCGATACTATCTGCAACATCTGAAGCTGGAGCTTTATTTACATGGTATGATGCTGCAACTGCAGGGAATATCGTAGGATCTGCAAGTAGCTATACAACGCCACCATTATCAGCAACTACTAACTATTGGGTAACTGCGAAAAGCCAAACTTCGGGTATTGTCGGAAAAACCACTCCTGTTTCAACAACGGGGAACAACGGATTTAATGATGTAGGTTTAGTTTTTGATGCTATAAACAAGTTTACGCTTCAATCGATTGATATTTATCCAATACATGCTACAAATACGACAGGAACAGTAACAATTGCTTTGAAAAACTCAGCGGGAACTACTTTGGAAACTGCAACAGTTAATGTCAATATTTCCCCTTCAGGACTTTTGAATACGGTTGCTCTTAACTTTAATGTACCTGCAGGAAACGGTCATAGATTGGTGGTGACAGGTGTAACAAATATTAGCAACCTTATAAGAGAAAGCGTAACAACTGCATTTACTTATCCTTACATTTTACCTGGTGTTTGTTCAATTACATCAGCATATACAGGAGGTGTATCAGCAATCTATTACTATTATTTGTATAATTGGCAGGTAATTTCATCTTGCGAATCACCAAGAACTATGGTTACGGCTACAGTAGATACAAATTGTCTTTCGACTTCAGAAATTGATAAGCGAGATGCAATTAAAGTATATCCAAACCCATTCTCTGAAATTATCAATATAACTAAATCGGAATTGGTAAAAACAATCAGAGTTTCTGATCTTTCAGGGAAGTTATTGAGAACGATTAATCTGCCGGAAGCGGTTTTAAGATTAAATGATCTTGCTGCCGGAATGTATCTTCTGCAACTTGATATGAAAGATGGCTCTCAGCAGTTCATTAAAATTATTAAAAAATAATTTCATTAAATTTTTAAAAAACATGAAACC
>Ga0114982_1001642_pt1 | contig 10500 bp, 13 predicted proteins | sample Shrwel_input2_FT_FD_87183 | JGI IMG/M metagenome (GOLD analysis project Ga0114982, IMG submission 87183) | Subsurface microbial communities from deep shales in Ohio, USA - Utica-3 well 1 S input2 FT | ecosystem: Environmental > Aquatic > Deep subsurface > Shale gas/oil reservoir > Produced... | reverse complement strand
GCCAAGCTCCAGCTTAACGGCCAGGACCGCTTCTCTGAGCGCGAGGGTTCCTACTTCGACACCGTGCAGCCCTACCAGCACCACACCGCAACCCCCAACACCGGTATCAACGTTTACTCGTTTGCCCTTCGCCCCGAAGAGCATCAACCCAGCGGCAGTTGCAACTTCTCTCGCATTGACAACGCTACTCTTCAGCTTGTTCTCTCCAACGCTACCGTTGAGGGTGTCAAGACTGCCAAGGTTCGCGTCTATGCTACCAACTACAACGTTCTCCGTGTCATGAGTGGCATGGGAGGCCTTGAAGCTGCATGCTTGGCACTGATGATGATCGTGCTGGCTGTGAACAAGGGCCAAAAAGCAGTATGCCATGGTAAAGTGAGCTATTACCTTGGAAAACCATTTATGTCCTCACCATCGTCTGCATTGATGATATGACTAACTGCTAGTGATTCCGACTTGTTGCCGTCGGAGTTGCAACACATCTTGTTGTTCGGGAAACCCCTTAGAGCCTTTTCTACCAAGCTCATCTCCGAAAGGAATGAGTGGCCAAGAGTAATGAACTTGGGTACGGTAATAATGAAAAGGATTGGGCAATCCGCATGCTCACTACCTAAAGACGATAGTAATACGCTAGTCAACGGTAGGGCGTCAGAGACTGAACGGATGTGGGTCGTTAATGAAGGTTTAAGCAACCTGAAACGGCTTAAGATACAGTCCTCCCTCTAGGGAAACTTAGGGGAATAAGAGTGCTTACAGCAATTAAATTGCATGGCGCTTCACAAAATATAAAAAAATCATTTCATGTTATTTATTGGATAATATGAACAGTCAAGGGTGTGCATAGTATGCACGCCCTTTTTATGTATGTGCAAAGGGTGTTCATACTATGTACTCCCTTTGCACCCCATCGGTGGTGTAGATACTATGGACGTCATGAAAAACATTATAATTGGTGGTGTCAACACTGTTGACGGCACGAAAATATCAATAAATTTAATAATTATAAAAAAAAAATTGATTCATTTTTAATTTAAATTTTTGATTAACATAACCCATGACTACTACCCACATACATCCTTTCCAACATCTTGATGCAATTGTTCGGGCAAACCATGCATCATTGTCGGTGGAATATGTTCCAGGACACACAAAAACAGCTGGACGTCATTCCAACATCATGAAGAACCCGTTGTGGAAAATAAAAATGGAAAACGGTGAAACCAAAATCCTAATGCAGTGCGAACCAAATGACACATTGTGCATATTGTGCGAATCATCCTATCAAAAAATCATTGAACATGAACAAATGCACAATGATTGCAAAAAAAATACCTGGTATAAATTGACGAATGGATACATTTCATCTAGTTGTTTGAATTTGCACATGCACCAAGTCATAACCGGATGTCACGGAAACGGAAAAGGAACATCCACTGTTAGCGTGGATCACATAAACCGCGACCCATTGGACAATCGGTCTTGCAACTTGCGCGTTGCTACTTTCCATGAGCAACATCAAAATGCGAAGGGAATGATCCCGGGCACAAAACGAGATCGCAAATGGAATGCAAGACAGTTGCCAGATGGAATTGAACAATCCATGTTGCGCAAGTATGTCGTGTATTACTCCGAAATATATGACCAAAAATCGGGAAAGATGCGGGAATTCTTCAAGGTAGAAAAACATCCCAAATTACAAAAACCATGGATGTCAAGCAAATCGGGCAAGGTAACAACGCTTGAAAAACTTGATCAGGCAAACACGGTCGTAGACAATCTTGAAAATGATATTTATCCAAGCGACGCCGACGACACCGCAGTTTTGCCCAAATGCATTTATATATCCGAATTTAGAAATAAACCTCATCTGGTATTTGACATGCGCAAAGACGGCAGCGACAAACGGTTGTCGTTGAAGATGGTTCTACCTGCCGAATACAATTTACAAGATGAGTTGGAACGATTCCGAGAGAAAATCACTGCAAAATATGGCGATGGAATAATATGAAATGAAATTTAACACATATTAAAAAAATCATAATATTTTTTTTGTACGATGTTTGAAAAACAAACACACAATCACCAAGTTTAATGTATGGTCGGAGTTACATTTTCAGGAACTGGAGAGTTAACTCAAGCAATCGCAACTGCCGGTCAATATAATGGACCACATTTTCAAAGAGGGAGCAAACTAAAATGCATATAATTTAATTTATATGCACAATGTAACCATGAACCATGAACCTACAAATTTATTCTTCTTTTTTTAAAATCGCATGTGCTCTCCTGATTTTAATACTCGTTTCGGCTGCAGTGCAAAACCGGTTCGATAAAAAGCATGATAATTCATCTAACCCCATTGTCTCATCCCCGTTCAAAAACTTATTTGACGACCAGGGCGCCCCGTTGAATGTGATCCTGATTGCGGCCCCCTTTCGCACCGAGGAGGACGAGCAGGCGTACGAATTATATAAGAGCCAGGGCCTCTCCTTTTGCGGCATATCCAGCTACATCAATTTCCCCGGCCATATTGAGAACCCGCACGAGGACCGCTTCCACGAGGAGCGCGGGCACGATTACCCCGCCATGGTGTCGGCGTGGCTGCACTGTTTTAGGGACCCGCCCACCAATCTGCAGCGGTCGGGGTTGCCGCTCATGCTGCTTGCCGAGTCGGATTTGAAGGACGCCGACGCGTACAAGCCCGACCCCACCATCAAAAAAGAATACGACTTCATGTACGTGTGCCTGCAGGACAACGACAAGTGCGAGCCCGGTTGGCAGTCGTACAATCGGAACTGGGACCTGGCCAAGCAGTGCCTGGAAATCATGTGCGGCGAGTTCGGGCTGCGCGGCGTGCTCGTGGGGCGCACCAATTGCGAGTTCACGAATAAGTGCAACGGCATCGTCAAAGTGGTTCCGTTCCTGGCGTACGACGCGTTCCAAAAAGAGATGCAGAAGTGCCGCTTCCTGTTTGTGCCGAACGTGGCCGACGCCTCGCCGCGCGTCATCACGGAGGCCATGTGTTACAACATGCCGGTCCTAGTAAATCGCAACATCCTGGGCGGCTGGCACTACGTGGAGCCGGGCGTGTCGGGCGAGTTCTTCACAAGTAAGAACGACGTGAGGCCAGCACTGCGCAGATTAACAACCCAGATGAACGCATATGCCCCCCGCCGGCACTTCATGCGGCACCACGGCAAACACCGCGCCGGCCGCCGCCTGGCCGCGTTTCTCAAGCAGCATTACCCGGGCCTGAACAACAAACACATGAAATACGCCACGATCACGATTTGACATGTGACCGACGCGTAACAACCATGTAATTCATTAAATCATAAATCATAATGAAATAATGAAATATAAAATATAAATGAATTACATGTTACCCTTGAAACAAATTTTAAGGCGATCATGTGTTTTTCTGAACGAATTTCTCTCGGATTCGGTGTAACCGGAATTGTTGCGGCGCTATTCATCTACGCGCGCACCAAGAATGCGTATGCGTCTATCGGACTTGCGTATTTTGCATTGATGGAAATCATCCAGTACTTTCAATACAAGGTGATTGACCAATGCAACAATAAAATCAATCGGTATTTGACCATTATTGGCTACATCCACATATGTTTTCAGCCGCTGTTTTTCAACCTCTGGTTGTTTGCGTTCACGGCGAAACCGATTGTGCAATATTTATACATGTCATTTTTTGGAGGGATCATGCTGGCATCACGACTATTCTATGTGAAAAATAATGAATTATGTGACGCATCGTATGAACCGCTGTGCGGCAAGCGGACCTGCTCCGTTTCGGGTGAACGCCACATTGCATGGAACGTGCGGTTGCGTGCGCCCGACTGGGTCACTCCCAGCATTTCGCTGCATTTTTTCTTGTGGATTTTTCCAGCGCTGTCCATGTTCCAATTGAAACCCGTGTTGGCACTCATATTAACTGCACCCTATTTCGGTTATCTATTGACAAACAACATACACGAACGCCCTGCAATTTGGTGCTACACATTTGTCATGCAAGTCATTGTCACGTGTTGGTTATTGCTGCGATAGGCAAATATACTAATTCAAAAGCATTTAAAGCCGCATTGATTTAATTCAAATAACCAAAAAATTGAAAGGTTGTCCGAGTTTGTCAACCTTTGAATAGTAACAACAACAACAACTTCAAGGAAACCAGAACCAATACATACAACAATGTTTCGTACAGTATCATCATCTGTTCAATCCGTACCTGCTCCTGCTCCTGGAAAGAATGCCGGCAAAAACAAGAAGAAGCGTGCCAACAAGAAGAAGCGTGCGGCAGCAAAAGCCGGGACTGGTGGCTCTGCAACCATGACGTCGCAGCTCGGCGCCGGTCGTGCCACGGTTCCCCAGTGGTGCAAAATTGACATTGACCAGGTGGCAAACCACGCCGGCGGGTTTGTGTGGAAGCTCACCGACCTGGAGCACGCCAGGCGCTACTTGATCATGGGCGCCAAGGACAACGGCAACTTCTATCAGACCAGCGAACAGGTCTCCACCGAGTGCAATACGGCCATCCTGCGTGTCATCCGCAGCCAATCGCCCGACGATTTCGTGAAGCTGTGCGCGATGATTGAAGACATATCGGTTCGGGGTCTGGCTGCGCGTCAAGAGCCCACTTTGCTCTCCCTCGCGGCGGCCATCGTGTTTGCACCCACGCCCGAGAAAAAGGCAGCGGCGCTGGCGCTGGTTCCCAAATGCGTGCGCATTCCGACGCATGCGTTCATGCTGGCTGGCTACGTCACGGACCTGTCGCAGTGCAAACCTGGAAAGGAGAAGGGCAAGGGCTGGGGGAGCGGCTTCCGCAAGGCGCTCAGTCGGTACTACACAAGCCGACGAGGTCTGGAGCTGGCAACCGCGCTCACCAAGTACAAGAACCGTGAGGGATGGCGCCACGAAGACTTGCTGCGCATGCTGCACGTCAATCCGGCTGCGCTGAGGGACGACGGTGCGCGCTTGGTGTTCAAGTACGTGTTTGCCTGTGCCAAGGGGGAGAAGGAGTTCATTCGCAAGCTGCTGGCCGACATTATCGCTGCATTCACGCATGAACGAGCCATGCAGCTGCTGGACACGCCGATCCCGTCTACCAAAAAGGACGAAAAGACAAGCAAACCCAAACCATCAGCGGCTAAAACAAAACCCAAACCATTATCTGTGGCGGGGTTCAAGTCGGCAATTCAAAGTGTGTTCTCCAAGGCAACGACAGCGGCAACAATACCAGCACAAAGAAAAACAGAAATCCGTTTCAACCCAACAAGTTCAGACGCAACAAGTTCAGACGATGCGACCAGCGTGGAGATTGCGACCTCGGCGTTTCAGTGGAAGCGCATGTTCATGAATCGGGTTCCAACCGGAGGATTCACGATTTCGTTGGAACTGCCGGTTGGAACGCACGACTTCAAGTTCATCGTGGGCGGAGTGTGGCAGTGCGACCCCAGCAAGCCGATTCACAAGACGGGCGACCACGAGAACAACTTCATTGAGGTAAAAGAGCAAGCGCAAGACCAGGAACCGACGACGACCACAACTGCAACGGCCACCCATGTGCCACGCGACCTCGTTGACACCGCTCTCTACCTACAGGCAATCCTGGCGATTGAATCATGCACCACGAGTGTGTCCGACCTCTACAAGGCCCTTGCCCTGGTGCGGGACCACGGCCTGGTACGCGAGCAGATTCCCACGCATTTGCTCAACAGTTCGGACATTTGGAAGGAGCTGTTGATGTCAAAAGGCGCCAACGGCAAAGGCATGCCGCTGGAGGCCCTCACTCGCAACCTGGGGAAGATGTCGTCGCTGCCCAACTTCATGGGTCCCGCAAACACGGATGTCATCTGCGCCCGACTTTCATCCGAGGAGGACATTCAAAAATCGCGCATTCACCCGTTCAAGGTGTTGGTTGCTTCCAGGATTTACGGCGCAGGGAAGGCAATGAAGGGCGCGCTGGCCTGGACGGTGTCGCCACGAGTGCGCGACCAACTCACGACAACCTTCATGCGTTCGTTCAAGAACGTGGCACCCACGGGCAAACGCTACATGGCCGCACTGGACGTGAGCGGCAGCATGGATGTGGCCTGCATGGGATGCCCCGCCATCAGTTGCAGGCAGGCATCCGCCGCGTTGGCACACATGCTGTACGAAACCGAGCACACTGGCAAAGGACATGTGTACGTGCGCGGCTTCACCGCGGTAGCATCGTCTGGGTACGGTTACGGCTTGGGATCCGTGAGTCCTGCAGACAACGGGTTCCGCAACTTTGACCCCTACGTGAGGCGCGGCATGACGCTGGACCAGTTCATCGCGGCAACCAATGCACCCTTCGGCGCCACCGACTGCTCGCTCCCCATGCTCCGCGCCACGGAAGAAGGGCTGGACGTGGATGTGTTCATCGTCATGACGGACAGCGAGACGTTTGCGGGCAGGGTGCACCCCCAGGTTGCGTTGGAAGAGTACCGCAAGAAAGCCAACAAGCCCGACGCGAAGCTGATTGTGGTGGGAATGACCGCGAACAACTTGACGATTGCCGACCCGAACGACCGCAACACGTTGAACCTGGCGGGGTTTGACGCGTCAATGCCGGAAATCATCGCCATGTTCGTGCGCGGGGAACTCTAGTCAGAAAACCTACGGTTTTCCGAACCTTTCCCTCCTTTGCGTCCCGTAACCCCTCCTTTGCGCCCCGTAACCCCTCCTTTGCGTGTATGTGTTTTTTATTTTCAGTTTACACGACGTCATTGCACATTTTCTCTATTTTCAAAAAAAATTGAATACTTTTTTTTTGCATTTACTAGAATGCAGCGAACCCAGACATCATGAGCAGACAACAACAAGAACAACAACTCTTCAGCCGAACCGCCGAGCTGTTGTATGATGACAAAATCACGCCGAAACAAGCCTGTTCGTTTATTGAGACGCTCCGCGATGCGAGCATATTTGCGGACGATATATTGGAGCCAGAAAACCCAGAACAAGAAAAGCAAAAAGGATTCAACGAAATTGCGGGGGTTTATGCAGATTGGAAAATCACAAAGGAAGAAGCATGTGACCTCTTTGTGGAGTGGATCGAGGAGTGGAAGATTGTAAAGAATTGAAAGGATGCGAATTTGCGGGCGGGCATGGTGGTTTAAATGCCCTTTTTTTTTGAATAATTTTATAAATATCACACGAATCCCAATTATATTGAATACGATTTTAGATTACAAATCAACCCAATAAAAACAAAAACAGCATAAATGCACGACACAAAATCAACCCATTGGGACATGCCACAAACCACAATCACGTTTTATGACAATCGCGGTCGCGTGGAAACCGCGGACATGCATGCTGTCGTGTTCAGCGACGGGGTTGAGCGCTTCATTTGCACGCATGCGCACGTTCCCGATGCATACTTGTCCAGAGATGTCTACATCTTGAATGAACATTCCCAAAGTAGTGAATACGTTGCGGTTGGCACGTACACCACGACCGAAACAAAATCAACGCAGTGGTTCAACCCGCGCACGAATGCATGGGAGGGAGCGCCAAGTGTGAAAACCTATATTTTTCATAAAAATTGATTTTGACTGCATTGGCTTAATGTAAATGTGATGCACACATAAGTCAAAATCAAAATCAATTTCAGGACCATGGCAGCCGAAGTCATCTTTTTCACAATCATGATCGTCGTCTTTGTTGGCTATATGGTTGTGATGCATTTTATAAAACGGAATGAAAGAACCCGCAGTTATGCATGCGAATAGGGTTCACTGGATTAAATGCACACGCGTTCACTGGTTCTGATACGCGGGAACGATGGTGGACCCCACCACGATTTGCCGGTTTCCGCCGGTGGTTGTCAGCACGGATCCGCCGCCGGATTGGAACCCGCTGTTCAGTGCGCCTTTTTTGCGGGGGGCAGTGCATCCACCCGCGCGACACCGCTGCAGTCGCGTGTTGCGAATCGTATTATCATTGCTTCTAAACGACAGCGGAACTCCAGCGGCGTTGATGGATGACTGACCGATTGCATTATTGCGTTTTCTCTCAATGTAGAGCTCGGTGTCGTGATTCTGGACGGCCCATTTTTTGGACCCGCCCTGGCAATACGCGCTGTTTGCCGGGCTGGCATAATTTGCGCCGCCTAAAGTGCGCAAGTACACGGCGCGACCCATTGCAAAATCATTGCCGCCATCGCTCGGGTAAAACTTGGCGGGCATGGCCGACGGGGCCGACAGCACCGCGTTGTTGTCGGCTTGCTTAATTAGAACGTGTTGGTCTGCCGGACCGGGGAATTGCGGCGCAATAGGATAAGGATAATACACGAATTTTACCATGATATACAATTAATATAATGGAATGTTTTATTTTTTTTTAAAACCGGCGCACACGACGCCACGCGCTTTGGGATGCAAAGCTGGCATCCCCGCCGAACGACTTGTCGTTGTACGTGCGATTGATGGCCTGGTTTTTCTTAAAGGTGGTGTAATCGGAGCCGTCATACACGTACTTCACGTTGCACGTGGACGAGGGAATGCCGGTGCCGTCATTGGTGGCCTGCACGTGCCCCGCAAACATCCTCCACGCGCCAGTGGCAGAGCTGCGCACTCGGCCTTGCACTTGATCCGACCCGCCAGACACATAATTCTGGCGCCCTAAATAGTCGCCCGCGTTGTTCACCAACCGAAACGGGGTGGTCACGGGTTTGCGACCATTCACGACGCCTGATGCGTACTGCCCGTTCCATGCCTGCCTGAGCAAAAGGCGGTCCATGCTGCGTTCGTTGCCGCCTTCCATGCCGCTTCCGCCGTGCGTTCCGGCGCCACCACCCAGCAGCGCAGGAGAGTATCCATTGTATCCTCCACCTAAAGGGCTGGGCTGTGAAACCGGAGACACGAACGAATTGGGATTGCGAGTCACGCCCGACATGGCAGAAGAGTAACCGATTGATGTTGACATACTGTGATAAAGTTCGTGGGTTGATTAATATAATATGACACGATATAAAAAAATGTATTCATTGCATAAGTTTACCAAACGCCCACTCAGTTAGAACAGATTAACCTTAATAATATAATTTAATAATTTCCAATAATTCATTATTTTCATCATTTTCAATACGGTCAATCTGCATTTGAATTTCCTGCATTAGACAATCCAATTTATCCACCATGTCTACCCCTTTTCCATCTGGATTGAATCGGATGAATACCCATTTTCCACTATGTATCATGAAGAGGTCATCATACCGAATGTCTTCATCTTTGGGGTCATAACCTGAATGACGAAATTCATCAGTTTCAATTGCTAAAACAGTATTACCAATTTGTTTCCGATGATCAATGCGTCGCCGATGGGTGCAATCGCAGTGTCCTGTGTACAATGGTTTATCATGAATAAATCCTTCAAATATTGCATTAATTGCATTACGCACTCGGATTTCTTTCGTGTGTGTGTAAATGACTTTGCTTCGTTCATCGTTGGGAAACAATTGCTTGAAACAGGTTGCACAATATCCATCATATACGGTTGAACCACTGCGAGAATCTGGCCAAGTTATACAATTGGGGCATCGTTTGCCGCCGCCATGTGCTTTGCATTTGTCGGTTATGTCTCGGGCACTTTTCGTGCATCCTGGTTCAGTGCATCGTTTGCCACCGCCATGTGCTTTGCATTTATCAGTTTTGCCCTGGGCACCATTGGTGCAACCTGGTTCAACACATCGCTTACCGCCGCCATGTTCAACACATTTATCGGTTTTGCCAATGGCACTTTTGGTGCAACCTGGTTCAACACATCGCTTACCGCCGCCATGTTCAACACATTTATCGGTTTTGCCAACGGCACTTTTGGTGCATCCTGGTTCAACACATCGCTTACCGCCGCCATGTTCAATGCATTTATCGGTTTTGCCTCGGGCAGCCTTCATGCAACCTGGTTCAATGCATAGATTACCGCCGCCATGTGCAACGCATTTATCAGTTTTGCCCTGGGCACTTTTGGTGCAATCTGGTTCAATACAACGATAACCGCCGCCATGTTCAACGCATTTATCGGTTTTGTCTCGGGCACTCTTTGTGCAACCTGGTTCAATGCATCGATTACCGCCGCCATGTTCAACGCATTTATCGGTTTTGCCAGCAGCACTTTTGATGCAACCAGGTTCAACACAACGTTTGCCGCCTCCATGTGCTTTACATTTGTCGGTTTTGCCTTGGGCACTTTTGATGCAACCAGGTTCAACACAACGTTTGCCGCCTCCATGTGCTTTACATTTGTCGGTTTTGCCTTGGGCACCTTTGGTGCAATCAGGTTCAACACATCGTTTGCCGCCGCCATGTTCAACGCATTTATCAGTTTTGCCCACGGCACTCTTGGTGCATTCTGGAAACACACATCGTGTTCCGCCACCATGTGCAACGCATTTATCTGTTTTACCTTCGGCACCTTTGGTGCAACCTGGTTCAATGCAACGATTGCCACCATGTG
>Ga0114982_1001639_pt1 | contig 10517 bp, 6 predicted proteins | sample Shrwel_input2_FT_FD_87183 | JGI IMG/M metagenome (GOLD analysis project Ga0114982, IMG submission 87183) | Subsurface microbial communities from deep shales in Ohio, USA - Utica-3 well 1 S input2 FT | ecosystem: Environmental > Aquatic > Deep subsurface > Shale gas/oil reservoir > Produced... | reverse complement strand
ACTAATTGCCAAACCATCGAGTTTTAATTCGGCACAATATTCTATCTCGCTTGTTGTTTCCAAACGCTCTTTGAGTTTACGCTCAAAATCTATTAATTCTTGATCATTAAATACATTGCCTAGGGATAACATAGGTACTTTATGATTAAGCGTGTTAAACGCTAATAATGCCTGCCCACCTACACGTTGAGTAGGAGAATCAGGGCTTTGTAATTGAGGATATTCTTGCTCTAACTGTTTTAATTGCTGAAATAACTCATCATATTGAGCGTCATTAATTTGTGGATTATCTAACACATAATACAAATGATTATGATGGCGTAATTGCTCTCTTAAATGATTAGCTTGATTAATTATTTGGGGAGAGAGAAGCATGATAAGTCCTGCTGAATAATATTTTGGCGTAACAATAACGACAATAAAATAAGTTTAAAAGAGCGATATATAACTTGGCGACAATTTAAGACGCAAAAAACAAAACCCCACGAATGCGGGGCTTTTGTTTCTAATGACGATAGACGTTTGGATTACACTGCTTTACTCATCAAATTATGGCGGGTAAATTCCATCACATGTTCACGATAATGCTGAATTAATTTACGGTTTAAAGGTTGATGCTGTTGGTCTAATGCTTGACCACAAAACTCATTAGCTAAACGCTTAGCGGTATCTACCATCGTGTCATAGGCAACATAAGGTTGTTCATTTGGCAAAGCCATAAACAAGGTAATTGCAGGAATAAACTCTGCACCCATCGTTTCTAAATCAAATGCACCTGTCTCATCAACACGCGCCATGCTAAACAATACATTACCATGACCATTAGGATGCTCATGACGATGGAACATACCCATTTCGCCAAAACGCAAACCATAACCAGAGACTGCTTTTAACAAACGCTCACCATCAAATGGCACACGACCTGCGACCACATACAACACTATATAATCTTGCGCTTCAACTACTTTACTTTGTGAGGAAGACATAGCCACCGCATCAATAAAGTCGTCTTCGTTAATCATGTCATCTTCAGCAGTCAAAATGACTTCTGTACGTGTAGGCCATGAGGCTACATTACTAACAGGCTCAGGCTCTACAAAAAACTTAGTCGTTTCTAATTCTTCATTAGCGGCAAAGTTTTGCGCTAAATCTGTATCAACTACTAAGGCAGGTTCAACTTGTGTTTTTGGCACTAACAAATGACGCACAGCACGGGCAACAACGGGAATACTTTCGTCGCCAAGTGATGTTTGTTCATCGGCTAATACTGGCTCTACACGTTCGCTTTTAGTAGATTGACGTTGAGATAAATCCCAAATCGTTTTTGCCAATACTACCAATGAAACGGCAAGAGCAATCCAAACTCCTATTTCTATCGTCATTATCATACTCTCAGGCAGCGGCTAAGGCTGCAGCTTGTTCAACATTAACAGTCACCAAGCGCGAAACACCAGGTTCGTGCATAGTAACGCCCATCAATTGCGTTGCCATAGACATCGCAATTTTATTATGCGTGATATAAATAAACTGTACTTGTTGCGCCATTTCTTCAACTAAGCGACAAAAGCGACCTACGTTCGCATCATCTAAAGGCGCATCAACTTCGTCTAATAAACAAAACGGGGCGGGATTTAGTTGAAAAATCGAAAACACTAATGCTAAAGCAGTTAATGCTTTTTCGCCACCCGATAATAAGTGAATTGTGGCATTTTTTTTACCTGGTGGACGAGCAGTAATACTCACGCCACTGGTTAAGGTATCTTCCCCAACTAAATTTAAAGATGCCATACCGCCACCAAAAACTTTAGGGAATAAATGCTGTAAACCTTCATTTACCTGATTAAAGGTATCCATAAATAAAGTGCGTGTTTCTTTATCAATATGTTTAATCGCACTTTCTAACTTTTCTAAAGCGTCTGTTAAATCCTGCGCTTGATTATCTAAATAAACTTTACGCTCAGCTTGTTGAGCATATTCATCAATAGCCGCTAAATTAATCGCACCTAATCGCGCTATTTTAGTCGCTAATTGCTCTAAACGTATTTGCCACTCTGAATCAATTAATTGTTCTACGATATATTGACTAATCATATCTTCATTAATATTTAATTCTTTTAACTGTTCGACAATATGGGACTGTTGTACTGATATATTCTGCCAATGTAAACGCTGTGTTTCTAATTGTTGGCGTAATGGCTCTATGCTCATCGCTAAATGATGACGTTGCTGTTCTAATTGGCGATAATGCTGCGTTGCTTGTTGTAAATTTAGTTCAACTTCCTGCAATACTGTATCTGCAATTAGTTTTTCGGCCATATAATCTTCTAATACTGTTTTTAATTCGGCTATTGGCTCAAGCAAGGCATTTATTGTGTGTTGAATTTCGCTTTGCTGTGTGCTTAATGCCGTAACCTGCTGCTGCTGACGCTGACTATTTTGACGTAATGCCTGTAAGCGGCTTTGCACACTTTGTATTTTTAAAGCTAACTGGTGTGCTTGCTGTTGACTTTGTTGCAATGCAAAACGCGTGTCATGTAATACCAAACGACTTGATTCACGTGCTGCTTGTAAATCCTCATTGGCTAATTGCTGTTGCTGTAATGCGTCTAAATGTACTTCTAAATTTAAACGTGCCTCAGCTAAAGTTTCGGTATCTAGCTCACTTTGCTCGGCTAAGTCTTCTAATTCATGATGTAAACGCTGCGCTTGCAATTGTGTCTGCGTAAGTTGTGCTTGTAATTTAGCGAGTTTGGCTTGCTCTGCACCGCGCTGTTGTAAATGTAAAGACAATTGACGTTGCGCCTGTAGACGTTGCTGCTCCATGCTCTGTTGCTGTTTATTGAGTTCAATTTGTTGCGTTTGTGCCAAGTTAATATTTTGCTGTAACTGGACTAATTGCTCATGTAAGGCCACTAAACGCTGTTGACGCGCCAATACACTATCTTCACTCTTTCCTAATACTTTTAGCCAATGCCTGCCCAACCAAAAACCATCATGGGTAATCAGCGACTCACCCATCATTAACTGAGAACGTTGTACTAATGCGCTACTCAAGTCATAACAATAACTCACATTAGCGACTAACTCTTGAGCTATATCTGACAATAGCTTGCTTGTGAGTTGTGTCTCTTGGCCATTAACTAAAGCTTTCTTTTCTAACACAAGCAATGCAGGACTTTGGCTAAAATCTAAACTTGAAATATCATCAACCACAACGGCTTTGAGTGCATCACCTAATACCGTTTCGACTAAAGACTCAAAGCCAGCTTCCACTTGTAACACTTCGGCTAAACGTGGTTTTTGTGCCAAATTTTGTTGTTGTAACCAACGACTTTGCTGTTGATTATCGCGGCCAATGGCTGCCTGTTGTAATGCCTGTAATGCCGACTCTTGGCCTTGTGCCTGTTGCTGCTGACTTTTAAATTGATGTAGGCTTTGCTGTAAGTGTTGTGAGTCTTGTGCCGCTTGTGTTAACTGCTGACTTAATTGCTCTAAAGCGAGTTGCTCATCTTGCAAACAAACATCTAACTCGGCTAATACTTCTTGTTGAGTGGCGACTTCATCTAATAAACCATCGGTAGCAAAAGTCGCCATTTCGCTTTTTAGGCGCTGCTGACGCTCTTGATTGCGTAATAATCCCTGCTCTAAGTTTTGTACTCGACTTTGCCATAACTGCACTTGAGTGGTGCTTTGCGAAGCATCGCGCTGTGTTTGCTCATACGCCTCTTGTTGGGTAGCCAAAGTTTGCTCAGCTTGTTGTAACAATTGAGTTTTTTGCTCTAAATTTTCGTTCAGCTCATCCTGCTGAGGCTCTAAAATTGCTAACTCTTCTTCTAAGAGTAATAACTCTTGAGCATCTTGTTGATTTTCGACGGTGGCACGCTGCAACTGCTGCTGTAAAGATTGCTGTTGCTGCACTAACTGTTCACGGCGTTGTTGCTGATATCCAATTTTCTGCTCAGTTTGAGCAATGCTATTTTTAACACCATAAACACGGTTTTGCGCTTCATGTAACGCTTTATGACTTTGTTCCTCTTTATCACGCTCTACAACTAAAGCCGTTTCTAATTGCTGCTGATTATTGAGTGCATTAGCCAATTGCTCTGCTAATTGCTGAATACTTTGTTGATACTGTGCTAATTCTTGCTGCAAACTGTGCCAACGCCATGCGGCTAATTCGATTTTGGTTTGACGTTCTTGAGTTTTTAAAGTTCGGTATTTTTCGGCAGCATCGGCTTGTTTTTGTAAGTGAGATAATTGACGAGTTAATTCTTCACGAATATCACTTAAACGCGCTAAATTATCACGAGTATTATTTAAACGAGTTTCGGTTTCTTTACGGCGTTCTTTATATTTAGAAACCCCTGCGGCTTCTTCAATATAAACACGTAACTCTTCGGGACGCGCTTCGATTAAACGTGAAATCATGCCTTGTTCAATAATGGCATAAGAACGAGGCCCTAAACCTGTTCCTAAAAATATATCGGTAATATCCTTACGGCGACAACGACTGCTATTTAAAAAATAATCTGATTTTCCATCACGATTTACTTGGCGGCGCACACCAATTTCGGCGTAACGTGCATATTCGCCACCTAATGACGCATCGCTATTATCAAATATTAATTCAATACTGGCTTGACCTACTGCCTTACGACCACTAGAACCATTAAAAATAACATCTGCCATTGACTCGCCACGCAAATAACGCGCAGACGACTCCCCCATTACCCAACGAACGGCATCTATAATATTGGATTTACCACAACCATTAGGCCCAACAATCGCAGAAAGATTAGTGGGAAAAGGAACAGTTGTCGCATCCACAAATGATTTAAAACCTGCAAGCTTAATACTTTTAAGGCGCATGGTAATCAACAAGATAAGAGGGAGTTACAACAAAAAATCCAGAAAAATCTCAATATCCATCAAGTAGATACCAAGCAAAAAAATCCTTGTAGTAGAAAACGTACAAATTCTATCTAAAAATAGTAGTGTCTCGTCGGTAAATTGCAACAAAATATTAACAGAAGACGATAAATAGGAATTATTTAAAAAAATAATGGCGTAACAGGTGAGTTAGAGAGTTTATAGAGAAGTTAATATGGCTTTTATTTTTAAATGGGCAATTTATATTACATAAACTGACCCATTTTTTTAGAAAATTAACGACGTGAGCGTTGCGCCCAAGCCAGTTCAATTTGTTTCATACGCGCTAAAGAATCTAAGACTAAATTACGCAAATGACGACAAAAATCTTCAACTAATATGACGGCTTGGTCACTTTTACGTAATAGGATAGCTTCCAAAATAGCTTTAAAGTGATTATGAGCTTCTTGTAATTCGCGCTTATTGGTATGCAATGCTAAATAATAACTACGTTGTAAAGCAGGCTGTAAGTCTTCGAGCATTTCTTCAATATAAGTATTTAAGGCAAAACGATAACCTAAACGAAAAAACTCAAACGATCCCTCATAAAAGCCCTCAATATCACCTTGACGAGATAAGTTTTGCAATTGCTCTAACAATTGTGTAAATGGCTCAACATCGGATTGTCGCCAATTATCCGAGGCACGACGCGCAATAACACCCAATAACAACGTAATGACTTCAAATAAACTTCTTATTTGCTGTGCCGACATCTCGGCCACAACCGCACCACGACGCGGATAAATATTAATTAAGCGACGACGCTCCAAGAGTAACAATGCCTCACGCACAGAACCACGACTGACATTTAATTCACTCGCAATACGAAGTTCTTGAATACGCTCACCTTCTACTAAATCACCCGTCACAATTTGTCGCCCCACATGACGTGCAATTTGTTCTGCTAGACTTTCTGCCGCTTTAAAGGTCATAACCCACCCGTGATGAAGTATCATATCCGTTATTTTACTGCCTGATACTAACACGCAGAGTTGAAACTTCACAGTCAAAATTGTCAAACAATCTCACAATGATACACTAGGGCTGCTTTATTGATATTTTGCTAATCACGGCATCAGTGCTTTCGCTAGTAACATCAACAGGCTCTAAAATAAAAATACGACTATCTTCAATATGTTCATTTTCAACTAATTGATTACGAATGTTTTTTGCGCGTTCTAAGGCCAATTGCCGTAACTCACCTTCCATTTTAGGTTGTGCTTCAATTAACTGCTGCTTTAATGCTTGTTGATAGGCAATAGGCTCTGTTTTTAAAGGCTGTTTAATATTATCGGCACTGGGCTTTAGTTGTAATACTTGCTGCTGCTTTAAACTTTCTTGACCAAATTGTTGCTGATACAAAAACTCTACTGCTCGCAACTCTGTACCCATTTTGCCCATTGCCACCTGTAAAACTTGTTTAAACTTTTCTTCTTTTAACAATTGGCTTTCTTGTTGGCTATCAAATGCACCGCGAATTTCGATATTAAGCTCTGGTCGCTTTTGTAAAGCTTGAGCCATTTTAACAAGTTTTTCGCTTTGCTCTTGTTGTAAAATAACTCGGATTGGTTTAAATGCAATACTATCCATGTCCTCACCGCCACCCACTAAATTAGCAATAAACTTAAAAGGTGCTGTGGCTGCTTTAGTAATAACATTTACAATTGCTTGCCAAACTATGGGGGCAACTTTAAATTGAGGGTCATCTAAACTTCCCGTAATAGGAATATCTAAATCAATCACACCATTACTATCTTTTAATAAAGTTATCGCCAAACGAATGGGAATACTTTTAGCATCTGGACTATCTACACGCTCACCAAGCGTTAATTGATTTAATACAATTTTATTGGTTGCAACTAGCTCCCGATGAGCAATTTTATAATTCAAATCTAAAGTTAATTTGCCTTTATCAATACGATACCCTGCAAACTTGGAAGAATATGGTGTGAGTGTGGTCAACTCGAGATTATCAAACTTAACACTCATATTGGTATTTTTATCTGGATTAAACGGATTTAACTGCCCCAAAATAGTCGCTTTACCATATTGGTCAACTTGACCTTTTAAATCTATTTGAGCCTCACTGTTTGCCAAACTAGAAATACCATTAATTGAGCCATTAAGTGATTGAATACCTGTTGCAAACTGCGGAGTAATACTTAAATCAGCAAAAAGCATTGAGCCATTTTTAATGATTGTTTTATCCACTGTAAGCGTCATTGGTGCAGCTTCTTTGACGGCTGAGGCTTTTGGCGAATCTGCAACAAGCACTTGAGCCAAATTAATACTTTTATCTGGCGCAATAATCACTCGACCAAACGGCTGCTCTGTATTTATCTCTTTCACATATAGCGACATTGGCTCTAATTGCCATTTAATACCCGAGGCCAATAAGCGTTTCCACGCTAAAAAACGCTCGTTCAGTTTTAAGTCGTTTACTGCAAAATCATTTACACCAACCTTGCCATTAAACGTCGCTTGGAGTTTGGGCTGTTGTTGAAAGTGTAAGTCGCCATCAACCGCGAGTTGACCACTCTCTAAATTCAAAAAGGCAACATCTTTTAAATAAGAAGCCAATGGTGGCAAGTTTAATTTAGTTAAATTTAACTTAGCATCTACCATCAACGGCAACTCTTGTAAAAATCCAGAAAGCTGCAACTTACCACCCGTTTGTAGTGTGACATCAGCCGACAATTGATGTGGCTTTTGTAAATCTAACTCAGGATGAATATTGATAGAATGAATCGTGATTTTTTCTTTGAAGGCAGGTGTTTGTTGGCTATCTTGTGCATTAACAATAAAGTCTTTTATTAACAACTCACCTAAGTGATATGTCATCTGTGTTTTTGGAGCTTCTATTACTGGCTGAGTATTTGTAGCTGGTATTAACTGTGCCACTAATTTTTTGATTTCTTGCTGCCAATTATTTTGACCATTTTTAAGCAAATTAAATGCCGTTTGACCACCTGCCAACACAATACGCCCTGTATTTAATTGTGTATCGTCCATTATAAATTGACTTATATTTAATTGTGGAAGCACCAATAATGACTCATGCGCTGTATTTAAATAAAAGTTTTTAGCGTTAAGCTCACGCAAGCTCAGATTATTATTTTGTTGCTGCCATTGCGCTTTGTTTAAAGTAATCTCCTCCAAGATAGCTACCGTGTAGTTATTCTTAAGGTCTTTTATTTGTGGCTGCTGCAATAATAGACTATCAAACGAGGCGTGTGCTTGTGGCCATTGTATTTTTAACTGTGTCAACTCTGTTTTAGGCAGTGAATATTCAATAGATTGATTATTTTTCATTTGAGCTAACACATCAATTAAGCTTATTTTTCCTTGGCTTAAACTAAATTGAGGCTGCTCATTGGTTATTTGTAATTGATAATTTGCTGACACATTGACTTTACCCTGCTTTATTTTGACTGGTAATGTCTCTGGAATATAGTCAGTCGGCGTAGTTAGCTGTAACGCTTCAATACTAAAATGACCTTGAGAACGGACTGGATTTAATCCAACCGTACCTTGCCAAGATAGCTTTTCGTGGTGCGCAGTTTGCGCTGCAAATTGATAACGTCCTTCACTATTACTTAACGAACTCAAATTAACTAACTGAAAGTTAATATCTTTTATTTGAGCACTAAATGGCTGTTTTAAGCTGTCATCTACAAAATTTACGTGAGCTTGATGAACACCTAACATGGCTAATTGCCATGTAACATCACTTGGTTCTTTATTATCATCAGGAGGTATGAGCTTTAATAAGTTTAATTGTCCCTCTTTATTGATATTGGCATTAATGTAAGGCTTAACAAAATCTAACTCTTCTATATAAGTTTTTTTTGCCATAAAGACAACATTAGACTTGCATTAACATAAATATCATCAGCGGAAATTAACACCTTGCCGTCTAATTGTTTAATGGCCAAGCCTTGTAATTTAACAGCCAAAGTTAAAGGATTTATTTCTATGTTCTCTAAACTTAAATCCAAATTCAACTCTTCATGCAGATAGTCTTTTGCAGCTTTAGAAACAATCACAGGAACTAAAAGAAATCCTAAAAGAGTATAAACACCCAACAATGAGCCTAAGCCTAATAATCGTTTTTTATTTTTATTACTTATTTGTGGCGTTATCGCGTTTGACATGAATAAGTCTCAATAGTTATGTTTGAACAACTCAGGACTTACGCGGTTATCGCTTATTTGTTCACTAAACAATCGTTTTAAACGATTTTTAGTTCACAAAACGCGGTAATTTCGGCGAAATGCGTAAGTCCTAAACTACACTAAAATTTGTCTAGTTTGCTTCATTTGAAAACTGACATATTCTAATAGTTTCATAGTCATAAAACATAGCCATGATTGTGTAACTCACTGACTTTCATATGCGGCAACATTCCACTGCGCAATGACTGCTACTTCTGGGTGGTGTGGATTATAATCAAGAATGCTGATTGATGCCGTACTTAGCCAAAAATGCTGTGCTTCTATTAGTGCTAATCCAATCCATCGTGCGGCTAACACAAGCCCAAATTGACCATGCGAAAACAGCGCGATATTGCCATTTAGCGTTCTAAGATAGGCAATTAGACAATCAGCCCGAGCCGTAATTTGCATAGGTGATTCACCTTGCGGACAGCCATCGTGAAAGATATTCCAGTCAGGTCGCTGCTGACGAATATCGACCGAGCGTTGTCCTTCATAATCGCCATAGTCCCATTCTGCTAAGTTGGATTCAATTTCTGCCATTAAACTTAATCCAGCTAATTCACACGTTCGCCGAGCACGTTGCATTGGGCTAGTCAGCACATGAGCAAACGATAAATCAACAAAGTGTGGTGCGAGTTTTTGTGCTTGATATTCGCCGTGTGGAGTTAACGGCAAGTCCGTCAGACCCGTATGCTGCCCCGTCAGCGACCATGCGGTTTCGCCATGTCTAACTAAATATAAACGTGGCCGTGAGGGTGCGATAGCTGGAAGGTTCATATCTACTACTCCATCGAATCATTATTACACACAGTTATCGTTGGCAAAAAGGCTTGTGCTGTATCAATTCATGGCTGATTAGTCCATTTCCAATGGCGAATTTCTGGCATGTCTTGTCCGTTCTTGTTGATATACTGTTTGTGCTCAATCAGTTTTTCTTTTAATTGCTGTTTAAGAAAGATGCCTTTTTCACCCGTCTGTGGCAGGCGGTCAATCGCATCCATGACTAAATGGAATCGATCCAAATCATTAAGCACCGTCATATCGAAGGACGTAGTAATCGTACCCTCCTCTTTATAACCACGAACATGGAAGTTATCGTGGTTAGTACGACGGTAAGCGAGCCTATGAATCAACCACGGGTAGCCATGAAAGGCAAAAATAACGGGTTTGTCTTTGGTGAATATCTCATCAAAATCCATATCACTTAAACCGTGCGGGTGTTCACTTGGCGGTTGTAATTTCATTAAATCAACGACATTCACCACGCGGATTTTTAGCTCAGGCAGTTGTTGACGTAGGATAGAAACCGCCGCCAGTGTTTCTAGCGTAGGCACATCGCCACAACAGGCCATCACCAAATCAGGTGTTAGT
>Ga0114982_1001638_pt1 | contig 10521 bp, 16 predicted proteins | sample Shrwel_input2_FT_FD_87183 | JGI IMG/M metagenome (GOLD analysis project Ga0114982, IMG submission 87183) | Subsurface microbial communities from deep shales in Ohio, USA - Utica-3 well 1 S input2 FT | ecosystem: Environmental > Aquatic > Deep subsurface > Shale gas/oil reservoir > Produced... | reverse complement strand
TAGCTGGACCATCTAGGTGATGATACTGATCTTTATCATTGTACCAATAGCGGTTTTTATCGTTATCGACGGTTACTTTATAAGTTTGCATTTTATTAGATTAGTTGAGGTTTTTGTAGACTTTGGCCCAGTAGGCTTCAAGGTTCTTTTGTTTGGTGTCCGACATCGGAGATGCCACACGGCGCCAAGAACTACCGCCGCCGTTCCAGATGAAACCAAGTTCCTTCTCGGTGGCTTTACGGTTCATGGTTTTTTCAATGTGTTTTGAGTAGAAATTGAGAACGCCTTTGGCGACCTCACGGGCTTTGTGCTCGTTGAACATGTCGGAGTGCTTGTAATTCTTACCCGTGATGCGGTTAAAATCGCTGACCATCACATCATGAATCTGAAGGATTCCAAGGGCTTTACCGCGGTCACCGACGGCAGCAGCATTGCCGTTGCTTTCGGTACGGACGAGGGCTTCAATTAGGCGGTCGACATTTTGAGCCGAAACAGCCGCGGTAAGAGCCAGGATTGCGAGGATATATTTAACCTTCATTATGATACAATCATACACAAAACCGTGTGAAAGTAAATGGAATAGATTGTCCTAAGTTATTGATTAGCAATACCAGCGACTAATAAAGTCATTATCGTGTTTAAAAAACAATACCTGGCCATTGATGGTGTGTTTTGCCGTCCGCCTAGTCTTTTTTTCAAAAAGACTGCCTTTAAAAATAAATTTTTCGGCAATACGCAAGTCACGAAACGTAAGTTTGATATTTGATTTCAATTTCATTATGATACAATCCTACAACATTCCAACTAAAAGTAAATCAAATAGATTGTCCTAAGTGGTTACCAATCAACAATCATTTAGAAGTTGCACGGAAAACGCCATCCCACATCGGTCCTGGGTCGGCTTTTTCGAGGTCATCTATACGTTCTACCATCATGTCGTAGTAATCACTTAGAAAAGTCATATGTGATTTTAGATCAACGGCTAATGCACGTGCTTTTGTCCATTCTCTGGCACGGTAGAAATCCAGAAATTTGTCGTGGGAATCTGAATAGACGCGTGTACCCTTATCAAATACGGTGTAAATCTTCACACCTTCTTTCTTACCCTTTACCGCAATGCAATCTAATTCCAGCGTGGGATACACGTCCTTCACATATTCTCGGGTGATGGGACCTATCACGAATTTGACTCCGTACGGTTTTGACTGACCCTCAAGACGGGAAGCAAGATTCACCGAGTCGCCGAGACAGGTATAGTCGAAGCGTTGAGTCGAGCCCATATTGCCCACAACAACGGTACCCGTATTCACGCCAAGACCCATTCCGAATGCAGGGATGCCTTCCTTGGTCACCTCATCGTTGAATGCCTTAAGACTTCCCAGCATTGTGAGACCCGTTTCAACTGCGTGGAGCGCATGGTCCTTGTCGTCGAGTGGTGCGTTCCAGAATGCCATCTGAGCATCTCCGATGTATTTGTCCAGGGTCCCTTGGTTGTCCAGAATGGCTTGCGTCATTGCCGTCATGTACCGATTCATAATCTTAGTGAGACCCTGAACATCCTTGCCGTAGTGTTCGGAGATTGCGGTGAATCCACGAACATCGGTAAACATAATGGACAGTTCTCTTGAATCTCCACCCAGTTGTAAAAGGTCGGGATTCTTCTGGAGTTTCTCGACCATCGCGGGAGATAGGTACGTGCCAAACTGTTTCTTGATTTGCTGTTTCAGTTTGAACTCCATGATGAATCGCATGAAGAGAGAACCAGCCCAGACTACGGATGCGGTACCGACAATCCAAGTATAATCGGCAAGGAGACCTTTATTGAATAAATGAAAACCGTAATAGACGGGAAGGCATAGGGCAATGAGATAGATGCCAAGATTCAAGGCATAACCCAAAAAGGAGATTGCTCCGATCAGAATAAGTGCTGCACCCACGCCGATTGCAATTTCATAGAGATCAAATTCGGCTGGTCGTTCAAGACGATTGCCATCAAGCAACATCTGGAGAGTCTGGAGGCTCAGTTCATGTCCGTACGCCGTACCCAATGGAGTTGCAACGGTGTTTGCAAGACCCTCAGCCGTGAGAGCAATCACGACAATCTTATCTTTCACGTGCCATTCATCATCGGTATACGGAATTGACTTAAAGGTATATTTAAAATTAATCCAGACGCGACCATTGCCATCAGTTTTAATTGGAGGAGTGCCGGGAACGCGAATGGCAGAAACACCCGATTCGGTGACCTTAACCTGGAAGCTGGGTTGGTTGCCAAAGACACGGAGGATTTCCAGTGGCATTGTGGGATACTTTTCTTTTTCAATCTGAATCATGAGCGGTAATCTACGCACCACACCATCAAGCTCCGGAGCCGTAAGGAGCATACCTACGCCCGTGGATGCTTCACCAATCTCTTTGAGTGGTCCGATTGCCGCTGGGTAATCAAATAGCCAGTCATCCGTGGTACCGCCAATTGTGGCAACGCCTCGTGGGATCGGAACGCCCTTACCCTTTAGCGATGCCGATTGCCCCGTAATGACGGGAGACTGACCCAGCATCTCAATGAATTCTTTATCTCCACCCAGTCTATCTGGTTCCGCAAAGATGATAGGTAACACCACGCCGGTGGCTCCAGACTCCATGGCTTTTTGAATGGCACCAGCCAATTCTGTACGCTTCCATGGCCACTGTCCATTCTTTTCAAGTGCCTTCTCATCAATCTCTATAATGACAATACTGTCGGACACTACCTTATCTTGCTTTCTCTGATAGTAATCCAGACCCTTGAGACGCATTACCTCAATCGGATATGGGTTGATAATACGGAGACCCACGGCGACCGCAAGAAGAATGGCACCGACCAAAAGGATTCTGAATGTGTGTTTGTTCATTTCTGAATAATGTTTACCTTAAGTTTATCTCCGAAGTTGAGTGGATATACCGTTGTCCCATTCGAGTCGGTAATTTTAAATGTTGCGCTTGTGTCGGCTTTTAATTTATATTGAATGGTCCCTTTGGATGTGGAGAGATTCATTATAGCGTTTGTACCGTCGGTTGTAAACCCATTATTGACGGTAGCGGTGACAATAAGAGTGGGCGATACATTTACCGGTGTTGCAACCGTGACCTCTGGATTCTTGGAGATGACTTCTGCTACGGCTTGAAGTAGCTCGGGCTGCATTGCCTTTACATCGATGATGGCTGTTTTAGTTTCTTCAATAGGCTTTTCTTCAGCCTTAACTTGAGTAGCCGTACTAGGTTCGACCTGAGCAACTGCAGTAGGGGAATCACTCTTGCCGCTTGATTTTTTGTTTGGTTTATCATCTGCCGATTCGGATGTGTTTGCTTGAGTTTGCTTCTTGGCTTCCTTTACCGCACTTGTGACGGGTTTCGGAGTCTCAACAAGAATTAGGTTATTGATTTTGCTTTCGTCCTGGAAGTTAAGTATGACTGGATTTGTAGGCGCAGCCTGCATTGACGCAATAAAGGTGGCTTGATATGCCTGCGTCATAAGGACACTTCCTGCTGCATTACTTACCTCGATCACACCAACAATGCCGGGTGTTGCGCTATACTCGGGTCGTGAAGGTAACAGAATGACAAGACTCTTACCATCCTCAGCCACCGTCATCGAGAAGTCGGTACCACGAACAGAAATCTTTGCCGTAGGAGTTTGGACCTTAATGTTTTCTCTGCTGTTCTTTGCAAAAATACCCGAAGCATAACGAACGGTACCGAATGCCGTTTTCATTCCGACCTTACCCTTACCACTTGCAGGATCATATACAAACTCATCAATCTTGAGCTTCGAGAACTCCGTGACCTGCATTAATGTATGATCCTCAAATTCAATGGATACCCGTGCCTTTAATGTCTCAATGGTATCATCTTGTTCTACCTCCGTGCCGACCTTACCTTCCAACTTATCCTTACCACGAACAATCTGAGTGGGTCCGGTAACCTCGGTCAGTTTCCCGACCGAGGCTCCGGCTTCAGATACAAAAATAGCCGCAAACAAAATCAATACTGCGGCTATGCGCATACATTACGGAGTCGGAGGAGCAATGGTGGCAGTCGGATCTGCTGCACCATAGTTCGAGGATCCGGTGGTCATGACGGGAGCAGCAGCAGTTGTTGTCTGGATAATCTTAACGGTATTATTGCTACCAGTTAAGCTATAAACAAGTGACTGTTGTTCCACACCAGCCTGATAAACGGTGAGGTCATTCGTGCTACCCAGGATGGTGACATCTTGATAATGTCCGCCTTTCTGAGTCGATGCACCAACGCTTCCGATCTGCGTAGATTTAATGGTATTTGAATTACCAGTAATCTTGTAATCAACCCAGTTATATGAAGCATCGTCGAATCCGAATTTCAGTGTATTTGAGTTACCAGTTACGTCAATGGTGACATCGCTATTTGCAATGGTCGCCTTTGAGGTATCGCTGTTTGAGGTGTGATCAACACTTACATCCTTATTCACAGTGAGTGAATTCGTGTTTCCGACCAACGACACATTGAATGTATTGCTGGCACCATTCATGAAGTATTTCTGATTGTTTCCATCACCAGTGGCAACAGCGAGCAAGCTCAGGTTGTTGGCTCCGATAATAGAGAAGTCAGTATTGTTGTTATCTCCCATCTGGCGCAGTTCAAAGGTAATGTTATCTCCCGTGATGTTGCTTGGTGTGCCAGTGGAACCGACTTTGTTGAGGGAACCGACCTGAATTAAGGTTGTGGTACCCGCGGTTGTGATCTGATTCACATAGATCTGATTTTGTGCGAAGGCTGGGTTTAACAGCATAAGCGCAAAAATGAATCCTAGTATTAGTTTTGTTTTCATTTCTTTTTAGCGTTATTGTTGTTTGAGTCTTTGAATTGCCAAAGACCCGCGGTCTGCCCCTGCTTTACGATTTCAATTACTGCCTGATCAATAGCGCTCCGAACGGCAATACCGTTGGGTTCATTTGCAGTTAAACCAAGTTCTGACTCAATCGGGGTTGTTCCATGATCATAAAATTTAAATAGATTGCCCGAGAGGGCAATACTCGTAATGGTTTTAGTAACAGCCACGCTCAAGAGGACCTCTCCCGTTTGAACGCTTACGAGTCTCAGTGACACTGTTACTACATCTTTACGGTATTGCGTGCTGCTTGATATTCCAAGAATACTGGCACCCGCACCTCCTGTGAGGATATTACTGTCATAACCGATAATACCGCCCTGCGCAATGACGCCGGCAAATAACATCGGAGTTAATCGCTCGGCATCTTTACCGAGGAAAGTTTCTCTTGTCTGGGAAATGAGTTGTCGTTCCTTAATGATGTCATCAAGGCTGGCGCGTTCGAGTACCTGGAACCATACACCATTTCCTGCAAGACGTAACGCATCTATTAACCAGCTTTCTGCGCCCTGAGTCACAGCAGAGGAAAATGTGGCATAGGCATCTGCAGTCTTTCTCTGTCCCGTTTTATCCGCAAACCCATAGACTGCAATTGTCATCCGAGGACCATCAATTGGAGGAAGTTCCGATAGCTGTTTTGCCATCGGAGACATCTGTACCTTAGGAGTCTCCAGGATGGTGGGCTTGGATGGTACCGAAGCACAACCGCCGAGCAACAGAGATAGTAATAGTATGGAGATGAATTTTACCATTGATCAGCCGCCGCCAGGATTCAATGTTCACACAGGAACCTGAATGGTTGTAGTATTGCCGGTTGCAGGATCCACAATGTAAAGAGTCACCATATCACCATTCTTTTGCCACGTGACCGTTGATCCGCCTTGAAGGTTAATAATGCCAAAGTTGGCTCCATTGGAGTTAAAGATGGCATCCGTAACCTGAGAGGCTAGTTGAGAATAGATTCGAGCCTGTAGGTTATTGATGAACGCATTAAGCGGGGTATTTTGCGACGCCACTTTTGCAGTTTCAGCATCGGCTTTTGCTTGATCTTTGATTGATTGCTTTCGGGTTCTTGCAAGGTTCTCAATGGTGATTTCATGTGAAGAAAACCCAATGCCGTTAAACATTGGAGACTTAAAACCATGCACCATATCGGATGCAACAGCAACCTTATTGAGCAGGAGGCTGAGGAGTAGAAGTAGGAGCAGGTTTTTCATTGTTGATTGATGCGGTTGGTACGATGTGTGGTTTCATACCATCCCCGCGTTGCATTTCGATAGCTGTATTAATCTTTTGCTCTAATCTAATTAAATCATTATCAAGCATACGAATTCGGTCAATCAGCGCAATCATTGTTTTCTTAGCTTCCGATAGCTCAGAATTAATGTTCTCCGTCACAAATTTCCAAACAAAGTAGATAAAGTAACCCATACCAGCGGCAGCCATCATTGGCATACCGTACTGGTTGATCATCTGTTTTAGTTCAATAGGATCCATAGTTTAGTCCTTTCTGGCATCCGTCTTACCGTCACTCCGCGCCAGACGTTCAAGGTCGACACGTAATCCAAAACGTGATGAGATGAGTGCATCAATACGAATAAGGTCATTATTCATTGTACGCACACGGTTGTTTAGCATACCGGCAAGACCATTTAATGATTTCACATCATCCACAACTCCCGCAAGAATGTACTTGAGGAGAATGACAATGAAGACTCCGCCAGCAATAACTGCTGCAACTGAGAATCCAAGGTCGGCAAATGATTTGATTGTTTCAAAACTCATTGATTCACAATCTTTGAAATCTTAGCTTCAAACTCCTCAATCTTCTTAATACGGTTGGGCCATTTAATGTATTCCTTCTCAGGATTCTTTTTCAGATTCTGGAGGAGTGGAAGGATTGATTGGTATAACCGATTCAATCTGTCTTCATGATGCGCAGCAGCCTTCTCGGCTACGTCTACTTGCTTTGTTACGTCAAGTTCATCTTCGGCAATAGTAGTGAAACCAAAGTCAAAGGGGTCTATAGAATTATTTGTTGCCATGGTAATAAGAGTTGTAAATAAAAATGCTACCCCATCAATAAAGATAAGGTAGCATTCAGTATTGCTATTTATAAAATAAACAGTTTGTATTATTACAGTATTTGAATCCTATGAGACATTAAGTTGAATAGAGATACATTATAACGTATCTAAGCAGAGTGTAAACAATAAAGCGCCGTCGTATTACTTAGTTTTGATGAATGTACCGGCTTCTACAGGTTTGAATATGTTCTTGATACCGCGTGTTTGAATGGCGCGGAAAACGAAATATGGCCACCAGATGATCTTTGGAATCTTGACGACCTTAATGTTGGAGTCGGTAATGACTGGAACCTCAGCGTCCCAGAGTTTCAGCACAAGTGGTGCACCGCTTACAGACTTGGTGAGGCTGATTCTACCGTTACGGGTTGGTTTGCGACCAATGTACCAATAGTTGTCGTATTGGCCGAATTCCATATCACAGTCGGATCCACTTGAGATAAATGACACATCACGGATGGTATATCCATCGACGGAACCCTTAATGGTAATGCCATTCTTGCGCGGAGCAAGTACCGTATTGTTGAAGGTATAGTTTGAACCTCTGACGGCATCGATGCAGTCTTCCTTGCCGCCTTCAATGGTGCAACCATCGACAACGACATTGGTGCAATTGGAGAACTTAAGGACATCAGAAATCTGAGTCCAATCATCCGGTGCAATCACACGGTCGGAAATTACTGTTCCGTCCTCACCAGCGTGGGACTCTAGGTTTTTATCGGCAGCCATGGTTAGAATGCAACTGGGACCATACGGAGGTTAACTGTACCGAAGATGTTTTCGGCTGGTAGTTTTCTGACGAATACGGTTTCGTATGAACGAAGGGTAAAGCTACCAGTAATGTTTGCATCGGCATCTTTTACAAGCACGGAAGCATCTGCATTGGTATTATTGTACACACGAATGAGAGTCTTGCCGCTGAAATTTTCGCCGCCAGTTCCTACTGCGACTTCCTGAGATAATACTTTGAGAATTGTTGAGACCATAGAGTTGATTGTTTAAGGTTGAATCTTATCTATTTATAAACATCGGGCGGTTATAAATAGGGTTATGCGTTTTGTCATTTCATTATTACTTGTAATGAGTCTGACTGGTTGCAGCATGCTTGGTGGGTTAAAGATGCCCAGTCTTGGCGGCGGTAAAACCGGAGATTCGGCTGGATCCGTAGCTGCTGCCCAAAACACGGCAGCAGCCGTCGACCGTATGGCAGAGATCAGCAAACGGAATGAGGAAGCACGCAAAGCAATGGAAATAGAGTACGCTAAGTTCCGCGAACAATTGGCGGCAGCCTACGCCAATCGTGAAAGGCTGGACAATGACAACTTCGACCGTATCTCCGAGATCAATTACGGTATCTTTAAAGCCACCGAGGACATTACCAAACTGGATGCTCGGGTACTGATTGCAAATCTAAAGTCAAAGGAGAATATGGCACGTTTGATGCCAATTGGTGAAGCCAAGAAGAAAGAGATCATAGCCGAGCTTGAAGGTGACCGTAAAAAGGTCGAGGCTGAAATCGTAAAAAAGTACGAAGCCAAAATTAAAGAAGGCGAAGCCGCAGCAGCCGCCTATGAGGAAGCCGACAAACAGGTCAAACTGAAAGAAGCCGAGAAAGGTAAACTACGCGATCAGCAAGCAACCATCCTTGAAAAGCTAAGAGCCGATCAGGAAGCCGAAAGAGAAAAGCTCCGTAAAGAAGCAGCAGACGCCGTTGCAGTTGCCAAAGAGAAGCAACGCCTCGAGATGGTGGGCTGGATTGTCAAAGCCTTATTAGGCGTGGGTATTGTAATCCTAGTCATTGGCTTCCTTATGAAGTCTCCGACATTCATTGTGTCGGGTATTACAATGTTGGGTCTTGCGTATGTTGCAGCCACAATTCCATTCTGGGTTGTAGCAACCATCATGGGAATCTTTGTCATTGTAATGGTAATGATGGACCCAAAAACGGGCAAGATTTCATTACCAGGCAAAAAGAAAGCGGAGTCAATTACGACTCCGCTTGGTCCTCAATCATAACTTTCAAGTAACCCTCGTTCCGCTGTAAGGTTACGCGTGATGGCGTCTTCCTTACTGAACTTATTGGGATACCGAAGTTTGAGTTTGGCAATGTTCATTTCGGCAATGGACTCCATATCGGTATCCAATGCACGACAGAGCAAAGGGAGATACCAGAGTACGTCACCCAGTTCTTCTTTTAGATTCACACGATCAATGGGTTTACCATAGGCGTGTTGCTTCTTTAGCACATCGGCTAGTTCGGCTGCTTCGGTAATAAGACCAAGGACTCCATGGAGAAGGTCGTGGTCTTTATTGACATCGGTCGGAGCAGTACAAAGAGCGCTTTCTTGATATTCTTTAAATGTTTTCATTATGTATTACCAATCAAAGCAGCAACAATCTTCTCTGCATTTTCTTGCATAGAAGGATAGGTAAGAGTGCTGAATGAATCACCGTGTTTGCCAATGAATTTGTCCCAGTCCTTCTTTTGCTCTGGAGTTAGAGCAGAGTTGGCGGGACGGGCTTCCGATGCTTTACGAATAACATCGACCAGCTTTTCTTCACAGACACGAGCAGCCGCAGTGATTGCAGCTTTCTCTGGATAGATTTGCTGACGGATGGAGGTGCTTCCTTTGTCGATCTTAATCAGCCAGAAGCCTTCACGGAGACCATCATACGCATAAGGATCATTGACAGGAATAAATTTCTTGCCGACCTTGCGGTACAAACGGCTATCTTCCGCGCGAGCAGCCCGAGCGGTAATAGGGTCGTTGTCGAACTTGTAACGATACAGTTCACGCCAACGATCGCACTCATTTTTGTAGTATTCTAAATCCTTATTCTTTTTCATTTTATCAGGTGAATTTTGGTATATAATCGCTCTCGCATGTCGGACCTTCACTGGGAATAGTAGTCGTCTTATCATACCATGGTGTGTAAGGGTTGAAGGGTGGGTTTATAGTAGGTGAACTAAATGCAACCACATTGACCTTCGCGAGTTCTTCTTTAAGTAGATCAACATCCTTTGAGCAGATATAATCCTTTCCCGAGAGGAAACCTCGGAGCCAGTAGACAAATTGTTCTTGTGTCATCATTTTAAATTACCTCCATAATAGTCGAACACTTCTTCCATAGCATCTAAGGTGCGAATCTGTTCGGCTAGATCACGTTTTTGGTAATCTTCGGCTTTCTTTACCTTCTTAAGGACGGCAATGTCTTTGCGAAGGTATTCAATTGTTTGTTTTACGGAAGCGCGGACAATACCGTCGGCTGTTTCTGGGTCAATTTCTACATTCATATTTACTTTTACATTTATGTTTTGAAGTTTCATTTTATTTCCAAGTTCTGTGTTTTTCTGCAATCCATTCATTTCCGTCATATTCCTCGATTCCCCATACAACATCGTCGGGAATCTCTACAACTTTAAGATTAGCAAGGCGGTCACTAGCGTCCTCTCCCAGCTCCTCCACAATTTTTACCAGAATAGGATCGTCACGCTTGATTACAAAATCATAGGTTTCGACTGTCCTGGAG
>Ga0114982_1001633_pt1 | contig 10530 bp, 9 predicted proteins | sample Shrwel_input2_FT_FD_87183 | JGI IMG/M metagenome (GOLD analysis project Ga0114982, IMG submission 87183) | Subsurface microbial communities from deep shales in Ohio, USA - Utica-3 well 1 S input2 FT | ecosystem: Environmental > Aquatic > Deep subsurface > Shale gas/oil reservoir > Produced... | reverse complement strand
TTTTTGCCTGGTGGCAATAGCGCTGTGGAACCACCTGAATCCATTCCGAACTCAGAAGTGAAACGCAGCTGCGACGATGGTAGTGTGGCAGATGCCATGCGAGAGTAGTACACCGCCAGGCTCACAATTCAAGGCCCTGCTTTTAGCAGGGCTTTTTATTCTGAATAAAAAAAGATTCAGAATAGCAATAATTAGATATTTAGCTCAAAAGCAGGCGCTACAGTCAGTTTAATGAGTAATAAATAATGAATTTAAACAGTACCACACTGCAACAACCCTTTGATAAGGAGGCGTTGCTGCTTGTTGAAATGTGTTACTGAAACAGTTTTGCCTGGTGGCAATAGCGCTGTGGAACCACCTGAATCCATTCCGAACTCAGAAGTGAAACGCAGCTGCGACGATGGTAGTGTGGCAGATGCCATGCGAGAGTAGTGCACCGCCAGGCTCCCAATACAAAAGAACCCCGCTCAGTGAGCGGGGTTTTTTGTATTTAGATTCTGGCGGATTACTACGCGTAGAGTAGTACAGTGAAGCTAGGCTTTGGAAACGCAAACAGTTTTGCGTTTCGCCAGCTGAACGGCCCTGAGCTCAGCGAAGGGCATGAAGGCTCCCAAAACTCCCCCGGTGTTGGACTGCCGCTGCGCGTCGAGTCCAACCTACAAATTATTGAGTGCAACCAACTGATTTACATAGAATTTACCGTAGGTATGACTTACCACGAAGTGCGAACCAGCGTGAAACTCTGGAGCAGTCCGACGCTTGGTGTCCAACACTAGGTGTCCAACAGCTATGATGGATAAAGATTGCGGTGAGCAGTGTTGGACTGCCCCGGTTATGCCGGGTCGAGTCCAACCTACACATCCTTGAACTCAACTAATTGATTTATATGGAATTTACCGTAGGTCGGACTCGAGCCAGCGTGAAACGCTGGAGCAATCCGACGTTTGGTGTCCAACCGCTGTCATGGTTAATGCGCCATAAAAACTATCAGCTTTTATCTTTCATAATTTTATCCAGATATCCCATCATAAAGGCCGACAACACAAAAGTGATGTGGATCAGCAGATACCACATAATCTTGTCATTCGGGATATTGCGGGTATCCATAAAAATTTTCAGTAAGTGGATCGATGAAATCGCAACAATAGAAGCGGCTACTTTATTTTTCAGTGATGCGGAATCAACTTTACCTAACCAATTCAGTTTTTCGTCGTCATCATTAATGTCCAGGCGCGAGACAAAATTTTCGTAGCCGGAAAACATCACCATCACGATTAAACCACCGACCAGTGAAATATCAATTAAAGACAAGGTCACGAGGATCAGATCAACTTCTTTCATGGTGAAAATTGCTGGCAGGATACGGAATACTTCCTGAAAAAATTTAATCCCAAGCGCTAACAACACCAAACTCAGACCTAAATAAATCGGTGCCATCAACCAGCGGGAAGCGTAAATGAGTTTTTCAATCAGTTTTTCCATCAGTATCTATCCACCTGTTCAGTTATAACTGTGATGATCTGGCGCTGACACGCCGATAAATCAAGCGTTGGCGGCAATTGTACCGAAGCAGGCTGCATATTTGGGAAAATTATCGCACAATGGCTTCATCTCTGAAGTGCTGGCTGGATCAGTATTGTTGTCAGGACTTATGTTGTGGATTTGGTCTGAGGATTGTGTGGAATGAATAAAGTGAGATGGCTGGCGTTGTTGTTGTTCAGTGCTAATGTGATGGCAGATGAGGGCATGTGGTTACCGCAGCAGCTACCTGAATTAGAACCAGAGTTAACCGCAAGAGGCCTTCGTATTGAAGGACAAAATATTGCCAAACTGACCGAATTTCCGCTGAATACTAGCGTGAGTCTGAAGGGCTGTAGCGGTTCTTTTGTATCAGCGACTGGCCTGGTCGTCACGAATTACCATTGTGTCAACAGCAGTATCTTGCATCACAGCAGCAATACAACAAAGTTATTGCAGGACGGTTTTTTCGCGGCGACGTTACAACAGGAACTCCCTGCGGCAGCTGGCAGCAAAATTCTGCTGACCCAGCAAGTGGAGAATGTGACCCGACAAATCCAACAGGAGCTGACACCACAACTGCTGGGGCGCGATCGTTTTGAGAAAATTGAACAATTACGCAAAGAGCTGGTATCTGCCTGCGAAACCAGTGCTGGTATTCGCTGCAGTCTATACAGTTATGACGGCGGATTGGCCTATTATCTGCTGAAGCAGTTAGAGATTACCGATGTCAGACTGGTGTATGCCCCGGCAGCCGGTGTCGGTCAGTTTGGTGGTGATATTGATCAGCGGATGTGGCCACGCCATACCGGTGATTTTGCCTTTTACCGGGCTTATGTTGGCAAAGACGGTCAGCCAGCGCCTTACCATAGTGACAATGTCCCTTTTGCGCCACCAGCTTTTTTAAAGGTATCAGCAAAGGGTGTACAGGCACAGGACTTTGTGATGGTGCTTGGCTATCCGACTCAAACCTACCGCCATTTAACTGCCGCAGAATTAAAACTGCAATTTAGCCAAATATTGCCGCTGCAGCAGCAATACCGCGCCGACATCATCCGGCTTATGCAGCAACACAGTGCAGAAAACAGTGCCGAAAACTTGCGCTACCAAGCAAGGTTGGCCGGTTTGCAAAACCGCAGTAAAAACACCAACATTTTACTAGAGACTTATCAACGCAGCGCCTTGCAACAACGCAAAGAACAACAGCAACAGGCGTTATTACACTGGATCAAGGCAGAGCCGGGTCGCCAGGCCAGATTTTTGCCTGCTTTGCTTGATATGGAAAGGTTGGTGCAGCAACAAAGCTCCAATCTGCAGCGCAACACATTACTGCAAGCTTTTGATGCAGTGCAATTGTTCAGTGCAGCCCGTCAATTATATCGCAATGCTCAGGAGCAACTAAAGCCGGATAGTGAGCGCGAGGTTGGTTTTCAACAGCGGGATCAGGCTGGTTTAAGCGCTACGCTCACAGAACTTCACAACACGATGTCCCCTCAGGTTGAGATTGAAATCGCCTGCTATCTGCTACAGCAATATCATCAGTTACCCGCAGCCGAGCGTGTACCCTTGCTGGATAAATTTTTCAACCTTGCTGCCGGCACGGCTTTGGATCAGCCAGCCTTACTGCAATTAAAGCTGCAACTGCAGCAGATGTATCAACAGACAAAGTTAACGGATGCAGCAACACTGTTGGCGTGGCAACAACAACCCGCGCCTGCTTTTAGTCAGAGCCAGGATCCGCTGTTACAGCTGGCTGCAGCACTTTACCCGGCCGAGCTGGCGCGTGAGCAGCAGCAACAAACCAACGAGGGCAAGCTGCTGCAGTTAAAGCCTCTGGTGATGGCGGCTTTACAGGCTTTTAAAGCCTCGCAGCAGCAAAAAAACTACCCGGATGCAAATGGCAGCTTACGTGTCAGTGTTGGCTCTGTGCAGGGTTATCAGCCTCGTGATGGTGTCTATTATACGCCGTTCACCACAGTACAAGGCATAGTGGCAAAAGCAACAGGGACAGCCCCGTTTGCTGCGCCAGCCGCTCAACTGAGCGCGATCGCTACGGCCAATGTCAGCGATGCTGCTGCAGATTTTTTAGGTACAGTTCCGGTGAATTTCTTATCGACTGCCGATACGACCGCTGGCAATTCAGGCGCTGCCACTTTAAACGGTCAGGCAGAACTGGTCGGATTGTTATTTGATGGCGTCAGTGAAAGTATTATTGGGGATTATGAGTACGACCCGGCCACAAATCGTTCTATTCATCTTGATAGTCGTTACATGTTGTGGCAGATGGACAAAGTGGATGGTGCCAGTCGGTTGTTACAGGAAATGGTGATAGTCCGTTAGTCCTGCCGGTACTTTCGCTGTGATGGTAGAGCCCGGACCGCTATCAGGCGGATTGGACGCTGGTGGCTGTTTGGTATTCAGGCCGTTTTGCAGTATGATAAGCCGCTTTCATCAAGCTGGACGGACCTGAATTTGCAATTACTGGATCACAAGCTATTTGACGCTTTGCTACAACAAGCAAGCCAAACAAGCCGGAAACGATGTGCCCATAATTTACATCAGTCATTGGCAGAAAATGCCCAACGCGTGGTCATCGCCATGTTGCCTGGTAGTTATGTTCAGCCGCATCTGCATCAGGAACCACAGCCTTATGAATTATGCCTGGTCCTGCAGGGCAGTGTGGATATGTTGTTGTTTGATGCTGTGGGCCAACTGACTGAGCGGCTGACCCTGGCAGCAGGGACTGCCCAAAGTGCGGTAGAATTATCTGCCGGTCAGTTTCATAGTCTGATTGCAGCAGATCCTGGCGCCGTGTTTATCGAAATTAAACAAGGACCTTTTGACCCAGCAGCACCAAGATATTTTGCCGACTGGGCACCCGCTGAGCAAGATGCCAGCGCTCACGACTTTTACCAATGGATGGTCAGTGCCCAGCCGGGTGAATTTTTTTCTAAGTCACATCTAAAGAGCGAGTTATGAAGTTACAACTAGTGGTACGACGGGCACCACTGAATGCGGGTCTGAAGTGGTTACAGCAGGGCTGGCTGTTATTTAAACAACAACCAGTTCTTTGGATCCAACTGGTCTTTACCATTCATTTTTGCTCATTACTCGGGGCCTTACATCCGCTGTTGGGTATTGCCGCCGCTTTATTGAATCCTTTTCTGACTGCGGGCTTGTACAGTTGTATTGTGGCGCGGCAGCGTGGCGTCACTGTCAGCTTTGGTCTGTTGTTTCAACCTTTAAAAGAGCCTGCTTGCCGCGCTATTTTCTTGCGCTTGGCGGCGGCCAATATGCTGTGCAGTATTCCGCTCACCTTGCTGGCCAGTGAGTTATTTATTCAGTGGCAGGCAGGGGCGATTGACTGGTGGTTGATGCTTGGCTTGGTGATAGCGCTCTCTTTGGTGATGATGATGTTTGCATATGCGGTTGCTATCGCCTACTTTTTGCGGGAACAGCGCTTATTTGCCATTTTGCAGGCCAGTCTGATGGCGTGCTGGCGTAATGTGCAACCCTTAACGCTTTATGCTTTGCTGGCCATGGCGCTGCTCAGCACCGGTTTTCCGACCTTGTTGCTGACCTGGTTGCTGGTATTGCCGCTGCTGTCGATTAGTTTCTTTTTATCCTTTTCCGAGTTCTTTGCCTTGGCACCCGTGAACTCAGAACAGGAGCAGGCAGGCTACTTTGAAGTCTGACTGGCAGTCGTCGGCCGATGCTACGCCAACGCCAGTCAAGACTCAGGCTGAACTGCGCAGCATTGCCATTGATTTACTGAGCCGTCGCGATCATAGCTGTCGCGAGTTGCAACAGAAATTACAGCAAAAAGGCGGTGATGAGGCTGATATTGCCGCGGTACTGGATTGGTGTCAGCAGCAAAATTATCAAAGCGATGCCAGATATTGTGCCATGTTGATCCGCTCAAAAGTGGCCAAAGGATATGGACCTGCGGTGGTGTCCCAGGCTGCACGGGAACAAGGGCTTGATCGCGAGTTGCTACAGGACACTTTGGCAGAGCTCGATATCGACTGGTTTGCGCTGGCTCTTTACCAGTACCAGAAAAAATTTGCTGGCAAAGCAATCAAAGATTTTCAGGACAAACAAAAACGAATGGGATTTTTGCAACGGCGTGGTTTTAATGCCGGGCAGATCCAATACGCCATACAACATCAAGACAGTTAGGATTTGGTTATGTATATGACATCAGCGCAGCTGCGGCGCGCATTTCTGGATTATTTCGCCAGCAAAGATCACCAGATCGTTGCCAGCAGTTCTTTGATCCCGGGCAATGACCCAACCCTGCTGTTTACCAATGCCGGCATGGTGCAGTTCAAAGACGTGTTTTTAGGCCAAGACCAGCGTAGTTACAAAAGAGCGGTCACATCACAACGTTGTGTCCGCGCCGGTGGTAAACACAACGATTTGGAAAACGTCGGTTATACCGCCCGTCACCATACCTTTTTTGAAATGCTGGGCAACTTCAGTTTTGGTGACTATTTCAAACGTGAAGCCATTGCTTTTGCCTGGGAGTTTCTGACCGAAGTGGTGAAACTACCGAAGGAAAAACTTTGGGTCACTGTGTACGCCACGGATGATGAAGCTTTTGATATCTGGACCCAGGAAATTGGGGTGCCGGTTGAGCGAGCCATCCGGATCGGTGATAACAAAGGTGCACCTTACGCCTCAGACAACTTCTGGGCTATGGGCGATACTGGTCCTTGTGGTCCTTGTACTGAGATTTTTTATGATCACGGCGATCATATCTGGGGTGGCCCACCGGGTTCACCGGAAGAAGATGGTGACCGTTTTATTGAAATCTGGAACAACGTGTTTATGCAGTTTAACCGTCATGCCGATGGCCGGATGGAACCACTGCCAAAACCAAGCGTAGACACCGGCATGGGGCTGGAGCGGATTGCGGCTATTTTGCAAAACGTGCACAGCAATTATGAAATTGATACCTTCCAAGGGCTGATTAAAGCAGCCGCTGGCATTATCGGTGTCACCGATTTGGATAACAAATCGTTGCGGGTGATCGCTGACCATATCCGTTCTTGCTCTTTCCTGGTGGCGGATGGGGTGATGCCAGGCAATGAAGGCCGTGGTTATGTGCTGCGCCGGATTATCCGCCGCGCCGTACGTCATGGCAACCAGTTGGGCGCCAAAGGTATTTTCTTCAGTAAATTAGTGGCTGAGCTAGCGGTGCAGATGGGCGAAGCTTATCCGGAGCTGATTGAAAAACAAGCCATTATTGAAAAAGTGTTGCGGATGGAAGAAGAGCAGTTTGGCAAAACCCTGGAACGGGGTCTGTTATTGCTCAACGACGCTCTGGCGCAGTTAGCTGGCAATACTGTCATTCCTGGCGATGTCGCTTTTAAGTTGTATGACACTTATGGCTTCCCGCTGGATTTAACCTCAGATGTCGCGCGCGAGCGTGGTTTCAGTGTTGATCAGGCAGGTTTTGAAGCGGCGATGGAAGCGCAGCGTAAACGTGCCCAGCAAGCATCCAACTTTGGTTCCGATTACAATCAAGCATTAACCTCAGATAAAGTCACGGATTTTACCGGTTATTCCGATATTCACGGCAATGCGACAGTGATTGAGATCCTGCGCGATGGTGTCGCGGTCAATTCATTGATTGATGGTCAGCAAGCGCTGATTATCCTCGACCAAACGCCATTTTATGCCGAATCTGGTGGTCAGACGGGTGATACCGGTGTGCTGCAACTGGCAGACGGTGGTGTCTTTACCGTCACTGATACCGTTAAAGTCGGCAAAGCTTTTGCGCATAAAGGCGTGTTAGCAGGCGCCCTGCAATTAAATGACCGGGTTGACGCTGTAATTGATCATCAGCGTCGCGACGCCATTAAGAAAAACCACTCGGCGACGCATTTACTCCATGCCGCCTTACGGCAGTTGTTAGGCGAGCATGTCACCCAAAAAGGCTCTTTAGTCGGACCGGACCGGTTGCGCTTTGACTTCTCGCATTTTGAAGCGGTGAAAGCCGATGAAATCCGTGCACTGGAAGTGCTGGTCAATCAGCAAATTCAGCAAAATCATCCGGTCAGCACCCGACTGATGAATTTAGAGGCTGCCAAAGCGGCTGGCGCTATGGCGCTGTTTGGCGAAAAATATGATGACGATGTCCGGGTGTTATCGATGGGAGATTTCTCCACTGAACTCTGTGGTGGTACTCATGTCGACCGGACCGGTGATATCGGCTTGTTTAAAATTGTGGTGGAAAGTGGTATCGCCTCTGGCGTGCGCCGGATTGAAGCCGTGACAGGGGCCGGAGCTATCGCTTATCTGCACAAACTAGAGCAGCAGGCGCAACTGGTCGCTTCTATGCTCAAAGGCGATATGATGACTATCGCTGACCGGGTCACGCAGACGCTGGATAAAACCAAACAGCTGGAAAAAGAGCTGGAGCAATTAAAAGCAAAAGTGGCCAGCGCCGCTGGGGCTTCCTTGCTGGATCAAGTGGTGCTGATTAACGGTGTGAAAGTACTGATTGCCAATTTACCGGGCGCCGACAGCAAAGGTTTCCGCACTATGGTCGATGAACTAAAAGTAAAATTAGGTTCAGGCGTGGTGATGCTGGCGACAGCTGCCGATGACAAAGTCAGTTTGATTGCCGGTGTGACCAAAGATCTGACTGACAAAGTTCAGGCTGGTGCTTTGATTGGCTGGGCGGCGGAGCAGGTGGGTGGCAAAGGTGGTGGCAAGCCAGATCTGGCGCAAGCAGGTGGCACAAAAGTCGAAGCTTTGCCGGCCGTATTGCTGGCCGTCGCTGACTACTTAAGTGCGAAGCTGTAAGTTAAGTGGCGTTATTGGTACAGAAGTTCGGTGGTACCTCGGTAGGGTCCACCGATCGGATTGAGCGGGTTGCCGAGCTGATAATCCGCAGTATCCAGGCCGGCCACAAAGTGGTGGCCGTGGTTTCTGCTATGGCGGGTGAAACTAACAGGCTGCTGGGGTTGGCACAACAAATTGATCCCAGAGCCGCTAGCCGTGAATTAGACGTGCTGGCTGCCACAGGGGAACAAGTCACAGTGGCTTTGTTGGCGATGGCGTTGATCAAACGCGGTTTTCCGGCCGTATCTTTATTGGCGGATCAGATTTGTATTCATACCGACAATAAATTTGGCAAAGCCCGCATTACGGCCGTCGACAATCAGCGGTTATGGCAGGAACTGGAACAAGGCCACATTGTGGTCGCCGCAGGCTTTCAGGGGCGTGATTTTGAAGGGAATGTCACAACCTTGGGGCGGGGTGGGTCTGATACCTCCGCAGTCGCATTGGCGGCAGCGTTAAAGGCGGATGAATGTCAGATTTATACCGATGTTGATGGGGTTTACAGTATTGACCCCAGGCTTTGTCCGCAGGCGCGACGGCTTAGCTTGATGCCATTTACCGATATGCTGGAACTGGCAAGTCTGGGCGCTAAGGTACTGCATTCACGTTCCGTCGAATATGCCGGTCGTTTTCGGGTGCCGCTGCGGGTGTTATCGACCTTTAAACCTGATGCGGGAACCTTAATTGTTTATGAGGAAGATGGCATGAGTTTGCCAACTATATCCGGTATTGCGGGTCAAACGGGCATCAGTTTATTGCAAATCAGTGGTCTGACGGCCAGTCAACTGCAACAGGTGATGGCTGCATTGGCTACTTTGCACATTGAAACCGATATGCTGCAACACCATGGTGACTGGCCATCACAACTGACACTCAGTCTGGCAGTTGCCAGTGCAGAGCTCAGCCAAGTGATTGATGCAGTGCAGAAACTGACAGAAAATAGTACGGTTTCTCTGCATCATCCGCAGCAGAACCTTGCTAAACTGTCGGTAGTTGGCATCGGGATTAAATCAGATCCGCTGCTGGTTTCTAAAATTTTTAGTACTTTCAATGAGATGAATGTGCAATTGTACTTAATCACCCATTCTGAAAGTCGGTTTTCGGCATTGATGGCGGCCGAACAGCTTGAAAAAGTTGCTGCGCGCCTGCATCAAGTATTAGTAACTGCAGATAATTAATCTCTGGATTTTCATAAATTTGAAGCCTGGGTTATCATTCTGTGCATAGACACAGCAGGAAAATTGCTGATGTTATTCGGAAAATTGAATTTTAAAGGATAGGAGCAAGCGAATGCTTATTTTAACCCGTCGTGTTGGTGAGACTTTAATGATTGGTGATGAAGTAACTGTCACTGTATTAGGTGTAAAAGGCAATCAGGTTCGGATTGGTGTGAATGCACCAAAAGAAGTTTCTGTGCACCGTGAAGAAATTTATATGCGTATTCAGGCAGAAAAAGGCACACCAGGCAGTTTCACCCAGGATGATGATCAGTAATCTGTTCAAAATCCAGAGACTCGCTAAATAGTTGTTTTAGCTGTAATGTTGTTTGATTTTTACCCGTATCTGTTATTAATTGCTCAAATTGTTTAAAAGGTCAGCAAACAAACTTTTTTCTTCGAAAAATTGTTTGACTTATTTTCCAGAGACATTAATATACGCCCCGCAACGTAGCGCGGAGAAATGGCCGAGTGGCTGAAGGCGCACCCCTGCTAAGGGTGTATAGGGGAAACTCTATCGAGGGTTCGAATCCCTCTTTCTCCGCCAGTTGTTTCAGATTTAGATGGACGCATAGCTCAGCTGGATAGAGTACTCGGCTACGAACCGAGCGGTCGGAGGTTCGAATCCTCCTGTGTCCGCCATCTGAAACGACCTTTGCTGGATGATATACAAGTTAGACTGGACGCATAGCTCAGCTGGATAGAGTACTCGGCTACGAACCGAGCGGTCGGAGGTTCGAATCCTCCTGCGTCCGCCACTAAACCTGCATCAAGCAGGTTTTTTGTTTTAAAGCTTCCAGGCTTTACCACAGTGAGTATCAGCAATAAGTTGCTAATGTGAACTGCAAGTCAAAAGATATAATTACGGACGCATAGCTCAGCTGGATAGAGTACTCGGCTACGAACCGAGCGGTCGGAGGTTCGAATCCTCCTGCGTCCGCCA
>Ga0114982_1001627_pt1 | contig 10575 bp, 7 predicted proteins | sample Shrwel_input2_FT_FD_87183 | JGI IMG/M metagenome (GOLD analysis project Ga0114982, IMG submission 87183) | Subsurface microbial communities from deep shales in Ohio, USA - Utica-3 well 1 S input2 FT | ecosystem: Environmental > Aquatic > Deep subsurface > Shale gas/oil reservoir > Produced... | reverse complement strand
TTTATCGACATTTTCAACTTTTTCAAACTCACCGACCTTACCGCTTTCGAAGCCTGCTTATCGCTGGACCCCGTCGGCATGGGGCGCATTATAGGGAGTTTTTCGCCGGGCGCAAGCGACAATGCAGATAAAAATCAAAAAATATGCCAAAAAGCGCGCGACAGCTTAAATACCACGCACATTGCGCATAATACCAACGGATATTGCCAGCAAGACAACATTAGCCTAGTGGTACTTCCAGTTTATTGTCACTCTTGCCAGCTAAACCAATCATCTCATCATAGGCTGACTGATGAACTAACACCGAGGATTTAATTCTGGCCTGACTGAGTTGGTCTTTTACCTGGGTTACACTAAAGAAGTGCTTCGGCCTGTTATCGTCTCCGACAATAAAGCCAGTCCGACCGTCAAAATCCACTTCTGCCAGGTATAGGCCCATCTCTAAAGAGTGAACTGTCAGCTTGTTAATTACCACGTCGTCAAAATTCAGATGTTCTAACTTATGTGCCATAACGCCCTCCATTGTAAGCAGAGGAATTACGCCGTGCCATTAAATCTGGATCTGTGCCGGTCATCACAAAGACCGGCACCTTGCTCTGATATCAGAAATCGTATTTCGCCATAAATTGGATACGGTTTAAATCACCTTCCAAATCCGAATCCAACACCCGGGTCGCATGACGGAATTCAGCGCCCACCGATAACTTACTGGCAACCTGATAAATCAGGTTGCCACTATAACTCGCTGTCGACTCGGTTAAGGCTGTACCGGTAAATTCAAGCGGGTTGTCAATTTTCTGACCTGAATAGAAGAAGCTCGAACGCCATTTATCATTCCAGGCATGTTTATAAGCCAGGGTATAACCAACACTTTTGATGGTTTCCAATTGGTTGTCCGTCCGCACCACCACATCATTCGAGGTATTCAGGCTCAGATAACGCCCCAAGCCTTCACCATAAGTCACCGCAAAACGGATATCATCGGTTTTAGACAGATTAAACTTACCGCTAAATGTCAGACCATAACCACGTGTGCTGTCATCCACCGTACCTTCCTGATAAGACAACTGCCGGCTTAAACCGGCGACCGTCAAACCACCCCAGTCTGCCGTATGGTTATAACGCAGCACCACATCCGGCATCGAGTTATCGTCAGTCACCACCCTGCTGGTACTTTTCAGTGGTGAAACTGTGGTTTCCGGATTTTCCAGTGCGACCTGAAAACCGCCGTTGGTATAACGCACTTGCGCTTGACGGACAAACACTGTGCCGTCAGTGGTACCCACAAAATCGATACTGTCCGGTAAAGCATTGACGTCCATAAAGGTGGTCCAGGTCTGGCCAAACAGCCAACCGTCATAACTAATAAAAGCATGCCGGATTTCCGGCGAATAACCATTACTGGTTCTTTCATCACCAATAGGGTAAGTACCCATCATATCGAATTCAAACCGGCCACTGATTTTTTTGCCGTTTTCCAGCAGCGTATCACTGGTGATAAAAAAGCGGGACTGGCGGGCATGCATATCCCACTTCGCCGATTCGGAGGTACCAGTGACCGGAATCGTCGAAGGCACATAAAAATCACGTCCGACCCCATTGCCGATCATGCCCTCTGAGGTATCAGTCCACATCGCGTCAAGTTTGACATAACCACCAATGCCAATTTCGGTGTTGTCACCCATTTTAAAACCGGCCTGAGCGGCTTGACTGAATAATACCGCCAGCATCGCCAGTGTCAGTTGCTTTAATCTGGTGTGACCTTGTTTACTGTGAATTTGTTGCATAGTTGTGCTCCGTTCGCCCTGTCGTTATCGTTGTTCGAGTTGTAACCAATTTAATGTGGTTGATGCAGCTAAAGAGCTCAATTAGCCTTTAGTCGAACATGAGGGCGAACGCAGCGGCTAGACTAATGTCTAATTTCGCCAGCTAAAGGGTTCAGGTAGAACAACATTATTCAATAACAGCAGGCGCAGATCGCCAACGGGGAAGACGAATTATGTCGCAACAACAACTTTATCCGGTGACAGCAGCCGCCAAAGCCAGAACTTACCTGGATGATGCTACTTATCTCGCTATGTATCAGCAGTCTGTTGAACAACCAGAACAATTCTGGGCTGAACATGGCAAACGTATTGATTGGTTCAAACCATTTACTCAAGTAAAAGACACCAGTTTTGAACTGGGCAATGTGCATGTGAACTGGTTCAGCGACGGAACTTTAAACGCCAGTTATAACTGCCTGGACCGCCACTTACCGCAAAAAGCTGATCAAGTCGCCTATTACTGGGAAGGTGATGAGCCTGGGGTAGATAAAGCAGTCACTTACCAACAACTTTATGATGAAGTCTGCCAACTGGCCAATGGCATGAAAAGTCTTGGCGTTGGCAAAGGCGACCGGGTCACCATCTATTTACCAATGATCCCGCAAGCCGCAGTCGCTTTGTTAGCCTGCGCCCGCATCGGTGCTGTGCATTCAGTGGTTTTTGCCGGTTTTTCACCAGACGCACTGGGCAGCCGGATTGTCGATTGTGATTCCAAACTGGTGATCACTGCCGATCAGGCTTTGCGGGGTGCCCGTGTCACTGCATTAAAAGATAATACTGATATGGCGCTTGGCCATTTGGGTAAAGCCAATCCGGTCAAACATGTGATCGTCGTGAAACATGTTGGCGACAATATTGATGAGCATGCCGGCCGTGATGTCTGGTATCACGAATTACTGGCGCAGCAACCGAAGCATTGTGAGCCTGAGCCAATGAATGCGGAAGATCCGCTATTTATTCTTTATACGTCCGGCTCGACCGGTAAACCGAAAGGCGTCCTGCATACCACAGGTGGTTATATGGTATGGGCCTCGATGACGCATCAATATGTGTTTGATTACCATCCGGGCGATGTTTACTGGTGTGCCGCCGATGTTGGTTGGGTGACAGGTCATACGTATATCGTCTATGGTCCACTTGCCAACGGCGCGACCAGCGTGATGTTTGAAGGCGTCCCCACCTACCCGAGCGTGAAACGTATTGCCCAAATCGTCGACAAATTTAAGGTCAATATCCTTTATACCGCCCCGACGGCCATCCGGGCCTTAATGGCACATGGCACTGCCGCCGTTGAAGGCGCTGATTTATCGTCCTTAAAAGTATTAGGCAGTGTCGGCGAACCTATTAATCCGGAAGCCTGGAACTGGTATCACCAGCAAGTTGGCAAAAATAACTGCCCTATCGTCGATACCTGGTGGCAAACCGAAACCGGCGGCATCCTGATCACGCCATTACCAGGAGCGACGGCATTAAAACCTGGTTCTGCCACCCGCCCATTTTTCAGTGTCAAACCTGCCATTGTTGATAACGAAGGCAATCTGCTACACGGTGCCACTGAAGGCAATCTGGTATTACTGGACAGCTGGCCAGGTCAAATGCGGACTTTATACGGTGATCATGACCGTTTTGAGCAGACTTATTTTTCAACCTACCAAGGCATGTATTTCACCGGTGACGGTGCTAAACGCGACGAAGACGGTTATTACTGGCTCACAGGCCGGGTCGATGATGTGTTAAACGTATCAGGTCACCGCTTAGGCACTGCCGAAATTGAAAGCTGTCTGGTGGCGCATGAAGCTATTGCTGAAGCTGCAGTCGTGGGTTATCCGCACGACTTAAAAGGTCAGGGCATTTATGTGTTTATCGCACCAAGAGTGGGGGTTGAACCGAGTGATGATCTGACCAAAGCGGTCAGAGATTGGGTCAGACGTGAAATTTCGCCCATCGCCAGTCCGGATCTGATCCAATGGGCGCCAGGCTTACCGAAAACCCGCTCCGGCAAAATTATGCGGCGGATTTTACGTAAAATTGCTGCCAACGAACATGATTCATTAGGCGACATCTCAACATTGGCTGATCCATCCGTGGTTGAACATCTGATCAATCACCGGCTAAATAAATAACCTCCCAAACAGAGCATAAGCCACTCAATGGCTTATGCTCTATGCAAAACATAGACAGCTGCCATCAGGTTGATTATGCTGCAACATATCCTCTGGCTCTCGGCTGCACGCTGAGTCCTGTCTGAACGGAGTCTGAAATGGCCAAACTGATAGTTGCGGACGATCATCCGCTGTTTCGAAATGCACTGATCAATGCCATCAGTAATACTTTTGTCACCAAAGCGACCATTGAAACCGACTGTTTTGAAGCCACCTGTCAGGCACTTGAACAGCATCCTGATACTGACCTGTTGCTACTGGATTTACATATGCCAGGCAACTGCGGTTTTCTTGGACTGATCCAACTGCGTAAAAACTTCCCTACGCTGCCTATCGTTGTGATCTCAGCCAGTGATGATCCGGATGTGATCCGGCGGGTGATGAACTTTGGTGCTTCGGCTTATATCCCGAAATCGGCACACCCGGTTGAGATTGGCAAGGCACTTCATGCTGTGATGGCGGGCGAGCTTTGGTTACCGGCCCATTTACAGGCCTTATTCAAACCCGATCCAAATAATCTGGCTGATTTAGACTTAGCGGATAAAGTGGCACAACTGACCAATCAGCAATACAAAGTGCTGTATTACCTGACAGAAGGCTGGTTGAATAAACAAATTGCCTACGATTTGCATATATCGGAAGCCACAGTCAAAGCACATTTAACGGCTATTTTCCGAAAATTAGGCGTGACTAACCGCACCCAGGTGGTGATCCAGGCCCAGCGTCTTCAACTGGAAGCGCCGGTCGATCGGGCTTTAGCACAACAACACTGACCATGGCTTGCTGAGAGCTAAGCCGGGATCGGCAGGATCCGCTGTTGCTGATCGAGTTGCCAGCACACATCGGCTAACTGCGGTAATTGTTGCCAACCATACTCGGTTAGCCGTTGAAAGCTGGCCATAAAATGGGCCAGTTCAGTTGTAGTCATGCCCTGCCCTTGCGCCTGCCATAACTTTTCTTCTTGTTGCTGCCGCCAACGGCACACCGCTTGCCAATCCGGCGCCTGCAGATATAACAAATACTGGATGAACTGAAAATACCGCTGATAAGGTCCCGCCAATTGTTGGTTGACATAACGCCGCCACCGTCCATCCGCATCCAACTGCTGTTCCTGCCGATTGACGGCGCGTTGCAATTGCGAGGCCGGCTGAGGTGGGCAGCCCAGACACCACCCTTCCACAATCAGCACATCTAATTGTTGCAACGGCCGCTGCGGCAACACATCATCCAGTGCTTTGCTAAAACAAGGTAAGCTTACTGGCTGCCCTGTTAACACGGCCTCAGCATCCCGAATAGCACTGGCTATATCATGCGTACCGGGGACCCCGCGCTGCGCCAGCCAGGGATGTACTTGTTGCGCTAACTGCTGCCGCTGCTGTTTGGCAAAATAATAATCATCCAGCGACACTGCCGCAGCCCGGCAGCCGAGCTGTTGCAACGCGTTGACCAATACAGCCGCCAGCGTCGATTTGCCACAACCCTGCGCCCCACTGATCGCAATCAGCCGCAGTTCCGGGCGCAGCGACAGTTGTTGCAATAAAGCAGTCACAGCGCGCTGGTACTGCGGCCAGTACTCTGAAGGAATGCCACTTTGCGACAAATCAACGGTGAATCGCATCAGAGCTCGCGGTTATGATCACTTTTAGCGGCGACTACCGGCGCATCAACACTGCCAGAAACATGGTTAAATTCCACCATGAAAATTTGCCAGAATGCCATAAAAAGTGCCGCGACCAAAGGTCCCAGCACAAAGCCATTGATACCCAGCCAAGTGATACCGCCTAACGTCGAAAACAGCACCACATAATCCGGTAATTTGGTATCCCGTCCAACCAATAACGGCCGTAAAATATTGTCCGCCAGACCAATCACAATAGCGCCGTAAGCAATCAACACCGTCGCTTGGCCCCCCTGATCTGTGGCATAAAGATATAACGCCACCGGAAACCACACCAGCGCAGCGCCAATCGCGGGTAATAGACTTAAGAATGTCATCAGCACGCCCCAAAGGACCGGAGCCGGAATATCTAAAATCCATAAAATCAACCCACCCAGTGTGCCTTGCACCACTGCAACCACCAAATTACCTTTGATGGTTGCGCGGATCACTTCGGCAAATTTAGCAAACAACATCCGCTCTCTGACATCCCCCAGTGGTATAGCCCGCACCAGTAATTCAACCAGTTTAGCGCCATCACGCAGCAGGAAAAACGCCAGATAAAGCATCAGACCAATTTGCAAAAATAAACCTGCTGCATTCTGGCCGATAGCCAGGGTTTCTTTGGCCAATAAACGGCTAGCTTCTACCGCCGCTTCCGACAAGCGCTGGCGTAAATTGTCTGTATCTACGCCAAACTCCAGTAAAGTTTGTGACACCATAGGAAAGGCCTGGCGGATTTTTTCCAACGTAGCAGCCGGGTTTAAATCACCATTTTCAATCCTCTGATAAAAGGCGACGCCTTCCTGAATAAAAGAAGCACCTATTGCCAATAACGGCAGCACCACCATCACCACACAAATACTGAGCGTTAATAGCGCTGCCAGATTAGGTCTGTTGCCTAAATGACGTAACAATAAGGTTTGCAGTGGATAAAAAATCACCGTCAAAGCGCAAGCCCAAAAAATGGCACTCCAGAATGGTTCCAGCACTAAACCAAAGCCGATGGTCACCAGCACCAGTAAGCCGAGAAAAAATTGCCGTTCTAATTGTGCTCTCATCCGTTTACGCTCTCCATGGTTTTACTTGCAGCATGCTAACACGCTTGCGAGCTGCGCTGACATTCAGTTAGCTGTTCCTGCCTAATTTCAGGAAGTTAAAAGTCGCTCGCAGTGCCGCAGCTTTAATTGGTTTTGGCAAAAAAATCAACCCTTGTTGTTTGGCCCGACCAGGTAAATCCGGCTCAGGCGCAGCCGATACCAAAATTGCAGGCACACCAGGCCAAAATTGTTGCAGTTGCTGATGCAATGCCAGGCCATTCTGATGCTGACCGAGTTGGTAATCGATAATCAATAGATCCGGTGGCCCCTGACGCTGTGCCAGCGCCAGGGTTTCACTGACGTCAAGACAAGTATCAATCTGTCCAACCTGCCATTGCTGCAACAAGGCCCTTAACGCGGTGACATTGCTCACATCATCATCGACACAACAAACCGACAACCGGGTAAAGGGACTCACTGGCGTTTGCTCCGTGCCAACAGCAGCCGTTAAGCCGGATTGCAGCTTGGCCTGCTGTTTGCCCAGCAGCGGCACCGTCAGCCTGAATACCGAACCCCGGCCAGGCTCAGATGCGACACTGAGCTGATGGGCAAGACTTTTCGCCATCCGCTGCACCACAGCCAAGCCAAGACCGACCCCTTGCTGACCCCGTGAAGTGGCATCCACCCGATAAAAATCATCAAAAATATGCGGTAACTCCTGCGATCGAATGCCAGGTCCGGTATCCCACACCTCAATACAAAGGCTGCTGCCACGGCGGCGGCAACCGAGCAGAACTTTCCCTGTGCTGGTGTATTTCACCGCATTAGACAACATATTTTGCAAAATACGCCGCAGATAAGTTGGATTACTGCTGACCAGATAAGGCGTATTCCGGACTTGTAACTGCAACTGTTTTTGCGCCGCCAGCAAAGAAAACTCATCGCGTAACTGCAATAACAAAGGCCCAAGTTCTATTTCCTGGCTGGCCGGCTCCAATTTGCCATCATCAAGTTTGGCAATTTCCAGTAAGGTGGAAATCAGCTCTTCCGTGGCTTTTAATGAATTATCCAGCTGTTGCAACATTTGCTGTTGCCGTTCCGGTTCCGGTTGTTCCTGCAGTGCTGAGGTAAACAGCCGGGCGGCATTCAGCGGTTGTAAGATGTCATGACTGGCCAGTGCCAGAAACCGGGTTTTCGACGCATTCGCCGCTTCCGCTTCGGCTTTGGCCAGCAATAGTTGTTGTTCGGTGATCCGGCGCAAGGCTATTTCATCACGCAACTCTTCATTGATTTGGCTGATTTGCTGTGTGCGTTGTTGCACCCGTTGCTCCAGATGCTGTTTTGCTTCTGCCAGTTGCCGTACTGCCTGCACATGTTCAGTGATATCGGTAAAGCTGGTGACAAAACCACCGCCCGGAATAGGATTGCCCCGCATCTCTAACACTGTGCCATCAGGGCGCACCCGCTGAAAAACATGAGGCGTGCCGCGCTGCATATGCTGTAGCCGTTTTTGCACATGCTCTTCTGCGCTGCCTTCACCACACAAACCACGTTCGGCGTTAAACCTGACGATATCGGCCACAGAACGGCCGACCCGCACCATCCCCTCAGGGTAATTAAACATTTCCAGATATTGCCGGTTCCAGGCGACAAGCTGTAAGTCCCGATCGACCACACTCACGCCCTGACTGAGGTGCTCCAGGGTCGAAAACAGAATTTTACGGGAAAACATGATGGCCTGACGGGTATCATCAAATAAGGTCACCACATCTTCAAATGCCAATTGCCGGCCATCCAGCACGGCATTGACCATAGCGGCCGCACTGGAGGACCCAATCACACCGGCCAATTCCCGTTCAATGTGCCTAATCAGCGCCGGCTCTGGCATATCTTCCAGCTGGGGTGGCATCGGCTGACGACGGCTAAATTCAGCGATAGACTCCTTGGCCCGGCCCGTGCCGACAAAACGCTCCAGCAGCGTCAGTAAATCCTGGCCGACAATCCGGGTGCGACGGGCCGTTTTGAGATCATCCAGCGGCAGGTTTGGTTTGACAAAAGCCACCGCCTGCAGCTTATCGTTCAGATCGGCTTTGTGCAGCAGCGAGAACACGACATAAGCCAGTAGATTCAGCCCCAAAGACCAGAACACCCCATGTGTCAGTGGATCCAGCGCCAGTCCAAACAGCGCTGTCGGTCTGAGCCAGCTTTGGCCAAAAGCGCCTTGCTGTAAGATTGTTGCATCCAGCACCCCAACACTGACCAATTGCGGTAGCATCAGACAATAAAACCAGCCGGCAAAACCAATACTGACGCCGGCATACACGCCAAGCGCATGACCGCGCCGCCAGTACAGTCCTCCCAGCAGTGCCGGTGCCAGCTGAATAATCAAGGCAAAAGATAATAACCCTGTTTCGGCCAGTTCATAATTGCGGGCAAACAAGCTGTAATATCCATAAGACAAAGCCATCACCATGACGATCATCAGGCGCCGCACCCGCAGGATCATCGGACTGTAATCACGCGACAGCTGTTGATTCGGATCGGTATTTAACAAGGTCGGCATCACCACGTCATTACTGATCATGGTACTGAGCGCCAGCGTGGCGATGATAATCATCGAGGTCGCAGCCGAAAAGCCACCAATAAACACCAGTGCGCTGATACTTCCCCAGCCCTGACTGGCTGGCAGCAGCAGCACAAAACTATCGGCCAGATGTAGTTTTTCCGGAAATAATTGCAAGCCCGCCAATGCAATGGGTAATACCACCAAAGTCACCAATACCAGATAACTGCCAAACCAGCGTTTAGCATGGCCAAGATGGCCAGGTGACGTATTTTCGACAAAGGTGACATGAAACTGGCGGGGTAATAAAAAGATGGCGGCCATCGCCAGAACAGTTTTGGTGAAAAATGCCAACCAACTGCCACTGTCTTCCAGGCTATGGGTTTGCGCATACTGGCTAAAATCGTGCAGCATCAGCCAGGGCCTGTCCAGTACAAACCAGCAGACCGCAATGCCGAGCGTCAATAACGCCGCCAGTTTAATCACAGATTCAAAGGCGATCGCGACCATCACCCCGCGATTTTGCTCCGTCAGATGCACTTTGCGGGTGCCGAACAAAATGGCAAACAGGGTCATCGCCAGCGCACTCATCAGCGCTGTGTCCTGCCACCACAGTTGCAGGCGGTCTTCGCTGTGGCCAAGCAAGACCTGGTAAGAGGCTGATACAGCTTTGAGTTGTAATGCGATATAAGGCACCACCACCACCAGACATAACAATGCGGTCACCGCGGCAATGGCATGGCGTTTACCATAACGGGCACTGATAAAGTCGGTAATAGAGGTGACGTTATGTTTTTTGGCCACATGCAGCAATTTACGCAGCATGGGTTGAGCGAAGCAAAAAACCAGTAAAGGACCGAGATAAATCGGTAAATAATCCCAGCCGGAACTGATAGCGGAACCCACAGCGCCATAATAAGTCCAGGAAGTACAGTACACCGCCAGCGCCAGACTGTAGATGAGTCCACCATACTTTCGTAGTAGCGCATCCGCTCTATGTTGCTCTGCCCAGTTCGCAATGTAAAACAGCCCACCGACATACAACAGAGCCAACACCGCAATAATCCACGCCGCCACAGCAATCTCCCGCTTGTTTTTTGTCGCATACTGTTGGCCAGTCTGCGTCAGATGTCAATGTTGTTATTTTTCCTTCGACTAAAGTCGGGCTTACGCTGTTGGTAGCAACTGCTAGATTAGAATAGCTCGATAAAAATAACTAAAGGAAACATGCATCATGGTAACTAAACATAGTCCGCAGGAGTACTGGCAAGCCAATCTGCGACTGATCATCGGCAGCCTGATTATCTGGGCGCTGGTGTCATACGGC
>Ga0114982_1001625_pt1 | contig 10580 bp, 10 predicted proteins | sample Shrwel_input2_FT_FD_87183 | JGI IMG/M metagenome (GOLD analysis project Ga0114982, IMG submission 87183) | Subsurface microbial communities from deep shales in Ohio, USA - Utica-3 well 1 S input2 FT | ecosystem: Environmental > Aquatic > Deep subsurface > Shale gas/oil reservoir > Produced... | reverse complement strand
TTTTTACATAGTAGATAGTTTCTAATTCTAAGTTGCCGCCAACTGTACCTGTGAATAATACAGGATCATTAAGTTTTAAATATTCAGTTGTTCCTATAGTAATTCTATTTCCAGTCGAACTAGTTGAGGCCACTGTCTGCTGTGGTTTAAACTCGTTAGCTATAAAAGCATTTTTTGTAGTTTCGTTAAATTCTGCAATGTATCCATACTGCCCTGTTCCAGTTCCAGAATCTAAAACCAATCGCATAGAACGATAGCTATCTGCTTCGGATTCGTCGGAGCCCGCAATTGTTACAGAGTATATATCTCCTGATTGAGCATTATTTTTAGCAGTAGCATATCCGCCACCGCCAGATCCTGAAGAGTCGCCTGGATCTTTAATTCTTACTTCGTAGACTGCTCCATCTCTAAATTCTTCTGCCAGCAAGGACCCATTGATACCTGCACCTGTTAAGGTATATGTAGCTTCAGTGTATTCGTTTCCTGCATGACTAAAAAATGCTCTAGTTAATTCGCCGTCAACTGCAAATACTTGAGCTATGTTAGCATCGTAATATCGATTGTTAACTACAGCAGTGATTGGTATTTCATCTAGATCAAAGCCTTCTGCAACTGCACCATATTGTCCGTATGAACAGTTACCGTTAGTTCCTCTAATCTTGCCGCCATCAGTACAAAGATAGCCGATGTGATTGTAATAGGTAAAGACCGACACAGCTTCTGTTTTTCCAGTACCATTACACCATATACCGATACCATCGCTTAGAATCTGTGTAAAATCGTTTGACACAATAGTTTGGTTGCCGCCATTGTGTAGATCGCCATCAATTTTTAAACCTACGCAACCTGTACCGAATGTAGATACGTTTTGAACATATGGAGATTTTGTTCCTACCCAGGCATTTGTATCATCGGGACCATATCCTGCATCTAAACTGGCATATGCGCCAGCGGTTGGTCTTCTAGTTAAGAACGCATTTAGTGCTCCTAATGTACCATCAAGACCAGTCAGGGTACAATTTCTTAAACCTGTACCGTCTCTCAACAAGAACATGTTGGATAATTTATTTTCTGATCCAAGTTTTGAATTGTAAAAATAGTTTCCAGCCAATTGGCTTTCATAATTGCCTGGATACTTTAAATCGTAGGCGATTGCTGAAATAATTTTTACAACATCAGGAATAAATCGTGGAGGTTGCGTATATCCAGATCTTAAAAATGCTATATAGCTGGACATTTCTGATTCTAAAAATTCAGAGTTATTTAATAATTGCGCTGCGGCAGCAAGTACATTGGCATCTGTAGATAGAGTATTTGTTCCTGTAATAGGAGAAGATGTGCCAGTTGCTAATCGTGTTCTTATTTCTGCCAACAACGATCTTGCCGCAAGTACCTGTGCAGAAGATCCAGGAGTGCCAGTGAAATCTTGTGGCACATGCCCGTATAAGATCGAACCGTATGCCGGGCTAGTTATTTCAGTAGTGCCAATTGGCTGTTCTAGAATCAAATATTCTATGATGTAATTTAAATAATCGATAACATCTAAAATTGCTGCAGAATCTGCATTAGCAAATGTAGTGTCTGCTGCTGAAATAATTGTACCTCTAAGCTCGTCGCCTACTACCGCTACATATGCAGGCACACGTAATGGTAATATTTCGTTGTAAATTCCGTTCTTGACAAATACTGTTGCAGGTCCAGTGATATTATCCAGTGCATATCTCACTGTTCTCCAAGGAGAATTTTGTGATGTTCCGGTAGTTCTACTGTCAACACCGTTAGTTGCAACATAATAAACTTTTGCTGATGAATTAAAAGTTTCCCAGCTCGGAGCTCCACTCTTAGCCTGTAGTGTTTGCCCTTGATTGCCAACGGTTAAGTTTGTGCTACCAATGGTGCTACCATCTTCAGTTAAGCCGTAAGTTTTAATATCGCCTGTATAGGTTAATATGTTTCTTTCGTCGCTATATGTATATTTTTCCCAGTATAGGCCGCCCTCGTCGTTAGGACGATTGCCTAAAGAAGAAGTATGTTTTCCAACACATCGATATGTTCCCGATCTCCATAATATAAGATCACCGATAACGTAGGATCTAAACGGATCCCATTGGCCTTGCCATTTTGAACCAGGAATCATTAATTCCCAATCTTCGGTATTGATCGTAGAGCCGTCGTCTACAAAATCAGTATCTGTTAAAGTTACATCTCTTTTTGCAATATACAGCTGACCTTGTCTTCGTACTACATCGCCAATTTGATAAGAAGTCGGACCAATCCAGTCACCTCTAACGTTTGTGTTGACAAATAATAAATTCCAAAAGTTATTAGTCTCGGTAGTTGGCTCTTCGCCAAGATGTGTTAATTTTGCAATGAACAGATATCCACCATATCTAACAATATCACCGGGTTGATAAATTACCGATGCTGCCCAATCTTGGTCGTATTCGAAGCCCGGGCAAAATATTGTCCAGTACGCCGAATCAAAAAATTGTCCGCTATTTGTTGTATGTTTTGCTATACACTTATACAAGTAACTGCCATATTTTACTATGTCATTAACTTTGTACTGCACTGCCTGTGACCATTCGCCGGTATATTCGATTCCGTCGTAGGTTATTGCCCACTTGCTTTGGTCGTTCTCTAAACCTAATGCTTCGTTGGCTGCTGAAAGATGTTGAGTGATACATCTATAGACTGTACCGCCGTATTTTACTACATCATCTACGTAGTAAATTGTATCTATTTGCCAGTCGCCTTTCCAAATTTTACTTAGATAGATCAATTGCCATTTCAACGAGTCGCCTTCTAGACCGATGAGAGGATCGTCGCTCGATACATGTGCTACTGTACATTTGTAGATTCTTCCGCTGTTAACTACAACATCGCCGAGGTTGTAAATTGTAGACGTTGTCCAAGTTGTTTTCCATGACTCTGAACTAGAATAAATGATCCAATAGTTATTTGTTGAATAGTCTAAGACAAATTCGTTTTCAAATTCAGCTGATGTGTGTTCTTCAACGCAAAAATACGTTACTGCGCCCTGCTTTACAACAGCACCTCTAGTATAATATGTATTTTCAGTCCAGCGGCCTTGCCAGCTGGCGCTTTCTACCATTACCACCCATCGCGGTGCAGGACTAGGAGGAATATCACTGTTTAAAAAGTTTAAGTCATCGTAAAAATTTACATCAGCAGTATGCTGAGAAATACAAACATATATTCTTGCACCAAATCGTACGATATCGTCATTTAGGTAATTAGTTCCAGCGGACCATTGCCCTTTCCAAGTATATTTTAATCTACTGATTTTAAAATCTGACATGATTTATTTTAGTCCTCTGAGTCAAAATTGTCGTATTCGTGACCGTTATTAATTCTTGCCACTAATTGACCGTCATCATCTACATAATAAAAAATAGCTCTATCATCCCATTTGTATTGTTGATATTTCAAGTTATCAAATACAGGATTATGATTGATATCTATTCCTTCGTAAAAATCTACACCGTTTTCAAAGTCAGTATAGTTTTCAGCTTCGTCGCCAGGATTATTAATTGCAATGCTATCATTGCTCTTTGCCTGATCACTTCTTTCTAAAAATACACTACCATTTTCATTTTTTCTTAGTCCATAGAAAAATCTTGGAGTAGAACCTAGTCTACTTTCTGGATCTTGTCCTAGATAATAATTGCTGTTTGCCATGATTTATTCCTTATGAAAGTTCAACATAACTGACAACAGTGTCAACACTATTGGCAGTATCGCTGACAATACGCAATCCCGAAGTTTCTGGTAAAATTAATTTTTCACCGTTGGTAATAATTTTTACTGCTGAGTTAGGCGGTATTGTTAATCCTCTAACATAATATGCAGGTGTACTATCATCGCTAACTACAAATACGTCAACATTAACTGTTTCATATTCTGTAGAATTTGCAATGTTGCAACCAATAACAGTTGCTCTAAAGCCTACGGGAATTTGTACAACATCTACTGGTGTTGTTCCTATTCCTGCGTTGACTGCGTGTTTGAATGTGGTTGGCATTATATTATCCTAGTGTCAATGCAAATCTAATTGCAATGTCGTTGGCTGTGCTTTCTGAAACAGCACCAATTGTACCTGCTGGGCTTGACCATTGTAGTCCGTCCCAAATTTCCAAAGCCTTTGAATCTGTGTTGTATCGAGTCATGCCCTCAACAGCATAAGTTGTTGGGCGTTCTCCAGTTGTTCCACGTGGAACAACAAAGGCATTGGTTCCAGATATTTTTACATAGCCAGTGCCTGTTTGTGTTATTTCTGTTATACTATCGCTGACAAAGTTAGTAATAGTATTGTCGCGTATGCGGAAGTTGCCGAGCACTACAGCGCCGGATCCGTTAGGGTCAAGAACTAGATCTCCGCTTGTTGTAGAGATAGTGTTGTTTTCTAAATGTATGTTGCCAATGTCAAATGTGCTTAGACTTAAATTGTTGGCAAAAATTCCCTGAGAATACACAGCTCTCCACTTATACAATGAAGATCCAAGATCATATGAGTTGTCGGTTTCCGGGATTAGATCGCTTCGGATGCTAGCATTGATTGTGATAGTATCCGACAATGCGTCGCCGATTATAAGATTGCCGCCTATTGTGATATTTCCTGTTGCGGAAATATTTCCAGTAACTGCTAGATTTCCCGCAATGTCTGTTGCACTCTGGATGTCAACTTTTCCAGTTCCACTAGGATCTAATTCTAAGTTTGAATTTGAAACAGTAGTTGAAATTTTGTTGCCGTGAATTTCAATATCGTTAACTGTTAGTCTGGAATGGTAGGCTGTTGCTTCGCCGCCTGATGCTATAAAGCTAATGGTTGGAAGATTACTGGAAATTGTGTTGCCAGTAAGAGTAAAGTTGCCAATGTCTAATTGATTTAAAACTTCTAGATTTGTAGTTCTTGCTGTGCCTACTACGTCTAGTTGGTATTGAGGAGAAGCCGTGTTGATACCGATGCGAGAGTTAACAACATCAAGATAAAGAAGGTCTGTCTCAAAGGCTAAATTGACTCCGTCACGAATCAAATTTGACTTTAAGAGCGGACCGGAAATACGACCAATAGCCATGCGCTCTCCTAAATACCCGGTGTTTCACCGATAACCAAATTTTCAGCTTGCGCTCTCTGCTGGTTTACCACAGTCGAATCTTGCAGAAAATTGGTCGTTCGCTGCAATTACTAGTATTTAGTCAGATTTGGGAATTAGCCGAAGATGAGGGTGTAAACGTGCCCCAGCTCTTCCATAATGGGCGCAGTTATGACAATACCACCACCAGTGGCCACTTGCCAGATTGTGCCGTCGAAGCATTCCATGTAGCCTATCTCGCTGTTCCAACGTGTTGCTCCTACTTCAACAGGAGTACGTTCCGAGGTATCACCGAATGGAATCCTAAAGGCAGTTGTATCATTAATTTGTAGATATCCGTTGCCAGTATGTGAAATGGTTATAGGAGTATTATTGAAATTGTTTATCACCCCTGCATTTATAGAAATGTTTTCTATTCTTATTATGCCAGTTGCAGAATCGACTATGATATTGTCATTGCTTTGAATTGTTGATATAGTATTAGCTGTAAACTTCATTTGATCGCTAATAAACAAATTTGTAGCACTAATATTATTAACACCATTCATATCGTAGATATGCATCTCAGACCAGCGTTTATTACTTTTTCCTAAATCGTATGTTCCATCTAGACCTGGAATAATACTCTGTGTAAAGTCTGGAGCAATAGTAATAGTATCTAACGGGCTATCTCCAACGATAAATTGACCATCTACTCTTACTTCTCCCGTTGCCGATATATTTCCAAACACTGCTAGATTTCCGGTGATATCTACACCTGATAATATGTCAACTTTTCCTGTGCCAGCAGCATCTAAAGTAATATCAGCATTAGTAGCAATGCCTCTAATATAGTTGTCTTTGATTTCAAAATCAGGAGTTAGTATTTTACCATACTGTACATATGCATCTACTCCGTTAGGTTCTATAATTATAGGTCCCACTGTAGTGCTTACAGTTCCAGAAGTGTAAAAAATTAAATTATCTACTTCTGCCTTTGTGCCGTTGACTAAAAAATTAACACTGGCTCTAGAGTCGCCGGCAATATCTAATTCGTAATCTGGCGGATTGGTATTAATACCAATTTTAGAGTTGTTAACATCTAGATATAATAGATCAGCATCCGTTGGCCCGTTTCTAAAAGTTAAGTCGGCGCCATTTCTTAATAGATTTTCAGTTAACAGTTTACCGCTGATTCTACCAAGTTGTGCTACAAACGGCTCTGACATTCGCTCTCTCCGGTGATATTAATCGGCGTAGCCGTAATATATTGTGATGTATTTGTCTAAAGGAACTGAACTGGTAAACACAATATAAGTGTTTCCAGATCCTAGATAGTTGTCTACTAGATTGTAGTTGGTATCTGAAATTTGAAAAACGTTTTCAACAAAAACCAAAATGTTATTTTCAGAATTTGGAATTTTAGTTAGAGGGCCAAATGTTGTTTCTACTTCGTTGCCGGGCCCTAGTGTTTGTTTAGTAATTGCTGTAGCACCGGGTGCTCTAACTACTTCCCATACTCCGTCAACATAGGCTTCAATAGAGTTTGTAGTAGTGTTATAACGCATAAACCCGTTGGCTCCGCCAGTAGTTCTAACTCCGCTAAGTTGCGGACGTTGTGCAGTAGTACCTTTGGGCAATCGTAACCCGCCCGTTATTTCCATAACAGCACGACCATAGTGGTTGGCAAACAGAGTTTGATCACTAGGACTATACTTACTGAGAGTTTTTTGTTTAAGGAATCTCATACTGGTAATGCGCTCACGGTAATACTTAACAAATTGCCGACGCTGGCAGTTGCACGTATTTGATCGTTGCCGTAGCCAGTGGCTCCTCTTAATACTATACGCTCGTCGCTGAAGAATACAGTTTCACCTGCAGGTACAATTAAATTCTTTACAACAGTATTAGTGTCAGAACTTACTCCACCTGCTGGCACTAAGTTTAATGTTAGAGTACAACTGTTGACTGTTTCGTCGGTTAAGTTTGGCGTTCCTGTATTACAAACTATAATATTTGTAATGGCGTTATCTTGCGCAACTACCGCGCCACCAACTGGGGCTCCTGTACTGGTGCTAGTAAACACCAATGTATCTCCTGAAGTTGTTAGTCGTGTGCTGTATATCATTTTTATTGTCTCTTAAAATATCATACTAAAAACAAGAGCTTTGCTCTTGCTTATTAATTCATCATTCTTACTAGTGTTTCTAAAATAAACACCTGTACTTCCTGTGCCTACAGATCCACCATATACTAAACTAGCATTAGTTACCGCAGCTGGAGTAGCACCTGGATTGTCTAATTGTAGTGCATAGGTAATTTCAACCTTACCAGTACCATTAGTTTCTAATTTGATATTACCGTTAGTGTTAACAGTTTGAATTACTGTAGCATCGGGAATTAAAGGATTGTCTGGTGTTGGATCTTCTGTAAAAAAGTTTGCACCAGCCATCTGTACTCTATTTCTAAAGAACTGTGCAACAATAGTGTTATCGATAACCACTCCTACTAGACTTTCTGTGGGCTGTACAAAATACGGACCAATTGGAAACAAGCCAGAACCTATAGGATCATTAATATCAAACGCTGCGGTACGTGTATCGTTTCTTAAAATTTGAAATGTTGGATTTGTTTGAATTGCATCATCAACATATTTTTTATTAGGAATATCATCGTCATCTGTAACCTGTAATTCGTAGGCAGTTGTTCCTGCTACTTTAACAACACCAGTGCCAGTGCTAATTAATATTAAGTCGCCGCTGTCGGTATCAGCATTAGTTAAAATTTCTTTTACTCTAACTTTGCTAGAGTTATATCCAGCACCTTCTTTGAAATTCCATGTTTGGTCGTTTTCGTCCCATAACAATGAAACATCAGTTGCTAACCCTCGATCAACTTCAATACCAGAATATCTAAGAGTAACACCATTACCTGTTTCACCGTAGTTTAAGGTAATGATGTTATCTTGAACATTTAAGTTTTCAACTGAGACGTTTAAAGTATCACCTTCAACGATAAGATTTCCAGTAACTCTAGTGTTGCCAACACCTGCACCGGTATCTAGGGTAATAGTTGCCCCTTCTCCGGCTTTGATGTTATAATCACCACTTACTTGTATAAACTGTCCCATGCTTACTTCCTAGATTAGATTGCTGTTAAAATCAATAGAGTTTGAGTTGAGTCATCACTTAGCGACCACTTATAACGATTGCCGTTAAAGTCAGCGCACGTTCTGTAATTGATTTTCTTTAATGTTACAGGATTACCAGTAGCGTTGATACCAACTAATGTAGCTGTATTAGCCACTGTTGGATCACTGTTAGTGCCTTGCACTAGTTTAGCTGTAATCAACTGATACACTGTACCGTTTCCTAGAGCTGCACCGGCTGCGGTTGCTGTAAAGATTCTTCCAACTTTATTATCTAGGGCGCCGAATTGTGTAAAATCTGTGCCGCCGACTGATACGATAACATATTGATTTCCTAAGACAATATCTTCGTCTTGGACTACAGTATCGTCTGCACATTTGAATCTACGTGCGCCTACCTGATTTACAATATAACCTTCTTTAGCAGTACCGTTGAAGACTCTAATTGGTATAGTCGACGGTGATCCGCCTGTTTGTCCGAAATATCGGTTATTTAATTTATTTGCCATTTGATTTTCTCCTTTGAGTGACGTTCTAGGTCATGCACGGTGGCGCCGCACAATCTTTTCTAGATACTTTATTTATCCGCGACTCAGCATAGCCATTAACTCTAATTTTTCTACTGTGGCTATAACTTGATTAATAGCGTTAATTTCCAATTGCGCCCGTTCTAAATGACTTCTACTATGTGTTTGTCTATACAGAACCATAATTTTGCTGTGCTGTTGTATATGGGCATCTATAATTTTTTCTATTTGATAGACATCATGTGTAAACATAGGAAAGCGTTTTCGCCAAACACTAAATTGTTTTCTTAATTCCGTAAAATCGTTTTCGCTTTCTATTTGCATTAGATATTTAAGCCAAACAAAAAGGCTCCGAAGAGCCTTTTTGAATTTAGTGCAATTATTTCTAATACGGATTAGGTATAAGAAACACCAGCAATAGTTACTTGACCTAAGTAGTCCGCAGCATTACCAAGAGATGATGCTGTGTTTGTTAACTCTACATAACCATAACGTGTCATGAAAGAAACTACTGGTTCAAATGTAGCTGGATCTAAAACAACACCACTGCTCATCAATGGAATGTATGGGCAATAGAATGCTGCTGCATCTGATTCGCTAGAACCTTTGTAACCAACAACAATTGCGCTGTCATCAGCAGCGTATGTGTTAACATACACTTTCATTGCGCTATTCAATGTACCAACAAACTTAGTGTTTGTAGGTGCTTCGAATGTACCTTCTGTTGTTCTTGCGAACGCAGAAGTTGTAGCACTTTGAAGAATTGTTAATGCTTGTGGGCTAACAACTGCCCAGTTACCTGCACCGCGACGTGTACGCTGAGCGATCACGTTAGCAACACGGTTGATAGCAACTGCCAATGCGGCATGCTCGTCACCAACGAATGTAGCTGTACCAGACACACCTGTCTGATCATATGCTACTGTATTGCTTGCGCCAGCAGCTAAAGTACCTAGGCTACGTAGAACTTCTTGGTCGATCTCAGCTGTGATCTCTTGTGCAAGAGCAGCCATGATCTCTGCTTCGATGTCAATGCCTTGTTGGGCTTGTGCATCTTGAGCAGCTTCGAATGTCCAGCGAGCTGACAATTTACGTGTCTTGGCTTCAACTGTTTGCTTCAAGATTTGAATGCTTAGTTTGTTACCAGCAACACCTTCTTTGGCTGCGGTAGCATCAGCTTTACCTGGTGTAACACCAGAATAGCCTTCAGCAATCTTGAATGGGCTTAGTGCCTCTTCACCAGCTGTTGTGGATCCACCTGTGCTGCCGCTGAATGTATCAGAATAGCGAACACGTAGTGTGTGGATTTGACCAACTGGGCCAGTCATTGGTTGTACACCAACCAATTCATTAGCGATGACCGTAGGCATCACACGTCTGATCACTGGAAGGATCACACGATTTAGGGTAGCAACGTTGCCAGCGGAAGTTGCTCCAGCGGTGGCACTCTCTGCCAAATACTTGCGGGTATTCTCTAGAGTAGTTGCCATTACTGAACGCTTGTTACCTTGAAGTCCTTCTAAAAGAGCTTCTTTGGTCTCCGACCAGCGTGACTCGAGTAATTGTGACATTATAGTTCTCCTTAAACTTTTAGTCCCGCAAGCCTGCGGATGTCAAAAATTTCAGCAGTTTTTTCTTCACTGCTAAAAGATTGTGCCTGTTTTTTATCGCCTGTCATTTCTTTGCCTTCTGTGAGTGTTTTCTTAGCAGGTGCACCACCGTTCATTACTGATGGGATGTACTTGTCATAAGCTGTGCGTAGTTTGTCTGTTTGAACCGATTCAAGTAATTCTTTCATCACCTCACGTT
>Ga0114982_1001622_pt1 | contig 10589 bp, 10 predicted proteins | sample Shrwel_input2_FT_FD_87183 | JGI IMG/M metagenome (GOLD analysis project Ga0114982, IMG submission 87183) | Subsurface microbial communities from deep shales in Ohio, USA - Utica-3 well 1 S input2 FT | ecosystem: Environmental > Aquatic > Deep subsurface > Shale gas/oil reservoir > Produced... | reverse complement strand
GGGCTCGCGCGGGAAATGGATGAACTCGGTCGGCGCTGGGAGGCGGCTAGCCAGGAGGAGCGTGCGGTCATGCATGACCGGGCCTCCGCCATCTACGACGAGCTGATCGCGGAGGCGCGCCGCCGTCTCGCGGCCTTGCGCTGAACCTCGTCGCTTGGGCGTGCTTGGGTGAATCCGTTCGGTGACGGGTGCGTTACCGTCTCCGCCGCGGGGGCAATCCCGTTGACAGTGTTTAGTAAACGCTATCGATAGTATTTGCCCTATGGACCTCCGTCGCGACCTGCCTGCCTCCCTCGTCGTCTTCCTGGTCGCCGTACCGCTGTCGCTGGGGATCGCCCTCGCCTCCGGCGCCCCGGTCATCGCCGGTCTGATCGGCGCGGTCGCCGGCGGCATCGTCACGGGTCTTCTCGCCGGCTCGCCGCTGCAGGTTTCCGGCCCCGCGGCCGGCTTGACGGTCGTCGTCTTCGGGCTCGTGCAGCAGCTCGGCTGGGAGGTCGTCTGCCTGGCTACCGCCTGCGCCGGCGCCGTCCAGCTCCTGCTGGGGTTCCTCAAGGTGGCCCGCGGGACCCTCGTGATCGCGCCCTCGGTCGTCCATGGCATGCTGGCGGGCATCGGCATTTCCATCGCGCTCGCCCAAGCCCACGTGCTCCTCGGCGGTTCGCCCGCCAGTTCACCCTTGGCCAACCTGATCGCGTTGCCGGCCCGTTTGGGCGCCCTGAACCTGGACGCCACCATCCTCGGCGTGCTGACCATCGCGGTGCTCGTCGTCTGGAAGAAGCTTCCCTGGCCCGCCGTGCGCGCCATTCCCGGCCCGCTGGTGGCCGTCGTCCTCGGCACCGCCGTCTCGCTCGTGGCGAAGATGGACGTCAAGCGCGTCGACCTGCCGGAGACGCTCGCCTTCACCCAGCTCAAGCTGCCGACCGAGTGGGGCGCCTTCCTCGTCGCGGTCCTCACCCTGGCCATCATCGCCAGCATCGAGTCGCTGCTCTGCGCCGTCGCCACCGACAAGCTCCACAGCGGTCCCCGCTCCAACCTCGACAAGGAACTCTCCGCCCAAGGCGCCGGCAACCTCGTCTCCGGCCTGCTCGGCGGCCTGCCCATCACCGGCGTCATCGTGCGATCCTCGGCCAACATCGCCGCCGGCGGGGTTTCCCGCTGGTCGGCCGTCTTCCACGGCGTCTGGATCCTGCTCTGCGTGCTTTTCCTGGGCGCCCTGATCGAGAGCATCCCCCTCGCGGTGCTGGCCGGCCTGCTTGTCCACGTCGGCATCAACCTCGTCAACCTGCACCACATCCGCGAGCTCACCGTCCACCACGAAGTCCGCATCTACTGGGCGACCGTCGTCGGCGTGACCTGCATCAACCTCCTCGCCGGCGTGGGCCTCGGCGTGGCCGTTTCCGTCTTCTACGCGATCCGCCGGCTCTCGAGCGTCAAGGTCGCGAAGCGCCGGGAGGGCGACGTCTGGAAGGTCGCCATCCGCGGCACGCTCACCTTCGCCTGCGTCCCGCAGCTCAACCTCGAGCTCTCCGCGCTTCCGGCCGGCGCCGCCGTCGACGTCGATCTCGACGTCGATTACATCGACCATGCCGCCTTCGAGTCGCTGCACAGCTGGCGCCTCAACCACGAGAAGACCGGCGGCAAGGTCCGCATCGAGGAGGTCCAGGCGGAATGGTACAAGCCCGCGGCTGAAGGTCGTCCGCGCTGCGGCCGGGAGGCTTGAGGGCCCTCGGGTCGCCCTGGGGCAAAGCAAAGGCGGAGTCCGGCCTGGGCCGGCTCCGCCTGTCGGGCTTACCTGTTCCGGTTCAGTTGCCCAAGGCCGCGAGGGCGGACTTGAGCAGCTTATCCGCCGAGCTCGCGCCCACGTCGGCCGAGCTGACTTCCAGGATCGGCGCGCGACCATCGACCGGGTGGTCATAGGCGACGCCGTTCTTGCCGCCGGTATGCCGGCGTTCCGTCAGGGGCCGTCCGGCGCCGGCGCGGTTCGCGGCCACGGAGAGCGTCAGGCGGCGTTCGTCGATCCGCTGGTCATAGGCGACGCCGTTCTTGCCGCCGGTGTGCCGGCGTTCCGTCGCCGCCTGGACTTCGCTCGACAGCGTCACGACCAATTGGGCGGTGTCCGCCGCGGCCGGCGTCAGGCCGGCCTGACGCAGGCGTTCGCGGAGTTCACGGACGTCGTTCTCGCCGAGGCCGGAGCGGCTGGCGTCCAGGTGATAGGTCGAGCCTTGCTTGGCGACCTCGCGCAGGCTGCCGCGGGTCTGGACGGTCGGTTGCGAGGCGCAGCCGGTCGTGGCGAGCAGCGCGACGAAGGTCAGGAGGAGGGTGTCTTTCATAGCGACATCGATGTTAAGCTCAGACCACTGCCTTCAAGTCGTTTCGGCCCACGGCGTCGTGGGGCAGGCCTTTTCGCATGCCGCCACCGTGCTATGTTTCGCATAGCCCATCTCCGTCTTGTCGGCGGATGGGTGGCGTGACCTTGCCGACCGTGGCCGATTGACGGAAGCGCGGCGACGCCGAGCGGGAAGTCAAAGCGTCGCGGGTCCGGCGAACCGAAGCTCCGTCACCACCCGGCCGCCGAGCAGATGTTCCTGGATGATGCGCTCGAGGTTCGCCGGCGTGCAGTCGCGATACCACACGCCTTCCGGGTAGACCACCGCGATCGGCCCTTGCACGCAGACGCGCAGGCAGTCCGCCTTGGTGCGCTGCACGCCGCCCTGTTCGGACAGCCCCAGTTCCTTGAGCCGGGCCTTGAGGAAGTCCCAGGACTGCGCCGCCCGTTCACCCCCGCAGCAGGCCTGGTCGGACGACTTCACGCAGAGGAAGACGTGTCGCCGGGTGCCGTCCAAGCCGAGCTTACGGGCAGGGTCGGTGGCGTCCATGGGTGTCCGCGCGCCCCGTCTATTCGAAGCGCGGGGCGATGCCGCGCTTCTCGAGCTCGAGGAAAAGCTCGCGGCTGTACCAGGCGTCGTTGGCCGCGTACTGGATCTGGTTGTCCTGGAGCTCCTCGTCCCAGTGGGAAGTCTGGACCTTCTTGGACTTCTTCATCTGCCGGTTGAGGTAATGGGCGGCGAGGGCGCGCAGGCCCGTGTTCTCGATCCCCGCCTTCTTGGTGAAGTCGGCGATGTCGATGAAGCCGCGGCTGTCGAAGGGCGCGCGCGCCTGGAGGTTCTTGACGTCGTCGCGCACGGCCACGCCGACCTTGGCCTGGCGCGGGTTGCAGAGGAGCGGGAAGACCGGGGCGAGGCCACCGCAGTGGAGCAGCGGCTGGCGCATCGGGCCGTGCAGGCGGAAGATGTAGACGCAGTGTTCGCCGGCGAGCTGCAGGATCGCGGGGAGGTTCTTCGGCGGCTCGATCTCGATGGTGTCCCCGGCGCGGACGTACTGTCCGGGGAAGGAGGCCTTGCCGTTCACCCAGAGGTAGGACTCCTCGATGCTCTTGCCGCGCATCAGGTGCCCGAGTTCGCGGCTCGCCTTGCTCTCCGCCGCGACGACCTTGTCGGCGCGGCCAGCCCGGTCGCGGACCTTGAAGATGTAGGAAGGGCGGCCGAAGACCGGACGCGTCTCCGTGTCGAAGCCGAGCACCCGCTCCTTGGTCAGCTGCGCGACGGCCTTCTCCGCGGCCTGGACGGACTCCACCAGCACGATGTCGCCCTCCCAATGGGCGACCGGAAGGCTCTCGATGAACTCGGATTCGACGCGTAGCCCCCGGGAGGCGCCCGGTTCGGGCGGAGGGGGGGTGTCGGCGGATTCTTCCACAAAACGAAGGCAATGGCAGGAATGTGCCTTGGCAACGTGTTATTGGGCGCCGGCCGGAAAAAAGCGTTGACCCTCACCCCGCCCGCATCTTTGCTTATTTTCCCTTTTCAAGGGGCCTTAGCTCAGTTGGTAGAGCGCTTGCATGGCATGCAAGAGGTCGTCGGTTCAAGCCCGATAGGCTCCACCATTAAAACACCGGCCGTCTTCTCGCGAAGGCGGCCGGTCCTTTTGGCGGCGGTCCGGGGCTACTTGCCCAAGGCCGGGGTGATCTTCAGCAGCAACGACTGGCAGTCGCTCTGGAGCCGGCCTTCCATGGTCGTCGACTCCCGGGTCACCTTCTCCAGCGAATCGGCCGCGTTGGCGATGGTCTTCTTGAGCGACAGGGCCTCGCCCTTGTCCTTGATGTCCGCCTTCTCCGCGATCTGGCCCGCCTGGGCTTCATATTTGCGCAGGCTGGCGACCAAGGTCCGGCGATCCTCCGCCGCCCGGCGCAACATGGCCCAGGTCAGCCGGGCCCGCGGGCCGTTTTCCGTGAGCATGCGGAAATAGCCGAGCCCGTTGAAGGCGCGGACGTCGTTCTCGAGGTCCTTCTTCACGGCTTCCTCGCGGGCCTTGTTCTCCGCGGAACGCTGGGCGCTCACCTGGGTTTCCCGCGCCCGGGTGGCGGCGCCGGCTTTGCCCGCGGCCGTCTTCGCGGCGGTCCGCTTGGGCGTCTCCTTCTCGGGTTTTTCCATCTCCGCCGGAGCCTCGGCCTTGGCGGCACCCTCGGCGGGCTTGGCCGCGCCGACGACCCGGCCGGCCTTCTTCAGGTCGTCGTAGGCTTTCCAGAAGGCGCTTTCGTCGATGTCGGCTTCCTTGCAGAGGGGCTCGACGGAGGCCATCGGGATGCCTTTCAGGCCGTCCGTCATGGCGGCGGCCAGGTTCTTGACCAAGGTCTTCAGGTCGGCCGGGGGTAACTCCTTGGCGAAGGGGTCGGACTCGGCCTCCTTTTCCTTCTCCATCTTCTTGTCCGGCGCCTCCTCCGGTTTGATGAGCAGCTGGCGCTCGGCCCAGACCTTGGGCTGGTTCTTCTTGACCCAATCTTGGTCGAGGTCCTCCCACTTGTAGGTCAGGACGGTGTCCTTGCCCGGGAGCTGGACGGTGATCGTCTCCTCGTCCTGGGTGATGTACTCGAAGCTGACCACGTTGCCGTTCTTGCGCAGTTGGATGGTCTCGGCCGGGGCGAGGGCGGCGGCGAGCAGCAGGAGGGCGAGGAGGGGTCTCACGAGGGTAGGGTGCCGACCCTATGGTCGGGGGGCAAATCTAGAACACCGGGGGCTTCCGGGAGTTCCGCCGGGCCGGGGCTTACTTGGCGCCCTTGGCCAGGAACTTCGGCAGAAGGTATTCGGCGCAGGAGTCCAAGGAGGCCAGCTGCACGTAATCGGCCTCCGGCACTTCGATGCCGTGCTTCTTGCGGAGCTCCATGACGATGTCCAGGAAGTCCATCGAATCCAGGGACAGCTGGTCGCGGAGCCGGACCTCGGGCTTCACGCTCGAGAGATCCTCGTCCGGCGCGATGTCGGCGATGATGTCCAGCACGACCTGCTTGATGTCTTCCTTCGTCATAGTTTCAGGGGTATGTTTCAACCACCCGGCCCCCTTCAGGCAACCCCATATTTCTTCACGATGAGGGCCGAATTGATGCCCAGCATCCCGAAGGAGTTGTTCAGGATGGCCGTGACCCGGTCCACCTTGACCGCCTGGTTGACGACCAGCCCCGGAAGCGCGCATTCGGGGTCGATTTCCCTGATGTTGATGGTCGGGTGGACCCAGCCGTCCTCGAAGGAAGGCAGGTTGCCGGCGAGTTCCAGGGCGCCCGCGGCTCCCATGCAGTGCCCGATGAAGCTCTTGGTGTTGTTGATCCGGGTGTCCGGGCAGCCCGTGAAGACCGTGCGCAGGGCGGTGCACTCCTGGACGTCGCCCAGCGCGGTGGCCGTGGCGTGGGTCGAGACGATGTGGATGTCGTTCGGCGCCATCCCCGCGCGGGCGAGGGCGAGGCGGACGCACTCGGTCTGGCGCTCCGGGTTGGGCAGCACGGCGTCGGTCGCGTCGGAGTTGATGCACCACCCGGCGATCTCGGCGATGATGCGGGCGCCGCGGGCCAGCGCGTCGTCGAGGCGCTCGAGCACGTAGACGGCCCCGCCCTCGGAGATCACGATGCCGTTGCGGTCCTTGTCGAACGGGCGCGAAGCCTGGTTCGGGTCGGCGTGCTGGGCCAGGGCGCCCTGGTTCTTGAACCCCGCGAAGATGCCGAAGGTGTGGATCGACTCGGAGACGCCGCCGGCGAAGGCCAGGTCGACCTCGCCGAGCTGCAGCATCTGGGCCGCCTGGATGAGGCCGGCGTTGCCCGCGGCGCAGGCCGCGCCGATCGTGTAATGCGGCCCGGTGATCCCGAGGTTCATCGTCACCTCGCCCGCCGGGTTGTTGGCCACGGTGCGGGGGTTGTGGTGGTGGGTCCAGTACTTGGTGTCGTTGCCGAACTGCGAGATGTTGTGGATTTCGTTCTCCGTCTCGACGTTGCCGTGCTCGGTGATGCCGAGGTAGACGCCCACGCGGGACTTGTCGGTGCGGTCCCAGTCGAGGCCGGCGTCGGCGAGGGCCTCGCGGGCGCAGTAGATGGAGATGGACCCGACGCGGGTGCCGTTGCGGATTTCCTTCCGCTTCTGCCACTTGGTGGCGTCGAAGTCGCAGACGCCGGCCGGTTGGCGGCCCATGTGGCGGACGTCGATCTCGGCGATGCGGGCCTTGCCGGCCAGCAGGTTGGCGCGGAACTCGGCCAGCGAGTTGCCGTTCGGGGCGGTGAGGCCCAGGCCGGTGATGACGATGCGAGGTTTCGGGGACATCGGACGGCCTTCCATCAAGCCCCCGCCGACCGCGAAGTCAAACCCCGCCCCCGCTTGCCCTTGCCATCCCCGCTTCCCGCCCTTTCCTGCCAGGGAGATGTCCCAGCCGCTCCAGTGCTCGCTCTGCGCCGAGGTCGCGACGGTCCACCTGTCCCAGGTGGTCGGGGGCAAGGTCACGAAGGTGCACCTGTGCGAGGCTTGCGCGGGGAAGGGCGGGGCGGTCGACCCGGCCGTCTTCCAGCTCGCCGATGCCCTGCAGGCGCCCGGGCCGGCCGCCGAGCTCGCCTGCCCCCGTTGTGGCTTCACCGATGTCGACTTCCGGAAGCGGGGCCGCTTGGGCTGCCCTTCCTGCTGGGAAACCTTCGGCGGGGTGCTCAGCCCGTTGCTGCTGAAGGTGCAGCCGGAGGTCGCCCACGTCGGCCGCGCCCCCGCCGGGACGGCTCCGCTCGGCCGGCTCCGCCATCAGTTGGCCGCCGCGCGCGCCGCCCTCGCCGCGGCCATCGCGACCGAAGACTACGAACAAGCCGCGAAATCCCGCGACGAAATCGCCGCCCTCGAGGCCGCCCTCAAGCCCGCCTGACCATGTCCGTCCAGGAAATCCTCGCCGACGACCAGGACCCGGGCCGCGCCTCCGGGGCGCAGGCCGTCGTGCTGAGCACCCGCATCCGCCTCGCGCGCAACCTCGCCGGGCATCCCTTCCCCGGTTGGGCGAAGGCCCCGCAGCGGCAGGAAATCGCGGAACGCTGCATCGCGGCGCTGGTCGACCTCCCGCGCTTCCGCCGCGCGCACGTCCTGCGCATGGCGCAGCAGCCGGACTTGGACCGCGCGGTGCTCGTCGAGCGGCATCTGGTCTCGAAGGAGCTGGCCTCCGGCCAGGCCGGCGCGGCCGTCATCAGCCGCGACCAGACCTGCTCCGTGATGGTCAACGAGGAGGATCACCTCCGCGTGCAGGTCCTGCGCCCCGGCTGGCACCTGCGCGGCACGTGGAACCTGGCCGAGCAGCTCGACGACGCCCTGGCGGCCGCCTTGCCCTTGGCCTTTTCCGAGCGCCTCGGTTACCTCACCGCCTGCCCGACCAACGTCGGCACCGGCCTGCGGGCCTCCGCGATGGTCCACCTGCCCGGCCTCTGCCTTTCCGGCCAGATGGACAAGGTCACGCGCGCCCTCAACCAGGACGGCCTCGCGGTGCGCGGTTGGCTGGGCGAAGGCACGGAAGCCGCCGGCAACATCTACCAAGTCTCCAACCAGCAGACCCTCGGCCTGGCGGAGGATGACATCCTCAAGCACCTCGGCTTCTGGATCAAGCACCTCGTCGAACAGGAGTGGAACGCCCGGCGCAAGCTGGCCTTGGACGAGGGCGAGAAGTTCGTCGACCGGCTCGCCCGCTCCTTCGGCGTGCTCCGCCATGCGCGGCTCCTCTCCAGTTCGGAGGCGATGAACATGCTCTCCCACCTGCGGCTCGCCTGCGACCTCGGGTGCCTCCCCGAGGCGTTGCGCGACCAGGTGGACCGCCTGCTCATCGAGGGCCAGCCGGCCCATGTCCAGGTGCGCCATGGCGCGCCGCTCGACACCGACGGACGGGACCTCCGGCGCGCGGCGGTGATGCGCGAGGCCTTGCGTGGCTTCCCGGAAGTCGGTCCGCCGACCGCCTGATCACTCCGCGGGCGGCGTCGTCCCGGCGTCCCGGCGGGCCATCTCGTCGAGGAGCGCCTGCACGCGGGCGACCCCGCCGGTGACGTCGTCCTCGGCGAACTGCAGCTCGGGGGTGCTCTTCAGCTGGAGGGCGGCGCCGACCGTCGCGCGCAGCTCGGCGCGGATCCGCCGCAGCAGGCCGCGGGCGGCCTTGCGGGCGGCGTCGTCGCCGGTCACGGCGTAGCTCACGCGCACCTGGCGCAGGTCCGGCGTCACCGCGGCCCGCGTGATGGTGATGAGCGCGGCCTCCGCGGCCCAGCCCTGGCGGAGCGCCGAGGAGACCTCGCGCTGGACCAGTTCGGCCACCCGGAGCTGACGTTGCGACATGCGGCTTAGAGCGAGGGGCGGATCTGCAGCAGCTCGATCGCCTCGATGACGTCGCCGGGCTGGTACTCGTCGTAGCCGCCGAGCTTGATGCCGCACTCGAAGCCGGCCTTGACCTCGGAGGCGTCGTCCTTGAAGCGGCGGAGCGTCTCGACCGGGCCGTTGTGGACGACCTTGCCGGCGCGGACCACGCGCGCCTTGGCGGCGCGGCGGATGAGGCCCTCGGTGACCATGCAACCGGCGACCTTGTGCTCCTTGCCCAGCGGGAAGACCGCGCGGACCTCGGCGGCGCCGAGCTTGTTCTCGCGGATCTCGGGGTCGAGCAGCTCGGACATGGCCTCCTTCACGAGCGTGATGAGCTCGTAGATGATGTCGTGGCCGATGACGCGCACGCCGGTGCGCTTCAGGTGGGGCTGCACGCCGTTCTCGAGCTTGGTGTCGAAGGCGACGATGCTGGCGCGGGCGGCCTCGGCGAGGGCGACGTCGCCCTGCGTCACGGGGCCGACGGAGCCGCCGACGATCTCGAGGCGGACCTTGGTCGACTTGATCTCCTGCAGGCAGCCCTGGAGGGCTTCGAGCGTGCCGTTGACGTCGGCCTTGAGCAGGATGCGGAGGATCTTCTCCTTGTCCTGGGCGAGGGCGGCCATGAGGCGCTCGAGGTCGGACATCCCGGGGCGGGCGCCGGTGTTCGGGGCCTGCTGCTGGGCTTCGGCGGCCTTGCGGCCGGCGAGCGCGGCCTCTTCGGCGAGCTCGCGGGCTTCGCGGTCGTTCTTGACCACGCGGAACTTGGCGCCGGGGCTCGGGACGGCGTCCCAGCCGAGGACCAGGGCGGGCGTGCCCGGGGCGGACTGCGTCAGGCGGTTGCCGCGGTCATCCATGAGCGCGCGCACCTTGCACCAGGTCTCGCCGCAGACGAACGAGTCGCCGGGCTTGAGGGTACCCTTCTGGACGATGATGGTCGCGGTCGGGCCGCGGCCGGTCTCCATCTGGGATTCGATGACCGAGCCTTGGGCCGGGCACTTCGGGTTGGCCTTGAGGTCGAGGATCTCGGCCTGGAGGAGGATCGACTCGATGAGCTCGTTCATCCCGGTGCCCTTGAGCGCCGAGACGGGGGCCGTGATCACCTCGCCGCCCCAGTCCTCCGGGGTGATGCCACGCTGCTGCATCTGCTGCTTCACGCGGTCGATGTTCGCGCCCTTGGCGTCGACCTTGTTGATCGCGGCCACGATGGCGCTCGCGTGCTTCTGGGCGAACTTGAGGGCTTCCTCGGTCTGCGGCATGAAGCCGTCGTCGGCCGCGACCACGAGGATCGCGATGTCGGTGACGGAGGCGCCGCGTTCGCGCATCTTGGCGAAGGCCGCGTGGCCGGGCGTGTCGAGGAAGGTGACGGAACGGCCCTTGTACTCGGCCTTCTCGCCCTGGTAGGCGACGGTGTAGGCGCCGATGTGCTGGGTGATGCCGCCGGCCTCGCCCGAGACGACGTTGGTCTTGCGGAAGTAGTCGAGCAGGGTGGTCTTGCCGTGGTCGACGTGGCCGAGCACGCAGACGACGGGCGGGCGCGTGGTCATCAGGGCCGGGTCGTCCTCGGACGGCTTCTCGACCTTCTTGACGGGCTGGACGCCCTCGCCGCGGTGGCGGATCTCCAGCGTGTAGCCGTGGCGTTCGGCGACCTTGCGGGCGTCGGCCTCCTCGATCACCGAGGTGGCGCTCACGACCTTGTTGAGCTCCATCAGGTTGCCGATGACCTGGAACGGCTTGAGGTTGAGCGCGATCGCGAAGTCGCGCACCACGATCGGCGGACGGACGGTGACGGCGCCCTTGCTGCCGGGGGCCACGTTGCTGCCGGTGGCGGCCGGGCGGTTGACCATCGGGGCCACGGGCGGACGCGGGGTCATGAGCGCCGGATCGTCTTCGGAAGGCTTCTCGACCTTCTTGACG
>Ga0114982_1001619_pt1 | contig 10601 bp, 7 predicted proteins | sample Shrwel_input2_FT_FD_87183 | JGI IMG/M metagenome (GOLD analysis project Ga0114982, IMG submission 87183) | Subsurface microbial communities from deep shales in Ohio, USA - Utica-3 well 1 S input2 FT | ecosystem: Environmental > Aquatic > Deep subsurface > Shale gas/oil reservoir > Produced... | reverse complement strand
CTGACCGACAACTATTTTGGTACCGGCGTCGGTAAATTTGCCTATTTAACGCTGGATTGGCAACGGCAGTTAGCAGAACAGGTACAGCTGCGCTGGCATCTGGGATACAATAGCTTTGCCGGACAATCGGATTATCAGGCTTTTGTCGGCAGTCCTGCTGCCACCGTCAAGGCTTATACCGACTGGAGTGTACAAGTGCAAACATCCCAACTTGGCCTGGACTGGTCACTGGCGCTTTCCGGAACCAGTGTTAGCGCCAGCGACTGCATCAAGTTATGTGATACCCGCCTGGTACTGGGTCTGAGTAAAACCTTTTAAATTTTAAGGAATAGCGTCGTGGTGACAGATACACGCAGCCAGCAAGCCGATGCGCTGTTGAAAAACCTGCAACAACAGCGCGGTGGCCAACTGAAAATCTTTTTAGGGGCCGCGCCCGGGGTTGGCAAAACCTGCGCCATGCTCAATGCCGCCCGCGAGCGGCAGCAACAAGGCTGTCAGGTGCTGGTAGGCCTGGTGGAGTGTCATGGCCGGGCCGAGACTCAGGCGTTATTGCAAGGCTTCGTGCAGTTACCAAGACGCGAAATCCAGTATCAGGGTCAACCGTTAAGCGATTTTGATTTGGATGCGGCGCTGGCCGCCAAACCAGAATTACTGTTGGTGGATGAGCTGGCGCATAGCAATATCCCCGGCAGCCGGCATAAGAGGCGTTATCAGGACATCGCCGAAGTGCTGGCGGCCGGCATTGACGTCTATACCACGGTCAATGTGCAGCATATTGCCAGCCTGAATGATTTAGTGTTGCAAATCAGCGGCATCCGGGTGCAGGAAACAGTGCCGGATCAGTTTATCGACAGCGCCCGCCAATTGGTGTTTGTTGATTTGGCACCGAATCATTTACTGGAACGACTGCAACAAGGCAAAGTCTATCTGGCTGACTACGCGGCCACGGCTGTGCAGCAGTTTTTTCAGTTGGAAACCCTGACCGCACTGCGGGAAATGGCGATGAAACGGGTGATGACGCACCTGGACAGCCAGTTATCGGCCGAACAGGCGGCGAAGGCGCGCAGCAATGATTATCTGATCCAGGATAAATTGCTGGTGCTGATTTCCAACCGCCGTGATCACGAATATCTGATCCGCCAGGGCCGGCGCATCGCGGAAAAACGGCAGATGCCCTGGCTGGTGGTGTGGGTCGATACCGGCCAACAACAATATCAGCCGATGCAGCAGCGGCTGCAATCAGCGCTGGCGCTGGCGCGCGAGCTAGGCGCTGCCACTGATATTCTGCGCGGCCCTTCGACGCTGCAAATGGTACTGCCTTATATCAGCGAACATCGGATTAATACCGTGCTGGTGGGTGCTGGCGTGCGCCGTTTCTGGCAACCCTGGCGCAAACCTTTGTATCAGCAACTGATCAATAGTTCATTGCCGCTGGAAGTCTCGGTCTGTCGCAGTGAAGAGCTGCAACCTCAGCGCGTTAGCAGTGCGCAATCCGGCACCTTTGGCCAAAAAGCCGGTTATGCCGCTGGTATCCTGCTGACTGGTGTTGCCAGTGGTCTGGCTTTACTGCTGGATCAATGGTTGCAAAGTGGCAATCTGGTGCTGATTTATGTGATGGCCGTGGTCCTGGCCGGTTTGAAGTTTGGTGCCAGGCCTGCCATTTTCACCGCGTTGTTGTCATTTCTTAGTTTTGATTTTTTTCTGACCGAACCGTTTTACAGCTTTGATGTCAACAAACACCATGATGTCGCGACGTTAATCTTTATGCTGGTGATTGGCATGGTGTGCGGCCCGGCGGCATCCCGCATCCGTCAGCAATTGTTGCTGCTCAAAGCCGCCAACCGCTATTCAGAATTGCAACGTGATTTTGCCCAGCAACTGACCGTATTGCATCAGACCGAAGATGTCTGGCTGCTGTTGGCGAAGCAACTGCAGCAGGCGCTGCGTTGTCCGGTCCATCTGGTGGTGTGGCAGGCCCAGCAACAACAACTGTTACCGACCCTACCACAACAGCTGTTGGCGCTGGATCAGGCCATGCTGGACTGGTGTCGCCGTCATCAGCAGCGCGCAGGCCGGTTTAGCGATACTCTCAATGCCAGTAGCTGGACAGCGCTGCCGGTGGTCAGTCCGGATCCGGCCGCCACTCAACCGCTGGCAGTGCTGATGTTGCAACTGCCCGCCAGCCAGTTAGTCCTCAGATCGGATGATCTGGACCTCATTCACAGCTTAGTGCAGCAAGCGGCCAGTGTCTGGCAACGGATTGACCTCAGCACTGCGCTGGAGAGTTCAAAAATCAAAGCTGAAATGGAACAACTGCGCTCAGCGCTGTTATCCTCGGTGTCGCACGATTTACGTTCACCGCTGGCCGCCATGATGGGCAGTGCCGAAAGTCTGCAGGTGCTGGATCAACAGTTGTCGCCCGCCGATCGGACTGAGTTGCTCAATACCATTGTCAGTGAAAGCCAGCGGCTGGATCGCTATATCCAGAATTTGCTCGATATGACCCGGCTTGGCCACGGCACGTTAAAACTGCAACGCGACTGGGTCAGCATTGACGATATCGTCGGCAGTGCCAAACAGCGGTTAAAAAGATTTTTCCCAAGCCAGGAGCTGATTTATCAGCCCGACCCACAAATGCCGCCGTTATATGTGCATGCTGCGCTTTTGGAACAAGCGCTGTTTAATATCCTGGAAAATGCCGCCAAGTACAGCCCGGAGGGTGACGCTGTGTTGTTGCGGGTGCAACACCAGTCCGGCGGCAGTGGCCAATCCAGCTGCCGGATTGAGATTGAAGACAAAGGCCCGGGCATTCCGGCAGAGCTGCGGGAAAAAGTCTTTGATATGTTTTATGTGGTGGCTGATGGTGACAGTAAAAGACATAACACCGGCATGGGGCTGGCGATTTGCCGTGGTATGATTGGCGCCCACGGCGGCACTGTGCGCGCCATGGCGGCAGCTGATGGCACAGGCTCATTGTTTGTGATTGAATTGCCGTTGACCCAGCCACAAACTTAACCCAAAGGCTTTAGCCGGAGTTTACCCTTTGTCTGCACGTATTTTAGTGATTGATGATGAAACGCAAATCCGCAAAATGCTGAAAATAGCGCTCAAAAGTGTCGGTTATGACGTCACTGAAGCTGATTCAGTCCAATCTGGCCTGGCCGCCTTGGCACGGCAACAGCCAGACTTACTGATCCTGGATTTGGGATTACCTGATGGCGACGGTATGGCGTTGCTGGCCGAACTGCGTACTTTCAGTAAAATCCCGGTGATAGTGCTGTCGGTGCGCAGCGGCGACAGCGACAAAGTGCAGGCGTTGGATGTCGGCGCCCAGGATTATGTCAGCAAACCTTTTAGTGTGGAGGAGCTATTAGCCAGAGTGCGGGCGCAATTGCGGGATCGACTGCCGGAAAAAACCCAGCCACTGCTCGATGATGGTTATCTGCAGATTGACCTGGCCAGACGATTGGTGCAGGTGCAACAGCAAGCCATTGATTTAACACCAAAAGAATATGCAGTTCTGGCACTGTTGGCCCAACACCGCCAATGTGTTATTACGCAAAAGCAATTGCTGGAACAAATTTGGGGGCCAACCCATGGCCACGACAGTCATTATTTGCGGATTGTGGTCAGCCATATCCGGCAAAAAATTGGCGACGATCCGACCGAACCGCGTTATCTGAAAACCGAAGCCGGCATTGGCTACCGGCTGATGCTGTAAAACGGCGCGGCTTCGGCCGCAGCCCCTCTCGCCTGATGGCGTCAGCAATGCCCGCAACATTTTTTGTGCTGTCTGTCGATTTGCCACTTACTGCTGCGACTATCCTTGTTACAGTCAGCACAACCGACTCTGGCTGTGACCACCAGCCACGCTGGTTGCAACCCTCAATGCAGCTAAAAAAGGAAGTCCTATGTCACAACCCACTGCAGCACGAAGCATTTTTGTCAATTTACCGGTGCAAAACTTAGCGACCGCCACGGCCTTTTATCAGGCTCTTGGTTTTGTTAATAATCCACAGTTCAGCGACGAAACCGCCGCTTGCATGGTCTGGAGTGAAAGCATTTATCTGATGCTGCTGACGCACGCCAGATGGCAAACCTTTACCAGCCGGCCTATTCCGGCCACAGACAGCAGTGAGGTGATGCTAGCATTGGCAGTCACAGATCGCGCCGCAGTGGATAGCATGGTCACCACTGCAGGTCAGCAAGGTGGACAAACGGATATTAACCCACTGCAGGAGCATGGTTTTATGTACAGCCGCAGCCTGACCGATCCGGATGGTCATGTCTGGGAAGCATTCTGGATGGATCCGGCCGCGATGACCGGTTAACCAACAGTCGGCGGTCGTAGCCAGACTGCGGCCGCTGTCAGCAGTTTTGTTCGATGCCACAAGCCGTTTTATCAGCACAATATCAAACCGGCAGCTGGAAAAAATATTCAGTTAAATCAATACTGCTCTACTGTAGTCCCCCATCAAACCCGTATTATTCTTCCACATGCAACAGGAGGTTGCGATGAAAGTTCTGTCACTTTATACGCTCTGTTTTACTGTGCTTCTGAGCGCCTGTAGTCAATTACCACGCTCATCAACAGATAAGGCTGCTGTTGCCGCTGCAACTTCGGTCGGTATTGACGGTATCGCTTGTGTCGGTCCGCTGCCGAAGGCGCTAGCGGGTTTAACCGCGGTGCAGGATACCGCCTTATTGCAACAGGCGCTGGGTGCAACCGGGGCTGGCAAAATTTGCGCCGGCCAGGTGTACCAGGTGAAACAACCGATCCGGCTGTACCGGGTTTGGGATGGCAGCAAAAGTTACACTAAATTAGGCCAGTGGTGGTCCGCCGAATTACCACAGGGACCAAAAGCGGCGTACCAGCGCGCCAATGCGATTTGCCCAGCCTGGAGTGCACTGGATCAACATGTCAGTTGCCAGTTAAAACCCGGTAGTTTAGTGGTGATAGGCAATACCCAGAGTGCCGATTGTGCCGCTGATGGCGTGCTGGAAAAAAATGGCACCCAACAATGGTTTGTCGCCAACGATGGCCGTAACAACCAATATCTGGTCGACAACTGCCAGGATTTAGGCGTCTGGCCAGCGCCAGCTAACGGTGCTGCTAGTTCAAGTACCAGCAGCAATCAGTAGCCCACAGTATTGAGTCGTCTGCGGCTGATATTCAATCGCGGGATCAGCCGTTGTTCCGCTGCCCGCCATTGCATGGCCGAAAAATATCCACTATGTTGTGCTGTCCGATAACAGCGGCACAGAAGCTATCTCTAAGGCCGTGACCGCGATAAAACTCAAATAAAAACATCAGGGAATCTGCCATGCAAAACCTTTCTGCCCAAGCCCGGCGCCAGTGTCGGGCCTTGTCCGTGCTGATGTTGGCACTGACGACGCCTGTGGCGCTGGCGGCAACGCCAGCGCTGACCGATCTGACGGCACAACAAGCACTGCAGCAAATGGCTGCCAACCAGCTGACTTCTGTGCAACTGACCAATTATTATTTGGCGCAAATTGACAAAAATAACCATAAAGGTGCCGATTTACGTGCCATCGCCGACATCAACCGGGATGCGATTAAACTGGCCAGCCGGCTGGACGCGGAGCGCAAAGCCGGTAAACTGCGCGGCCCGCTGCATGGTTTACCTGTGGTATTAAAAGCCAATATCGCCACCGCGGACGGCATGCCAACCACAGCAGGTGCTTTAGCCCTGAAAGGTTTTCTCAGTAAAAAAGATGCTGCCATAGTCACGCAGCTCAAAGCCGCCGGTGCAGTGATCATTGCCAAAAGTAACTTATCAGAATGGGCCAACTTTCGCGGCGAGTCCTCTGCCAGCGGCTGGTCGGCGCTTGGGGGACAAACCAAAAACCCGCATTTGCCAAGCCATTCGCCTTGTGGTTCCAGCTCAGGCTCAGGGGTCGCAGTGGCGGCGGATATGACGTTATTGGCAGTGGGGACTGAAACTGACGGTTCTATCACTTGTCCGGCGGCAGTCAATGGCATTGTGGGAATGAAGCCAACCCATGGCGCCGTGTCCGGCCAAGGCATTATCCCGATTGCACAGTCGCAGGATACCGCAGGCCCGATGGCGCGCACTGTGGCCGACGCCGCTTTATTACTGGATGTACTTGCCACCCCAGCGGCCAAACAGCAATACGGCACCAGCTTAGCGGCCGCAGCGACACCGGCTAAAGTCAACAAAGTGGTGTTGGTACGCGCTTTTGATGCTGAATATCCGGCAGTGAAACAGATGCAGGATCGGGTCGCCGCAGTGTTAGCGCAACAAGGCATTGCAGTTCAGCAAGTGCAGAGCTGGCAGTTACCGGAACAACTGAGCAAAGACGAATTTACCGTGCTGGTGTATGAATTTAAACGTGATCTCAATCGCTGGTTAACCGAATATCAGGCGCCACCTGCGGTCAATACCATTGATAAAATCATTGCCTTTAATGATAAAAAAGGCAAAGCCGCGCTGGCATTTTATGGTCAGGAATATTTGCAGTTAGCCAGCAACATTGATTTGGTCAAAGATCAAGCCGCTTACCAGCAAGCGCTGACCAATGGCCGCAAACTCGCTGCAGCTGCCCTGGATGCGTACTTGGTCGACGCTAAGGCCGATGCCATTTTATTACCGGCTTATGGCCCGGCCTGGCCTATTGATCATGTCAAAGGTGACCAATTTAACTTTAGTACCTCAGCCGCGGCGGCCGTCTCAGGTTATCCTTCCGTCACTATTCCGGCCGGCATGGACCAACAATTACCGCTGGGACTAAGTCTGGTGGGTGCACCTTGGTCCGAAGCAAAATTGATTGGTCTGGCAACTTTATTGGAGCAACAGTTACCAGCCCGGGTCAAACCGCAGTTTTGAGTCGCAGGATCTGAGCAAGCTGGTCAACGTTCGTTGACTACTGCATTGTTCCAAGCAAAGGCGCCACAGCGGCGCCTTTTTTACGCTACGACTTTGGTCGAATTCAATGTCGCTATATTTGACACATTGACGGAATTGACCAACACTGCCTGCACAGTTTTATCCTCCGTCCGGAGTTTTAGCTATGCTCGTCAACCTGTTGAAAAATGCCGTCATTGTGCTGTTGCTGTTTGGTTTGTTGACGCTGTTGTTATGGCTGCAAGTCCCGCTGTGGCTCAGCCTGCTGCTCGGCGCTTTGGTGTTATTTGGCTGGCTGCAGTTACAACCGCAACCCCAGCTGGGCAATACTGCGGACAACAGCGCCGCTATTGCCGGCAAAGATTTAACCCAGTGTGGCCAGGCCATCACAGCAGCGACCTCCAGCATGGCGATTGGCGCAGCAGAAGTGTCTTTTTACATCGATGGCCTGACCAAAGATATCCGCCAGGTCGGCGCCGATAGCCAGCAAATTGCCGTGGTTGCCCGCAGCCTGACCAGCACCAGCGCCGAATTGAGTGAAAACCTGCAACATATCAGCCGCAATGTCCGGCACACTGCGGAAGGCACCAATCAAACCGATCAACGGCTGCAAGCCGGGGTGGCGCGGTTAGCCGAGCTGGCTGATGCCGTCAATCAGGCTGCCGGTCAGCTGCAACAACTGCGCAGCAGTGCCGACAATATTCAGCGCATCACTGAAGTCATTCACAGTGTGGCCGATCAGACCAACTTACTGGCGCTGAATGCGGCCATTGAAGCGGCCCGCGCCGGTGAGGCTGGCCGCGGTTTTGCGGTGGTCGCCGATGAAGTGCGCACCCTGGCCGGTAAAACCTCCACCGCCACCCGCGATATCAGCCAGATGTTGCAGGAGATCCGTCAGCAAAGCAGTCAGACCGGCGCCCAGATGGATAAGCTGGTCGAGATCAGCAATAGCGCGCGGCAGGAATTGCAGGCAGTGGCACAAGGCGTGAATGATATCAGCGGCGAAATTAAACAAGCCTCAGGGGCACTGAGCCAAATTGATCAAGCTGGCAATGGCGTGTTACAGGCCAGCAGTGAAATTAGCCAGGCCATTGCTAATATCCATCAGGGCCTGGCCGCGATTGAAGATAAAGGCGGCACAGTTGCTGAACAAGCAATTGATTTATCAGTCGAAACAGAAAGTATTTATCGGGAAATCAGCCAAGTCGGCATCGACACCTTTTTTGCGCCTGTGCTGCAGGAAGCCAAGCAGGCCGCCAGCGCCATCGGCAATTTACTACAACAAGCCATCAGCAGCGGTGAACTGGACGAAAAAGCCTTATTCAGTGAGCAATATCAGCCCATCGGCAATACCAATCCACAAAAATACCATACCAGTTACGATCGTTTTACCGACCAACATTTCCCGGCCATTCAGGAACCGATTTTACAGCGCTTGCCGCAAGTGTTGTATGCCGGCGCCGTCGATCGCAAAGGCTATTTCCCCACGCATAACAAAAAATTCAGCCAGCCGCTGACTGGTGATTATCAAAAAGATTTGCTGCAAAACCGCAGTAAACGCTTATTTAACGACCGGACCGGCAGTCGTTGTGGCAGCAATACTCAAGCCATGCTGCTACAAACCTATAAAAGAGATACCGGCGAAATTCTGCATGATTTATCGGTGCCCATTATGGTGAATGGCCGGCACTGGGGTGGTTTCCGGATTGGCTTTAAACGCCACTGAGTCAGCCGGGCTTGGCACGGCGTGTGCTTTCAGTGCAGTTTTATCTGTGCTAAGGTTGGCAGATATTTGTGCACTGACAGAAGCAAGCTGATGATCCGCAGGGAATTTTTATTGCTTTCTGCCGCCAGTCTGGCGGCTCTGAACGCCTGCAGCACTGTGAGCAAGCGCCACGCTTCTGCCCTGCCAGCCGGATTAGACTGGCTGCAACTGCAAAGCCAATTACGGGGTGAATTACTGCTGCCGGAGCATGCTGAATTCAGCCGGTTAGCTAAAGCTGCCAATGCCAGATATGACCATAAAATACCGGCGGCTATTATTCGCTGCGCCAACAGTCAGGACGTGCAGCTTTGCGTTAACTTTATCCGTCAGCATCAATTGCCATTTGCCATTCGCGGCGGCGGCCACAGCTATACCGGTTTCTCCAGCAGTCATGGCCTGTTGTTAGATTTGGGTCTGATGCAACAGATCCGGCTGGATGGTCAATTAGCCAGTATTGGTGCCGGTGCCAAGTTGGGTGATGTATACGCCAGCTTAGGCCGTGACGGCCGCTCCATTCCGGCCGGTAGTTGTGTCAGCGTCGGCATCGCTGGCTTAACCCTCGGCGGTGGCCTCGGGATTGCTGACCGGCGCTTTGGCCTGACTTGCGATGCTTTGCAAAGTGTCGAGATAGTGACGGCAGATGGCGTGATCAGGCAGTGCAGCCGCAGCCAACATGCTGATTTATTCTGGGCGCTCAGAGGCGGCGGCGGTGGTCAGTTTGGCATCGTGACCGAGCTGGTGTTTCAAACCTTTGCCACCGGGCCTATCCGCAATTATATCGGTCGTTATCCGCTGTCAGCCGGTGAAAAAGTATTAACCGGGTGGCAAGGCTGGCTGGGGCAATTGCCGGATAGTGTGTGGAGTCAGGCCACTATCTGGTTTAGCGGTGATATCCTTCGGGAGCCGGAAATTCAAATCCGCGCCTGTGCCATGGACGAGCCAGCCCTGCTGACCCAGCACTGGCAACAATTGGCGCTGCAACTGAGTGAAGTCTGGAGTGAACTGGATATGCAGGATCACCACTATCTGGATTTTATGCTGACTGACTGTGATGGCATGGAAATGCCACAGTGCAAGTTACCAAACCAAAACCCGCAAGGTCAGTTAAAACGGGTGGCGATGGCTGGCAGTTCAGATATTTTTAACCAAGCGATCCCAACCCAGGGCATCACCCGGTTACTTCAGGCCATCCGGCAACGTCATCAGCAAGGTGGTCGCGGCGGTGTGATGTTGACGGCCATGGGCGGCGCCATTCAAAAATTGCCGCATCATGACAGTGCCTTTGCCCACCGCCGCGCTTTACTCAGCGCCCAATACCTGATGAGTGGCCCGGTCGGTAGTCCGGAACCTTTAATGGCCGACGGTGCCCGTTGGGTCAACCAGATGCGCAGCGTGATGAAAAGCTGGAGCAGCGGCGGTGCTTATCTGAATTATACCGACGCCTTGTTAAAAGACTGGCCAAGCGCATATTACGGCGATCATTATGCCCGCTTGCAACAGATCAAAACGCTTTATGATGCCGGCCAGCTATTTCAGGGCCGGCAGCACATTCAACCGGCCACACTCAGCCGTCAGCGCTGAAGGCTAACCACAATAGTGCAGCATAGCTGCCCACAGGAAGGGAATTGATGTTGTTTACCGAGACGTTATTACTGACGATGCTGCTCAATGCAGGCACCGCATTACCGGCGACAGCCAGCCAGGCCGACAGCGAAATTTTTGTCAAAGCCGGCAGTTTTCATGCCGAAATCGAAGGTCCGGCCACCGATCAACAGGGGAATTTATATGCAGTGAATGTTGGCGGACCGGCAGATAGCCATAAAGGAACTATTGGTAAAGTGACGCCATCCGGTGAGGTCAGCCTGTATTTGCGCTTACCCACTGGCAGTGTCGGTAATGGCATCCGGTTTGATCCACAAGGTGTGATGTATATTGCCGACTATACCGGT
>Ga0114982_1001615_pt1 | contig 10606 bp, 1 predicted proteins | sample Shrwel_input2_FT_FD_87183 | JGI IMG/M metagenome (GOLD analysis project Ga0114982, IMG submission 87183) | Subsurface microbial communities from deep shales in Ohio, USA - Utica-3 well 1 S input2 FT | ecosystem: Environmental > Aquatic > Deep subsurface > Shale gas/oil reservoir > Produced... | reverse complement strand
TAATTGATGGGGTTAGCGTAAGCGAAGCTCTTGATCGAAGCCCCAGTAAACGGCGGCCGTAACTATAACGGTCCTAAGGTAGCGAAATTCCTTGTCGGGTAAGTTCCGACCTGCACGAATGGCGTAACGATGGCCACTCTGTCTCCACCCGAGACTCAGTGAAATTGAATTTGCGGTGAAGATGCCGTATACCCGCGGCTAGACGGAAAGACCCCGTGAACCTTTACTGTAGCTTTACACTGAATTTTGAACCTGTCTGTGTAGGATAGGTGGGAGGCTTTGAAACCTTAACGCCAGTTTCGGTGGAGCCATCCTTGAAATACCACCCTGATATGTTCGGGATTCTAACCTGCTTCTGTTATCCAGAAGAGGGACAGTGTATGGTGGGCAGTTTGACTGGGGCGGTCTCCTCCCAAAGAGTAACGGAGGAGCACGAAGGTACCCTCAGCACGGTCGGAAATCGCGCATTGAGTGCAAAGGCATAAGGGTGCTTGACTGTGAGACTGACACGTCGAACAGGTACGAAAGTAGGTCTTAGTGATCCGGTGGTTCTGTATGGAAGGGCCATCGCTCAACGGATAAAAGGTACTCCGGGGATAACAGGCTGATTCCTCCCAAGAGTTCACATCGACGGAGGAGTTTGGCACCTCGATGTCGGCTCATCACATCCTGGGGCTGTAGTCGGTCCCAAGGGTATGGCTGTTCGCCATTTAAAGTGGTACGCGAGCTGGGTTTAGAACGTCGTGAGACAGTTCGGTCCCTATCTGCCGTGGGCGTTGGAAATTTGAGAAGAGTTGTCCTTAGTACGAGAGGACCGGGATGAACGTACCTCTGGTGTTCCAGTTGTCATGCCAATGGCATTGCTGGGTAGCTATGTACGGACGGGATAACCGCTGAAAGCATCTAAGCGGGAAGCCTCCTTCAAGATTAGATTTCCCAGACGTAAGTCTCTTAAGGTCCGTCGAAGACTACGACGTTGATAGGTTGGGTGTGGAAACGCAGTAATGTGTGAAGCTAACCAATACTAATTAACCGTGTGGCTTGACCATATAACCCCAAGCATTTTGATTACTTCATTTAATTAACAATCATTAATTAAATGATTACAGCTTCCGATTCTTACGCACACGCGTAGCACCGCTTTTCCTGGCGGCTATAGCAAGTGGGTACCACCCGATACCATTTCGAACTCGGTAGTGAAACCACTTAGCGCCGATGATAGTGTGGGGTCTCCCCATGTGAAAGTAGGTCACTGCCAGGGCTTTAATACCTAACAGCCTCATCATTCATTTGATGAGGCTGTTCTCATTTCTACACTCATCAAAAAACTTCAAAACATCTAACTTGCTCTTAATTCCCCGATAATATTACAACTCATTCCTGAAAAATACCCCCTCTTCTCGTTCCTAAACAGAATTTGGGAATTCCTGCAAGTCAAGCTCTGCTTGAAAACTCGCAAAAAATATAGCAAGGAAAAACTGGCTTTGTGCCAGTCAGGACTAAGTGGTAGGTAAGAGATGGTTCAAATACTTGAGTGGGTAGATGTAAGTCCTTGCTTAAGAACTTTGAATACGGATTACCCGAATTAAGCAGGATTAACAATGCTTGTTTAATTCTGAAAATCCTTTAATCCTTAATGCTGCGCCCCCTAAATCCTAGCTCAGACCTGCTAGTTTTTTAAAACCTAGCAGGTCTCGGGAATGCTTACCTTCCTTTCTTATCCCGAACTCAGCTTACCTAATAAATGCTTTATTGGTACTACATTAATAACAGAAATACCCACTTAAACTTAAAAAGAGTTCGCCAAAAGCATGGAAACGTCATCTACCCAGTAGAGTCCCAACCTGCTCAAGAGTGCCGTTATGCCGACTGAATATCTTTACGCTGCGCACGATCTAATGCCGCCTGCAATTCAGTCGTGCGCACAGGTTTAGTAATATAATCCTGCATTCCCACCGCAAAACACTTTTCCCGGTCTTCGCGCATCGCATTGGCAGTCATCGCAATAATCCACGGACGTTCATGCTTAGCCCAAGTATTGACAATCACCTTAGTTGCTTCCAAACCATCCATTTTGGGCATTTGCATATCCATCAACACCACATCGTAATGTTGCTTGCGCAAAATATCCAAAGCATCTAAACCATCGACAGCAACATCCACTTCATCATAGCCCAGCTTTTTAAGCTGCAATAGCCCTACTTTACGATTCACTTCATTGTCATCTACCAATAAAATACGCATCGTCTCAGCAGTTTCTGAAGTCTCACCTGTAACAGATACGGTATTGACTGGAGTTTCTGGCTCATTTTGTGAGAGGGTATTTTCAGGCAGTTTAGGCACAATGAGTAAAGTGGAATCTAAAATCTGTAAAAAGATTTCAAGCAAACGCTGAGGACGAATTGGCTTGGCAACGCATGCCCCAAAGGGCAACCCAAACGGCAATTGTCGATTTTGACGACTACAGCTATACGCCAAAATCATCACAGGCGAACTTAATGATTCAAAAATATCTAAATGCTGGGTGTTGTTAATATCTAACAGCGTTAAATCTGCTTTTCTGGGCGGCAAAGCTTTTTCAGTGAATACCTGCATTCCCCAACATTGCGCTTGTTGAGTTACCAACTGTAAATTGCTGGGAGAGAGATTAATTAATAACAGGATTTTATCTTTCAGACGCGCATGTGGTTCATACAAAATTTGCTGCGGTTTGCTATTGGTGCTCGGCACTTGAATAGTGAAATGGAACGTCGAACCTTGTCTTAATTGACTTTCAGCCCATACCCGTCCGTGCATCAATTCACTTAAATGTTTACTGATGGTCAGTCCTAACCCCGTGCCACCATATTTACGCGTCGTTGATTCATCAGCTTGGGTAAAGGATTGAAATAATAAGTCAATTTTATCTGCTGCAATCCCAATACCCGTGTCGTGCACACTGAACTGCAATTCTTGTAAATTGTCGCCCAGCGAATTGGCACGTACCGAAATTGAGATTTCACCGCGTTCGGTAAACTTCACTGCATTGCTGAGTAAATTTACTAAAATTTGTTGCAAACGCGTGCTGTCACCCACGATACACTGCGGCACATTCGATTCAAACTGGTAAATTAAATTCAGTTGTTTCTCGCCCGCCCGACTGCTGATTAAACCCAAGGCATTTTCCACACAACCCCGCAAATCAAACTCGCGTTGTTCCAGTGTGAGCTTTTTCGCTTCGATTTTGGAAAAGTCCAAAATGTCATTAATCAGCGTGAGTAAGGTATTGCTGCTGCTGTGAATGGTATTTAAATATTCACGCTGTTCGCTGTCCAGTTGCGTATCTTCTAACACGTCCGCCATCCCAATAATCGCATTCATCGGGGTACGAATTTCATGGCTCATGTTTGCCAAAAATAAAGACTTGGATTCTGCGGCAGACAATGCGGCCTGACGAGCTTCAGCTAATTTAGTGTTATCAATTTCAAGCCGTTGGTTTAATTCTTTAATTGCTTCATTGGCTTGGGCTAACTTTTCAGTGCGTTGTGCGACTTTTTCCTCGAGATTGGCATACAGTCGTGCATTTTCAATAGAAATCGCCAACTGGCTGGAAATCAATTGCACTAATTCTAAACGATTTTCTGTAAAGACCGCACCACTCAAATTATTTTCTAAATAAATCACTGCCAATAATTTTCCCTGATTTAACACAGGGCTACACAAGACTGACTTTACATATTGTGCTTGAATATAAGGGTCTATCCCATAACGGGCATCATTGAGCGCGTTATCTAAAATCACCGCTTGCTGGGTGTGAATCACTTGTTGCACCAAAGCAACAGGCAACACAGGAATTTCACGGGCGTTCATTCTCAAGGGTTGAGACGGCGCAATATTGAGACCTTGGGTATTACTGTGCGCTTCAATGCACCATTGCCCTTCTTTTTCCAACAATAACATCCCATGTTGCGCGCCCGCATTTTCCATCACAATGCTGATGAGTTTTTTCAACAAACTGCTGAGCTGGATTTCTTCAGACAGACTGCGTGAGGCTTTGATAATTGAGGTTAAATCTAAATTATCACTCAAGCGGTTAGTGCTTATAGTCCGCGCTTGGGTGATGGTTGAAGATTGCTTAACGGTGGTATCCAGTCCTAAATCGGGATAACGGGTTTTTAGTAACTCGAGTTTTGCCGTCGCACCCCAAAGCTGGTAAAAATAATAGGCTTCGCGAATATAAGTGGCTGCAACTTGCGAGTCGGCACGTTGTTGCCAAAACACGGCGTAACGCTCACAGGCTAAACCTTCCTCTTGCCGATAATTATTTTTTCTTGCAAGCTCAATGGCTTGCTTATAAAAACTCAAGGCAGGCAGTTCATTGTTTTCTAATTTTGCTTGTTCTGCTTGGATTAAAGCATAACGGTGTGAATTATTACTGGGCGCGTGTTTTGCCCATTTCTTAATTTTTGCAATGTCTTGTTTCAAACCTTTGGCATACTGTTGGCGCGTAGTTTCGCCGCCTGCCTGCATCAACGCAAGACGCGACAGAGCACTGTAAAAATGAAACACCGTGCTGTGAAACATCGAAGCCACGCCCATTGCATTGACTTTTTCCGCATAATTAACCGCAAGCGCGTATTGTTCAAACCAATAGCACAACATCATTTTATGCACGTATAAAAACGCTAAGGCAGTAATATCATTGGCAGAGGTGTGAATCGGCAACATCGCGGTTTCGTCATACGCTTCACCGATTAATAACCACGGATTGGCAGCATTTTCACCGCGAAAGTTTTTAATGGTTTGCAGCACAATTTGATTGTAATACAGCGGAGTTTGCTGCTGAATTTGGTCAATGGCGGTGACATATTTCGCGGTTTCTGGCTCTAATTCGTCCAAAGGCGTGCCCGCAAAAAAGCTATAATTGCAGTACATAAACACCGAATAGCCCGCAAATTCCAGCTCGCCCGTGTCCACCCCCACTTGATAAGCTTCTAATAAAGGCGCGAGGGTTTCCCGCAGCGGAGCTTCCCAATGCCACACAAAGTTATAAACCATGAAATAAGTACGGCATTTCAATTCATTGGCGTTGAAATCTTCCAACACTTGCAACGCCAATTTGCCGAAACGATGTCCCGTGCTGATGTCGCCCATCACCCCGCATAAAATCAAGCCATAACTCGCATACGCAAACGCTGAAATTGGGCTGTTGCCGCGTTGCACCGAGAAACTCATGAGTTTGATAGAAGTCAAAATCATTTGTTTGGTGTCTGCAATATATGCCGCAGAATAAATGCGGTTCATAATCCGCATCACCGCCAAATCATGCGGGCGCGTGGTCACGGGTAATTTACTTAAGTTTTCAATTTTTTTGCCGAGCAAGGTAATTTTTGCACGGTAAGCATCGCGCAAAATATGTAACATGCTGGGCTTTTTCGGAAATTTCACCCCTAAAATGCGCAATACATCCAAAGCTAAGGCAATCGCTTTTAAGGGCTGGTTTTGCGCCATAAAGGCTTGAATTTGAATTTCATAAATCCGCACTTGGTCGAGAATATTTTCGGAGGATTTGAGCACTAAATGCGCCCATTCTTCCATTTGCACGTAATCGCCATTTAAAAATGCGGCTTCAGTGGCTTCCACGTATAAATCTAAACTTAAGTGGTAATCGTCTTTCCAACTCTCGGCGGTTAATAAACGTAAACCGTGTTCCAGATAGGAGAGCGCAGGACCATAAGCTGCGGCACTTTTTGCAGTTCTGCCTGCTTTCAAATTTAATCCTGCTAAACGTTGACGTTTTTCAGGAAGCACCACCAAACTTTCAGCTAAATTCAAATGGTTAACGATTTCAAATAAACGTTCTTCTAATTCGTATTCGCTGCTATTTTCTAATAATAATTTGCCGACTTGCAAATGCGTAGCGGCTTTTTGGGAGGGTTCGATTAAAGAATAGGCGGCCTGTTGCACGCGGTCATGAATAAAGCGGTAATAGGGAATTAATACGGTATTGGAATCTTTGGAGTCTTTGGAATCTGCGGGGCTGATTTCTGCAACAGCCTTGTGCAAATTTTGCGATTGCTGCACGAATTTATACATATCCCCCAACGGCACAACCAATTCTTCGCGCAAGGCTTGCCATAAGGCGGCGGCAGTTTCGGTGGTGGATTGTTGATTGACCAAAGCCAGCGTTTTTAAATCAAATTGGTTACCAATACAGGCGGCTAATTCGAGCACTGCCTGACTGTCGGGCGATTGTTGCTGAATTTTTGTCACCATCAATTCAACGACGTTATCGCTGATCTCAGCCTGCTGCATGTGGAGTAAATGCCATTCCCACAGTCCACGATGTTTATCAAAACTAATCGCGCCGTTGTGGTGGAAAGCATGCAGTAATTGATTTAAAAAGAAGGGATTACCTCGGGTTTTATCCCAACACAGTTGCGCCACGGGAATGATGGAATTCGTGCTGGTTTTTAAACTATCCGCAATCAGTTGAGTGACATGGGATAAACCCAAAGGCGACAAAGTCAGCACGTTGACCGTGGCTTGCAATTGGCGAATATTTTTCAGGGTCAGCATTAAGGGATGAAATTCATCGACTTCGTTATCGCGATATGCCCCGATGATGAATAAATGCTTTTGATTGTCATCATCCATCAACAATTCTAAAAGTTGCAAAGTTGCGGCATCGGCCCATTGCAAATCATCTAGGAAAATAACTAATGGATGTCCTGACGAGGAAAATACGCGAATAAAGTTTTGCAGCACCAAATTGAAACGGTGACGGCTGGCACTGGGGGAAAGCTCGGGGACGGGTTCTTGTTCACCGATGAGTTGCTTAATTTCAGGCACAACATCGACCAGAATTTGTCCATTGGGTTTGAGCGCGTTGATTAAAACATCTTTCCAAATTAGCAGTTGTGCTTCATTTTCAGTTAATAATTGGCGCACCAAACCCCGAAAGGCTTGGAATAAAGAATCGTAGGGAATATTGCGCTTGAATTGGTCAAACTTCCCACTGATGAAATAACCGCGCCGCTTTACAAAGGGTTTATGCACTTCATGCACCAGTGCAGATTTCCCAATGCCTGAATAACCTGCAATCAGCATCAATTCTTGGCCGCCCTCACTGACACGGTCAAAACTCGACAGCAACAACTCAATTTCGGTTTCACGCCCGTAGAGCTTTTCAGGGATTTGGAAATAACTGGATGCGTCTTTGCTGCCCAAAGGAAAGGCTTCAATATGTCCGTTGCGTTCCCATTGTTCTAAACAAGTTTGCAAATCTGCACGTAATCCAAACGTGCCTTGATAACGGTTTTCTGCGGTTTTTTCCAACAGCTTCATGATGATGGCAGAAATCGGATAAGGCACGTGCACATTGCGTTCAATCGGAGGCTGTGGGTTTTTTGCAATGTGACAATGCACCCATTCCATCGCATCGTTGGCTGTAAATGGCAAACTGCCCGCGAGCATTTCATACCATGTAACCCCTAAAGAATACAGGTCAGTACGATAATCCACGCTGCGATTCATGCGCCCCGTTTGTTCGGGAGAAATATAATGTAAATTACCTTCTAAGGTATCAGGGCTACAAATTTCTTGGGTTTCGCGAGAAAGTTCGGTGGCAATTTCAAAGTCAATTAATTGCACCCGCCCCGTGACAGGATTCACGATAATATTTGAAGGATTAATATCTTTGTGCATCACGTTGCGTTGATGCAGTTCGCCGACCACCTCGGTCAGTTGAATAGCAAATTTTAAAAATTTAGGAATATCATTTTTATATAATTTTATCGATTGGCTGAGTGCATAGCCGCCAATATCCTCCAAAATCATGTACCAACTATTTTTATAAGCTGAAAGTTCGTAGGCATGAATTAAACCTTCATGTTCCAAGCTTTTGGTTAATTGGTATTCGCGTTGAAATTGGGCAATTTCTTTGGGCGCAGGATGGGGATTGCTTAATAATTTACAGATAATGGGTAATTGATCGCTGTTGCGATAACCACGATAAATCTGGGTATAAACGCTATCGGAGAGTTTCTCAAGCAGGGTGTAGTTAGGTAGCGAAAGCATTATGGACTCACTCGGTTGCGATAAATAACAATAATCCCTTAAGCAGTAAATGAAGCATTTACACTCATGCTTGTGAGAAATTTCTTGGTCTCATTATAATTTTTTTTACGAAAAAAATAATCTTTATTGTCCTATAAATTAACAAAATTAGCATGGTTTTATTAAATATATCTGACTTGCATCCCTTCCATGAGAACAAATAAAAAAACGCAGTAGCTAACTCCGTTTATTTTCACAATATTTAAACGATTTAAATAAAAGCCTATAAATTAAATAACTATACTTTTACTGGTAATTTAATATTACCCCTGACCATCAAAGGAATAATGAGCACTTCATCGTGTCACATTAGTTAATTAGCCCATACGGGTAAAAATTTAGCTTATGTTAAAGTTTGGAATACTATTAATTTAATATCTGTTTGTTTTCATAGATAACTTATGATTTTCTAGGCTTTATTAGGATTTTTGATAGCCATGCGATTCAAAAACATTTTTAGCCATTTATGAATAATAATTTAAGGCTATTTCTAATAATGTTATAGTGCTACCGTTCAAATACTATAGGCTGGTGATGGTGACATTAAGGTAATTTCCATACTGCCTAAATCAGACGATGTACAGAGTGTTTTTTAAAAGCAACAGTCTTTTAAAATCACGTTTTTACAAATTATCATGCAATGGTTCACTGAAGCATAATCTGAGCATGATAGCCTATAAATGTTTAGTCGCTAATGACTATTAGTTTTGTTCACTTCAATTTTTCTCATGTTGATATAAGTGTTTTTTCCTCGAAGCTATGGAGACAGCTTTATGCATTTATCCTGTCGGCGATTTTTTCTTATCTTATTCTTACTTGCAGTCTTGATAGGTATTTATTTCCTAAAGTCTTTTTATGACTCACAAGTCGGTGTGCCTGCGTATAAACCGATGGATAATGTGGTCACGCTGGGACAAGGCTGGGATCACGGTAACATTGAATGGTATAACCATACCACGCAAGGTAGTACGTTTTCGTTAAAAACCGAATGGTTTTTGGCTTTAGAACAACCCGTGTTCGCCTTTGACCCCGAAAGCAGCTTATTTCGTCGTCCCGATTATTTAGGGCGTTTTGGATTTTTGTTTGACACGCATGAAGCCAGCAAAAAAGATAATTATCCTAATGCCAAGCTTGATTTGCCTGTGGGATTTACTGAAGACCGTGACTTTGTCGATCCGATGACCCAGCAACGAATGTCGGTAATTGGTCTGAGTTGTGCCGCCTGCCATACGGGACAATTGAATTACAAAGGCACGGGCGTGCGCATTGTTGGCGGGCAAAGCATGGCGAACTTTATCAAGTTCCAAAATGCCTTGGGTTTAGCGATGTTATTCACGTATTACGACCCTTTGCGTTTCGAGCGTTTCGCAACGCGGGTGCTGGGTAAAGATCACAAAGCAGAAAGCAAAGCGCAACTTAAGAAAGAGTTACACGCCGCAATGGAAGCCAGCGTGAGTAAACAAATGGCGTTAGATAAAAAATATCCTGTGATTACTGAAGAAGGTTTCGGGCGTTTAGATGCCTTAAATCGGATTGGGAATTTCGTGTTCGGGTTGGAACTGTACGAAGGCAATACGCGCAATGTTGACGCGCCTGTCACTTTCCCCTATTTATGGGGCATGTCGTGGCTGGATTGGGTGCAATATAACGGTTCAGTGATGCAGCCGATGACCCGCAATGCAGGCGAAGCTTTAGGAGTATTTGCGCCGATCAATTTAACTGATCTTTCACAAACTTTATTCCAATCTTCCTTAACTGTTCAATATTTATATGTTTTTGAACAATTGCTCGGCGGTACTAAACCCTTTGAAGGTTTAAAAGCCCCCGAATGGCCCAGTGAAATTTTTGGCGCAATCGACCAAGACAAGGCTGCCAAAGGTAAAGTTTTATACCGTGAAAAATGTGCAACTTGCCATTTGCCGCCTGTGGACTCCAATGAAATTTGTCACCAAGATTATTGGACAAAACCCAATGAATGGAACAAGCGTTTCTTAAAAGTGACGATGGTGAATGTGGATTTATTGGGCACCGATTCGCAAGAAGTTATGGATTGGGCGCGGCGCACGGTGGAAACGAAACAATTGGGTTTAGGCGTGGTCAAAGCTGAGCAAGGTTTGCCGCTAACAGTTGAAAATGCCACCAAACTTAAATATGACGCAATGGGCTTTGATCAAGCCAAACGTGATGAATACAACGGCTACCGTCCGAATAAAGTGCGTGCGCCCTTGTGTTATAAAGCGCGTTCTTTGGAAGGGATTTGGGCAACGCCGCCGTATTTACACAATGGTTCTGTTCCGAATTTGTATCAATTGCTATCTCCTGTGGCAGAACGTGACCGTACTTTCTATTTAACCAGCCAAGAATTTGACCCCAAAAATGTGGGTTACAGCACCGAATATGTGTATCAAGGCTTTAAATTAGACACCGACCACGTTGGCAATCACAACAACGGGCATGAATTCCGTGATTTAGGGCTTGAAGAGAAAAAAGATTGGAACGGAACATATCC
>Ga0114982_1001613_pt1 | contig 10616 bp, 5 predicted proteins | sample Shrwel_input2_FT_FD_87183 | JGI IMG/M metagenome (GOLD analysis project Ga0114982, IMG submission 87183) | Subsurface microbial communities from deep shales in Ohio, USA - Utica-3 well 1 S input2 FT | ecosystem: Environmental > Aquatic > Deep subsurface > Shale gas/oil reservoir > Produced... | reverse complement strand
TAAAACTGATCCCAGTGTATGCGGTATTGTCATTAATCAAAATACCGACGGCGCAACCCAAACGGGTATTGATAAATGCAAAACAGACCCTGCCAGTTGTGGAATCGTGATGACGCAAAACACTGACGGTTCAACCCAAGCAGGAATTGATCAATGCAAAGCCAGCCCTTCGAGCTGCGGCATTGTCACCAACAATAATATTGATGGTTCAACCCAAATCGGCATAGATAAATGCAAAGCTGACCCTGTCAGTTGTGGCATCGTGGTGAATACAAACACAGATGGCTCGACGCAGGCAGGCATCGCACAATGTAAAGCTGATCCTAAAAATTGTGGAATTACCGTCAATCAAAACACTGACGGTTCAACTCAAACAGGCATTGAGCAATGTAAAGCCAACCCTGCAAGCTGCGGTATTTTATACTCACAAAACACCGACGGTTCGACCCAAGCAGGCATAGACCAATGCAAAGCCGATCCTAAAAGTTGTGGCATCGTGATTGAAAATTCACACGCCAGCTACAACCCCACTTCAGGAGAACTACATTTGCCCGTGGTCGATGTCGGCACGGAAAAATATGAAGTTTATTTAAAACAGAAACCACAAGGCTTTTTGTTTGATTTAGACCTTGCACGAATTATTCGTCGCACTAAATAGCCATTTTAGAGGGGGATTCAAAAAATCCCTCTCTAATGCACGCTGATAAATCCCACCAACACGCTGACCGCTTGTTTTGCCTCTCGTGTATTACTGACAGAAACATCGACGCGGCGAATATCTTTATCCATCGTATCCGTCACGACACTGGTCCAAAACCATTCCTGATTTGCCAGCGTGACATTGCCCGTAGTTTTGCCAACAGGGAGAAAAGTTTGACGCACTTGAATTTCCGTCAACACATTCATCGCCACCCAATGCGCGAAGGTTTTCTCTTGCAAGAGGCGCGTAACATCAGCTTGTTGGCTGCTGGCTTTAAGTGCGGCTGCCAACGAAATTCCTAACACTGCCAAAGCAATTAACACTTCTAACAGGGTGAAACCGCGTGCTTTCATGGTTCAGAAAATACCTTCTTTGGAACAGCGGGGATATTTAAAGATTTAGGAGTTACGCAGTTGAATTAATAAGCTAATTAATTCAAAAAGCTTTATCAAGCGTAGGGTGTATAAGGCGTAGCCGTCATACACCTTGCGATTTTAAACTTTATGCGGTTAAAGGTGTATGACGGCTACGCCTTATACACCCTACGAACTGCTTGTAAATTCAACTGCGTAACTCCTAAGATTTTTAAAAAGGCAAGTGCAAAGAGTTAAAGAACCTAAGTTCTACCTAGGGTGTGTCATCAAATAGGCATTAACCGCTAAAGAAGCCCCTAAATCCCCTAAAGGGGACTTTAAACACTCAACAAATATTTTGTGTTTAGCCCCCTTTAGGGGGTTGGGGGCTTTCTTTAAAGCGGCTTTGAAACTTTCCTTAGGTTGGGAGTTTGTTTTTACGGCAACTCTTTCACCACCCGCATTCCCAAAAAATCACCCCGAGTAATGCCTGGAGTCCAAACTCGCGTGGAATCAGTCAGGCTTAAATCATCATTCCAAGCCCCTCCCCGAAACACGGGTGATTCAGGGCGTTCCGAACATTTTAATTCATTGCCGTCATAGGTTTTGCTATATTGGGAACAGGTCCATTCATACACATTGCCCAAGGTATCAAACACGCCAAACGCATTGGGTTTGAATGATCCCACAGGTGCGGTTCGTTTTTTATCCCATGGGCTGCCACAGTTTTCACAATTCGCCTGATTTTTCCCCAGCTCATTGCCCCACCAAAAACCTGTACTTGTGCCCGCACGCGACATATATTCCCATTCAGCTTCTGTGGGCAAACGATAAGTTTTTCCCGTTTTTTCACTTAACCATTGTGTATATGCTTGGGTGTCAAACCAATTGATATTAATCACAGGTTGTTGACCGCGTCCCCAGCTCGCATCCGCAATCTTCGTGCGCTCCACGGCTTCACAAAAAGCATCATATTCTGCAAACGAGACTTCATATTTACTAACCGCGAATTGTTTAAGCGCGACTTTGTGCACAGGCTGTTCATTTTCAAAGCGTTCCGCGCCCATCATGAACTCGCCCGCAGGAATCACCACCATTTCAGGACATTGTGGACAGTCGCGAAAACTCTCCCCTGCTTTTAATGCCGCATGACTATGTAAAGGGAGCAGTATAAGGCTGGCTAAAATCATTAAACGCATGAAAAAGTCCTTTCGAGTAAAAATAGAAGAATTCTAACAGGTTGCTTTTAATCCTGCTTAATTCTCAGTATGTTGAAGTAAAGTTACAGATTACTGGCTCTGAGCATGGTAAAATCAGAGTAGTTTTATAGATTAAAAATCTATCTCATTTTTAAACGGCTGTGAGAACATGAAATCTCACAAGCCGTGTTCAAGTTCTGATTTAATTTCACGCCTACTTTTAAAAGTCTCAATATATCTAATTGAATTAAAATAGTTATATTTTTAAAAGCATGGTATCCAATATGAGTCGCTCTCTAAGTTTTAAGTCCTATTAAGGGGCTTTAAAACCTTAGAAATAGCATGATTTTTGCATGATAATCAGTAGCGACCTAAGGTATTTTGAATATCGTCTTTAAGTGAGATGCCTTATTCATGAACTCTTAAAACCCAGTTAAAGACTATACTGTCATAGGCGATCGTTATCATTGCTTGGTTTTTAGCCAGCATATCTTTTTTTGTATGAAACACGGTTCAATTGCATGATATTTTCCCGCCCACGCCTAAATTTTAAAAAAATACTTGCCGCCCTGCTGGGTGGGCTGTTGCCTATCTGTGCCAGTGCTGTCGATGCTATCGAATTGGCTGAAATCAAAGCGACTCAAAAACAACTCATCAGTTTATCGCTCACAGAACTCTTAGAAATTGAAGTCACCTCAGTTGCCAAAAAAAACCAGAAAATTTCTGAATCGGCAGCGGCGATTTCTGTGATTACTCAAGAAGACATACGCCGCTCCACCGCCACCAATTTGCCTGATGTGTTGCGCATTGTCACAGGCTTACAAGTGGGACAGGTCAATGGACATACTTGGTCGATTGGTGCACGCGGCTTTAATGATGTGTATGCCGCTAAAATTTTAGTCTTAATCGATGGACGCAGCGTCTACATGCCCGATTTTGCTGGGGTGATGTGGGATATGCAGGACATGGTGCTCGAGGACATTGAACGCATCGAAGTGATTCGTGGACCTGGCGGCACGATGTGGGGGGGCAATGCAGTCAATGGGGTGATTAACGTCATCACCAAACACAGTAAAGACACTGTCGGCACGCTGATCAGTGCAGGGGCAGGCACAGTGGATAAAGCCTTTGGCAGTTTACGCCACGGTATACAACTGGATGAACACAGCTATTTGCGGGTGTACGCCAAAGAATTGCATCAAAACGCATTTGAACCCACACAAGCAGTACAAGAAAAATTATTTTCCTCTCAACCCCCAAAGAGAAATGGAGAGGGGAATGATGCGTGGTGGTCTCGCAGAGCAGGGATGCGGCTTGATAGTGTCAGCAATGGCGGTACGCACTGGATGTTTCAAGCCGAAAGTAGCACTTTAGAAAAATCGAATTATGGCTTTTTTACCCGCGATGCCAATACTCAAGTGGCGCATGGTGGGCATATTTTGGGCAGTTTGAAACAAAACATCTCTGCAAATTCAGATATTTTCTTACAAGCCTATTATGATTATTCGCAACGCGATTTTAATTTAATCGCCGTGCGCAACGACACCTTTGATTTGGATTTTCATCAGCGTTGGCAATTCAGCCCGCAGCATGAAATCACTTGGGGTGGGGGGTATCGCACAATTTTAGAACATTCCGATTCTAAAAATACCCAAGCTTTTCAACAATTACCCTCGTTTAATTATCTGCATCCTTATGTGCGCAATAAGGTTTTAAATTTATTTTTGCAAGATGAAATCAAACTACGCCCAGATTTGAAATTAACCTTGGGCAATAAATTAGAACGTAACGATGCCACAGGTTGGGAAAATCAACCAAGTGCAAGAATCATGTGGACGGCAAGCCCACAGCACAGTTTTTGGACGGCAATTTCACGTTCGGTGCGCACCCCCTCGCGCACGGAACGCGATTTGGCGATGTTATACACGATGGATATACAAATTCCCATCGCCCCCAATGTCAGCGTGCCCCTCGCGCTGCCTGTGAGCAGTGCGCCAAATATTCGTTCTGAAAAACAATTGAGTTATGAGCTGGGCTGGCGGTTTCAACCCAATAAACAACTCTCTTTTGATACCGCGACTTTTTTCAATCATTATGATGATTTGATCAGCGTGGCGTATGGTGTTCCATATTTTGACCCCAAATTTCCTGCGATGATGGCACCGCTGATTTTCAAAAATATTGCCTCCGCAGATACCGCAGGTTTGGAACTGAAAGCTGATTGGCAAGCCTCTCCACAATGGCGACTCACTGCGGGATATACTTATGTGCACAGCACCGCCACCGCTTTCAAAGACATCTCACTGATGCCGGGTAATAGCGTAAATTTTATGATGGGTTGGAATGCGCCCCATCAAGTTAATTTACGTTCACATTGGAGTTTTGCACCACGCTGGCAATGGGATGTGAATGCACGTTGGATGAGTCGCATCAATATCAATCCTGATGAAACCCGCCCACTTGCCAGTAGTATTAATGCCTACTTTACTGTGGACTCCCGTTTATCTTGGCAAATGAATAAACAAATAGAATTATCGCTGGTGGGAAAAAATTTATTCAGTAAACAGCACTTAGATTTTATGACCATGCGCGGTGCAGATTTACTCAGCACGGAAGTGCCACGCAGTGCCTATTTGCAAGTGCGTTGGGAGTTTTAAAACGAAGAAATGACGAGTTTATTGACATCATAAAAACTATGATTTTAATTGGATTAACTGATAAAAATAAGTTTATTAGTGATATGATTCTTAACCTAGTTCTTACATGATTGGGGATTACGTAATTTAAGCTGAACGACGTGCAACTGTAACTCATTGTAAATAAGATGATTAGTGTTTCAACTGCGTAATCCCTAATAATATGAAGCAAACTACTATCATCGCTATTTGCGAATACATACCACACGTTTCACACTACCGACATGGTTAAATTGCATGATATTTCCTTCAGCTTTTTCAAGACGAATTCTTGTTGCCAGTTTATTTTCCCCCCTACTTGCCAATGCGGCAAATGAAGACCTCTCCAAATTAAACGCGATCAAAGCCACGCAGCGAGAACTCATCAATTTATCACTGACTGAACTTTTAGACACAGAAGTGACTTCTGTCTCTAAAAAAGCACAAAAAGTTTCCGAATCTGCCGCTGCAATTGCTGTGATTACTCAAGAAGATATTCGCCGCTCCGCCGCCACCAACTTACCTGATTTATTACGACTTGCCACAGGTTTACAAGTTGCCCAGGTGAATGGTCATAGTTGGTCTATCAGTGCACGCGGTTTTAATGATGTGTATGCTTCCAAACTTTTAGTGCTAGTGGATGGTCGCAGTGTCTACGTTCCTGATTTCTCAGGCGTGACCTGGGATATGCAGGACATGGTTTTAGAAGATATTGAACGTATCGAAGTTATTCGTGGTTCTGGCGGCACAATGTGGGGTAGCAATGCGGTCAATGGAGTGATCAACATCATCACCAAGCATGCTAAAGACACCTTAGGAACTTTAGTCAGTGTGGGTGCAGGGATCGTGGATAAGGGCTTTGGCAGTTTACGCTATGGCACACAACTGGGCGATCACAGTTATATGCGGGTTTATGCCAAAGAATTCCATCAGGGCGCATTTGAATCCAGTCAAGACTTGCAAGAAAAACTGTATCCAGTACAGCCTGCAAAAAAAGGAATTGCTAGTGATTCATGGTCATCGCAACGTGCAGGAATACGCTTCGATAGCAGCAGCAATGGTCGCACGCATTGGATGTTTCAAGCAGAAAGTAGCGAGTTGAAAAAGTCAGGTTATGGATTTGCTACCCGTGATGCCACAACACAAGTTGCACATGGTGGACATATTGTGGGGAGTGTAAAACACGAAATTTCTGAACAGGCTGATTTTTTTATGCAAGCCTATTATGACTATAAACAACATGATTTTAATTTATTTGCGGTACGTGCAGACACCTTAGACCTTGATTATCATCAACGCTGGCAATTCAGTCCGCAGCATGAATTCACTTGGGGAGGGGGCTATCGTGCCATATTGGAAAACACAAACTCTAGCAATAATACGCCGTATCAACAAATTCCCAGTTATCGCTATTTACCCTCGCTTTTGCATCAAAAAGTCATCAATTTCTTCTTGCAAGATGAAATTAGTTTGCGCCATGACCTCAAACTAACCCTTGGAAATAAGCTAGAACGTAATGATACAACGGGATGGGAAAATCAACCGAATATCCGCATGATGTGGACGGCAACCCCCCAGCATAGTTTTTGGTCTGCTATTTCTCGTTCAGTGCGCACCCCTGCACGTATTGAACGTGATTTAGTCTCACTCTATTCATTGGGAACTCAATATCCCTTAAGTGCATGTGTAAGTCTGCCTATATTATTTCCGATAAACGGATCACAAACACTGCGTTCTGAAAAACAGCTAAGTTATGAAGTGGGTTGGCGGTTTCAACCAAATAAACAGTTCTCTTTTGATAGCGCACTGTTTTTCAATAAGTATGATGATTTAATCAGTATCGCTTATGCTGCGCCTTACTTAAATCCTAGTTTACCTGCTCTGATTACCCCCATGAACTTTAAAAATATGGGTTCTGCAAACACTGCGGGGCTTGAATTAAACACCGATTGGCAAGTCTCCCCACAATGGCGATTGCACGCAGGTTATAGTTATTTACACAGTGCAGCATCTTTGTTCAAAAATAGTACTTATTCACCTGAAGACAGTACAAACTTTATGATGGGCTGGAATGCACGTCAACAATTTAATTTACGTTCTTATTGGAACTTCGCGCCAAGTTGGCAATGGGACGTGAATGCACGTTGGTTGGGTCGGATTGATATAGCTCCGAATCCAGCAAATGCAACAACCGCCAATAGTATTAATGCGTATTTTACGGTGGATTCACGTTTGTCATGGCAGATAAATAAACAAGTTCAATTATCACTGGTTGGAAAAAACTTGTTTAGTAAACAACATTTAGAAATGCTTGCGGTTAAGGCTATCGATTTTATGAGCACGGAAGTGCCACGCAGTGCCTATTTGCAAGTGCGTTGGGAGTTTTAAAGCTCGCCAGATTTTAACAAGTTCTGCAATATAACTTATTATTCAGTAAGTGAATTACGCGTGCTAATCGCTGATTTATGAAACTCAGTGATTAGTAACGTGATTATTGGGCTAATTTTTGCATGATCTCGAATCGATGTGAGAACTTGATACATGCCAGTCGGCGCATCTCGTACCCAAACTTGGTTAAATTGCATGAGACTACCCCTCAAATTTTCAAGAAAAATCATCACACTGCTTTTATTTTACCCGTTATTTGCCCCTGCGGCGGATGACAATTCTTCTAAACTTAATGCTATTAAAGCAGAACAAAAACAACTCATTACCCTGTCACTGACCGAGCTTTTAGACACTGAAGTCACCTCGGTTGCCAAGAAAACACAGAAAGTTTCCGAATCTGCCGCCGCCATTTCTGTGATTACTCAAGAAGATATTCGCCGCTCCGCCGCCACCAATTTACCTGATTTATTGCGACTTGCCACAGGCTTACAAGTGGGACAAATCAATGGGCATACTTGGTCTATCAGTGCACGCGGTTTTAATGATGTTTACGCAGCCAAACTTTTAGTGCTCATTGACGGACGCAGCGTCTACATGCCTGATTTTTCAGGAGTAATGTGGGACATGCAAGATATGGTGCTCGAAGATATTGAACGCATCGAAGTGATTCGAGGGCCTGGTGGCACGGTGTGGGGCAGCAATGCAGTTAATGGCGTGATTAATGTCATTACCAAACATGGCAAAGACACGGTGGGCACGTTAATCAGTGCAGGCGCGGGCACAGTGGATAAAGCCTTTGGCAGTGTACGCCACGGGGTTGCCTTGAATGAACACAGCTATTTGCGGGTGTATGCGAAAGAATTATTACAAAATGCGTTTGAATCCAGTAACGCCTTGCAAGAAAAATGGTTTACCACACAACCGCCCAAAAATAAGGGTGAGGCGAATGATGCATGGCGGGTACGGCGTGCGGGCATGCGTTTGGACAGCGACAGCAACGGCAGCACACATTGGATGTTGCAAGCGGAAGCTAGCCATTTAGAAAAATCGAATTATGGTTTTTTTACCCGTGATGCCAGCACGCAAGTGGCGCACGGTGGGCATGTTTTAGGCAGCTTAACCCACAATATTTCAGACACTTCCGATTTTTTCGCACAAGTTTATTATGATTATTCACAACGCGATTTCAATTTAGTCGCGGTGCGCAATGACATTTTTGATTTAGATTTTCACCAGCGTTGGCAATTCAGCCCGCAACATGAATTCACTTGGGGAGGTGGGTATCGTGTCATGTTGGGCAATTCAGATTCTAAAAATACGCAAGCTTTTCAACAACTCCCCTCTCTCAATTATCTTAGCCCATTTCTTCGCAGCAAAATTATAAATTTGTTTTTTCAAGATGAAATCACCTTACGCCCTGATTTGAAATTAACCCTTGGTAACAAACTAGAACGCAATGATGCGACCCATTGGGAAAATCAGCCCAATATCCGCCTGATGTGGACGGCAAGTCCGCAACACAGTTTTTGGTCAGCGATCTCACGTTCGGTGCGCACCCCCGCACGCACCGAGCGCGATGTCGCTTTGTTATATGCCATCGGTTTGCAATATCCAATTGCACCGGGTTTAAGTGTGCCGATGGTCAATCCTGTGAGTGGCACACCAAATATTCGTTCTGAGAAACAACTCAGTTATGAACTGGGTTGGCGATTTCACCCCAGTAAACAGCTTTCTTTCGATACCGCTGTTTTTTTCAACCATTATGATGATTTAATCAGCTTGGCATTTTCAAACCCGTCATTTAATCCTGCACTCCCTGCATTGGTGCTGCCGATTGCTTTTAAAAATACAGGCTCGGCAAATACGACAGGTATTGAGTTGAATGCCGATTGGCAAGTTTCCCCACAATGGCGACTGCATGCAGGTTATAGTTATTTGCACAGTGTGGCTTCGGTGTTCAAAGATGTGACTGCCGCTCCTGAGAGTACCGAACGTTTTATGATGGGCTGGAATGCGCCCCACCAACTTAATTTACGTTCACATTGGAATTTTGCACCGCGTTGGCAATGGGATGTGAGTGCACGTTGGAGAAGCCGCATTAATATACCAACCGATGAAACGCTGCCCCAAGCGAATAGTATTAACAGTTCTTTTGTTGTGGATTCACGCCTTTCATGGCAGCTTAATAAACAGCTTGAATTATCGCTGGTGGGGAAAAACTTATTCAGCAAACAGCATTTAGATTTTATTACTTTACGCGCCTCTGATTTTTTAAACACAGAAGTCCCACGCAGTGCGTATTTGCAAGTACGTTGGGAATTCTAAAACTGAATGCGTCTTGCACCCAGATCACTGTCATTTGCTTAGGCTGAGTTCAAGCTACGAAAGAGCCGTAAGTTTAATGAATCCAAATTCTCAGAATCAGGATTGACAGGATTATCCGAATTAATCAGGATGAATGCCTGACATTAACCACAGTTTTTTAATCCTGAAAATCCTGATTCTGACAATCATTCTATTTTTATTAATAAACTGAATTTATTAAGATTTTAGCTGTTTCTTATCCCGAACTCAGCTTATTTACAATGAGTTAGCATGCCACGCTTCACAGTCACGTTTTCAGTAAAATTAAACAGTTACAGATTCGACTGCCTAACTTCTATTAAAATCAAAATGTAAACTCCCAATGGATTCTATCCCCTCGACACAGCTAAATACTGACTTGTCGTCTAGGGGTTTGCTAGAATAGCAAAAGTTTAATCTGAATAAAGAAGTTATCAGTTTGATTTAAATCTTAAATCAGAGCGCGGGGCTTTTGAATTCGCTTGACGTTAGGAATGATGAATAATGTCATCGGATTCTCTTGAACACGCGCTAAAATATGCGTTACACCACCTAACAATAATGAGAATGAGGGAGCAATTTTGAGTACCGTAGAACAACAACGTTTTATTGCAGAAATATCACCGTTTGATCGCTTGCGTGAAAATGAATTACGTACTGTGTCCGAAGCCATGGACATTGCCTATTTCAAAAAAGGGCATCACTTAATTAGCCGTGACAGTGCACCCACGCATTTATATATTATTATCAAAGGCATCGTCCAAGAAGTTGGCGAAGAAGGCACTTTGGGCGTGCATGTTTCTCAAGACATGTTTGATCCGATTTCCTTGCTAGAAGGCAAAAGCAAGAACGATTTTATCGTGCAAGAAGAACTGATTTGCTACACCTTGCCCAAAGAAATTTTCCTGACTCTGATTAATAACAATCCGAGTTTCCAAGAGTTTTATTATCAAGATTT
>Ga0114982_1001612_pt1 | contig 10619 bp, 13 predicted proteins | sample Shrwel_input2_FT_FD_87183 | JGI IMG/M metagenome (GOLD analysis project Ga0114982, IMG submission 87183) | Subsurface microbial communities from deep shales in Ohio, USA - Utica-3 well 1 S input2 FT | ecosystem: Environmental > Aquatic > Deep subsurface > Shale gas/oil reservoir > Produced... | reverse complement strand
TAAAGTTTTGTTCTTAAACTTTCTTGAAGAGTATCAAAAGTTTCTTTTAATTCAGTCATTTTAATTTGATCTACTGGATTAGATTCAGCATTAGATGGACCATTGTTAGTTGTAGGATTTTCTACTTGAGGAGTTTCTGTTGTGTTAATCACGTTCATATTTATTTATTTTTTTTATTATTTACAGGGTTTAAGGAATTCATTGAATCTAAGATATTCAATACTGAATTATGATATTGAATACAAGCAGTATGAAATTTTACGGTATTTTCATAAAATTCATTAGGATTAGGAATGTTTTCAAATGGAGCAGTAAACTTCAATGGAGAAGTACCGAACAAATTAGACATTACCTCATTTTGTAAATCTACGAAAGATTTAACAGATTCGGTGATTTTTTCTTTTACGTTGTGATTCATTTTAAATTAAGTTTAGATTTATATTTTATATGATTTTGAAATAATCAAGTTTCAATTGTTATCCAGTTAGATTGAATCATTTCATTATCCTTTTTATCAGGATACCACCTCGATGGTGATATTACTTCACGAGCAGCGAATATAGCAGGCCACCAACCAAAAGATGAATTGCTTATTATATGAAAATCGCAAGACATCATTGTTTCAAAATCATCTCTTTCAGGTTTAGAAGATTTTCTTTCAGGAATCTCATAATTTAATTCTCCAAATTGAAGATTGTTAATTACCCATTCTGGATCTTCTGATATGATATAAAATGTAGGATTTCCTAATTTAGATTTCATCATATCTATTGCTTTATTATAATAATCAATAGTACAAACTTCATGAAATTCATTTCCAACATAATCACCTCTTCTTACCTGTAAAGAAACTGCATTATCTTTTAAAGTCCTTTTAGGAAGTTCAAAATCTTTTTTAATAACATCCAAATGTTTTTCGAATAATTTTTTAGATTGAAAATATCCATTTATATTCAGAGTTTCTATCGGTTTACCATCTAACTCTTTAAATATTTCATCTATATAAGTATTTGAATAAATCACAGAAAAATCTGCAAAATCCGCAACTAAACCTTTATTATCTACTCTATTTAATTCTATATTTGGAAATATATCTAGAGTTAATTCTCTTTTTACTTTATGAACCGCAAGTGCAGAATCATCTATAAATAAATCTGCACCTAATTCTAAAGATAAAGATCTACCAAATGCCCACCCGAACATTTGATTTCCTAAACCTCCATGTAATAAAATCTTAGCGTTCATTTCTTAATTGGTTTATGTATTGAGTAATTTCATGATTTTCATCTAAATGAATTTCTTTTCCATCTTTATACAAAATTCGATTATTAAATTTAATATCATTTTTATCATCTCTAGAATTCATTAGTTCTTCGGTTGATAGAGATAATAATTTTTCAACTAGATCTTCAGTCAATCCATTTTGATTAATTTCATTATTCAAAATTGCATAATCATTTCCTAATGCACCAATTCCATATTCTTCTTTGGTTTGTCCAAATACCATATGAAATACTAAATCATCTATAACCATTCCATATACACCCATTGCTGGTGTAATACCAATGATTCTATTCATAGTCAAAGATAATTTAGGTCCTGCATTTATATAATCTGAATACCATTGTGCAATTACTCCATTATCACAAAACATAGGAATTTCTACATTTTTATATTCAATTTCTGCATGAGATTTATTTGTAGGTCTAATGAATCCAACATCTTCTGATATTTTCTTAGCTATATCAGTTTTTGATATTCTGAAATAATTATTCAAATGAAAGAAAGGTCCTAAATTAGCAGAATAATGGTCATGTAATCTTGTTTCTTTTCCAATAAATGAAAGTCCAAATTTTTCAATTAATTTAATAGGAAGATATAACCAAAGATTACTTATAGGAAAAGCATCTACATCTAAAGAACAAAAATATTCTCCTTTAGCCATCCTAACTGCTACATCTAATGGATATCCAGCATCAATTCTTTTTACCTTAACAACCTTAATGTCTTCTTCATTCTTATAAAGTTCATGAATTTTTTCAGACATATCAGGAGAGGTTTGGTCGCAAATGATTATTTCATAATCAATTTCAGGGTGTTTATTTTTTTGAATTTCTCTAATGGTTCCTTTTAAAAATTCAAATTCAAAACAAACAGGTACACATACGGTTACTAGCATATATTCAATTTATTTATTATATGTACGATTTTATCAGCGGAATATCCATCTCCATATGGACAATATCCATTAACTTCATAATTTATAACAGAATTAAACAAATCTGGCAAATCTTCAGGAGTCCTACATAAAAATCCACTTTGACCTAAAGATTCAGGTCTTTCTGTAGTTTTTCTACAAATTATAGTTCTTTTTCGTAAAAAAGAAGCTTCTTCTTGAATACCTCCACTATCTGTAATAATCAATTTAGATTCAGCTAACAATTCAACTAATTCATTATGTGGAAGTGGATCTATAACTTTAACTTTTATCAAATCTTCTTTAAATCTATTAATTGAAGGATTTGGATGTATAGGTAATATAAATTCTAGATGCGGATTAGATATAGCCAATTTTTCAATCTCATTAAACCATTTATGTGCTATTGCATGATTTTCTCTTCGATGAAGAGTTATTAAAACTTTGTTAGATTCAGAAGTCAAAATATCTCGTATATTATCTAAAGCAGTATTTCCTGTAATAAATATTTGACCTTCAGTTTTTTCATCTATTAGATTCTGTTCATTCTTTTTAGTTGGACAAAAATGTATATCAGCAATTCTTGAAATTATTTGTCTATTAACTTCTTCAGGATATGGATTCGTTCTATCATAAGTTCTTAATCCTGCCTCTAAGTGAATTATTTTAACTCCCATGTGATAAGCTGCCATTGCGAAAGCTGCTCCCGAAGTAGTATCTCCTTGGACTAAAACGTAAGTTGCATTTAATTCTCTTATAGCTTCTTCTCCTTGTTTCATTACTGATACAAATACAGAATTTAATCTATTTTCAGTTTGATAATCATTTTTAATGTGCAATCTCCAATCAAAAGAAACTTCTGTTAATAATGTATCATGTTGTCCAGTAAAAACAGTTTTAAATGGAATATTCTCTCTTTTAAACGATTCAAAAAGTGGTTTAACTTTTAAATATTCAGGTCTAGTTCCAAAACAAATTAGTATCATTTTAATTCTTTTTATGTTTATTTATAAATTCTAAAGCAGATTCTATTACTTGATGCATATCATAATATTTGTATTCGGCTAATCGACCTCCAAATAAAACGGTATCCTCATCATCTGCTAATTGTTTGTATTTAGAATAAATTTCGTTATTTATTTTATCATTCACCGGATAATATGGTTCAGTTTTTTCACTCTCATAAGGTATTGGATATTCATAAGAAATCCAAGTACATTCAGTTTCCTTAGGATCAAACCATTTATGTTCAATTATTCTAGTATATGGAATTTTTTCAAAAGTATAATTCATAACCGCAACACCTTGATAATTATTAGTATTTAATCTTAAATGATCTAATCTAACAGTTTTATACTCAAGTTTACCAAATTTGTAATTGTAAAATCTATCAATAGGTCCGGTATATATGATATTTTTTGCAATTCCATTCCATTTATCTCTATCCGAAAAATAATCTACATTTAATTTAACTTCAATTCCTTCTAAAAGTTTTTCAAAAATTTGAGTATAACCACCAATAGGAATTCCTTGATATTTGTCATTGAAATAATTATTGTTATATGTAAATCTTACAGGTAATCTTTTTATTATTTCAATTGGAAGTTCTTTGGGATCTTTTTGCCATTGTTTTTGAGTATACCCTTTAATTAATTTTTCGTATACGGTCCTTCCTACTAATTTAATTGCTTGTTCTTCTAGATTTGTAGGAGTTTCTATTTCTTGACTTTCCTTTTCTATTATACGTTTAACTTCTTCTGGTTTAGAAACATTGAAAAGTTTAGAAAAGGTCCACATATTAAAAGGCAAAGAATAAATTTCACCTTTATAATTTGCTACTGGACTATTTATAAAATTATTGAATTTAGTATATTTGTTTATCCATTCCCAAACATCTTCATTTGAAGTATGGAATATATGTGCTCCATAATTATGTATATGAATTCCATCTTTTTCCTCGGTAAAACAATTACCTCCGATATGGTTTCTATTTTCTATTACTAAGCAAGAGAATCCTTTATCTGTTAATTCTCTTGCACAAATAGATCCAAAAAATCCAGAGCCTACAATTAAATAATCATACATAATTATAAAGGAAATTTATGAGCAAATAAAATAACTTGATTGTCTATAACATATTGGTTATTTTTTCTTGTTACTGGAGAAGGAACTCCCATTTGAGTAGATTCATTAAAAATACATCCATCTGATGTTAATGTAGAATGATGTATATGAGTATGGAAACTATAAGGAAGATCAACATATTTAAAAAATTTATTAACAACTAAATTTATTAAAAATTGTTGATTCCAAAATCCTGGTATTAAATGAGTAATTTCTGTATAATAATCAGAATAAATATTTGCTAATTTTAAAAAATTACTTTTTGTAGAAACAAGAACTCCAGTATTCATTTCTTTATAATTTTTCAAGTCTTCTTCATTGATATCTAATCTATCTTTTGCAAATTTTATCAATTCATTTCTATCTCCACCTACATGATCTATTACTCTATGCATAGTAGAATTTTTATGCATATTATAATTTGCTAAAAACTCATCTGATTTTAGATTCAAAATCATATCAATTTCCTCATCATTAAATTGTCGTTGTAATACAATATCTCCATCAGTAAAAATGATAATATCATCAGAATTAGCTTCATCTAAAAATTTGGCAAATTCTCCATGTTGTATACATCTATTATAATTTTTAGATTTTATTTCGTTCCAAGGAACAAATACTTTTTTCATTTTTAAAGTATCAACATTTTGATCTTGATCTTCTACTAAAAAAGTTACGTTTTTAGTCCTTTCGCTTTTACTATAAGACTCTATGCATTTTTTAAACACAGGAGAATTAAAATAACCAGCATCCGATCCAGTACATAAATAAATTTTTCTATTTTCCATAATTGTTTTTATTTTCTTATTTCTTCGTGATTTTTATCTAGTGCTAATAATCTTTTGGGATAATCTAATTTCCAGCTTTCAGGATAACAATATCCTGGATCTAAAATAAGAGTAGGTTTATTATCAATCATATATCTATTCAAATGAGATTCATCATGCCAAATAGCAACAACTTTTCTACTTAAATCATCCTGTATTCTCTCAGAAAGCACTTTTGACATTTTTAAAAATTCAACAGAAGATCCACCATTAAATCCACCTGCAAAATAAGTCATTTCCTCTTCAGGTTTAATATATGCAAGAGATTCTGTTCTATATTCTGGAGTACCTCTTCCACCTAAAAATCCAGGATGTATTGTAACTACTCGATCAGAAATAATTTCTTTATCTACTGAATCTACAAATCTCATATCTGAATCACAGTAATAAAGATGATCCATTTCAGATAAAAAAGAAGAAGATTTATCAAAAAGTTCATATCTAAAAAGAGTCATTCCTGGCCAATCTATATGATTAACATCAAAAGATTGAATATTTCTTTTTGTTTTTATATTGATCTGTTGATTAGTGTAAATAAAATAAGTTACATCTTCATCTTTTAAAAAATGTTCATCTGCAGAATCAATCAATGGTTGCAAAAATTGAACATATTTATTCGTTGCTATTATTAATAAACCAATTTTCATCTTAATATATTATTCATTTTTTCAAATTTACTTTCCCATTCAACCATCGAATAATTAGACCATTGACTACCATTTTCAAAATGATAAAAAATATGTTCTGGTTTAACTTCTTCTCTTAATTCAACAAAATATTTTGTTATATCTACATATTTTAACTCATCTTTATATTTTTTAAGATAATGATAGCTATGACCGCCAACATCAGCAAAAACTCCATCAGCAATAGGTTGCCATTGTCCATCGATCAATTGACAACCGTCAAGATTAAGTTCATTTATGTTTATGCAATTTTTTAAATTATAAATCGATAAACCTGGCCAAACATAATATAAATGTTGCCTTGTTTGATTTCTAGACAATATAGAAGATTCATTTATCAAGTCTTCTATTTGAGATATTGGAGAAATAAAAATTAAATCATGATCTAGTAACATAACTATATCATTAGATGTATGATGATTTTTTAATCTATCTAAAAATAACCTAACTCCAACTTCATGAGAAATTCCATGTAATTGGTTAGTTGATGTATCAAATTTGTCTACCGTTTCTATACATTCTAATTCAAGAGAATCACAAATAGAATGTATTTCTTTAGTAATAGATGGATTTATTGAATTGTCAATTACTGTGAATTTATAATCACCACAAAATTTATCAAATGATTTTTTTTGAAGTTCTATAAATTGAGGTTTATTAAATTGAATAGAATATATATGAATCATAGACTTGATTGTAATTTTAATTGAAATTCATGATTTTCTTGTTTTATATTAGCCATTAAAGAATCAGGATTTATTCTCAATAATAAATGATTATCAGGTAAATTTCTTAGAGTTTTTTCTTCTTTTAACATACGAATCCATAACTCAAAATCTTCAGCTAATCCTCTCAAAGATTCATCATAACCACCAACGTCAATAACCGATTGTTTTCTAAACATTACTGTAGGATGATTAAGGAACCATAATGAATTTTTACCGATTTCTCTAGTTATTTCTTGTGGATGGTCTGTTGCTTGTTGAGTAGATGTCCATTCACCTTCATGTAATACTAAGTAAGATAAATTAGAACCAACTAAATCAACATCAGGATTGTTAACTAAATAATCAAACTGTGCTTGAAATCTATTAGGTAAAGAATAATCATCTGAATCCATTCTTGCAATGATATCATATTTAGAATTGGAAATTCCTAGATTTAAAGCTCCTGAAATTCCTAAGTTTTCATTTAATGTAATGATTCTAATATTATCAATTTCTCGTAAAGCTTCCAAAGCCATTAGAGTTTCTTTATTAGATGAAGCATCATCGATCAATAAAATTTCTATTGGGAATGGAAAATCTTGATCTAAAATAGATTTAACGGATTGAACTAACCAATCCGGATTTGTATTGTGTACAGGAATAATCGTCGATATCATAATTTATTGTATATTTTCGTATCCAAAAGTAGAACCCCATTTTTGATCAGCATATGATTTTCCTGGACCGGTATACGATTTTCCTGTATAATGATTAGGAATAAAAACATATGAAGGATAAACTGAAATTGGATATTGATGTTTAATAATTTCATTTGTAAAGAAAAGAGGTCCTACAGTTTGCCAAGACATTAAACCTGTTGTTTTTTCTTTAATATCTGGTGTATTATATAAGTCTTCAGTGCAAAGTTCCATTAGCTTACATCCTTTAATAGAACCCATATAACCACATGCTACTAATTGTCCTCTAAGTTCTTCATTTTCAAAACAGGAAAAAGAATCATGTTCAAGGAAATGATCGTCTAATGAATTTATACATATAGCATCCGCATCAATAAAAAATCCACCATATTCATGAAGAATTTCATATCTCATAATATCACATTTACCGTTCCAGGTTTCATGTTCATCTATATGTTTTTGATTTTTAAATCCATTAGGATATTTTTCTTTTACAAGATCATTAGTCCAAAGAATATGTTGCCATTCTGGATTTTTATCTATCCAGGTTTGGATCATTTTCATTGGTGCAGGTTTAGGACCTATCCACATTTGGTGAATTATCTTAGGAATCATGTTTTTTTATTTTATTTGAATTTTCTACTCGTTTTCTTAATTCAGTAGTAGAAAATGAATGCTTTCTACTATTATAAAAGATTTGATGACCTAAATTCTTTCCTGTAAAATTCTTATCGGAATATTCTTCGCCAACAAATCGTTTATTTATTTTATATGAAAGTAATACATCCACTAGATCTTTTTCTGTTGCATAAATAACAATTTCATCAACATATTTGCAAGCTTGTAATTGAACAAATCTTTCAAATACAGATTGAACTGGTGTATTTTTTTCAGGTCTATCTATAGTAGGATCGGTTTGTAAACCAACTATTAAATAGTCACAATTTTCTTTACATTCTTTTAACATCATTATATGTCCTGCATGGAATAAATCAAAGCAAGAGCAAGTAAATCCAATTTCCATTCTTCTTTTAATTATTAGGGTACATCTCGTGATACTTCTTAACATTAGTGTGGAATTCTCCGAACCAATGTTTTATTTCATCTAGAGTCAATCTAAATGTTTGTACTTCTCCAGTTTCACAACTTATCCATATTTCAGCAGATTCAACTAGAATTCCATAACGTTCATACATAGCAATTGAATAAGCGGATATTTGTTTTTTATATCCTTCTATCCAATCTTCATTTTTTGGCTTTCTAGATGTTTTAAAATCTATCATTTTGGCTTTATCATTGAGTCCGTATATTGATAAATCTAATCTTCCAGCATAACCTCCACCTATATGTGACCATACAGGAGCTTCTTGAAATATTACTGATTTTATCTGATCATAAAAATCAGAATTGTGTAGGAAATTAAAAAATAAATTTTTGCCACATTCAATTTCCGCATCAGTTAAAGTAGAACAAGCTTCTCTAGATTTAACAAATGCAAATTGTAAAGGATTTTCGACAGGTTCAATATATTTACCTTCAATATAGTACTCGTGTAAAGTGTGCATGTATGTTCCTCTATTGGCAGAAAATCGAGATATTCTATCTGCCTCAGCTTGACCAACTCGATTAACCCAATCTTTAAGTCCAGATTTATCTCCGGTTTCTCCGAGTATGGTAGTTACTGATGGTAAAGCAATTCCAGTTTTTTCATCAACGATGTAGTAACGTCCAATACCGTTTTTACCTGTTATCGTCTTCATTATTAATATTTAATATGTGATAATTCAAATTGTCATTTTTTATTAATTTCATAAGCTTATGTCTAGATATTTTAAGCTCGTCAGTAGCTTCTTTTATACTGTTGTATATTATTCCATTAGCATATATTTTTAAAGACATTCCTTGACCTTTTTTATTTTTAGGTAATATATCCTTTATGAATCTTTTTATTTCTCCTGATATAAATCTAGAATCATTTTTATCAACTCTTATTTTATTAGATTCGGAATCTATGGCAAAAATTCGATTTGTACATACATGTACAAATTCTCCAGAAATATACCTAGGATCATCTTTAGACATTCTTGTTTTTATTTTTCCATCTAAACTTTTTACCGGTATGGTTCCTTTTGTATTATGAACTAATTCTCCAGAAATATATCTAGGATCATTTTTTCCTACACTAAAATAATTTCCATTTTCGTCTTTTACTGTTACTTGTCCTTTACTTACAGGCACAAATTCTCCAGAAATATATCTAGGATCATCTTTATTTACGTTGAAACAATTTCCATTTTCATCTTTAATGGTAATTTTATTTTTTACAACGGATTCATAAATTCCATTAATATAATTCTCATCGTTCACACTTACTCTAAAACATTCACCTTCTTTATTTTTCACAATTACAGTTCCTTTATGTATAGATTTTACCTCACCGGAAATAAATAATTCATCATTTATTGAAATTCTAAATATTTTACCGAATTGATCAGAGACTACAACCGTTCCGGAACAATGAAAATTTTCACTAGGGATATGATAATTTTGATTAAGAGGATCTGTTATATTTTCTCTTATCAATATTGATTCATACGCTATTGCAGATGTTCTATCTTTAAAATCCATGCACAGTATTTCTTTATCAAGTCTTTCCTTATTTTCCGGTTTCCATGTTGACATGGAACCTTTATATGGATCTTTATATGGATCACATTTACACTCTCTACTTCCTATATAAAATTCTTTTGTAATTGGATCGGTTAATTTGTATACATAGTAAAATTTCATGGTTTATTATTTATTTTATATATTCCAATACCCATTAATTTTTTTTTATTTACAAATTTTAATACCGTTTATTCCATTTCTAGTTTTCAAAATAAATTTAATATGAAGTTGATAATAGATATTCCTGCATATTTAATAAGTGCTTTATTTATTATGAGGATCAATAAACTAACGAATGCAATATTCCTTACCCAAGCGAGAAATTTCCAAATAGATAAAGAATCACTAGGAGGAACTAACTTAACAATATAAGCTGGTGCATCTGGATATTGTTCTACTTCAGGATATAACATATCATTTAATCTAATTTCAAGTAATAAATCATCAACATCTCTTAATTGTTCTAAAACCCAAGGCCAAACTTGATTTCGATGTTCATAAGGTAATAATTCCTCAGGTACATTTATAACAGTATAAATTCTACCTATTTTATCTACTCTCATTTCATACTTAAATGATTTGAATCTTTCAATTACTTCAGCTTCTTGAGTAGCTTTTTTAACGATTCTCCATTGACGAATATCATCAATTACTGCTGCTGGCCATGACCACACATTATACCATTTCATCTTACTATTCTTTAATTTATC
>Ga0114982_1001611_pt1 | contig 10620 bp, 20 predicted proteins | sample Shrwel_input2_FT_FD_87183 | JGI IMG/M metagenome (GOLD analysis project Ga0114982, IMG submission 87183) | Subsurface microbial communities from deep shales in Ohio, USA - Utica-3 well 1 S input2 FT | ecosystem: Environmental > Aquatic > Deep subsurface > Shale gas/oil reservoir > Produced... | reverse complement strand
GTTATTAATGTAGTACTTAACATCGTAAATTTTCCTAACAGGCCAGGTGACAAAGTCTTGAATGTGACCAAGGGCTTCTTCTGCTAGCCAATAGCGAAAGTTATGTTTCATTTGAGCCATAGTTGTCCATTCATCCCATTCTTCGGCTGTACCTGCACTAAGTTTTTTAGTGCCGCGAAGCCAATCAGCAAAGGGAGTGCAACTCCAGTATCGTGTATGATGTGCCATCTTCTTTTACCTTATCCATTGAATGAACGCTTTGAAACGGTGCCTTACACACCGCAAACTGTGTTGCCTCATATAAATTTGGAAAGTACCTTGTTGTTAAAGTACCTCCCACCATATAATACCTAACTCTCCACATTACTTCCTGTCACCAAATAGTTGTAGCAAATTGATAAACAAGTTGATAAAGTCCATGTACAGTGTCAGGGCACCGCGAATTTCTGCAACGCCGCTAGTCTCTACACTGAGTTCTTCACGGATCTTTTGTGTATCGTAAGCTGTCAATCCCAAAAAGATAATGATAGCCAATGCTGAAATTACCATTTGCATTACAGTTGAGCCAATAAAGATATTGACAATGCTAGCAATGATAATGGCAATCAATCCCACAAACATGAATTTACCAACGCTGTCTAGACTCTGCTTGGTAAAATAACCGTAACTACTCATAACACCAAACAGTATTGCGGCGCCCATGAACGAACTTACAATACTGCCCATGTTGAACACAGCAAAGATTGTGGCAAAGCTCAGTCCCATCAGTGCCGCAAAGCCATGTAGGCATAACTGTGCCACACCCTTACTAGGGTTATTACCTAGAATCATAGCAACACCAAAAATTGCTGCCAATGGAGCGAAGATCACAATCCACTTCATTACACCTGTAAAAAAGAATGCCAATAACTCCGGGCTGGTGCCCACAAAGTAACTGACAATCATCGATACAATAACAGCCAGGCTCATGTGTCCATAGACACGACCCATTGCTGAATTAATTTCGCTAGCACTACGAAACGCAATAGTTCCGTCACCACCTGTATAATTTACTCCAAACATATTTTACTCCTTAAAATATTTTTCCATTACTTCTAACTTGTCCATGTATTCGGCAATCTGGGCTACTTCTTTTTCAATAGCTTCCATAATATCCGAATGTTCATGAATAGCTGTAGGGTTAGCCAACATAACTTCTACATTAATGCGATGTTTTTCAATGTGCGCTTGATAATGCAATTTGCTAGCTGTAATTAATTGTTGTCTCATTATTTACTCCTTAATAAATTGGGCCAGTTCCGGAGCCTTCCAGCCCACAGGTTTCAATACTTTGCCATCTTCGCGCTTGCGAACTTTGCCAGTCTCTTTGTCAATTTTGGCAAAGTTAGTCTTCATAACTTCTTTCCAAGCACCCTCGGCATCTGCACCCATACTATGTAGAGCACCAATAGTTACAACCAAAATATCAATTAGTGCATCGAGTTGTTCTACAGGATCTTTATTGGTTTCGGCAGTAACTAATTCATTAAATTCTTCTTCGATGAGATTCTTATACATTTCGAATTGCTGTTCATTTAAGCCGCTAACACTTTGGTCGCAAGCCTTCATAAATTTTTCTTGATCTCTAAACGGGTTTGTCATTATGCCATCCTATCTACATTTTGTCCTGCACGATTCATTTGTCGGTTCATCGCAATCCTTGCTTCTTCGTTAGCTTCGAGCCGTTGTTTCGCCCGACGTTCTTCTAATCTAAGTTCTTCGTGTCGTTTGTCTAACTTTTTAATTTCTATCTGTCGATATATTTCTGCATTTTGTGCAGACACTCTACTTACATTCATAGTTTTTCTCCTATTTCGAATCCACGGAACCGTAGGAACCTTGGAAATCGCAAACTGTATGTACCGTCTTGGTTCCGGGTGACTGCATCTGCTCGCACTTCCACGACCTGACCAAATAAGGAATCACGTGAATTCCAATAACTATCACGATCACTGTCACTGAAACCACTACCAACATTGACTCGAATAGCCTTTCCATCGTCGACTCCTTCGCATACAATCGCTCCAAGCCGTCCAATATTTCTTCCTGTTCCTTCTTCGACATCTATTACTCCTAATGATACTTCGATAAATGGTTTAAGTTTGAGCCAGGCTACACTACGTTTGCATTCATATCCAGCCTCTGGATCCTTAATCATAATACCTTCATAACCACCAGCTACTGCCTGAGCATTAATTTCTTTGTAACGCAACTGTCCTGCATCTGTATCCAAGTCAACTAGTTCGTTAGCAAGGCAAGTGACATTGGGCAATTCTGTATGATTCTGTTCTACCCAAGTCTGCACCATTTGACTACGAACTGTCTGACTCTTATTCCAGAAACCTTTTTCAAAGTCTTCAAGCGGACACATGTCAAACAGATTCAAAATAGCATCGTTAGCCTTAACATCGCTTTTACGATGTACCTGCGTCATCAAGTCTTGGAAACTACTAGACATGATTTCGCCGTCTAATACTAAAGTATAAGGTGGCGGAGTCTTTTTAACTACTGCACTAATCTGTTCAGTCACATGCGGAAAGTTAACAAGTTCTTTCCCATTACGGCTAAACATATCTACCTTACCGTCTGGATAGACAATAGTGATAACACGAACACCATCGAGTTTGACTTCGATGAGTTTTTGTCCGCTGACTTTCGATTCATGATTGGCACTGTCATGCGCCAACTGACAAGCAAAAATAGGTATAATATAATCAGTATACTTTTTCTCTACTACTTTGTTAATTGTTTTTTCACTAGCACCGCAACGCAAATCCTTGATAAGAATGCGTCGATACCATCCATTCCATTGTGCCTTAGTGGCAGATGCCATCATCTTAGTAACAGTGTCACGGGCAAGGTTGCCTGTGAGTGAGCGATTGACAAAGCCAGTAATAATGAGATTAAAACTATCCCAAGGTAACCCAGCACCATCTTCATCTTTTTTCTCCGGGATCTGTTTCAATCCAAATGTAATCATAGGGTCGAGAGCAAGACGTGCGCCTTCAAAAAATTCGCTATTGCCTGCTTCAGCTCGCGCCAAAATAATAGCTTCCTTGTTCAAACGACTAGGGTGATTTTCTAAATCGGCAATGACTTGGTAGCATGGATCGCTCATTTTTAGACCTTATGATTAACTGTATAAGTGTATATTATACAGCGTAATTATCAGTAAGTCAAGTGATTTGTTGTGCGAAATGGTTTGCCTACGTATGCATATTCCAATTGGTGCATAACTTTACGCTTCATTTGGCGAATCTTATTATGTTCATGATTCCATTCAAAAGCGGAAAGATATCGATTCCATGTGGTCTTTTTGTGCCTTTTGGCTTGCATACTGTCCATGTACTTTTGGATAGCATATGGATCGTAACCAAAACGGTCAATCATATCGCAGGCAATATTGAAACTAAATGCTCCCATTTCGTCTGCATCGCCGTAATATTCTTGGCTAACTCGTTGTTTATGATAGTAAGCTGTACTTTCATATCCTGGAATAGTTTTGAAATTCCTACTGCGATATTGTCGCATGTGAATTACTTCATGCAGAATTGTATCTGCAAATAATGAGCATATTCTATTCCAACGATACTCTGTCATTTTGATTGCAGTATCCAATGGGTGATAGCTGAGTACTATTTCAATATAACGATTACAACCTAACTTGTCATCATCGCTATAGTAAGTACCGCCCATATAAACCATTCCTGGCTTTTGAGTATAATCGTATTGCTTTTTTATAACCTTAACAGGCAGGTTAGATTTAATATGCGAGCTTAGGACTTTTTGAAAGTCTTTAATAGGAAGTTTTTTGCCAATAATATCACGACCAGCAGTGTATAACATGCTGTGCAGATTATAACGATCTAACAGACTCCAATTGAAGGGCTTGCGGGCCATAGCACACTCCTAACATAGTTATTTATAGTGTACTAGGCCTACCAATTATATGCGCACTTTATGGGCGTTTATCAATGACTTTATCAGCCAATCCCCATTTTACCGCATCTGTAGCACTCAAAAACGTATCAAATTTCATAGTTTCGAACATTTCTGCGTAAGTTTTACCAGCTGTATTATGCTTAACATACAACTCTGTCAATCGTTCGTTCAAACGCTGACTTTCTTCAAAACTACGCTTGGTGTCTTCAAACTGCAATTCTTGTACATGAACGCTACCACGTGTGCCAGGAGTACCTGAACTAACACGATGAATCATAGTACGGCTTTCGGGCAAAACCCAACGCTTACCAGCCGCACCCGCCTGCGCCAAAAAGCTACCCATACTACAGGCTTGGCCCATTACTATAGTGCAAACGTCTGGCTTGATAAACTGCATAGTATCGTAGATAGCAAGACCAGCAGTAACATGCCCCCCGGGACTATTAATGAATAAAGAAATGTCTTCATTTCCTTGACTCTCCAAAAATAGCATCTGTGCCACAAGCAAACTGGCAGTATGCTCATTAACATCCGTATCCAACATAATGATACGGTCTTTGAGCAAACGTGAATAGATGTCGTAAGCCCGTTCGCCCTTTGCTTCAGTCTCGATGACCATTGGTACCAAATTTGGCATTAATTTTCCTTTTATTTTACAAAATCGTATGTGCGTTCAAAAATCGGCCCGTCACAAATATACAGCTCCCCGTCGATACCTCGCATGAGATAATCACCCGGCTTGCCTTGTTTATAATTTCCTTCTAGCGTATTAACACGAAATTCGGTGTCAATACGTTTAGCGTGGACTACGATGGGACGCTTAACGCAGGCGCCCATTTCTTCTACTTGTTCGAATGTATCGAATGTTTTCATAATCCTAATTGCCTTCCAAATAAACAATAAACTTCAAACCATTTAGCAGGAGGGTTCTCTAGGAAGTAAGGATTAACACGGAATGTTATTTCCCAGTCCCTAGAGAATTGAAAATGCCTGGTACCAAATCTAATGTTGAACCAGAGATTACTCATTACTTGTTCATCATCAATGCGTTGAAGTTGCTAGGAACAACAATAGTCTGCACCTTACCGTTCTTAATACCTTCGGAGATATTCAACATGGCCTGTGCTTGCATGAATGCAATTGAACTGCCTGAGTTGTTAGCCAGTGCTGCCATACGACGCGATTCGGCTTCGGCAGTCTTAACTTCAACTTCCTTTTGCTTGAGTTCGTTCTTACTACGAACCAATGCGTTAGCACTTTCAACTACAGTATCGCTAGGGACTACATTACGAATCATAACCTGGCTGATCATGATTGCACCGTCTAGTTTTTCTTCTGCAAGGTTGCGTTGAATCTCATCCTGAATGAACTTCTCCATTTCGCTACGCTTGTCAGCCATGTCCAGTGCTTCGTACTTTCGAGCTGCCTTGTAGATGGCGTTACGAGCATTTTGAACAATGTAGTTGTACATCACATAAGTGTCGCCTTTGAACTCAGCGTGAAAGCTCTTGTTCTTGGTTGAATACAGTTCAGCAACCTGTGCCGGATTAATGTTGTAAACAACCACAGCATCAAGATCCTTCATAGTGCTATTATCACTAGCCACAGGAGTCATATTCTCCAGGACCACGTTGACGTCCTTAATAGGAAAGGTCAACACATCACCGATTAGCACCTGATTGAACGAACCAGGAAGCAGTTCTCCACTTTGAACCTGTTTGTCAAAACCAACTCGCACACCGACCTCGCCGGTTTCAATACGAGTACAGCCAGTTGCCAAAATTGCGGCGCCGAGAATAGAGAGAGTAAAAATACGTTTCATTTTAAATGATACCTTGTGAAAAAAGAAAGAAACAAACAGTAAAGCCTAGTGCAAAATACAAAGGCCTTAGCCAACGATCATTGATCATATAATACCTTAAAAGAGAATTACAAGCACTGTCATCAACATTACTGCTGCCAGTGATACAAGTATACTATAGCCTATGCTTTTTGTCAAGGCCAATTGTTCCATACCGTTCATATTTCTTAAAGCAGTAATGCCAAAGTGAATAAGAACGGCAAGGATAATAAATGCTAACCAAAGTTTAATCACGGTTTGTCCAATTCTTTAAATGCTTCGACTGCGCGGCCTGCTTGACGCTGTTCACGCTTATCTTGTTCTTTAGCCTTGCGCAGGACGTTTGCATCACCAGTAGGCAATGCAATTAGTACATAAGCTGTAAAGTCAGTACCGGTAGCAATAACCACTGGATTTTTGTCAATACCTTTAGCACCGTATGTTTCCATGCCGGTCACATCTACAGTATTACACCGAGTTCGTGTTACAGATTCGAATGAACTAGATTTTGTGTTTGCAGTCGCAAAGTTTTTAGTTTGGCTATCAACTCGACCATCAATGCCATAACACAAATCAGCCATAGCATTAGTTCTTGCCATTTGAATAGCCATGCCAGGTGTATCTGCACGACCTGAAGCTGCCGCAAATAGTGCATTATTGCTGATTGGAAGTTTAGACATCCAATCGGGCATCTTGGCGATTGCTCGCTCGTTTGCTTCTTGCGTAAATTTACGTTCTTCCCGAGCACGATTTGCATACGGATCAGTTGTGCCGCAAGCAGCCAAAAGTGCTACGATAGGGATAAGTGCGAGTGCTTTTTTCATTTCATTTTCTCCTTGGTCCATTCAGCGGCTGACGAAATGTCTTTGCCTACACCTGAAACGGTTGAACATGCGGCTAGCGAACTAGCCAAAATAAGTGTTACAAAAATTTTCATTTTGCCATCTCCTGACTCTGTGTTTTAACTGTATCTACGCCTTTATCAAGCATACGAGCGATACCAGAAAAACCAACAGTAGCTAGTACTAGACCAAAGACAGTGCCTGCTATGAATGCCTTTACCATTTTATGCCTCTGTGTGTGTTGAACATGTGTATATTATAAACTCAACTTGATAATAAGTCAAGTCACCATTTGTCCACAACCAACCAATCTGTTGCCGAATTATCGACTTGACAGATTACTCCGTTATAGACTTTGAGTTTACCGTTAACAGCCAGCCGTTCGGTAAACATTCTACATTGGGCACCATTATGTTTAAAAGATTTGGTAACAGAACTAGTACCAACTTCACTTTCCAAAATAGTATCACCAATCCGAATTCTGCGCTCAATAGTTTTATTAGTTTGGCAAACCGTTACCGAATCTGCTCGAAAGTTTCCGCCCAAACTAGTTAACAAGTTCTTACGCCCGTTTTCGATTGCCGCACGGCAAAGTTCACCATCGGACATTTGTCCAGATTTAGTTTCTTCAACTTCGTGGATATCGTTATCAATTTCGATTTTAAAACGAACTGTACATTTGTTTCGAGTAATGTTGCGCTCTAAATCCAAAACAGGTCCTACATTCCTGTTCGAAGTCAAGGCACTTGCTGAGCGAACATCGCAATTTGCCATGGCAAATTGACTAACAACCAGTAGTGAAAGTGCAAATAGTTTCATTGTTCACACCCATAACTATAGTACCAAATAGTAGCTTTGAGTCTACTATTATAGTGATAATCGGCTTCGTTTAGTTCGTCGGAATCTGGATTGAAATTCTTTATACGTTGTATTCGTTGCAATTCTGCAAGTTGTTTGTCTTTAAGATCACAAGTTACTGGGTAGTCCAATAATTGTTGGTAGGTGAGAACGGCCGGCGCCGCTTCTGCTTGAATAACTGCTCGCGGCTCTTTAAGCATGATTAATCCTAAGATTACTGCTAGAACAATGCCTACGAATTTCATAGCGATACTTTCTAATAGTTTCGATATTAGTAGTATACTGGAAAAGTTAGCCAGAGTCAAGCCCTGGCTAACCGATTACTGATACTTGTCGTCTAACTGGACATCGGATAATGCCGCAATATTTTGGAATTTATTCCATGCCATTTTGGCAGCTGGATTGTTTTCCAATTCGCTATTGGGCAATACTGCTTCCAACCAAATCTCTGGCCGGCGTCTCGGATGCGCACCAAATTGTCGAGGTTGATGTATTTTGCCGTCTTCATAAAGCATGATGCTGATACTACGGAATTTGTCCTCATCATCTTTACTATTGAAGTCGTAGTTGGCCCATTCAGGATTACTCAATCCGCCAAAGCAATAACCTTCCCAAATACCGCCCCACTGATCATCATCTCGCGGGTCAAAATCTGTACGAGTGATCAGTACCAATACATCGTCGATGTCTACTCGACCTTCGACAATATCCAAAACGCAACGGCTGTAACTTAATCCAATTTTCATTTTAACCCCTAGATGTGGTTTGTGTTTTTGTAAGTTTTGGTCCGTTGGATACAAAATCCATACCGGCCATTCTGCCTTCATAAAGTCTGCCATTCCAATTCATTAGCATTTTAACAGACTTGTTCATCACTACTGTTAGATTACGACCTTCGTTAAAAGCCATAACTTCTGCCATAACTTTTCTACCAGTACTTTCCTGCCTTACTTCGCAGGTTTCACTGTGTCGTGTAATCGTGTTCATAATACAAACTTAACTTCCTTAACGCTGTCCCAACGGAAACTTTTCCAATGCTTTGCTTCTAAGTCATACACTGGCATGACATCTTCATTTACTTTCTTTTCACGTTTAGGTTCTGCACCTTCTACGACGGGTTCGGCGGGAACAATTTTAGAACTAGTTGTACATTCCATCACTCGTTCCGTACCGTCTTTCTTGGTAAAGACAACAGTTACCGGACCAAAAGCTAAATGACTTTTAAGCCATTTTTTGAATAACTGAAAGTCTTTTTCACTTAATGTCATTTGCAGCCTCTAATTCAGCAACACGGTGGGTGAGCCTTGCAACTTCTGCTTCGAGCTTTTCAACATGATCGGCAACTTGCTCCATAAATGTAGCAGTATTTGCACCTGTTACTCTAAGCATTTGTCCAGCGGACGGTCTTAAATCTTCATTACTCATTTAAATCTCCAAAATTAAATTAGGATTCCAGCCAGTTTGCTCGCTGTATCCGTCGTTTTCGTAACCACGAGGATTACACACAATACGTGTCTCCCCAATGACATAGTCAAAAGGATGATGAGTGTGTCCATGTGTCCACAGTTTAATCTGTGGATGATCCATAATAAACTCACTCAAGTCGCTGTGGTATCCACCGTTCATCAAAGTTTCGTGAGCATACGTTGGGTGTATGCTTTGGAAACTTGGACTGTGATGTCCCACTACTACACATCGCTTGTCCTTGTGTTCCTGAACAATATGCTTGATGTAGCCAAGTGTCTTGTCGTGCCTGATAGCAACATCCAACGGACTCATAGCCGCATACTCACGCTTGTCATTTCGAACAATTCTAAAATCGTTCATCATGTCTTTAATAGCATGCATGGTTAGTGGATCACGCTTGTTCATATCAGTCCACAATGTTCCGCCAACAAACACAACATCATCGATGACCTTCATATCTTGTTCCAACATATAGATGTTAGGATACTTGGCAATTTCATCACGCATATAATCAATGCCAGCATAGAACTTGCCGTTGTAGAATTCATGATTACCCATAATGTAGATAACATGTGGGAACTGAAAACTACAACGTTTGAAGAAATCACGAAAGCGAGCGACCCGTTGCATTTTACGACTAAGGTCTGCTAATGCTCCATTGCTGTAAGGATTAAAATCCGCGGCATGATGGTCGTGCAGATCTTGCGCAATCATAATGTCGCCGCCGAGGATAAGCACATCTGCGCCTTCATCGTTATGAATGTTAATGTCACTGAACTCCAAATGGAGATCACTGACCAGTTTGATTTTCATTTAAATCTCGCTATAGTTTGCTTTTACAAATTTTTGAGCATCTTTTTTTGTAAGTCGGCCGCTTTCGACTTCTGCAATAGCATGACGCAATGCTTCTTCAACAAATGCGTTAAACGTCATATCACGTTCATGTGCCAGCTTCATGTATTTTAACAGATCTTCATCCGAAAAGTCAACTGGCATCATTACACGAGTATCATAATCTTCTCCAGCCGTAATAGCTAAACACTTTTGAATAAAATCATCGTCTACATCCAAATCAACATAGTTGACATCTTCCCATGCTTCATCTTTGTTGACAGCTCGACGCTTGGCTTCTTTTTTGTTTTTCTTACGGAAGTCTTCGTTGATCATACGATAGGCACGATTATGCATAAAGTCGTGAGCTTGTACTTCATACACTGTTTGATCTTTAGTATCGAAAATAATAGTAAGGCTGAAACCGTCATGATCGCCGTTCCACGAATCCAATGCATAAGCATCGGAACCATAGCATTGCCAAGTGTATGCACTACCTTCTGTAACACGATAGCTGACCAACTCCATCCATTCTTTCATTGTAATCATTCTGCAAACCTTTCTTTCATTTTTAATTGACGTTCTGCTTCATGCTCATCGCACAAGGTTTTAATCCATCCCCCAGCTCGTTGTTGCCCGGGCTTACCGCAAGTTTCGCAAGTGTTACCTGCCCATGATTCTGCCATAGTAACCATTCCACGAATAGTGTCATCTCCGCCGTCGTAGTAGAAGCGTAGTCCGCCAAACTTTTCTTTGATTTGTGCCACAGTTACTTGTGGTACAACGTCTGCTGTCTTGTTC
>Ga0114982_1001610_pt1 | contig 10629 bp, 10 predicted proteins | sample Shrwel_input2_FT_FD_87183 | JGI IMG/M metagenome (GOLD analysis project Ga0114982, IMG submission 87183) | Subsurface microbial communities from deep shales in Ohio, USA - Utica-3 well 1 S input2 FT | ecosystem: Environmental > Aquatic > Deep subsurface > Shale gas/oil reservoir > Produced... | reverse complement strand
AGTATAAAGAGCTATTTTAACTATTCGACCTATTTGAGTAATTAATTGCGGAGTTTCGTAATCACTTTTTCCTCTTTGAGCCAACTCGCCAGAAGCACTATAGCCTAGCGCATAAATTCGCCCTGTATTTAACAAAAAATAGCTATTTAAACCACTAATAACAACATCTACCAACGGTGCCTCAAAAGATGGTTCCCAAGTTTTTTTCGTAGTCCACAACTGAACACGCCCAGTTTTGAACAACAACGCAAATAAATCACTACCACTACCAATCACTTTGACGACATTTTCATCCTGCACAATTAACCTTGGAGTTGCTTGCTTAAATTTTTCATCTTGACTAAACATAAATAAATCACTCCCCCAGCCCCACACCCTTCCCTGCTTATCTAACGCCAGTGAATAATTACGCCCCGCTGCAATACTCACCACCTCCGTTAAATCAGGGATTTGTTTGGGGGTTAGTTGATGTGGTCTAAAACGTATTTCATTCGGTGGGCCATAAGATACACCACCCTCTTTATAACCCAATTGTCCCTTTTCATTATCTCCCCAACTCCATACCGTGCCATCTTTTCGCAACGCCAATACATGCTCGCTACCTGCGGCCACCTCAATAAAATCAGTCATATTAGGAATCGCTTGTGGAGTTTCACGACTTTGATAGCCTGTTCCTAATACACCTTTCCATCCCCCCCCCAACTCCACACCGTCCCATCTTCCTTAACCCCAATAGCAAAGCTATGCCCCAATGCCAACCGCTTAGGCTGCGTGTTAATGGGTAAAGGTTGCTCAAAAGGGCGTGTGTCGCCTTGCCCTGCAACCACACTACCCACGACAGGCACTTCATACACCGAAGAAATACAGCCGCTTAATAACAAGGCTGATATGCAATAAGCTAAATAACGCATTTTTTTATCCTTTTACTTAGATTTAAACGTTTTTACTAAAGCACAATGTGTACCAAATATTAAAATATATATTTTTCAATAGGTTAAAATTTAACAACGCCAAATTTTTAAAACAAATAGACTTAATTTATTTACAAGACAAACATTTTTTGTAGGGTGTTTTATAAAAATTAGGCCGCTTGACGTTTACCCTGCAACCATATTTAAGCTGATTCTAGTATCATATTTTCAATACTTACTTTATTATTTTTGCCCTTCCAAAAGACAATAACATTTATTTTGTCAAGCAAGTTATACAAAGTTTGCCATTATAAAATGCTACTATTCGCGCCATCTTTTGTTAGATTTTTTATAGATAGGCCATCTCATGTCACGTTATGCTCAAATTTTTGCCTTAACAGCCGTCGTTTTTAGTCCTTTTGCTCAAGCTGCCGTTGTTGTTCCATCTCCTCCTACCCTCGAAAATAAAGCCTTTGTATTAATGGATTTTGATTCTGGGCAAATTTTGGCCGAATCTAACCCCCACGAACATTTAGCGCCTGCATCGCTAACCAAAATGATGACCAGCTTTTTGGTAGAGCAGCGTCTGTTAAAAGGTCAACTCAAAGAAGATGACCCAGTTTTTATGAGCGAAAAAGCATGGTGTAGAGGCACAAGTGCAGAATCCTGTATGTATGTGCCTGTCAATACCTCTGCATCAGTTTTAGATATGTTGCGCGGCATTATTATTCAATCGGGTAATGACGCTTCGAAAGCGGTAGCCGAACATTTAGCAGGTAGCGAAGAAGCCTTTGCCGAGCTGATGAATGGTGAAGCCAAACACTTAGGCATGAATGACACCCAATTTAAAAATGCCACAGGACTAACGCAAGAAGGTCACTACACTTCAGCTTACGACATGGCCACCCTAGCCCATGCCATTATTAAAGATAGCAGCAAATATTATCCTCTATATTCCGAAAAAGAATTTACCTATAACAACATCAAGCAAGGTAATCGTAATGCCTTGTTATTTACCGACCCTACCGTTGACGGTTTAAAAACAGGTCATACCGATGCAGCAGGCTATTGCTTAACCGCCTCTAGCAAACGTGGTTCTATGCGTTTAATTTCGGTGGTGATGGGCGCAAATAGTATGCAAGCGCGTGCCGACCAAACTCGCGCTTTATTAAGCTGGGGTTTTGCGAATTTTGAAACAGCGCAAATTCGTCCCAAAAATCAAGAGTTAGCCAAACCTGTGGTATGGTTTGGTACAGCCGACCACGTAACGGTCGGTTTAGCTAACGATATGAATGTGACTTTGCCTCGTGGCCAAAAAGATAAGCTCCAAATTAACTTACAACTCGCCCCTTCATTAAATGCACCTTTAACACAAGGTCAAGAAGTGGGTAAAATTGTGGCTACCTTAGATGGCAAAGTGGTTGCCGAACAAGCTTTAGTGACCTTACAACCTGTAGAAGAAGCCAACTTTTTTGTTCGTGTTTGGCATGGCATTAAACGCTTTTTTAGCACTTTATTTTAAAGATCAACTTATTTGACTCTCAAAGGACGGATTTTTCCGTCCTTTTTTATTTAGCTCCAGACTTAAAAACCGCTCAGTATCTTAGGACTTACGCAGTCATCGTTAATTTGTTCAAATCTCAGGCAGTTTCAATGCCTTTATGTTCACAAAGCGCGCTAATTCCGATGAAACGCGTAATTCCTGATCTAAAAACTCAGCCAAGTCATATTTTTTAAATACTAATAAAAACAAAAAGATAATCAAAAATAACACCCAAATAATAACAATCAAAACACAGAAAATACACTTCAGTTACATTTTTTAAAAACTTTTATTTTTTTATCGCCTATAATTCGCGAAAATACATATTTGGTTACATTTTGAGACTTTTTGACATATTAGGACTTACGCGGTTATCGCTTATTTGCTCACTAAAGAATCGTTTCCAACGATTTTTAGTTCACAAAACGCGCTAATTTCGGTGAAATGCGTAAGTCCTGATATATCATGATCTCTTAATACAACCTCAATGTTTAATTTATCAACCCAACAAGGTATTTATATGATTTCTAGACGTTTAGTTCTTGCAGCACTTATTGCATCGATTAGCTTCGGTGCAAACGCAGGCGTTACCGTTAGTCCAATGGCTGGCTTTCATTGGTTTGATTCCGATTGGAACAAAGTAGAAAATGATGTAAATCTTGGTTTAGGTGCAGGCTATCGTTTTGATAATGGTTTTGGCGTTGAGTTAGACTATCAACAAACTGAAAGCCGTTTTATGGCAGGCGCACCACGTGTTGCTACATTTGACGTAACCAATAACTTACTAAGTGTAAATGGCTATTATGCGTTTGCTCCACAAAACACGGTACAACCTTTTATTTTGCTTGGTGCAGGTCAAGGAAAAATTCGGGCACATGGCCAAGGCGTAGCGACAGATACTATTGGTAATTTAGGTCTAGGTGCTTTTATCAAACTCCAAGACAATTTATCTTTCAGAACAGAATTACGTGGTGTCTATAACCATGATGAAAGCAATATTGATACGTTAGCCTTAGTAGGCCTACAAGTTGACTTTGGCTCTAAAGCCAAACCAGTCCCTATTGTTGAGCCAACACCTATTACACCTGAGCCTTTTGCTCCCGTTATTCCTGTTGTAGTAGTACCTGCAGATGATGACAAAGATGGTGTTATTAACGAACAAGACAAATGCTCTAATACTCCTCAAGGTGTTGTCGTAGATAGCGTTGGCTGCCCTATTGATAGCGACAAAGATGGTGTGGCTGACTATTTAGACCAATGTGCAGATACACCATTAGAGGCATTAGTTGACGAAAAAGGTTGCCCAAAAACCTTAACTGAAGCTATTAAAGAAGAAATTAAAGTCACTTTTGATACAAGCAAAGCCATTATCAAAGATGAATTTAAAAGCGAAGTGGCTAAAGTAGCTACCTTAGCAAAACAATACCCAACAGCACAAATTGAGATTCAAGGCTACACTGACAGCAGTGGCCGCGCAGCTAACAATAAAGTGTTATCTCAAGCACGTGCCGATGCCGTTAAAGACTTACTCATTAATGGTTATGGTGTTGACGCATCACGTATCGTTGCTAATGGCTATGGTTCTGCAAATCCTATTGCTGACAACAAAACCGTAGTAGGTCGCGCCCAAAACCGTCGCGTGATTGCTGTTTTATCCGCCGAGCGCACTAAAATTGAAATGAAAACCCCAAAAGCTAAATCTAAGCGTTAAGCATGGATTGGCGGCCTAGAGCTTTATTGACTAAATAAGGTTCTATTCCCAAAAGGAAGTCTAAATGGCTTCCTTTTTTTACTCAAATCTTCTAAAACCGCTTATAATTCTACAAATATTCTTCTTGAAATAGTTAATTTTAGCCTTATTCATAAATGAATACTCCCCCCTTAGAGACACCGCATGACCACACCTAACCCAATCACGGTACAAAACATTGAAGCATGGGAATTACCACGCCATCACGCGTTTAAAGTATTAGGTGAGATGCAATATCCTCTGGCACAAGTTGTTGCCGACATTGCTTGTAAACACTGCCCTAGCTTTAATGCCGCCAGTATGACCATGCGCGCTTCAAGCGGCGGTAAATATTTAGCCGTTACCATCGAAGTTTACCTAGAAAACCATGAACAAATTAATGGCCTGTATGCCGACTTTAATGCCGCCCCCGAAATCAAGTTGGTATATTAATTTTGATTATTAAAACCTTAGGCTGCGTACCATTTTTAGACGTTTGGCAGCAAATGCGTGATTTTACCGATACTCGCAATGCAGAAACACCCGACGAATTATGGTTACTCGAACACCCTTCTGTTTTTACTTTAGGTCAAGTAGGCAAACCTGAACATATTTTATTGGCGGGTGATATTCCTGTAGTCAATACCGACCGAGGAGGTCAAGTCACCTATCACGGACATGGACAATTAGTCGGCTATTGTTTGTTTGATGTTAAAAGGCTAGGTATTGGCGTTAGAGAATTAGTCGAAATAATAGAAGACTCTCTAGTAAACGCTTTAGCAGAATATAGCATTGATACATGGGCAAACCGCGAAGCTCATGGTGTATATATTGGCTCAAAAAAAATTGCTTCTTTAGGTTTACGTATTCGTAGAGGCTGTAGTTATCACGGATTTTCGTTAAACATTGATATGGACTTAGAACCTTTTCGACGTATTAATCCTTGTGGTTATGCAGGCTTACAAATGACTCAAATGAGCGACTATCTTACACAAACTCCCTCTACGTTAAAGGTAGGCTCTGTTATTGCTAATCAGCTACAACAACAATTAACTCTAAAAAACGCCAAATCACCCCATTAATCCTCAAATTATCGTTTTTTAACATACAAAACACTACACGTATTATCACAATACATTCTAATCGCCGAAAAAATACACAATTTGTTACTTATATAGACGGCTTAAATCATCTATGCTTAACTCAGCATCTCAAGATAAAAACAAGTTATTCAAAATGACTTTTTAAGAACTACACGGCAAGCACGCTTTTGATCAAAAATATGTGTAACCTTAAAAGTTCTTAAGCCTTGTTATACCCTGTTTAAAATAAGCCCATAACAAATAAAAGGCAAAAAAATGCATAAAAATTTTATAACAACAATCTTCTTACTTTCATGTTTTTCAACAAGTGCATTTGCCAAACTTGATGACATACACAATGAGAACGCTGCCGAGACTAGCGGCTGGAAGTTACAAAAAAATGACGCGCGTCATAAAATTAAAGTTTACGTTAAAAATGAAGAAGGACAAAAAATTCGCTCCTTTAAAGTAGAAGCGATTATTGATGCACCCATAGAAACTTTGCTACGTGTTCAATCTGATGTTGATAATTATATGCGTTGGTACTTTAGTACCCTCGAAGTAAAACTACTTAAAAAAGTATCCACCAAAGAGTTTTATTTTTATGTCGTGCATGACGCACCTATAGGTATGCCTGATCGGGATGTTATTCTACGCACCGTTATTGAGCCTATGAGTAAAAAACAGCCGTATGTACAACTCAAAATGACCTCAACTCCAGACTATATTCCTCTGCGACCTCCTTATGTACGCATGGAAGCCGAAAACTATACGGTACGTTATACACCATTAAGCAAAACCCAAACGCTACGTGAAGTAGAAGGATTTATTAATCCCGGTGGCTCTTCACCTGCGTGGGCAATTAACTTTGTGCAAGGTAAAGGGCCTTATGCCAACATGATGGGCATGAGACGTATGGCCACACTACCGCAATACACAGACAGCAAAGAACCTTTAGCTTATGATTTTTTTGAATAATTGTGTACTTGTACTTTTAACCATTATTAACAAGGAATTGTCATGATAAAAAAAATTGGCGTTGCGTTATTGATTGGCGCATTGTCCTCTACGGCAATCGCTAATAAATCATTGGATGATTTACGCGCAGAAAGTAAAACCAATGATGGTTGGCGTTTATCCAAATACGATAGACGGCATGAAATTAAAGCCTACGTTAAAAGCGAAGAAGGCAAAAATATTCGCTCCTTTAGAGTAGAGGCTTATTTAGATGCACCCATTGAAACAGTCACGAGGGTACAGGCTGACGTTGACAGTTATGCACGTTGGTATTTTTTAGTGCTAGAGTCAAAGCTACTTAAAAAAGTCTCTGACAAAGAATTTATTTTTTATATGGTACATGATGCCCCTGTCGGAATGCCTGATAGAGATGTTGTACTAAAAGCCACCATCGAGCCAATGACTGCAACAAGACCCTTTATTGTAATCAATATGGTTTCTTTGCCTGATTTCATCCCCGAAAAACCGCCTTATGTCCGCATGGAGGCCGAAAACTATGTTGTTAAATTGACTCCCCAAGGCAAAGACCGTACTTTACTTGAATCCGAAGGTTTCATTGATCCAGGTGGGGTATCACCTGCTTGGGCAATTAACTTTGTACAAGGCAAAGGCCCCTATGCAAATATGCTGGGCATGCGTCGTATGCTAACCTTGCCACAGTACCAAGATAAAAAAGCACCCATGCCATTTAGTTTTTTTGAATAATATATGATTGGTTGCTAATAAGAGATTATAACTATGATAAAAAAAATTAGTCTTGCCTTATTGATTGGTGCTTTGTCATCAACCGCAGTGGCTAACAAAGCCCTAGATGACTTACGTTCGGAAGCCCAAAGTAATGACGGATGGCGTTTAGCAAAGCACGATAAACGACATGAAGTTAAAGCCTACGTTAAAAGTGCAGAAGGTACAAATATTCGCTCCTTTAGAGTAGAGGCTTATTTTGATGCGTCTATTGAGGCAGTAACGCGAGTACAGGCTGACGTTGATAGTTATGCGCGTTGGTATTTTTTAGTACTCGAGTCAAAGCTACTTAGAAAAGTCTCTGACAAAGAGTTTATTTTTTATATGGTACATGATGCGCCCGTTGGCATGGCCGATCGCGATGTAGTCATGAAGGCAACTATTGAACCAATGACCGCAAAAAGACCTTATATTGTGATTAACATGGTGTCTTTACCCGACTATATGCCCGTTCAACCACCTTATGAGCGTATGGTACTCGAAAATTATGTTGTTAAATTGACTCCTCAAGGCAAAGATCGCACTTTGCTTGAATCTGAAGGCTTTATTGATCCAGGTGGGGTATCACCTGCTTGGGCAGTTAACTTTATACAAGGTAAAGGCCCTTATGCAAATATGCTAGGCATGCGTCGTATGTTAGCCATGCCAAAATATCAAGACAAAAAAATGCCCATGCCTTTTACTTTTTTTGAATAAGCCTTATCTATCAACAGCTTAAAACTAAATAACACTATGGAGGGTTGTTAATCATCACAAAAATGGGCGTTTTTACTGGCGTAAAAATGCCCGAGGGTACATCATGCTAAAACAACTATTGTTGAGCTCACTGATTATCGGCATGTCATCTTCGGCACTTGCAGATAAAAACTTAGAAGACTTTAGAAATACCGAAACCACTGCAAATGGTTGGCGTTTATCCAAAAATGATAATCGCCATAACATTAAGGTTTATGTAAAAAATGAGGATGGGCAAAAAATTCGCTCATTTCGTGTTGTTGCCGTTATGGACGCTTCTATAGAAACACTAGCACGCGTGCAAAGTGATTTTGATGATTATTTGCGCTGGTATTTTGCCACTCTAGAAGTAAAGTTTCTAAAAAAAGTCTCTGACCGCGAATATATTTATTATTTAGTACATGATGCCCCCATTGGTACACCTGACCGCGATGTCATATTACGCACCGTTATTGAACCCATGACAGCTAAACAACCTTATGTATTTATGCGGGTTACTGCTCTGCCAGATTACTTACCTGCACGCCCTCCTTATGAACGTATGGTAGCCGAAGACTACACAGTTAAATGGACACCAATAGACAAAAATACCACCTTAGTTGAATCCGAAGGTTTTATTAATCCTGGTGGAAATGGCATACCATCATGGGCAATTAACTTTGTACAAAGCAAAGGGCCTTATGCCAACATGATGGGTATGGCGCGTCAAGCCAAACTAGCACGCTATAAAAATGCCACGACACCACTGCCCTTTACTTTTTTTGAATAATACAGCGCATTTTGGCTTATTTATTTGTTAAATCCCCCTAGCCCCCTTTAGTAAAGGGGGGTATTCCTTAAAAGAAGATAGTCAAGAACGCTCAAAATAATCTATTTAGCCCATTAAGTGCTGCTACACGATAGGCTTCGGCCATTGTTGGGTAATTAAACGTCGTGTTAGCAAAATACTGCAAAGTATTACCACCATTCTTTTGTTGCATAATCGCTTGGCCAATATGCACAATCTCTGCGGCATTATTACCAAAACAATGAATACCTAAAATCTCTAAGGTTTCGCGGTGAAATAATATTTTAAGCATCCCTACCGTTTCGCCTGTAATTTGCGCGCGTGCTAAATGCCTAAAAAAAGCTTGGCCAACTTCATATGGTACTCGCTCTTCGGTAAGTTGTTTTTCGGTTTTACCTAAAGAGGAAATTTCAGGAATGGTATAAATACCTGTGGGCACATCTTCTACATGAGGCGTATCTTTAATACCTAAAATATGAGCCGCCGCGCAGCGACCTTGGTCATAAGCGGCAGAAGCCAACGATGGCCAACCAATGACATCACCTGCTGCCAAAATATTATCAACCGACGTACGATATTGCTTATCTACCGCTAACTGCCCGCGACTATTTGCTGCTAACTCTAAGTTTTCTAGTCCTAAATTATCGGTATTTCCTGCTCGACCGTTACACCACAAAATAGCATCAGCCTTAATCTTTTTACCCGACTTAAGATGCATAATCACACAATCATCAAAGGTTTCTACGCATTCATATTGTTCTTGATGCCTAATCAACACGCCTAATTCACGCAAATAATAAGACAACGCATCGGCAATTTCGTCATCTAAATAAGACAAAAGTTGTGCCTGAGTATTAATTAAATCAACTTTGTAACCCAGTCCCACAAAAATACTCGCGTACTCACAACCAATTACGCCAGCACCATAAATAATTAATTTATGTACAGGATAATCAAGCGTTAAAATTTTATCGCTATCAAAAACTCGTTTATGATTAAAATCAATATCATTTGGTTGATACGGACGACTACCCGTTGCAATCACCGCATAATCAAAGGTAATGGTTTCGTGTCCGCCCTCTAAGGTATTAATGGTTAAGGTATGGGCATCGGCAAAACAGGCATCACCAAAATATAAACTCACTTGGTTACGGTCATAAAAACGCGTATGCACTGCGACTTGTTGTTCAATAATTTTATGCGCGCGTGCTAATACTTGTGACAAAGGCACATTGCTTAACTCTCCCACACGTCTAAACATCGAGTCACGCTGATAACGCATAATATTAAACACAGTTTGACGCAAAGCCTTTGATGGAATCGTACCCACATGAGTACAGTTACCCCCTACTTGACCTCGACTATCAATCACGGCCACTTTTTTACCTTCTTTAGTCAGCTTCATGGCTGCACCTTCACCTGCGGGGCCTGCGCCAATTACCACTACATCATAGTCATACAGCATCTTTTAAAACTCCATTAAGTAAGCCTTGTTATGCGCTCAAGTGTAGGGTTTAGTCATGATATTGTCATGCACACCAACGATTCTTAACAAAGAAAAATATTTTCTTGGTAATTAACGTCATTTATTGCCAAACAGTAGGACAAAAATCAAAATAACTGCAACAAAACAATGCTAGATTAAGTGTAATGATAAGTACACATCATTTTTTGAATGAGGTAAGACTATGGTACGTTTTTTTACAGCGACTAAATACGTCACAGGATTTGCGTTACTTAGCTCTGCTTTTGCGGTTAATGCGGCTACCCCATTAACATCTAGTGCTTTAAGCACTCCACTAAATATGACTTTTTGTGTCTATGATATTGCAGGTAATAGCGGCGATTTATCTCGTTATGCCAACGACCTTGCCCTGTATGCCAAAAAATGGAATGTCAATGCTAAAATTCGAGCTTACACCGATGAACGTGTTGCGGCTGAAGACTTTAAAGCAGGTCAATGTGATGGCGTAGCATTAAGCACACTACGCGCTAAACAGTTTAATCGTTTTATAGGCAGTATTGACTCGATTGGCGCAGCACCTAGCTATCAGCATATTAAAGATTTAGTGGCTACTTTT
>Ga0114982_1001608_pt1 | contig 10642 bp, 7 predicted proteins | sample Shrwel_input2_FT_FD_87183 | JGI IMG/M metagenome (GOLD analysis project Ga0114982, IMG submission 87183) | Subsurface microbial communities from deep shales in Ohio, USA - Utica-3 well 1 S input2 FT | ecosystem: Environmental > Aquatic > Deep subsurface > Shale gas/oil reservoir > Produced... | reverse complement strand
GCTTCTAATGTTTCCGAATTAAGAATTGCGACAATATTACCACCATCGACAAAGTTAATTGAACCAGTAGATACATAAATCTCCTTAAAGTATTTATCAGTACTACCTAAGTTTCTTATATTAGTTTCATCAGGTATAATGTTACCACCTACCGATATGTTTTGGAATGAAGCACTGGCATTTACAATTAATGAACCGGTGATTGAAGCATCATTTATTAGCATTATACTTTACTTTTGTTAGTTTAGTATAAATATAGAATTATATTTGTTTTCTTATTATGATATTCCTAAGCAAGATTTCAAAGTATCAATCATACATTGTTGTTCTTGAATTGCCTTTGTCAAAATTGGTATTATGAATTTTTCATTCACTCTTAATGGATTACTTATAGTTTCACAATCGAATGTAATATCACTACCATCGCTGAATTGTTCAACTACTTCTGGTACAATTGGTTGAACATCTTGTGCTATAAATCCTAACATTTCCTTTCCATTTTCTGAAGGAGTGAAATTATCTTTCCAATTGAATACTTTAGGTTGCAATTTCATTACATCACATATTCCGTAAGAAATATTTCTTATATTTTTCTTTAATCTACAATCGGATGCGTTGTATATATTTGAACCAGATGGTGCCCCAAGATTACCATTAGCATAAATAAGTAATTTTACACTATCTTGCCCTGCTGTCATATGAACATCGCCTGGACTACCACCTTTTAATATACGATGTCCTATTCTCATACCTTGACTAGTCCACTGCATAACTTGTCCTATACCATATGCATTTTCTAGTGTTATGTTAGAGTTTTCTACTAAATTACAAGCTTGAACATGTAATATACCTCTAGCATCAGGATTACCAAAACCACATGCAATGTCAGCACCACAAGCTGCACCAACTATGTGCAAAAATGTTCTAGGAGCTGTATTATTAACACCAGTCATTCCACCTTGAGTAATATTTAATCTTGGCGTATCAGATGTTTCTACTACAAACCCAACATTACAATCTTGTCCTATATCAATAAATCCAGATGCTCCACTAAATCTTAATTGGGGGCCCCATCCTGAACATCCTACTATGCTACCTGCTAATACAGTATTACATTGTGGACCTGCTCCTCCTGGATTATCTGGAAATAAATTAAAAGTACTCCATGTCGTAGATGCTCCTCTTACATTCAATCCACCTACGGCACATACAAATCCTCCCATAAATTGAGGTGCGCAAATTTGACAAGAAAAATTAGCTATACCATGACAAGTTAATGCTAAATAAGTACTGCCATTTTTAGCAAATACCAAAGATTGTATAGCCGTATCATCTCCTCTAGTTGCACCTATTTCCCAACAATTATTATACCATAAAAATTTAAGGCTACTTACACTTCTAGCGATAGTATTAGCTGTTCCTGAATTATAATTTGCAGAACAATTAAGAGCCATATACATTGCTCTATCATCTCCTGAGTTACAGGATATGGATAATGTATTTGAAATTAATCCTGCATTTACACATACTGTGTTTGCAAAAGTAGCGGATGAGTTAGAATTAAATGTTAATACTGATGTTCCATTCTTTCGAATAACTAAACATTCTGTTCCCGTATTTGCTGTATCATAGGTTAGATAGCCAGTATTTGTATATCTAAAATCAGTTGATTGTACACTATTTGTAAATGTAGCTACTCCTGCGGAAGTTATTTGATACGCATAATTCCCATCCGTATTATTATACAAACCAAAATTACCATTATTTAATGAATAAGAATGCCAATCTTTGCCCGTAGAAGAAGTTGTATTATTTATTCGTATACTTGCATTTAATCCTGTTCCAGATGTTGAAATTGCACCACATCCGGTTATACTACTATTAATTTGAGTTGCTGAGTTTATAGTTACCAATGTACCACTATCGGTAATACAAGAATCAACTAAGTGTTCATTACCCGTACCTTTTTGTATTCGATTGCATGTAGGATATGTTTCATTTCCAACATTGTCAAATGTCTGAGGGCCCATTAGAGTAACTGAAGATGTTACAGTAGTATTAGCTCCTCTATGAATGAAAATCATCTCATCTTGTACTGAGTCGTATAAAAACGAACCAGAACCACCTATTGAGCCGCTATCTCCAATTGATAAACCTGCGTATCTAATTGCAGGGTTAGCTGTGTTTAATGATACTATGTTTGTACCTATACTTACTGCGGAAGCAGTTATATTTTGAAGTGATGAACTACCCTGTACAACTAAATCTGAAGAAATATAAAGCGAACCTGTAATAGTTTGAGTTCCGATAAATACATTTGAACCAGTAGTTGCTAAACTTCCGGTCTTTTCTTCTAAACTATTTAATCTACTAACATTCGAAGCAGTTATCGTTTCAATTAAATTTAATCTTGTCGAAGCAGAAGATGTAAAAGTATTAGTTCCAGCTATACTTGCAGTAAATGGGTGAATAGATGATGTGAACGCAAATGCTTGTGAATCAAATCCATCTAATAACAATGCGTTTGAAGCAGTACCTGCTAATTGAACTTCTCCTAAACTAATAGTATTAGCTTGTGAAAAATCTATTTGTGAACCTGAAAATGAAATAACACCTTCAACAGATGCTGATATTTGTGCTACTATATTTCCGTTACTATCTTTAAATCGGTATTGTCCTGCCATTTAGTTTATTATTATTTATTATTACATTATTCTTGTAAGATAAGTTGTTTGGCTTGCTCCAGGGCTGTTTGAAAAACCACAAAACTTTAATCTAATTTGTCCCGATGGCGCATATGATGTAGTTTGCGTATATTCAGTACCACTTACTAAAAAATATGGATACACAGTAATTGCTCCAGGATATACACTAGTACCACCTCCAGCTGCTTTAGTATAAGTAATTAATTGTGTATTTGATGAGCCATTCCATTGTGAGTTTATTACCAAATATCCCACTTCAGTCCAAGAATAAACACCACCTGCGGTAGCTGGATTTGCTGTAAACGATACTAGATATGTAGAATTATTTGGGATAGAAATTCCAGTATCAATTATAGATACGCTAGAACCAACTGTACAAGTAACTCCGTATGATTTTCCATAAAATCCAATCGTTTGTAAATCCCCACACATTATTACTGAACCACCATTTGGTATCATAGTTATTCTAGAAGCCTTTGTATCAGGACCTTGAACTTCTATTTTCATTTGTTCAGTCGGAGCATAATCAGACCCAGCTCCCCAAGTTCCTACTCTAAATGACAATGTACCTGTATATGCGTATGCCGAATATTGAGAACCTATAATTTGATTTGCAACGCCTCCAGTACTAATTGTACCCATATTCATAGTTCCTGTACTTGAGGAATTATTTAATACTAATATTGGACTACATACTTGGCAAGCAAAACAAACTTCACCAGTGGGAGTTATTCTCATTCTTCCAGAGTTATTACTATCTACAATAGTAAAATCATAATTTGCATTACAATTGGTTACATTTTTACCTATTTTCCAATCGGTACCAGGAGCAGACCCTATATAAATGTAAGAACTATAACCAGAAGCTGCTAAATTTACAAATTCAGCTATCTGTCCATTTGATATTCCCGTTCCTGCGCAATATCTAGCAAATTTTGCAGTTTGTGCATCTCCACTACATACATCTAACGCAAAAGTAGGAGCTGTATTTATACCAACACAACTATATCTATCACCTCCTAATTTAATATATCCACCAGCTGAAGTATTAGCGTTTATACCCGCTGTTAAGAACAAATGTTCACTCGTTCCACCGGCAGTTCTAATAGAATTAGATTTATCAGCAGTGATACCACCACCTTGTTCACTAATAGTTAAACCATTGCAACCATTTGCTCCTCTTTGTAAAAACATAGTACCATTACAAGATACTATTGATGGGGAACATATTTGACAAGAAAAGCAAGTTATACCTGTATTTGATATAGATATTCGAACGGTATCATTAGTAAACATAACAACGGGGCTATTTGTAACCGAACCAATTGATATTTCCCCACCGCTTGTTAAAAACCTACCTTTTAACGAACCATCACATGTAGATGTAGTAAATATACCACCAGTAGATACACCCCCACCTACAATATGTAAACTTTTATATGTAGTAATATTATCAGGAGATGTCGTATTTATACCAACATTCCCATTATTTTCATAAATACAACTATCATACAAATGGTCTCCACCGCCAGATTTTGCAACATAGTTACAAGTCAAAGTAGTTTCAGTTCCTAATGTTGATGCTCTTGGTCCACTCATTATAATACCACCCGAATATCCAACTCCACTTGGGTTAGAATAAATCCATCTATTGCAAGTACTATCCCATAACATAGAACCAGTAACACCACTTGCTGAACCAGAGTCTTGTACACTTATTCCACCATATCTAACGGCAGGATTTGCTGTATTTAAATTTACTATGTTTGTACCAATACTAACCGCCGAAGCAGTGATATTTTGAAGAGAGGAACTACCTTGAACTATTAAGTTGTCTTGAACATAAAGTGACCCACTAAATACTTGTGTTCCATAAAATGTATTAGAACCGGTAGTTGCTAAACTTCCAGTCTTTTCTTCTAATGAATTTAATCTATTATTTTGAGTAGTATTTGTAGTATCTACCGATGCGGATTTTGTTTCTAAATCATTTAATCGTAAAATAGCAGATGCAGTAAAGGTATTTGTTGTACCAACACTTGCAGTAAATAATTGTAATGTTGAAATTTTTATATCAGCCGATGATGTGTATGCTCCTAAATCAGCTGCGGTAGCCGCGGAAATACCATTAACACTAACTGAACCTGTTACTTGTAAATTATGATGCCTCATTCGTAGTAGATGTATTTATTTTTTACTACTAATAAGTATTTATTTTATTCGGAATTATACTTTATCGTATTGAGTTAATATTTTTCTTACATCAACTTCCGACATATAAGGTGTAGGTCTATGATATCCCAATGTTCCCAATTCAAATTTTGATTCAACACTAAATAGTTTAGCCACTTCCAATGGTGCGTAATTTCCAATATTGTACTTAATTAATCTCAAACAAAAGAATATATCTTCTGCGAAAAATGATGCAGTTGAATATTGTCCTAATTGAATCATATCTTGTAAATCAGTTTCCCATCCAAAGTTTCTACAAATGTATTCCATTATACGAGGATTTCTGATTGATAACCCACCATTCTGAATTGTCTTTTCTCCTACATAGTTATAGCAAGGTGCCCCCACATAATCCCAATCACAAAATTCTAAAATACCTTCTCTTAGTAAACCACTATCTACCTGAAATGTAAGTACCCTTTCGTATTCATATAAATCAATCCAAAAGTTTCTATCTGTCAAAAATAAACAATAATTTAATAATGGCTTCAAATGTGGATTGTTTTTTAGCAATTCATCAAACCCAGCTATATTTGATATTGTAGTTGGAACTTTAATATTATTAGGATATCTTCTATAATGAATATTTTTATCACTAAGAAGTTTTTTAAATTCCTTTTCAGTACTTTCCGAAGTGTAAATAATCACATCCGTATCTTTTGGTAGATACTTCATATGTGCTTTTACAATCTTATAAAAATCTTGTACTTTTCTATCTTCTATTATTACTGCTCCTAACTTTTTCATATTTTTTCCCAATTTATTAAAGGTGTTAACCAACGAGTTTCTCCATGCGTTGAATAGCCTGGAATAGATGAAACCAATCTTCTACCTTTCTTTTGTAAATCACCAAACATTTGAAAATCATGTGGGTGTTCTCCTGCTGTCCATTGTCTTAAAATCCCTTCATCTTCTTTTAGGGTTTTAACTTTTGCAGCAAATGTCATTGTAGTTGAGTTGGTAAGTTTCCAATGTGAATACTCTCCCAAATATACTCTTGTAAATTCTGCTCTACCTTCGCAATATGGGTTACCTCCCTCAATTGGATTTAAGTATTTATCAGGATGGTCATATAATGTTACATAATCCATTCCTAAATCAAACCCACTTTCTAATACCTTTTGTGAACCTTCTTTGTGTAAATAATCATCTTCTAAAAAGTAAACAATTTCGTTTACATCCAAACCTTCAATACCATTTAATGCGATATTAAAAGTACCTGCTCCATGTCCAATTTTTACCCTTTCAATTTTACCATTATATACCTTTCTGATTTCTGATTTAAATTCTTCCGAAACTCCATCAGCTATAAGAGTAAAATCATTCTCATCAAAATGTGTTAAAGCATTTTTTAGGCAATTGATTTTTGTAATATATTCGGGTTTCTCCTTTGGATAACCACCTTCGGATATACGATATATGATTTTCATTTTAGAATTTATTTACTTCATTTAGAATTTCAGTTATATTAAACATCTCATCTGGTGAGTTGTAAGGACATTCGTGGAATTGTCCATCTAACTGATAATCGAAATAAAGTGAATCTACTCTCTTAGTATTTCCAATTGGTTCTTTTGCTTCAATATTTTTGTGCATTTCGTAACCAAACATTTTAGGATGTGTTCCAATCCATAAAACTACCGATGGTAATTTAAATGCTGCTGCCGCATGTTGTAATGAACTATCGATTAGTACTCTTTTAGCAGAAACTTTTAATAGAGAAAATAACTCAATGTTACTCATTTGACGAGTAATTGTTTCTACTGCAGGGTGATTAACTGATTGAGATTCGTGCTTACAAATTTGAATGATATGATATTGTTGTCCGAATTGTTGGATTAAGGCATCAATAACTGGTCTTGGCATATCCCTTGTCCATGCATAAATTGGTTGTCCATCCATAATCGGTCCTCCATTTGTATGAAGTAACATAATTGGACGAGGTCTTTGCCATTGTTTATGCATATCATTTTGAACCATATTCATAAAAATTTCTGGCAAATCTTCTTTTGGATTAAATGGCAAATCGTACATTTTATGCCAAGTCTCTGTCAATGGAGATTTTTGAAGCATATGAGATGTTTCAAAGTAAGGCTCTCTTCTGAATACAATAGTATCTTTACCATTGATATAATCATCCCAAAAATAAGGTGATACTCCTAAACGATATACTCTGTGAATATACGGGTTATTCAAAAATATCTCAGGGAAAGAACAAACTACAATTAGTTTTCTATCCGGATACTTTTTATATATGTTTTTGATAATTGCGGTAGATGCTACATTTTTACCTAGTCCACCTTCTACATGAAATACAACGAATTTTTCCATTTATAACTGTTTAATATTTTATATATAAATATATATTTTTTTACTAAACGGAAAAATAAATTTATTCAATTACAGGTTCTTCCCAATTTATATCTTCTTCATTCCAAATGTATTTTTTACCATCATTTGGTCTTTCAACTGGCGCTTCCCATAAACATTTATCTTCATTTAATAACCAACTATTAAATTCTTTTGGAGGAATAAAAGCATCTCTACTTTCATCATATTGAAATCCATAACCAGGATAATTTTTTCTAAAAGGAGTTCCATCGTTTTTATGTACTCCACCCACTGTATTATAAGAACATCTTTTACATGGTTGTCCTTTTAATTCGGAATAATATTGTTCCCAATCAGTTCCTTCTTCATTTTCATCTTTACCTACAATTACTTCGGTAACTTTATTATTTTCGTCTAAAAATGCGTAATGTGCCATATTTTAATTTTAACTAATTGTTACAGTTCCTGCTCCTGCAGTTACTACATAAATATTATAACAAGCTACATTGGTACAAGTATAGGTTGTTAACCCACCTGAGAAAGTTGCTGAGTTTGTATTTTTCATTTTAAGAATTACAATACCAGAACCACCTGCACAACCTTCGTTTGGTACACCAGCCCCATCTCCACCATTACCTGTATTTGCAGTTCCTGTATTCATAGGTCCACTCCAGTTATCTCCTCCACCTCTACCACCACATCCATAAGAACGATGTTCTCCTATAATTGTTGATATTATACCAACACCGCCTGTTGTTGAACCTGCTAAATTATTTACAGAAGATGGACCTACTCCACCTGCTCCACCTCCACCACCACCGGTTGAAGCTGTTCCAGCTACATTTATACCACATCCTCCTTCAAATCCTTGTCCTTTCATACCAAAACCAGCAGCTGTGGTTGCTCCATAACCTGCTCCGCCTCCACCTGAACCTCCAGATGAACCATTTCCTGCTGAATAGTTTCCTCCACCTCCACCACCGATTGCCATCAATCCAATTGCATATGTATTATATCCATTTTGAGATGTAGATGTTCCTCCACCACCAGATTTACCAGGCCCACCTGCGCCAATACCAATTGCATATGTTCCAGGCCAAATGCCTGTTGAACCATTTAATACTCCGCCGGCACCTCCTCCGCCACCTACATCCCATCCTCCACCACCACCACCGGCTACAACTAAATATTCTACTCCGATTGGATTTGAGGTAACTGAAATTCCAGGTGTACATATTTGGCAACAAAATGTAACTACACCATCAGCCCAAATTCTCATTCTTTCAGTAGGGGCCCCACTATTAGATGTTTTAAAAACTAATCTAGCTTTTTGTGTTCCAGTACCATCATCGTGTAAATTGTTACCGATTGAAGCATTTACCTGTCCTCTAAAATCATAAAATTTAATTAATGATTCATGATTACCACATGTTCCTTTATAAAATAAAGCAATTGAATCATTAGAATCGTTTGCTGTAAATTCAGATACCGTAAGACCTCCATATAATGAAGAAGTACCAATACCTAATGGATTACTAAACCAACTACAACCACCATTTGTCCAATTAAATATCGTATTATAACCATTATTTGCTGAGTTTGGAGTAATGAATGAACCAGCACATCTCCAAATATATTCGTTACCATACCCACTAAATGCGCCTGAATTATTTCCAGATACATCAACACCAAATGCTAATGATTTAGTTTGGCCGTTGTTTGTGTTTCCTAAAATTAAAACTTGATAACTTGAGGAATATCCAAATTGAGATGGAATTGCCAATGGCAAAGTATTATTACATACAATAACACATCCACTATTAGTGATGCGCATTTTTTCGGAAGAATTTGTTCCAAATCTTAAATTACCAAGAGGATATTCTTGTAATAATAGAACATCATTTGTTGCATTATCAAAATATAATGAACCATATGTAGTAACATCATTACCCAATTTAATACCACCTAAAGTAGTTCCAGCTCCACCCATAAAAAATCCAAAACCATTTGCACCGGAAGGACCATGCACTGCTAATAATGCGCCTGGATTACATGTACCGATTCCAATCCTTCCATCGCAAGTTATTCTTAATCTTTCAGTTCCTGCGGCTCCAGCTTTAGTTACTCCAGTATTCGTTGCTGTATAAAATGCAAGATGTGCAGAACTTTCGTTAGAATCCGCATTTAGTGCTCTAATACTTGCTGCAGTTTGTCCGCATGTACCTGTAAGTTGTAAATCAAAATCAATTACACCAGCCGCTTGGTTTACTGATAAATTATCATATCCAAATATTGTTAGTGTAGCAGGAGTAGAACTTGCGTTTTTAACAACACGCAGTTGTCCACCACATCCACCAACATAAACAGAATTATCTGTAAATAATCCAGTTCCACAAACTTCCAATTTAACATTTGGAGATACTGCGTTAATACCCACATTACCACCTGCATTTACTCTAAATGCTTCAGTTGTTGCCAAATTACCGGTAGTTCCACCAATAGTATATACTCTAAATGCACCTCCTCCGCCTATTGTTTTAATAGTTAAATGTGTATTATTTCCACCGGATGTTATCACTGAAGTATCATCACTATTACCTACCGTTAACGATGCGTATGGAGAATTAGTGTTTATACCAACATAACTTCCACTTTCCCAAATACAAGAATCGTATAAATGGTCGCCTCCACCACTCTTTGCTATGTAATTACAAGTCAAAGTAGTTTCAGTTCCTAAAGTTGCTGCTCTAGGACCAGATAATAGCATACCACCTGAATATCCTATTGTAGATGGGTTTGAATATATCCATCGATTACACAAACTATCCCACAACATAGAACCCGTAACTCCAGCACTACTACCCGAATCTTGCACTGTTAAACCTGCAAATCTAACTGCAGGTGTGTCAGTATTTAGATAAACTATGTTAGTACCAATATTTACTGCGGAAGCAGTTATGTTTTGTAAAGATGAACTTCCTTGTACAATTAAATTGTCCTGTACATACAAAGAACCACTAAATACTTGCTGTCCATAAAATGTATTAGAACCCGTAGTTGCTAAACTCCCAGTCTTTTCTTCTAAACTATTTAATCTACTCAAATTTGAAGCAGATACCATTTCAATAGAACCTAATCTTGCGGAAGTAGATGAAGTAAATGCTTCAATAGAAGTTAATCTCCCATCTTGTGAACCCGTTGTTGTTTGTATACCTGTAATTACTTGATTGATAGATGAACTGAATATTTGAACATCTACTCCACTAACAGTTCCTATTACACCATTTGTAACAATCAAACTTCCGGTTACACTTAATGAACCTGATATTGAGGGATTATATTGTAGCATTTATTTCTTCCGATTTGTTTTTTAT
>Ga0114982_1001606_pt1 | contig 10654 bp, 4 predicted proteins | sample Shrwel_input2_FT_FD_87183 | JGI IMG/M metagenome (GOLD analysis project Ga0114982, IMG submission 87183) | Subsurface microbial communities from deep shales in Ohio, USA - Utica-3 well 1 S input2 FT | ecosystem: Environmental > Aquatic > Deep subsurface > Shale gas/oil reservoir > Produced... | reverse complement strand
TGTTTACTACAGCACAGAGTTATACTAGCATTCTAGACCTAGACTAATGGCCGTTGATCGCTATCAGAATAGCACAGCCTATGAACATCCACAGGAGAGCAATCTTCTAAATATTCATAAGGCTATGAAATACAATGCCACAGGTGAGCCGCAGGTGCGTGTTCACGTTGATGGCATTAGTCTTGAAGGCGATGTTATTGTTGATACTGTAAGTTTAAGTAGTTCAACCCTGGCCGCATTAGAAACTATTACTATTAGTAATACTAGTTTTGCTATTACAAACTTTCCAACTACCTCTACTGTGTACCAAGGTACAGATCCTTGGAACATAACTGGAACAATTGTAGCCAGTAACTTTACATCTACAGTAAATGTAGCAAATACAGTTACAGTTAATCAAGGAACAAATCCTTGGACAGTAACCGGCAATATTAATGCCACTATTGACGGTGAAGTTAGTATAGCAGGTGCTAATCCAGACGCATTTGGTCGTGCTAGAGTCAGTGAATTGTTTACTCTAGGCGATTATAAACATATCTATGCTTTAGATCCTAATTTCCTTGATTCTACAAGCACTGGCGGAACAGTAACATTTTATGCTGATCAAGCCTGTGCTAGATTGGCTACATCATCTAGCACCAGCAGTTACGCCATACACCAAACTAAATTTTATCATCATTATCAACCAGGTAAGAGTCAACTGATCTATGATAGTGTAAACTTTTACGCTCCACATCGTAATGTTACTAAACGCACAGGTTACTTTGATGCCAATGATGGTATCTATTTTGAACAAGTTGGCAGTGACACAGCAGACGGTACTACAGTTAGTACCACTACACAAACTCTGAACTGGGTCATTAGATCTTATGTAGGGGGCAGCGCCAACGAAGCAAATTATTCTACCACAGTTAACGGTATACCTTACACCTATAAACGCCGTGTACCGCAAAGCGAGTGGAACATAGATCCCTGCGACGGAACAGGTCCTAGCGGATTTAAGTTAGACATTACCAAAACACAGTTAGTCTGGATAGATTTCCAATGGTTGGGTGTCGGTCGTGTTCGTTGCGGATTTGTACACAACGGAGCACTGATAACAGCTCATGAATATTATCACAGCAATGTTTTGCCCACTGTTTATATAAGTAATCCTAATTTGCCTGTTCGCTGTGAAATACGCAATACAGGAGTTACTTCAGGCGGAGTCATGGATCAAATCTGTTCCACTGTAATGAGTGAAGGCGGATATGTAGAGTCTGGTATTGACTGGAGTGTTTATTCTAATGCTCGTGCTACTCCTACACCCGGACAGACACGCTTCCCACTAATTGCCATTAGATTAAAGAATAGTTTTAACGGTTATCCAAACAGACTGAGTGTTCGTCCTTCGAGTTTAAGTCTGTTTGCTAAGACAGAACCCATTGTCTATGAAGTTGTTAAACTGCCCAGTGCCGCTAGCCTAAGTACTACTGATGTAGGTGGACTGGTATGGACCAGTGCCGATGCTAACAGTGGCGTAGAATACTGTGTAAATGCCACAGGATTTACTGCGGCCAATGTTGATCGTTTTGCTTCGGGATATGTTCCGTCCGGTTCAAGTCAAAATAGTCTTAGTCCGGTGGCTACAGGATCGCTGACTGCGTCAAAGAAAAACATTATCGGTCAAAACATCGACAGCACTGACAGTGAAGTGTTTGTAGTTATTGTCAGCACTATATTTGCTGGCAATCAACTAACTGCCGACGTAGCCTGTGCTATACAATGGCGTGAGATTTATTAAAGTAAATACATTATGAAAAAACTATTATTAACCCTATTAATTGCTGCCGCAGCATTACCTGCCCTAGCACAAAAGACACCTAAAGGTGTAACCTATGACGCACAGATTGTCCGTGTAAGTGACGGCGACACAGTGGTCATTGCCGCACCCTTTCTACCAGCACCACTTAAACCAGAATTGGCTGTTCGAGTATTTGGCGTTGATACACCTGAAAAAGGATTCCGTGCCCAGTGCCCTAGTGAAGCACAGCGTGGAGAAGCAGCCTCTGCTTTTACCAAAAATGCCATTGCACAGGCAGCAGCCCAAGGCGGAAAGTTCCAAGTCACAATGTATGGTTGGGACAAGTTTGGTGGTCGTGTTCTAGGTGATATTTTAATTAATGGCCAGAGCCTACGTGCTGGCCTAATTGCCAACGGTTTTGCTCGTGAATATTACGGCGAAGCCAAACAAAGTTGGTGTAACTAACCCACCTTAGGGACCGTTGTCGTCACGGGGGCGAGCTTGCTTGCCCAGGCGTCCGCGCAATTGAACTGCTCCGCGTAGTGAGTGCCGTATAAAGTAAGCGGCATAAATACTTCACTATGAGAGCAAGAGAATTTACAATTAACATCCCTATTAACATTAAAATTAATGGTGATGGCCAACCAGAAATTGACATGGGCCAAGGCTCCGATGGACCAGCTGATCCTAGCGAATTAAAGCAGGATCCGCCCACAAATTTTATTCCTCCACTGCAACAACAAATAGAGTTGCAAAAAGCAGGCGTGGGCAAAAATAGCCCCGTAATACACGATCTTACACAAGACGAAGTAGATCCAGAAACCAAGCAACTGCCGTAACGGCTTCTAGGGAGAGTAGCCCAGATGCCCATTCAAAGAATACAGTCCGGCAGACTAATAACTGTTGAGTTAGAAGATTACGTTGGCAAAAAAGGCCAGATTTTCTTTGACGAATCTACGGGCAACATTCGTCTAAGTGATGGTATTACTCCCGGTGGTGTTAAATTATTAAGTGCGGTAATACAAAGCGACACTGAACCTACTCCTGATTCTCAGACAGTATGGTACAATACTGTAGACCAAGGATTATATGTTTATGATCTAGCTCAATCAGCATGGGTGCCGGTAAGTGCTGCTGGTACCGGGTATGGTGGCGCCGGCGTTACTATTGTAGGATCAGTTAACACAAACACTGATCTTGTAGTAGGTTATTTAGGTTCAGCTGGTTCGGGATATCTTGAAAAACTCACAGGACACCTATGGGTATGGGACGGTGCAGCCTGGGTTGACGTAGGTGAGATACAAGGACCTAAAGGCTACACTGGAAGCCAAGGTGTTATTGGATACACTGGAAGCCAAGGATACACAGGTTCAAAGGGTGATTCAGGATACATTGGTAGCCAGGGCGCAACTGGTTTTACAGGTAGTATTGGTGATAAAGGTGATCTTGGTTATGTAGGTAGTCGGGGAGATACTGGTTATATAGGTAGCTTTGGTTACACTGGATCTGCTGGTATTCGAGGATTTACAGGATCAATCGGATACTCAGGATCACAGGGTGATACTGGTTATATAGGTAGCCAAGGCGATCAGGGCTACGACGGCAGTCGAGGATTTACAGGGTCACTGGGTTATACTGGATCAATTGGATATGCAGGTAGTCAAGGATATAGCGGCAGTGAAGGCTACGCAGGTAGTCAAGGTTACAGCGGTAGCCTGGGGTATTCAGGAAGTCTAGGCTATACTGGAAGTGTTGGTTTTGTTGGTAGTCTAGGATATTCAGGTAGTCTAGGATATACTGGCAGTGTTGGCTTTGTTGGTAGCACAGGATTTATAGGTAGTTTTGGTTACACAGGTAGTAAAGGTGATAAAGGTGATCAGGGTCTACCTATTAATCTTTTAGGATCTGTTCTTACTGTCAATGATCTTCCTCAAGGAATACCTACTGGAACCTCAGAAACATTTGTATTTCAAAATCCTGGGTTTGCATATACGGTCGACGGATACACAGGTGATTATCCTGTCCTAACGTTAGTTCGAGGAAGAACATACTCTTTTAATTTTACAGCAGTAACAGGCGGCCATCCTATAGCTTTAAGGCTAGCCAATGGTAACACCAGCAATGTTCCAGGAACACAGGGCAATGATCCAGTTAATGGAGAATACGGTGCAGGCGCAATTGTAACTTATGTAGTGCCATCAGATGCTCCAAACAGTATAGTTTATCAGTGCCGTTATCATAGTAGTATGATTGGCACAATCAATATTACTGCCGAAACGGCTGTCCCTAATACAATTAACGATTCCTATATTGTAGAAGCAGATGGTGATATCTATGTATGGGATGGGTCAAGCTGGTATAGTGCTGGACAGATTGTTGGACCACAAGGCTTGACAGGATGGACAGGTAGTCAAGGTTATACAGGTAGTATTGGTTATTCAGGTAGTGAAGGTTATACTGGCTCTCTAGGTTACAGTGGTTCGCTTGGATATTCAGGAAGTAAAGGATTTACAGGAAGTATTGGTTTTTCAGGTAGTCGAGGTTTTACAGGTAGTCAGGGTTACACAGGCAGTGAAGGCTACACTGGATCAGAAGGTTATACAGGTAGTTTAGGCTATAGCGGTAGTCGAGGTTATAGTGGATCACTTGGTTACACAGGCAGTGAAGGCTATACTGGTTCACAAGGCGATACTGGTTTTACAGGTAGTCAAGGTGATTTTGGTTATACAGGTTCACAAGGCGATACAGGTTATACAGGCAGCGAAGGTTACACTGGATCAGAAGGTTATACAGGCAGTGAGGGATATACAGGTAGTTTAGGTTATACTGGTAGTCGTGGTATTATAGGTTTTACTGGTAGTCAGGGCGATATAGGTTTCACAGGTTCACAAGGCTATACTGGTTCACAGGGTGATATTGGATACACTGGATCAGAAGGATATACTGGCTCACAGGGCGATATTGGATACACTGGTTCACAGGGTTATACAGGTAGCCAAGGTGATATTGGTTATACCGGATCAGAAGGTTACACTGGTTCACAGGGCTACAGTGGAAGCCAGGGTGTAGTTGGGTTCACGGGCAGTAAAGGCGATCTAGGATTTACAGGTAGTCGCGGCTACGCAGGGTCAGAAGGTTATACTGGATCGCAAGGTGATATTGGTTTTACTGGAAGTCAGGGCGATCTAGGATTTACTGGTTCGCAGGGATATTCAGGTAGTCAAGGTTACACAGGCTCACAGGGTGTATTAGGTTTTACAGGTAGTCAAGGCGATTTAGGCTTTACTGGAAGTATAGGCTACACTGGATCACAAGGTGATATTGGTTATACTGGAAGCCAGGGAGATATAGGTTACACAGGTAGTAAAGGTACTGATGGTACTAGTGTAAAGATTATCGGTAGTACTTCTACATACGCAGCTTTACCAGGATCGTATACTGGTGATATAGGTGACGGATACATTACCTCAGACAACGGTCACTTAAACATTTGGGTAGGATTAACTTGGTCGGACGTTGGTACTATTGTAGGACCGCAAGGTGAACTAGGTTATACCGGTAGTATTGGCTTTACAGGTAGCCAGGGTGTAGATGGATACACCGGATCGCAAGGCGATGTTGGCTATGTAGGATCGCAAGGCGATGTCGGCTATGTAGGCTCTCAGGGCGAAAAGGGCGATACTGGCTACGCAGGAAGCCAAGGAGATGTTGGCTATGTAGGCTCACACGGCGATATAGGTTATACTGGTAGTGCCGGTGATCGAGGGGATACTGGATATGCTGGTTCACAAGGTGATGTTGGATATGTAGGATCGCAGGGCGACATAGGTTATGCAGGCAGTGCTGGTGTAGATGGATATACTGGTAGTGCTGGAGATTTAGGATATACAGGTAGCCAAGGTGACCTGGGATATACAGGTAGTGCAGGTCAAGACGGTATAATAGGTGTAGATGGGTATACTGGTAGCCAAGGTGACCTAGGATATACGGGTAGTGCAGGACCAGGTGCTGACCAAGACTTAAACACTACCAGCAGTGTTACATTTGCCAATCTAACATTAGGTGCAGACGGAGTTATTACTTTTGCTGATGGCAGCATACAGAGATCAAAAGCACCGCAGATGTATACAAATGCCGATGCTGCCAACGGTTTATCCATTGATGATTTACTACCAGGAGATTTTTACTACGATGACGTTACAGAAAGTATTTTTATTATGGTTGACACCGGTTTAGGCTACAACAGCCTACTAGATCTCACAGTTCGAGCAGCCTAAGATATAAAATAAATACTACATCGTGGCATTAATTTACTATTACCCCAATCCTGTAGCTACGCCGGCGTCAACGAATTACAACTATTCTAACGGCGATTACTATATCAACCAAAACGGAGCCATATTTAAGGCCACCGCTGGTTCGGGACTATCTGCTGGGAAAATTGTTTGGCCAAAACCTACAGGTATAGTTCCTCCTGTAGCATTGCCTTCAATTACTGCCAGTACATTAATTAACAGTAATAGCGGATTAACTAGTCAAGTTTTCAGCGCAGTTATTGCCACAGCCTATGGTGGAACGGCTATTATTCCCACAGGTGGAACCAGCAACACAGTTAGGGGTGTAAGCCCTTGCTATACGGTTTCAGTAAGTCCTGCATTACCTGCTGGATTAACATTAAGCACAACTAATCAGGGTTTGATAACTAGAACAAATCCTGATACTACACAGAATTTATATAATGCCGCTGATGTACGATTAAGCGGTACACCAACGTCTAGCATTGCTCAAACAACGTTCACTTTAACGTTTACAGATCAGGCTGGTAACACAGGTAGTACAACTTTCACGCTAACTATAGATTCAGGTTCATCACCTTTATCTACTACACAAGCGATAGCTACTAGAACACTAACGCAAGGAACAGCCGCTGCTGCATTTACTCCTGTTACCGCTACAGGTGGTGATGGCGCAAAAGTATTCAGCATTAGTCCCGCACTGCCCGCTGGTCTAAGTTTTAGTTCATCTACCGGACAAATTACAGGAACACCTAGTGTTTCGAGGATAGCCACAGTCCATACTGTAACGGTTACTGATGTTAATCTAGCAACCAGTAGCCAGACATTTACATTAACTGTAGAAGCTCCGCTGGTTACTACAACTTTAGCTCTAGCTTCTTATTCGTTTACAAAAACTATATCATTTGCTTCGTTTAAACCAGTAAGTGGAGCCGGCGGCATTGGAACATTATCCTACGCTATTAGTCCAGCTCTACCTGCTGGAATGAGTTTAAACTCGTCTACTGGAAATATCACTGGCCCTGCTACAGCAGTATCACCTCCAACTAATTACACCTTAACAGTTTCAGATACAAATACTCCTGCACAGACTAGTAGTAAATCATTTAGTATAACTGTTGCAGAACTACCATCGTTAACTTCTACACTATTAATAGAGTCGTCAACTTTAACAAAGAATTCTCAATCATATTCATTTATACCAGTTAGTGGTCAAGGTGGCTATGGAACACTTGCATATTCTATTACACCAAATCTATCTGCTGGATTATCATTTAATACAGCAACTGGACAAATAACAGGTAACCCTAGTGCGTTAAGTTCGCCTGTAACTTATACTGTATCTATTGCTGACCAAGCAACACAGACTACCAGTAAGAGTTTTAGCATCGAAGTAGTGCCTGGTGCGTTACTAACAGTACAAGCTATAGCAAATAAGGTAGGTATACAAAATGTATCTATCGGTACATTCACTCCCGTTACTGCCAGCGGTGGGGATGGAACCTTATCCTATGCTATCAGTCCAAGTTTACCTACTGGACTAACGTTTAGCACCGTTAATGGTGGTATCAGTGGCACAGCCACAGTAAACAGTGCCCAAACAACATATACTGTAACAGTTACTGATACTGCACAACAAAATAGCAGTAAAACATTTAGTTTAACGGTAGAAGCACCACCAGTATTAACAATACAGTCTATACCTAGCAAAACACTGATACAATATGATCCAGTTACAGCATTTACGCCTGTAATTGGTTCAGGCGGCTACGGTGCCTTAGCATATACTATCAGTCCAGCACTACCGCTGGGCTTAAACTTTGCAGGAAGTACAGGACAAATTACAGGTACTCCTACTAGATTCTTAATAACTGCTACAACTTTTTCTGTAACAGTTCGTGATACTGCCCTACAAGCTAGCACTGGTACATTTTTATTAACAGTCAATACTAAACCTCTAATTACATCCACAGCAGTTGGCAGTAATACTTTTATTAGAGCTGTACCTATAACTCCTTACATACCAGTAACGGTTATAGGTGGGTCAGAAGTCTACTCATTTAGTATTGGATCAAGTCTGCCTAGCGGATTAAGTTTTAACACCGCTAATGGACAGATTACAGGAACAGCTACAACTACTAGTAACACCGCTACCTACAGCGTTACAGTTGCTGATTCTTTACAAGTTCGCAGTACAAATACATTTAATTTAAATGTAGTTAATCCTCCAGCAATAACAACTACCTTAGACGTTAGCAGTGGTACATTCTTTAGACTAGTAGACACAGTTGGTGTTAGTCCAGTTAGTGCCGCAGGCGGCTATGGGTCAATATCATTCTCTATCAATCCAAGTTTACCAAGTGGACTAACTTTTAGTTCTGCTAATGGTAGAATTTCTGGAATTGCTAATCAGTTAAGCGATCAAGTTCATACAATTACTGCCACAGACAGTCTAGGACAAACTAGCAGTAAAACTTACGCACTAACAATTACCTATCCTCCGTTGACTACAACGTTGGCTGTTTCTACAAGTACAGCAACTAGAGGTAAACTAATTACTCCGTTTATTCCTGTAACATCTACAGGTGGTAACGGATCCACAACGTTTTCTATCAGCCCTGCACTGCCTGCCGGACTAACATTTAATATTTCAACAGGTGGAATTTCAGGAACTCCGACTGAAACGATTACTGCTACAACATTTACAGTAACAGCCACAGATAACCAAAACAATATAAGTAGCAAGTCATTCCAATTAACTGTTAATTTGCCAGCGGCCATAATAACCACTGCTACCACTTCTTCAGTGACATTAACCGTTGGTGTAACTGCGGCTTCGTTTACGCCTGTTACCGCTACAGGTGGTGATGGCCAAGTTACTTTTAGCATTGGACCAGTATTACCTACTGGATTATTATTTGATGTAAGTTCAGCGGCTATTAGAGGAACACCGTCTTCTGTCCTAACTACTACTACTTTCTCGATTACAGCAACAGATAGTTTATCGCAAAAGAGTACAAGTACATTTGATTTAAATGTTCTACCTCGCCCTATTGTTGTAACAGTTAATAATCTTACACTGATCTTTATCAAATATAGTTCAATCAGTCCAGTTAGACCTGTAACTGCTACAGGCGATCAGATCACATATTCTTTGAGTCCTGCACTTCCCGGTGGTTTGACGTTTAATACAAGTAACGGTGAGATATCAGGTACTCCTACTGCTGTTGCTTCAACTGATTTATATACAGTTACCGCCACTGATGCTTACAATAATAGTAAGACAGGCACATTTGAATTAACTGTCAACGACTTTGTACCTGATCCATTAATTGTTACAGCAGTTAACAACGCATATAGTTTAGATATTGGTACTCCTACAGAGTTTCACCCAGTTGATGCTACTGGTGGTTATGGGATTATTACCTACTCTATCACACCAAGTCAACTACCTGCAGGATTAACGTTCAGTGCGGTTACTGGTGATATAACAGGAACGCCGACAGTAGTTTCTACGGCTACAGAATATACAGTTATTGCCACTGATGAAGTACCACAGACTGCCAGTGCTTCATTTACAATAGCAGTTATACAACCTACAGTAACACAGGGTAAGGGTTATACAGGTAGTAAGGGTTATACAGGTAGTTTAGGTTATACAGGATCTAGAGGCTTTGCAGGTAGCCGTGGTGACACTGGCTTTGTAGGTAGTGCAGGCGACTTTGGATTTACAGGTAGTCAAGGATATACAGGTAGCCAAGGTTTAGTAGGCTACACTGGTAGTCAAGGTGTAATAGGTTCCGTTGGTTTCACAGGTAGTAGAGCATACACTGGTAGTGCTGGATTTACTGGTAGTGCCGGTGTAACTGGTTATGATGGTTCACAAGGTGATTTAGGTTATACTGGATCACGCGGTTACTCAGGCAGTAAGGGTTTTACTGGCTCGGAAGGTTACTCAGGTAGTGAAGGTTATACTGGATCACAAGGTGATGCAGGTGAACAAGGTTTTACCGGTAGTCAAGGTTATACTGGTAGTGTTGGTTACAGCGGCTCAGCCGGATTTACAGGTAGTCAAGGCGTTATAGGTTTTACTGGTAGTCGAGGTGCCTATGATGCTATAGGTTTCACTGGTAGTCAAGGTGTATCTGGATTTGCAGGTAGTCAAGGTGTTGTTGGTTTCACAGGTAGTAAAGGTGATACCGGTTTTGCTGGCAGCAAGGGCGACCAAGGGTATACTGGCAGTCAAGGATATACAGGAAGTACTGGATTTACAGGCAGCACTGGATACGTTGGATCACAGGGTGACACTGGTTATACTGGTAGTATTGGTTATAGTGGTAGCCAAGGTGGAACAAGATATCAATTTACTTCGGCAAATGCTAATTTTAATGTAACTGGTTTTGCCGAGTTAAATCCAACACTAACGTTTATTAGAGGCCAGAGTTATTATCTAGACTTAACTGCGGTCACTAACGGTGATCCGATTGCTTTTAGGGCAGAACCAGGCGATAATTCAGCAATAGTTCCTGGATTTCCGTCAGGATCTCAGGTTTCTATAAGCAATATAGTAGTATAT
>Ga0114982_1001605_pt1 | contig 10656 bp, 8 predicted proteins | sample Shrwel_input2_FT_FD_87183 | JGI IMG/M metagenome (GOLD analysis project Ga0114982, IMG submission 87183) | Subsurface microbial communities from deep shales in Ohio, USA - Utica-3 well 1 S input2 FT | ecosystem: Environmental > Aquatic > Deep subsurface > Shale gas/oil reservoir > Produced... | reverse complement strand
CCCCATGGGCTGTCTTGTCACGAGCAGAGACGACTGTTGTCCGTCTTGCCTATCCCTGGCCCTGGCCCTAGCCCTAGCCCCGCTTCGCCTCATGTCCTGGACCCTCTACCGCCACTACAAGGGCAACCATTACCTGAGGTTGGGCGACGCCGCGCATTCCGAGGATCTCTCGCCGCACGTCCTCTACCGTTGCCTCTACGATAACCCCGCGGCGCGGACCTGGCTGCGGCCGCAGGGCATGTTCGAGGGATCGCTGGAGGATGGCCGCCCCCGGTTCACGCCGGTGGCGCGGATCCGGCTCGTCCAGCCCGAGGACCTTCCCACGGTCCTTGCCTTCGGTTACGATGCCTGGGGAGAGGGTAAGGCGCTCGCCGATTTCATCGCCGGCTACGATCAGAGCCGCAATCACCTGCGCGGTACGCGTTACCTCCTGGAGACCTTGGAGGGCGTACCCGTCGCCGGCCTGAACACGCTGCGCTTTCGTCGCGGCTTGATGGGGCTCGCCTCGGTCGCCACCGCTCCCGCTCAGCGCGGCCGAGGCTACTCCTCGCTCCTGGTGCGCGGCGTCATGGAATTGCAGCGCTTCCTCCACGGCGACCTACGGTTCCTACTGTTCTCCGAAGTGGCGCCGAGCGTGTACGAACGCCATGGGTTCCGCGTCCTACCGGCGGAGCATCAACGCTTCCTGCCCTCCGTCGCCATGGCCACGGGCGACTCGCCGCTGTCCGCCGAGGAAGCCGAGCCCCTGAAGGCTTACTTCTGAGTCCGGTACCCGGCCTACCGGAAGGACTTGAGGCGCCAGGCGGCGTCGGCCTCGCGGTCGGTGCGGAACTCGATCACGCGCACGCCCTTGCCGCGACGCTCGAGGTGGCGGGCGAGTCCGGCCCAGGTCTCCGCGAGGTCGTGGCGTACGCCGTGCGCGGCGCAGAGCTTGCCGAGGTCGGCCGCCTGCGGGGTGCCCCAGAGTTGTTCGAAGAGCTTGGTTTCCTGCGCGACGGGGAGGTGGTTGAAGATGCCCCCGCCTTGGTTGTTGATGACGAGGACGGTGAGGTCGCCGGCATGGCCATAGGCGGAGAGCAGCGCGTTGCTGTCGTGCAGGAAGGTGAGGTCGCCGCAGAGGAGCACGGTGCGCCGCCCGTCGAGCGAGGCGCCGAGCGCGGTGGAGACGGTGCCGTCGATGCCGTTGGCGCCTCGGTTGCAGAGGACTTCCGGTCCGGGACCCGCGGGGTGCGAGAACCACTCGAGGTCGCGGATGGGCATGCTGCTCCCGACGAAGAGGCGGTCGTCCGGACCGAGGGCGGTCTCGAGCTGAGCGATGACGCGGCCTTCGAACGGCCAGTCGACCGCCACGACCTTCTCCAGCCGTCGTCCGGCGGTGGCCTGGGCTTTCTGCCAGCGGCGGAGCGTGGCGTTGGCCGGGCTGGCAGGCACCTCGCCCCCGGGCGTGAGCGCGCCATCCAAGCGTGTCCAGCGGCCGTGCGTCGCGTCCGTGTTCTCGCCCGGCCGTCCGACCAGCAGCATCAGCGGATCCGCTTGGCGGAGCCATCCGCGCAGCGCCTTGCTCGTCGGCAAAGGTCCCACCGCCACGACCGCCTCGGGCGCCAGCGCCTTCGCGGTCTTTTCGTCGCGCAGGATGAGGTCGTAGGCCGTGATCAACCGACCTGTCCCAGCCAGGTCACCGCGGAGGGTGCCGGCACCGTCGGCCAGTATTGGCCAGCCGGTCAGTTGGGAGAGCTCCTGCAGGGCCCGGGCGCTCTCGTGGCGGTCGGCGAAGGCATGCGGACCCACGACGATCGCGCCCCGCTCGGTGCGGGGGAGGAGGCCGGCCACCACGGCCGCGGTCAGGGTCGGCTGGACTTGCCCGGCGGCGGGCAAGGTCGTGAAGGCCTCGAGATCGAGGCCTGGCGGGGTCTGGAAGCCTTTTTCAGGCTGGGAGGGCGGTAGAGGGTCTCGGAACGGCAGATTGAGGTGCACCGGGCCCGCCAGGGGGCCTTGGGCACGCTGCCAGGCGTCCACCAGGAGCTGGCGCCAGTGGCGAAGGAGTTCGAGTCCGGTTCCAGGCACGGCGGCCTCGGCCGCCCAGACGGGGAAGGCGCCGAAAAGGCCGTTCTGGGGGATGGTCTGCCCGGAGTGGCATTCGCGCAGTTCCGGAGGGCGGTCGGCGGTCAGCACGAGCAGCGGGGTCGCCGAGAGGCGTGCCTCGACCACGGCGGGCAGGTAGTTGGCGCCGGCGGTGCCCGACGTGCAGAGCAGGACGGCCGGACGGCGGGTGGCCTTGGCGATGCCCAGCGCGATGAAGCCGGCGGAACGTTCGTCGAGCGCGACGGTGACCTTGAATTCCCCGTGGGCGGCGAAGGCGTGGGCGAGCGGAGTCGAGCGGGAGCCCGGCGAGATCACCACATGCGTCAACCCGCAGCGGCGGAGCGTACGTACCCCCACGGCGCCCCAGAGGGCGTTCGTGTTGAGGAACTTGGGCGGGCGGGCCATGCCCCAAGGCAATCGACCGGGGGCCGGGAGACAAGCGTCGGGTTGCTTTGGGGTTTAAGTCCCCTCGGGTCTCGGCTTAAATCGACGATAAATGGAGGTCTTTCTGCACCTGCTCCCGTTGCTCGGCGGGCTCCTCGTCCTGGCCGGGCTCCTGCACGCGATCTTCGTCGGCATGACGTTCACGGTCGATGCGACGCATGTGCGCGTGCGCTTCTACGGATGGACGGCCCGCCGGCTCGCCTTGGCCGACCTCGAATACGCGGCGCAGGACTGGGCCTTTTGGAATGAGCATTGGACGAACACCGTGAACCCGCGCCGCCTCGTGCTGCTCCGTCGGCGCACCGGCCTTTTCCGCAATTTCCTCGTCAGCCCGCGGTCGCCCGCGGCGTTTCTCGAGGAACTTCGGGCGGCCGGCGTGGTCGTGAAGCCATGAGATTCCGGTCGCTGCTCGTCCTGTTCCTCGCCGCCGCCGCCGGCGCCGCCGAACCCGTCCGTTTCTTCGCCATGGACACCGCCGCGCGCCAGGCCCCCGCCGAAGCCGCCGCCGTGCTCGCGGAACTCGGCTACGATGGTTTTGGTGGCCGGCCCGCGACCGCGAAGGCCTTCGCCGCGGAGTTGGGCAAACGCCACGTGGCTTTCGTCAACGCCTACCACGTCACGAAGTTCGCGCACGACGCGACGGAGCTCCCCGCCGACCTCGTCCAGGCCATCCAGGCGCTCGAAGGGCTCGAGGCCACCTTGTGGCTCGGCATCCAGCAGGTCCGGTTGCCCGTGGGACTGAAGGCCGGACCGACCACCGGCGACACCGTCGTCGTCCCGGCCCTGAAGCAGGCGCTGGTGCTGGCCAAGGCCAAGCGGGTGAAACTCTCGCTCTACCCGCACGCTGGTTTCTGGGCCGACAGCGTGGATGCTTGTCTGCGCGTGGCGAACGCCGTCGACGACCCCGACCTCGGCGTCACCTTCAACCTTTGCCATTGGCTCAAGGTCGAAGGGGCTGAGCGTGATCCGGTCCCGGTGATCAAGGCCGCGTTGCCTCGCCTGAACTTCATCACGATCAACGGGGCCGACGGCGGCGATACCCGCAAACTCGGTTGGGATAAGCTGATCCAGCCCCTCGGTCGCGGTACGTACGACGTGAAGACCTTCGTGGCGAAGGCCCGCGCCGCCGGTTATCGCGGCCCCTTCGGCTTCCAAGGTTATGCCATCAAGATGGAGCCGAAGGAACTGTTGAGGGAGACGATGGAAGCGTGGAAGGGGATGAAGTAGGGCGGAAAGCGGTTGGTGGTTTGCGGTTGGCGGTTGGAGGCGGGTCGCAGGTCACGGGCTTCGCGCGCAAGGTGCGGGTCCAGACCCGGAATCTGCACACCAATTTGAATGCCCGAATCAGCTAACTGATGGCGGGGACCCAGGACCTGAAGGTCATGCCAAAATGCGGCGGTCAGCCCTACCTAAAGACAGGCCGCAACCCAGGATCCGTTTTAAGGTTCCCCTTGGCGGTTTTCCTTACCGCCAACCGCTAAACGCTAACCGCTTGAAACAAAAAACCCCGGTTGCCCGGGGTTTTGTTTTCGCCGGCTTACTTGCCGGCGGCGTGTTCCTTGGCGTGCTCCGCCAGCGGGTCGTAGGCGAAGTCCTTCTTGAGGTCGCGCCAGGAGGCGTGCACGTGGTTGGCGCCGCCCTGGAAGTTCACGAGTTCGAAGAGGAAGGTGGGACCCTGGATGCTGTAGTAGTGGGGCTCGCCGACCTCGAGGCCGCCGTTCCAGGCGAACACGAGCGACTCCTTCACGGCTTCGATGGCCTTCAGTTCCTTGGCCGCGAAGTCCGGACGCGTGCGGCTCACGTATTCGAAGACCAACTGGCCGAGGATCCGACGCTGGGCCTCGTTGAGTTCGGTCGCCGGGATGCCCTGGTGCTTGATGATGCCGTTGGCGCGCTGCTTGTTGCCGGTGAGGATGTCCTTGAAGGGGTCCTTGGCGAGGAAGGCCTTCTTGCGCTGTTCCGCGGTCAGCGACTTGGCGAGTTCGCGACCCAGGTCGTCCTCGAACTTCAGCAGCTCGAAACCGACGGGGCCGGGCTGGCCTTCCTTGATCTTGCCCGGGTTGCTCGCGAAGAACGACGGGGTGGAGCTCACCAGCTCGCCGTCGACCAGCGTGAAGTTGAGGGAGAGGTGGTGGCCTTCCCAGCGGAAGCCCCAGGTGCCCTTGGCGTCGGGCGTCCCGAAGATCGACACGAAGTAGTTCTCCGCGTCGCGCAGGGGGCCGGAGCCTTTCTCCAGCTCAAGCAGCACCTGTTCGAGGGCCATGATCGACTCGGCCTTCATGTGGCCGCGGCCGCTCAGGGCGACGGAGAGGATGGCCTGCGCGAAGTGGCGCTGGCCCGGATTCATGGCCTTGAGCGGGAGACCCTTGCGGGCGGCCGGCACGAAGATCCAGTTCGTCCGCTCGGCGTCGTCGAACTTGAAGGTCGCCTGGGCTTTCTGCTCGGCCGAAAGCGAGCCGAGGAAGGCCTGGGCGGAGGAGGCGAGCTCCTCACCGGCGGTATGGGCGAGGGCGGAGGGCAGGGCGAGCGCCAGCAGGCAGAGCGTCGCGAGGGTGCGGGGGAGGGAACGCATGGGGGTCAGGTAAGGACAGGGGTGTAGGGGAAGGGTTCCCCGAGCGCCAGAAAGGAATGCGGACGGATCAGGCCGCTGCGGTTAGCGGTCAGCGGTTGGCGGATGGATCTGGGAGCGCCGAATTGAAGCAAGGGTAAGGCCGGCGGGACAGTGGGGTGGCTTCGTTTCCGACCGCCAACCGCTATCCGCCAACCCCTTGGCCTTAGGCGCCTTTGGCGTCCGTCAGCTTCTGCGCGGCCTGCTCCCATTCGGCCGAGGCCGCGTGGAGGGCGTCGGTCGTGGCCTTCAGGTCGGCGTTGAACTGCTGGACCTTGGCGCCTTGCGAGTAGGTCGCCGGGTCGGCGAGCTCGGTGGTCAGCTTGGCCTGCTTGGCCTCGAGGTCGGCGACGAGCTGTTCCAGGCGGGCCACTTCCTTCTCGAGTTTGCGGAGGTCGGAGCCGGAGAGCTTGGCCGGGGCGGCGGCGGGCGCCTTCTCGGCCTTCGGGGCCTCGGCCTGCTTGGGGCGGCCATCGGTGAAGCCGGCGGTGAGGGCGGCGCGCTCGTTGCCGGCCTTGGACTTCTCCAGGTAGTAGGCGTAGTCGCCCGCGTAGGGCGTCAGGCGGCCGGAGTGGACGTGCAGCACGGTCTTGGCGATCTGCCGGATGAAGTGCACGTCGTGGCTCACGAAGAAGAGCGTGCCTTCGTAGGTCTGCAGGGCGGCGATGAGCGCGTCGATCGACATGATGTCGAGGTGCGTCGTCGGCTCGTCCATGAGCAGGAAGTTCGGCGGGTTGATCAGCAGCTTGACCAGCGCGAGGCGGGACTTCTCCCCGCCGGACAGCACCGAGACCTTCTTGTGCACGTCGTCCTTGCGGAAGAGGAAGGTGCCGAGCATGCCGCGGGCCTGCTGCTCGGTGAGCTGGTTCTCGTTGGTGCGCAGCTCCATCACGTTCTCGAGGACGGTCAGCTTCGGGTTGAGGTTGTCGACGCGGTTCTGGGCGAAGTAGCCCGTGATGACGTTGCCGCCTTCCTCGCGCAGGCCCCCGTTGATCGGGATCACGCCGGCGAGGATCTTGAGGAGCGTGGACTTGCCGGCGCCGTTGGGGCCGACGAGCACGGTGCGCTGGCCGCGCTCGCATTCGAAGTTCAGGTCCTGGTAGACCACGTGGTCCCCGTAGGACTGCCGCACGTGCTCGAGCTTCATGACCTTGAGGCCGGAGCGCGGGGGCTGCGGGAAGCGGAACTGGATCTTCTTCAGGTCGTCCTCGGGCTCGTCGATCGCGACCTCCTCGAGGCGGGCGATCTGCTTCTCCTTGGACTTCGCGCGGGAGGCCATCGACGCCTTGGCGCCGAACCGGTCGACGAACGTCTGCAGGTGGGCGATCTCGCGCTGCTGGTTCTTGAACATCGCCTGCTGGCGCTCCTTGCGGGCCACGCGCTCGACGAGGAAATCATCGTAGTTGCCGGTGTACTCGTGCAGGCGCTGGCCGCGGAGCTCGATCATGCCCGTGCACAAGGCGTTGAGGAAGGCGCGGTCGTGGGAGATGACGACGAGGCCGCCGGGGTAGCGCGTCAGGTAGTCCTGGAACCAGAGCAGGGCCTCGAGGTCGAGGTGGTTGGTCGGTTCGTCGAGGAGGAGGAGGGTCGGCTCGCTGACCAGCAGGCGGGCGAGGTGGGCGCGCATGACCCAGCCGCCGGAGAACGTCTTGGCCAGCTTGTCGTGGTCCGTCTCGCGGAAGCCGAGGCCGGCGAGGATCTTCTTGGCGCGCGGTTCGAGGGTGTAGTCGATGTCCCAATCGTCGTCGTTCTCGGGCTCGAGTTTGCCGCCGCTCGTCGCGATCTGCAGGATCGTCTCGTCGCCGACCGGGGCGCTCTCCTGCGGCAGGAAGCCGAAGTTCGCGCCGCGTTCCCATTCGATGAGGCCTTCGTCGGGGTTGTCCTTGCCGAGGATGATGTTGAAGAGGGTGGACTTGCCGGCCCCGTTGGCGCCGACCAGGCCGAGGCGATCCGTCCGCGCGATGTTCAGCGAGACCTCCGCGAACAAGGTGCGCGGTCCGTAGGACTTGGAGACATTGGCGATCGTCAGCATCGAAAAGGGGATAAAGTGTGGTGAAGGCGGAAAGACAAGGGGATTGGGGCCAGGGCCAGGGCTAGGGCCAGGGCCAGGTCGCAACCTGACGCGCGGACGGACTGCCGGAAAAGCGCAGCCACCTTGCAAGGCCCTGCTCTGCGGCGGGGTTCATCTCACCTAACACCTTCTGGGCCGCTTTATTGGATCGGGTAGTCCTTTCCCAGCCCTAGCCCCAGCCCTGGCCCAGCGAAGCCTCGCTTCGCTCAGCTCCACTTCAACTTGCTGCGGAGCACGTCGAAGTGGGTCAGTGTCTTGGGGCGCAGCAGGCCGAGCTGGACCTTGGCGGTGCGGATCCCGAGGGGTAGGCGGCCTTGGGCCTCGAGGGTCGGGCGGCCGTCCACGGAGAGGCCGAGCTGGGCCACGTCCTCGCTGGCGATTTCCAGCTCCGTTTCGCCGTCGAAGATCACCGAGCGGTTGGAGAGCGTGTGGGCGCAGATCGGCGTCAGCGCGATGACCGAGGCGGCGGGGTCGACCAAGGGGCCGCCGGCGGCGAGGTTGTAGGCCGAAGTGCCGGTCGGGGTCGCGAGGATCAGCCCGTCGGCCCGGTACTCGTTGACGCGGGCCCCGTCGGCGCGCACGGCGAAGCGGCCCATCCGGAAGACGTCGCGGGTCTTCAGGACCACGTCGTTGAGCGCGAGGGTGAAGCTCCCGTCGGCGAAGCGCACCTCGAGCAGGGCGCGGTTCTCGCGGCGGTAGTCCCCGGCGAGGACGGAGCGGAGCGACGCGCGGACGTCCTCCTCGGGGTAGGCCGCGAGGAAGCCGAGCTTGCCGCGGTTGATGCCGAAGAGCGGCACGCCTTCGAGGGCGGCCGGCTCGGCGACTCCGAGGAAGGTGCCGTCGCCGCCGACCACGCAGCAGGCGTCGGCCCCGCGGAGGGTGGCGCGGTCGACCGGCCAGGTGTCGGCGATGACCAGCTGGACGCCGGCTTCGGTGGTGGCTTCCTGCACCGCGCGGACGATCTCCTCGACACCGGACTTGGTGCGATTGACGACGAGCGCGAGGCGGCGGATGGCCATGGATGACGACTACCCGGCCCGAGGGAAAGGGCAAGGACAAGCCAGCCGGGCGGGGGTCGGAGCCCTTATTTGGCGGATTTTTCCGGCTTCGGGCTGGTGAAGCGGAGCTTGTAGTTCATCCAGACCACGAAGCGGTTGCCGCCCAGGTGGCGGACTTGGACGGGGTCCGCGAGCCCGTCGATCTCGAGGCGCATCTCGCCTTCGGGGAGGTGGCCCTTGGCGTTGGCGACGTCTTCCTTGATCTGGTCGAGGAGTTCGTCGCGTCGATCGTTCGCGGAGGCGAGGCCGTAGGCGATCGGGCTGACGCGGCAACGTTCGTCCTCGTTCTTGGGGTCGACGAGGTCGCTGGACTTGGCCCGGAGGATTTCGACGGTCTTCAGGCCGTTCTCGGCCGGCCCGCGCAGGGCGTAGCGGGCCGTCGCCACCACCGGGGCGTCCGCCTTCAGGTCCTCGTCGTCGCCCAGGCTGATGAAGCCGGACTTGCTCCCGCCCTTCCGGACCGGAGCGGCGAAGGTGCGGTCGAGTTCCCGGGCTTCCCAGCCGTCCTGGCCCTCGAAGCGCTTGCGCAAGGTGCCGAGGATGGCCTCGAGGCGCGCGTCGACCGCGGCGCGATCCTTGCCTTTGACCGAGAGTTCCACGGTCGCGCCGAGGAAGTCAGCCTCGACTTCCACCTGCACGCGCTGCACGCGGGTCGTCACGTTCGCCGAGCCATCGGCGTAGTCGCCGCCCGCCTGCGCGTGGGCGGGGAAACTCAGCGTCAGGGCGGAGAGGAGCAAGGTGGCGGGAAGGCGCATGCAGCCTTGATAGGCCGTCATGGACGGGGGGCAAGTCCACCCTGTGGGCTTGCGGTGAGGGAGGGTGGGTTCAATCTCGGAGCATGGGCTGGGCCGACCTCCGCAAGCATCTCCTCCTCTGGATCCTCGGGGTAGGTGGCATCGCGATTTCGGTCGCGGTCATCCTGATGCTCAAGGATCGGCTGGACGAACTCGGCCGAACCAACGCCACCCGGGAAGCGCTGGATCGCCTCGCCGCCGCCTTGCCCGTCCGGCGGGGCATTCCGCCTCCGACCGTGGAGGCCCGTCGGCTGGCTTTTCCGAAGGTCGCCCAGTTGGCGTTGCCGGCGGAGTATGTGCAGAACGGCAAGGTCTACGACGCCTGGAACCGCGAGCTCCGGGTGACCTTCGACCGGCTAGGCGGGACGGAGGTTCGCTCCGCCGGCCCGGATGGCCGGTTCGATACCGCGGACGACCTGACGGCGAGCGCGCGCTGATCCTTAGGCCACCGAGGCGAGGGCCTCGGCGACCTTGGAGACATCGGTGCCGCCGCCCATCGCGGCGTCGGGCTTGCCGCCGCCCTTGCCGCCCAGCTTGCCGCAGGCGTCGGTGACGATCTTGCCCGCGGCCTTGCCGGCCTTCACGGCGTCGGCGCCGCAGTTCGCGACGAGGGAGACCTTGTCGCCGAAGACGGCGGCGAGGACGACGACGGCGGAGGGGCCGACCTTGCCGGCGACCTTGGCGCCGAGGTCGCGGAGATCGTTCGGCGTCTCGGCGCTCACCTGCGCGACGACGTACTTCAGGCCCGCGCGGTCGGCGGCCTTGGCGGCCAGGGTGTCGGCCAGCTGCGAGGATTCCTTGTCGCGGTAGACCTTGAGTTTCTTCTCGAGGGCGGCGGACTGCTCCATGACCTGCTCCAGGCGCTTGAGGAGGTCGGCCACCGGGGTGTTGGTCGCGGTCGCGAGCGACTTCAGCAGCTCGGCGTCGGCGCGGGCGCGCTCGTAGCCGGCGAGGCCGGCGACGGCCTCGATGCGGCGGACGCCGGCGGCGATGGCGTTCTCGCCGACGATGCGGAACAGGCCGATCTCGCCGGTGCGGCGGACATGCGTGCCGGCGCAGAGCTCCATCGACCAGCCGTTCAGCGCGGCGGCCTGGCCGCCGACCTGCACGACGCGCACGGCGTCGCCGTACTTGTCGCCGAAGAACTGCATGATGTCGGGTCGGCCCTTCACGGAGGCGTAGGGCACCTCGCTCCACGTCACGGCGTCGTTGGCGAGGATGCGCTCGTTGACGAGCTTCTCGATGTCGGCCAGCTGGCCCGGCGTGAGCGCCTGGCCGTTGAAGTCGAAGGTCAGCTTGGTCGGGTCGACGGCGGAGCCCTTCTGGGAGGCTTCCTGGGAGACGACCTCATGGAGGGCCCAGTGCAGGATATGCGTCACCGTGTGGTGGCGCTGGATGGCGTCGCGGCGGGCCTGGTCGACGGCGACCTCGACCGTCGCGCCGGTTTCCGGGGCGTCTTCGCCGTCGAGGAAGTGCAGCCAGGTCTGGCCGGACTTCTGGGTGTCGGTGACGCGCCACTGGCGGCCGCCGAGGGTGATGAGCGCGGAGTCGCCGACCTGGCCGCCCATCTCGGCGTAGCAGGGGGACTTGTCGAGGATG
>Ga0114982_1001603_pt1 | contig 10664 bp, 19 predicted proteins | sample Shrwel_input2_FT_FD_87183 | JGI IMG/M metagenome (GOLD analysis project Ga0114982, IMG submission 87183) | Subsurface microbial communities from deep shales in Ohio, USA - Utica-3 well 1 S input2 FT | ecosystem: Environmental > Aquatic > Deep subsurface > Shale gas/oil reservoir > Produced... | reverse complement strand
CATCAATATAAGAACTAACAGCCTTCTTTTCCGTCGCAATAAAGATCACCTTTGCTATTCTTGAGCGTTTTAAAAATACAATATTTGCAATTCTTTTTTGCTTTGCCAGGATTCTTCAAGAACACAGTGTCTTTATTATATTCACCAGTAGCATCAAATCCTTCATTGATAAACTGCAAGAAACTAGTTTCAACCTGCTTCATGCTCATCTTACCGTCCGGTGGAGATATGCGTTGAATGCGTTGTTGAGGAAATGCAACATCCTCGTATAGTTTGCGTTTAACAACAAAGAACTCAACTTCTATGTCAGACATAGGAATCTTGAACATTTGATTATAAAAGCGTTTATACAGCAATAGTTGGTCAATCTTGGTTCTATCAGCCTTTTGATATTTGTTCCAACCGTTCGTACTAGTCTTAAAATCTAAAATAAGTATCTTTTTGGTGTCTTTGTCTCTGAATACAATGTCCAAGAAACCCTTATACATTATAGTACCACCTCTTAATGGTATTTCTAACGGAAGTTCGATGCCCACAAGTTCATATTTCTTACTTGGAAAATGCTTGGCACGAATAGAATGACCAAGAACATGATCTAAAATAACTTTACCGTCGTTCTCAAATTCAGCAACCACAGACTTTGTAATCAAACCAACGCTGTCCAACTCTTCTTTAATAAAATCGGCGCGTTGTTCGTCTGTAAAATTTTGATCTTTCACTTTTTCCTCAATGATTGCCATCTGTTCATCTGTAGCAATCTTCAAGTCTTTTAAGCCTTCTTCATATTCTTTCTTGAATAAACCAAGAGCATCAAACGAGTCTGCGGCTTTTGTATCAACGGTATATAATAAGCGAAGATATTCTTGCAAAGCAGCGTGAATAGCCGTACCAAATGTGGTATGTATACTTGCTTCATATGGGGCGAGCTTATCTATATAAGAAAGCTTCCATTCCATAGGACATTTTAACCACTTACTATATTGACTAAAACTCACCGACTTTAATTTCTTCTCCGGTTCTTTTGACGCAACGGCTTCAACAGATCCGCTTGCGGTGGCCTCAACGGCTTTTTCAACAGAAATTACTTTTTCAGCGGGTTCTTCAACAAAGAATTGTTCGTTTGACATATCCAATTACTATACAGAAAGAAAATATGATGTCAAATTAAATACTGTTATATTTATTAACAAAGAAATAACATATAGATGAACAAACCATATTTCAGTCACGTTTTACAAAAAGCGGGAGTGCTCAAAAATTTCACAGTTGCAAAAATTGTGAAGAAGCAAGATATCGAAGACTTGAAAGCACTCATCAAAAGTGTAACATCAAGCGACAAAGAGTATAACCAAATGCTTGATGAAGAAATGAAAAAAATCTCGGATATGCATGACGAGAACAATCCTATACCCGGCATCATATATCCACCAGACCAATCAAAAAATAAAAAATTGATTGTAGCGATTGTTACCAAATTTTCTCAAAGTGTAAAGAAACAAAATCTTTCTACACGCGAAATGGCATTTCTTGTATCTGCCATTATAAATGAACTTGGACTAACTCAAGAAGACTTTATAAATTTAAAAAACGAACTTGAGGATGCAAATCAAGATGATGACGACGAGGATGAAGATGATGAAGATGACAACGGCGTAAATTAACGCTGGTTGACATACTTAATCATAAACTCATCAACGTGTTCGGTTAGTTCAGGATCATGCAACAATTCGGTTGCAGACATTTTGCCAACATCACGCCATTGAACTCTGTGATGTGCTGCGATTCTAATTTTTGGATCATTAAGTGCCTCGTGTTCATTGGCTGGCTGAACAAATAGTTTATGGTCGGGTTGGAACGGATTTCCAAGCATTGTAAATTTGCTGATATGGCATAGCAATCCATCCATTTCGGTCTTTAACCAATGTAGCTCGTCTTTTTCATATGCGTCATAACGAATATCAGTTACGATATAATAGTCATAGTTACTTTCTTGAATTTCTTTGTTTGCAAGTTCAATCCAATATCTACCATCTGTACGCTTGCGTTGAGCGTCGCCGTACCACACAAGAAATGGACGCATAATATTCTTTTCTTCCGTGACTTGAGTAAATGCGGATATGCCGAGATTGCTTGTTAAAAATGAATCACATTGTTGCTTCAATGGTCCAGCCAATGAAACCTTTTTTACAGATTTGCCAGATTGTTGAAGTTTCATTTCAAGAATGGCGGCAAATGTATCTTTTCCTGCTCGGGCAACGCCCGACAATCCGATTACTTTTTTGTTACTCATATGTTACAAGAATAGCAACTTGACTATTTTCGTCAAGCCTTTTCAAGCAAATCTTTGATTTGTTTTTCACTATAACCATACAGTGAAACGATGTTCAATAATTCGCTTTCAGATAATAGTTGTAGATATTCTACTACATTGCGCTCGCTGTCTTGATAATGACGCGACAATAAACTAAGCAAGTCTTTGTTATACTTGTCTGCTTTGCTTTTGATATATGCGTCAAATCTACGACCTTTTGGTACAACGGCGATGCATAGTTTATAAAACTGCTCGGATGTAAGCTTGTCTTGGTACGCTTGCAATTCGTTGATGGTATCAACCAACTCGGCTTGCATACTCAAGAATCTGCACACCATATAGTTGCTCCATGTCTTTTTGTCAGCGTCAGTCAGTGTGCTAAAATAGTTTGGGTTTTTACCCTCACGCACATGATTGATATGATCAAACAAACTTTTGGTTTTTGGCTTAGACTCTGCGGAATCTTTAGACTTTGCTTTTTTCATTTTACCCAAATACGTTTGTCATATTGAACGAATGTACGCAAGCCAAATACATTATTTGCATTTGACCATTTTCCGTCACTGTCTTTTTGACTTACGATTTTTGTGTATGCTGCATTTTCATTCATACCGATTGGGTTGGACAAATAAAATTTATTTCCAACTTCCAATTTGCCGAATTCTGCCATGCGAGCGGTATCTGTATTAGTTTTCATTGTGTGTATACTTTATCACTATTTATTTTAAGTTTTTTGCAAAGAGAGTCAAAGCTTTTTATCTCATTTCTCAATTCCTCGATTTCCCTTTGGGCGAATGCGATTCTGGAACGAATCTCGTTCAGTTTTTCCAAATTCTCCGTCATCTGTATCTTCCCCGCCTCGGCTACTAACCAAGCCACGTTGACGTTGTTCAAGTCTATGTAATCTTGAATTATATTCTGTAAGTTTTGCATTTGTTTTATGTTGGTCGTTACTTGATTTTTTTAAATTTTCAAAAGCCACTTTTAATGTATCGGTTATAGCATTGCCAGATTCTATAAACATTGCTTTTTGCTTTTTAAGCGATTCTTGGAAAGATTGTTGCGTTGGACGAATCTTGTAGATGTAAAAAATATACATCAATGCTGCCGAAAATAACAAGTTGATTCCAAGTTGAAGGAAGATATTCATAATATAAAAAAGGATGCCCTATATTGTAGAGCATCCTTTTGTTTGTCAATATTATTGTTTATGCCACGCCTCTTACTTCGGTGACATTACTCATGAAGTATACCCAACTTGGGTGATGTGCAACCGTGATGGTAGAACTGCGAGGAATTGGCTTTGGTGACGATGGCTTACGAATAAGCTTTAAACCTGCTTGTGAAGGGGTTTTGTCTGCCTTGGCCGAGTTGATTTCCTTGCAACTCCATACCATGTTCTCAAAGGTGTTTTTACCACCTTGAGCACGAGGTATAACGTGGTCAACATTACCTTCTCTGTTCGTAAGAACCTTGCCGGTATATTGACAAATACCACCGTCGCGCTTTCTGATAGCATCTTTAGTTGGACGTTGAATAACCACAGGCATCTTGCCATAATTTGGTTGTATGATAACACGCGGAGCACGAATAGTCATAGTACCGGTGCTAATAGTCAAATCATAGTCTCTGATTGGTAGGGTCTTCCAAACATCCCAGCCAACTGGATTGGTGTATTCTGGAGAATTCCAGTCCACCTTACCGTCCTCGTCTGTAGGAAATGTCATGTCAATAGCCATAGCGGGCGGGTTTTTACCACCGTCGCCGCCAAGCATAGAGATGAAAGCTTCTTTGACGGTCTTGGTATCCAAGACTTGCCAAGCAGCGTTCAAACATAGTACTGGTTGATTGATTACATTCATATTTTTATCCTATACAAATAACTATGAACTCGTTTTTATAAAAAGTCAAGAGCTTTTTTGACATATTTGTACTCTTAATAAATCTTCACGAATACGTCGCAACTCGCCAATATTGGTATTCAGAACTTGTATAATGGCTTCGTTATTTGAATGATTGGTCAATATATCAAGCAGTTCTTGCTTGCCTGATATAGTATTGTTGAGATTGTTTATAACAGTTTCTAATGTCATATCATTGAACGATTCTGATTTGAAAATATGGATCAAAATCAACTTCCATATCACCGTCAAATAAAATGATGGTGCGATTTGATTTATTGACGACCAAAGACACCGTTAGTATCTTACCAGAAGCACTTAATACTTTGTCGCCGATTACAAGGCGTTTAACGGCTTGTTCTTTAGTCGCAACTTCTTTAGTTTTTGTTTTTGTCATATTGTATAAATATTATTCTTTCCACTTACCAATCGTGCGAAGGAAAGCCTCTGCGCGTTGCGCGGCGTTAGCGGAAGCTCGGTCAGCAACGTAATCGACGTGCGGTCCATGTTTTACGATATCGTCCAGTATGCGGATAAACTCCCAGTAAGTGTGTCCGTCAGGCAGCACCTTCTCCACCTCATGCATGGCGTTTAGGTCGTTGAGGTAGTCGGGAAGTTTGTTTTCAATATTGTTGCTGAGTTGCGCCGGAAATTCTGCATCCGGCTCCCATACGTTATAGCCCGTAATGTCGCGGCGTTTGACCTTCCACCCACACGCTTCCGCGATGGCTATTTTTTGTTTTTCTTTGTTCATTTGTCATCCTCCCATTTACCAATCGTGCGAAGGAAAGCCTCGGCGCGTTGGGCGGCGGTGGCGCGGGAAGGAGAAAGTGCTTTCTGTTTACCAATGCCGTGCCGCTCGGTCGTGTTTGCGTCCCGCCAGCAAATATGAATCAACCACTCGAACATCTGATTCCATTCGTGTTCTGTAAGTGTCTCCTCCGCTTCATGCATAGCGTTGAGGTCCTTGAGGTAGTCGGGTACTCGCAAAAGGTTTTGAGCAGATCCGCCCGGATGCTTGCCGACTAATTGAGCCTTCCCAAATGGCTTGTAGTCTGAATCCTGAAGGTTACTCCACCCACACGCTTCCGCGATGGCTATTTTTTGTTTTTCTTTATTCATTGTTTTATTTAACCAGCATCGTACAATCGATCACCCTTATTGTCTTCAATTGGTTTTGCAGAACTATCAAGTGTTTTTTCATCCCATTCAAATTTTGGTCGGTAATCCCCATCTCCATCGGAGTAAAAAGATATTTTGCGCGAACTTCCAAGACCACCTAATTGTTGCATATACTTTAGCATAGCTAGAAAATGAGGAACCCATCTAGCGTTCATCGTGCATTTGATATTAAATGTAATTTTTTCGTATTTCATACAAAAGAAAATAGGGCTTGAACTATATAAAGTCAAGCCCTATGTTTTATTTCAATACTTGGTATAGCAGTTTCTTATATTCATCCACACCGATGACTTTGCGATCCAACATCTTGAAGATGATAGACGAGCGACCCGTCGAACCATATGCTTGTAATACTTCCTTTGCGGCAATATTACGAGGAATGTTCATACGAGCAGACGCAAACTCAAACAATGCATTCATAATCTTGTGAACTTCTTTCATAGCATCGCAGATACGCGAAGCATGTCCAGTTGCCATTGTAGCAATCTCAAAATCAAACTTTACAGTTAGATACTCAAAGAATTCTACATAACCAGTTGGCTCATGTGATAATGTGTGACGTGGCATAAACCAGTCAATATACACATCAATCACTTTGTCTATACTAGAAATTTCACTTTTTGCACGATGTAAGAAAAGATATTGTGCGGCTTTTACTTTACGAATTTGTTGTTCGTTACCATAATATACACACAAGCCTTCTTGGTCTTGCAGCACTTCAACTGCTGACTTCATTTCTTCAACAGAGTTGTAAGAGAAAGTGCGAGGACGTGGCAAATCCCAATTTTCCGCATACAAGTCCAATACACTCTGTGGAGCAAGTGTATAATCTACGTGGTTGATTACAGCAATCAACTTCATGTCTGGCTCATCGCCATAATTCAGTACAATTCTGTTGGTTGGACTCAACCATTCGCATATAAACGATTGATCGTATGTGTCGGCTTGATTCAACATATCTGAAAACTTTGGATACTTTTGCAACAAATAGTCTATCTCGTGACCGTTTGCTTGCTTACGAGCATCAACAGTTCCGCGAGTACGGATAACAGTGTTCCCCTTATAGCGAGAAAAGATTAAAGTAGAACCGTCAAGCTTTTCCATCATCTTGGCACCAGTTAGGTTAGAAGGTGCTGGATAAATGTCTGGCTTTTCGTCCCAATTAAAGAACTTTTTGAAACTCAACGACACAGGATTACCGTCCTTGTCCCATAAAGACGAGCGGTAAATAAGGTTTTCTTTATTCCAAGTTGCCCCAATATGGATTGGTTGTACCAAAAAGCATTCATGCTCACCAACAAAGTGTTGATGAACCATAAACGATTCTCTGTCGATGGACTGTAAGTCAATTTTCATGACTTTAATATGACATCTTTTTATAAAATGTCAATAAAAAACCCCCAACTTTTACATTGGGGGTTTTGAACTATAACCTTTTTAATTATTACTTGGCAAGAATCTTGCGAAGGGTAGCAACGGCGCGACCATCGAGGCGAACCTTATTGACTTCACCAGTGACGGGATTAAAGCCCGTAACATTTAGATGAGTGCTTTCGCTCTTGACGCCCTTGACTGGGCGGGAGAAAGAAAGTTCATAAGAAGTGTTACGAACGAGTGTAGAAACCTTGCGGCCATTTTTTGTTTTGTTTGTCTTTGTCATATTATTTATTAGTTTAGTTGTTAATTGATTTAACGAATATCAGTATGTATTTTTTATCTAAAATGTCAATAACTTTTTGATAAAAACATCACTTTCTTGCAACTTTTTGAATAGCAATCTCTTTATGCTTGAACTCAAAGTCGAGGTGCAAATCTTTTTTGTAATTGGAATATACCATAGGTACAAATGTAGGAAAGTCTGCATGAGCACGTGGATTTTTGCCAGCAAGAGATTCGCTGAAATGAAACAATGGCACAACGTTTTTAGGCCAAGTACTAAGAGATAATTCAAATGCTTGTTGTTCATTCAGTCCAATACTCGGATTACATTTGTCGTGAAGATTGTCGAAAGTAATGGGCATGTTGATGCGTTCGTATATATTATTATACAAATTTACTACAGTCCAACTTTTGAGTTTGTCTTCGTTCTCAAGCACAAGGCGATTTCTTACGCTGTTACTCATTAGATTATATGACTCAATGAATCTGTCAGCCGCTTCGCTAAAGTTGGCATTGTTATAACAGTTCATATGAATGTTAATAGGTGCCTCTGGCGTCTTTGGCAAGTCAAGCAAGTCCATGATATAAGCATGTTGTTCAAGGTCGCGAATAGCATTTATACGCACTTTTGGGTTTGGACTGGCAGGAACAACAAACTGGTCTGGATGCATACTACAACGAACTTTGTTTTGTTTGATAGTATCTGCACACGCACGAAACTCTGCATAAATCTCGGAAGCATTGTAGAAATCATCTACACTAAACTTTAGGTCTGGATGTGTCATAAGAGGGAACACATTGCTGCCTATGCGATAGTTCCAGCCTTGTTTAGCACATTCTTTTACAATAGAATGAATTGTTTTGATGTTGTTATAAGAACGGTCTGCTAATACTTTCATAGCAGCTTGTTTGCCCAGTTTTTTATATTGAGCATATGTCATAACATTAAACTTGACGCCTGTTTTTTGTAAACCGGTATGAATGCAACACAACGATGGAACTACATTTTTTGGTAATATCATACAATCAGCATACACATTTTATATAGTTTGTCAATAGGCAATAAAAAAGCGCCCCGTTTATAGGGCGCTTTTTTTGTTAGAACTAACTTTTTATTAGAACTTTACAGCAACACCAGCTGAAACACCATTTACGGTATTTCCTGCGGTGAATAGACTGTCACGGCGTTGATAAATACCGGCGTTTAGGGTAGCAACCTTGGTGTAGTAACCAAGACCAATACCAGCGACGCAATATTGTTTAGCATCCTTGAAAGCAGCTAGAGTAGCGGCTGTTGGATCGTTGAAGCCGTAGCCAAGAACTGGAACAACTTTGAGGTGGTCAAAGCCGAATGGTAGGCGAACGTTTGCTTCGATGTTATTGGTGCGTGATGTTAGATCAGCGCGACCTTTGACATCCCATGTGGCGAAGGTCTTATAAACCGTGCCGTCAAGAGCGACGAATGGTTCATTAGAACTTGCGACACTGGCTGCGCTCTTGCTATAAGAGCTATATGCCGTGCCAAGCGACAAGTTCGCCAAGGGCGAGGTGAACTTGTAGGCAAGCGTGGTATCAACCCGCTTGAACAAGCCAGAACTAGCGACCTTTTGGCCAACTGGATTGGATTGGATGGTGTTGTAGGTCTTGAAGCCAGCAACGAAGCCATAGGCTTCAACTGCGGTAGCAGCAATAACAACGTCATCAAATGCAACAACACCCTTGTTCAAGAACTTGGTGTAGTATGTAGCATCAGCTGTAATAACTACTGGAGAAGCGGTAGCAACTACAACTGGTGTAGCTGTTCCGGCGTTAACAGTAGCAACGGCGAATAGTGCCGCAATCATCATTAGGATTTTTTTATTCATATTTAGTTTGTTTGGTTTTTTCTTACTCTTTTGAGTAACTTGTATATAACTATGCATTAAATAATACATTCGTCAATATAAAAAAAGTGGTGGACGTGGCGGGAGTTGAACCCGCGTGATATATAACATACCTATAAACATATACAAAGCTTATCTCTTATAATCCGACAACGTTTGGTAGAGCACCGTGTTGAAGTTGAGAGTTCTGTGTCTTGTCTTTATTACCGACTCTCTGCCTTATAAAGACCAGCAGATAATTAACGTTCTATTCCTATTATCTGCGTAGTAGGATAGTACGGGCAACCTAATTAGGCTGCAACAAGTGCATTACCACTCTTGTTCTTGCGAACAGATAGGAAAGACACTTTAGCTAGATTTCTCTTTGCGTTTATGTTTTGCAATCGGTATTATACAGTGAGATTACACACTGTGCTTGCGGTCTATATTCATATTATATATTAGAATCCAGTACACGCCCATTTTTAAAGAATTGAAACGCATAGGGACTGATGTTCGGGCAATCAGTACCGGAGCTACATTCAGGTAGCTCGTCCTATCTTCTGGACTTCGGTTATTTTAGACAAGTCAATTGACTTGATACCTACTAAGTTGTCATGAGAAGAATGACCGCACATTTTTTAATATTCGGCCTTTAAACTACCCTATACGTTTCAAAAATTGATAATCAAAGAACTGCATATATAAGTATCATATTGTTTGCCTATGTCAATGTTTTTTCTAGTATTTATTTTTAGCCTATTTTTAAAAAAACAAGTTTTGCTTGACTTTTTATATACTTAGCCCATAGTAGTTGCATGGTTAATTTACTACACAAAAATCCTTGCAGTTGCTGCTCCGAATCTATTGAAGATGCTCGTGCCGAACTTGGTTTGCGAGTATGCTTGCGATGTGCTAAACGAGGTGTATCTCAAGCCAAGTATATGGGTGCCATGGTCTTTGAACATAAAACGGCAGGTTCTTTACAGATTATGCAACCTGATGTATATGCCGACTTTAAGGCTAAAACAAGTCGCAAAGGTCAATCAAGTACGCTTCGCAATGTAATGGTTGGTGGAGGAAGATTACAATGAGTGATGATAAACAAAGCTGCACAAAGTCCGAACTATTAGAGGACTTAGAGTATTGGCGTAAAAAGAAACAGCACTTTGAGAACACCAAGAATGAAAAGGGTGTCAAAGTTGCCAATTTGCTTATTGACAAGTATCTCGATGAATATAATACTGCAATAATATGACAAAAATTATATTTCTTGATTTTGACGGAGTTTTAAACTCCGAATTATTTTACACGTCGGGACGAGCCGACTTGGGTAAAGTACGATCAGACATAGACCCAAAATCGGTTTCTTTTCTCAACAACCTCATTAAAGCAACCGACGCCAAAGTTGTTGTATCTTCAACATGGCGATTAGGCCGAACAGTTGAAGAACTGCAAAAAATACTAGACGCTGCCGGTTTCAAGGGTGAAGTCATCGGAACCACTCCCGACATGCGTAAAAATTCGGTTTTTCGTGGAAACGAAATTAATTTTTGGATGAACGAAAATTACAAAAAGTTTAATTTTGATCAAAACAATTTTAGACATTATGTCATTTTTGACGACGATAGTGATATGCTTTACTGGCAGCGCAATAATTATATCCAAATTGACGCATATTGCGGTCTTACTCCCAACAATGTTTATTGTGCCGAGAAAATATTAAATTCTTGACATTTTATATAATAT
>Ga0114982_1001602_pt1 | contig 10665 bp, 5 predicted proteins | sample Shrwel_input2_FT_FD_87183 | JGI IMG/M metagenome (GOLD analysis project Ga0114982, IMG submission 87183) | Subsurface microbial communities from deep shales in Ohio, USA - Utica-3 well 1 S input2 FT | ecosystem: Environmental > Aquatic > Deep subsurface > Shale gas/oil reservoir > Produced... | reverse complement strand
CTTGGTGCAAAATTGTTCCTTGAAGCATGTGCTACAGAGTTGAGATCTAGTTCTGTTTACGACACTCAGTAAACATCAATTTCCTTCTCAGGTATGCTGCATCCAATCGTTAAGCAGATCTTACCGTCAGCAGATTGGTGTTTAAGAAGTGCCGTATTGGTACTAAAAAAACAAGTTTTCCCGTAGAGTCCCCTTGACTTTACCAGATTCAGAAATGCTCGATGCCCTTCTAATAGGATTGAGTTTTTTGGCTTTGTTTCAAGAATTTATTGCTATATCATTCTCAAGCCTTGCTTAATGTAAGGGAAAAATAAATTGGACGCGTAATCGGTTGCGCATCCAGTTGTTTTTCAGAGGAACCAGCGCTAAGGATAGGCTGCGAATCCGTCAAGTCTTAGTGTATTGACTACGCCTGTTTTGGCAACAGCCTAGCGGTTGGAATATCAGCCTGTTAAGGCTGTTTTGCCAGTTCTAGTATTTTGAACGTGTAAAAAGTTCGGGAGACCAATTTATGGTACAAACCGTTAAGCAGGCTTGTGTCTTCAGTCCGGTCGTGCGCGACTATCGCATGAGCGATGCAATTGAAAATCTCGCTGATTTGATTCGAGATGAAGGTGACGGTCGCGAATTTTTTACTCGAAATTACGTGACTCAAGGCATGGACCAATTGTTCCGTGAGGGGATGTTGCGTCTATCCGGTAAGTCAGACCAAGCAGTTTTCGAGCTTACTCAGGCGATGGGTGGCGGTAAAACTCACATGATGATTGCGCTAGGTTTGCTGGCACGTCATCCACACCTACGTTCGGAAGTTTTGCCAGAGGATTTAGTTAGCCGAATTTCTGTTGGGCAGGCACGAATTGCCGCATTTAACGGTCGTAATAATCCTGACCATTTCCTCTGGGGAGAAATCGCCAACCAACTTGGTGAAGCAGAAAAAATAAAACCCTACTGGGTCAATGGTCCAAAACCTGTCGATCAAGAAGCATGGAAGTCTATTATTGGGGAGCACCCAACACTGATCATGCTGGATGAGTTGCCACCTTACTTAGAAGTCGCCAGCACACAGGTGATTGGTCAAGGTACGCTTGCCACGATGGTCACATACAGCTTGAGTTGTCTACTAAGCGCAGCCTTGGAGCTTCCCAACTGCTGTATTTTGATTGCCAATCTTTCCGGCAGTTACCACAAGCAGACCAAAGCTCTGGCTGAGGCAATTTCTAATATCCAGCAGGAAACCCGACGTCAGGCGCAAACCATCACACCGGTACAACTTGCTGGTAACGAGATTTATGAAATTCTAAAAAAGCGATTGATCAGTGAGTTACCCGCCGCTGACGTGATCGACCAAGTTGCTGAAGAGTATGCCTCGCGCATTAAAATGGCAGTTGATGGTGGTTACATTCTGACGTCTAGCCTTGATCAGATTAAAGACCAAATCCGTGAAACATATCCATTCCATCCGTCGTTTAAACATTTGGTCGCTCTTTTTAAAGAAAACGAAGGGTTCCGCCAGACACGCGGACTTATGCAGTTCACTGCTCGTTTGCTTAAAAGTGTTGCAGACCGAGAGCAAGACGATGTTTATCTTGTCGGTGCGCAACATCTAAACCTAAACGATGAAACGGTTAAAGATGAGCTAGAGCGTATTGCCCCAGCACTGCGTCCCGCCATTACCCGCGACATTGCAGATGGTGGCGATTCGGTTGCCGAAAAAATAAACGAACAGCTAGACAGCGATGCAGCTTCACAAGTAGCGACGCTGTTATTTGCATCTTCACTATCGCGTGCTGTAGGTGGGCGTGTTGGACTGACCGAAGGCGAGTTAATCGAGTTTTTGACGGCTCCTACACGCAAGCCCGATGAGTTCAAGCTTGCGTTAGAGAAGTTGCGTGAGCAAGCATGGTATTTACACCGTGAGGATCAACGATATTTTGTTCGTGAAACTGAGAACCTGTCACGGCAGATTGAGCGTAACGCCAAAGACATTCCGCAACCAAAAATCGAGCAAGCACTGACTCGTAAATTGCAGGCAATCTTGCAGCCTACCAGTAAATTGGCCTACCAAGAGTTGCAGGTTTTACCGAGAGTAAGCGACCTACGACTGAACGGTCCACGAGTTCTAATTGTTGTAAAGCCAGACGGTAAGCGTCCACCAACTGAGCTTGCAAATTTCTTCGAGTTTCAACAGGAAAAAAACAATCTGTTGGTTTTGTCCGGTCAGGATAGCTATATGGCTGACGCTGTCGAAGACCGACTTCGTGAGCTGTATGCCATCGAACAAATTCTATCTGGACTGCGTGATGGCGATACCTTGTTTGCAGAGGCGAGGGATCGACAAGAAGAGGCGCAAACACGTTTTAATAAGGCGTTATCTGCTGCTTATGACCGGCTCTACTTTCCAAGTATTGATGAGACTGACGGTTCAGAACGCCTGATGATGGCAACCATTGATCAGGGCTTGAAAATGGGGCAGGGAGAAAGCTCTGCTGAACGTCAGATTGAGCAGTTACTCGCAAGTCCACGAGCGAACTATAAACTCGTCCTGAATCTAAAAGACGAATACTTGCAGTATTGGGCGATGGCTGAGCAAGACTTATGGCCTGAGCGTGACCGTCGTACCCCATGGCGTGATGTTCTTTCACGTGCCAAATGCAATCCAATGTGGACGTGGATGCCGAGTGCCAGCGGTTTGGATCAGCTTAAGGCTGAAGCAATTGCGCAGGGACGTTGGCGTCAAGGGGAAGACGGCTATATTGAAAAAGGGCCATTCCCTAAAGAAAAAACCAGCGTCAATGTGATCACGCAAAACACAAATACAGAGACCGGTGAAACAACGCTGACCTTGACCCCGCGTAATAGTGGTAGCAGTCCAGTTGTTCACTACGCTGAGACAGCCAATGTCAGTGTAAACGACCCTGTTGTAGCGGATTTGGAATGCTTTGTGACCAAAGCTGCAACATTATATTTTCTGGCTATAGATAGCTCAGGACAGCATGAATCCGGCCAGCCCCAGCGTTGGGTTGCTGAGTTGAAAATACGACACCAAGTGCGTGCTATTTCAGATCAGCGTGTACTTGAGCTTCAATGTATACCTGATGCAAAGATTACGTATACCTTGGACGGGTCAAATGCAAAAGACGGTCAAGTCTATGAGAAACCTGTAGAAATAGGCGAGCAAGCGGTATTGCTACTGGTTCATGCACGTGCTGGGGAAGCCGTCCAAGACCTCAAGGTCAATATTCCGGCAGCAGGCGACAAGCGGCCACAGATTGATGACAGCAAGCCTGCCAAGCTGGTTGATACGAAGCGCGTCACTTTAGACACGACAGAAAAAGTGTTTGGAATGGTTAATCGGTTTAAAGACAAACCGAATACCCAGTTTAAAGGCGTGAATATCCAAATCGGTGAAGGTGAGGATACGGTCACTATTCGCTTCGGTGATCGTGCTGTAACAGCCGCAATGATCGAGGGCGCAATTAACGGGCTACGTCAGATCTTAAACGATGTTCAGGCATTGGTATCCGTTCATATCCGTAGTGGTGCAGTGTTTGACAGTGGTTATGATGTCAAAGAGTTTGCCAAGCTCGGTGGTTTAGAGCTGAAAGCAGGCGACGTGGTGCAAGATGAATAGTTTTGTGCGGTCTGCGGATATAGGAGCACGGTCAATGACCAAAAAAAAGCCCACTGCGAAAGCTACTCCGATGGCGTTAACGCTGGGCTTTGGTGTTCCTGCAACCACAGATCCGCATCATTTTGTGGTGACGGTTCCCAGAGGAAATGGTGGGGCGGTACTCATCACTGAGCATCTGGGTATGCAGATGAGCGAGCATCACACAGGGGTGATTGACCGTGTCTTGCTAGAGCGTTCACGCTGGACGTTGATTCGAGATGAGTTGCGTCGTGTGTTTAACGCCCGCTTGCAAGAAAAAAACCTACGCACCAGCACGTGGAAAGTAGGCGATAACTTGGTAGATCGTTTGCTGGGCAAAGAATTGTGCGTGTTGGCGTGGGCTGTCGAGCATATGGATCGTGACCATATTCCAGTTGCTGTGCGTAACTGGATTGCGCTCACACCAGAAGAGCGTTGGTGGTTATTTGGCATGACAGCCATGAGTACAGGTGAACGGCGTGATGGTCAAAAAGGTTGGCGGATTGCGTTGATGCATGCGCTAGGTGACGTGGCTCAACACGACTTAAGTCAGTTGCAAAGCCGCTTAAAAGTGCGCGACGAGCCTGTCACACAAAACCCAACACTGAAACTGTTTGATTGATTTTAGATTTTAGGATGTAAACAAAGATGGCTGATTTAGTTCCTTTTGCTTTAAAAGATGCACCTGCGCTGATTGAGTCTGTATTTCCTGCACAAAAAGTATCTTTTGAGTCACAGCGCGAGCGTAATGCTGGTTCTGGACAGACTCTCACAGCTTTGGGATCGTACTGGAAAGGACGTAAGCCACTGATTTTAGTAAGAGCCATTATTTTAGGTGCATTACTTCCAGCAACGGGTGATGCACAAAAAGACTTAGATATTTTTGAAGCACTGATGGCGTTTGACTTAGCTGGACTTGCCCGCCGTGCTGTTGTGCAAAAAAAAATTAAACCGAAAGAAATTGCCGCTGCAATTCGTTTAGACAAACCTTGGCAGTATTTTACTTACAAGCTTAAACGCTCTGAGTTGTCCGCAGGTGATTTTAGCCATCGTAGCTTTCCAATAGATGCAGATGTTGAAGGGATCGACATCAAGTGGCGCTCGGAAATTACTGATGATGGTAAGGCTCTGATCTTGCAAAAGTACCTAGCGACTCTAGGTTCTTACGAAGAGCGGTCATTACTTGGCAAGCGTCCCGAAGAGGTTGATCAGGCATGGCTATATCAGTCAATCTGGAAAAAGGTCAACGCGCATCTTGCGAGTTTTGGTGTCAACGCATCTTCTCATCAAGAGTTGGTCGAACAGTTGGGCATGCTCAGGTTTGGTCATCGTCCCAAGGTAGGGGATACCTTTGCGGGTGGTGGTTCTATTCCTTTTGAAGCTGCAAGGCTTGGCTGTGATGCTTATGCTTCAGATTTGAATCCAATAGCATGTATGTTGACTTGGAGTGCATTTAATGTAGTTGGCGCAAAAGAGGCGGACAAGCAAAAAATAGAACTTATACATGATCAGATCGCCAGCATTGTTGATCAAGAAGTTCTCAATCTTGGATTGGAAACCAACAAAAATGGTGACAGAGCAAAAGCATACTTATATTGCTTAGAGGCTAGGTGTCCAGAAACTGGCTGGCTTATTCCTCTCTCTCCAAGCTGGGTGATTTCCAAATCTAGAAAGGTCGTTGCCATTTTAGTACCCGACTATGCGAATAAAAAATTCATTATAGAGGTGAAAGCAGGCTGCTCAGACGAAGAGATGTTGGCGGGCGAGCTAGGAACAATACAGCAGGGAGACATGGCTTATTCGTTAGACGGTAAGACCCACAGAACATCAATTAAAACTTTACGTGGAGATTACAAAGAGGATGGGCGTTATAAAAATAAGTTGCGGCTGTGGACAAAACAAGATTTCACGCCAGCACCAGACGATGTGTTCCAAGAAAGACTTTATGCAGTGCATTGGATTACCAAAGAATCCCTAGATCAGGGACGAAAAGAGTACTTTTTTACAGGTGCTACTGATGAAGTTCTTGAGCAGGAAAAGAAGGTTTACGAAGTAGTGCTGTCAAATTTAAAGAGTTGGCAAGAAAATGGGTACGTTCCTGATATGAGCATAGAGGATGGACATGAGACTACCCGATTAGGTCGAGAAAGAGGTTGGACTCACTGGCATCATCTCTTCACCCCACGCCAATTGCATCTACTTGCAACTTTAAACAAAGCGATTAGAAATAGTGAGTCACCTCAATTAGCGTTTTACAAAATGGCTAATACGGTTAATTGGATCTCAAAATTGTGTCTTTGGGCAACATCTCCTGCAAGAGCTACGGGAGGTGCTGGCGACTACTCTGTTCATGTGTTTTACAATCAAGCTCTTAATACACATATGAATTATGCGAGTCGTTCGTGGATTGATTATCTGCCTATTTTTAAGAAAGATGCTGTTGCTGTAGCTCCGCTTGCCAATTTAAGCCTGACGGTTCAATCGTGTAGTGCAACTGACTTAACAGAAGAGCTAGATTTGGTGATAACCGATCCACCATATGCAGATGCTGTTCACTACCATGAAATTACTGAATATTTTATTGCTTGGCTTCGAAAAAATCCACCTGCACCGTTCGATCAATGGACATGGGATAGTCGTCGTGCGTTGGCAATCAAAGGCTCAGGTGATGATTTCCGTAAAGGCATGATTGACGCTTACACCGCTATGGCCAAACATATGCCAGACAACGGGATGCAGTGCGTCATGTTTACTCACCAAGATACAAGTATTTGGTCAGACATGGTGGGTATCTTCTGGGCAGCAGGCTTGCAAGTTGTCGCCGCGTGGTACATCGCTACTGAAACCAGCTCAGAACTAAAGAAAGGCGGCTACGTTCAAGGAACCATTACCTTGATGCTGCGCAAGCGTACAGCTGGTGAGAATGTTGGTTTTAAACAGCGCATCATGCCACTGGTACGGCGTGAAGTTGAAAGCCAAATCAAACAAATGCTGCACCTGAATAATGAAGCTAAAGACAGCATGGGAGAGCCTGTATTTAATGACTCAGATCTGCAAATGGCTGGTTATGCGGCAGCGCTCAAAGTCCTAACCGCCTATACGCAGGTTGGTGGTGAAGATGTCACCACCTTCGCGATGCGCCCCAAGGTGAAAGGCGAAGTAACTGTTGTTGATGAAATTGTTGAACAAGCGGCAGAGGTTGCAAATGGCCTGCTTGTCCCTGAAGGCTTAAGCCGTGAAACATGGCAAAAATCTGCACCGGTCGAACGCTTCTACTTGCGCATGCTGGATATTGAGTCAACAGGTGCATCTAAGCTCGATAACTACCAAAACTTTGCCAAGGCGTTCCGTGTACAGGATTACAGCAAAGTCATGGCAAGCATGAAAGCCAATGATGCACGTCTAAAGAGTGTGAAGGAATTTGCCTCTCGTGACCTGTCTGACACCACAGAAATCGGGTTAAGCCCATTGGGACAGATCATTATTGCGCTGCAACAATTGGTGCGAGAAATTGACCCAAAATCTGTGGTTGAGCAACTCCAGCATGATATTGGCGATGACTTCCTTGATATGCGGGAACGTTTGGCAGACATCACACAGTTCCTAGAGCGTAAGCTGAACGACAAGTCAGTGGTTGACGCCGCCGAAGTACTGCATGGACGCCTGATTAACCTGCGTATTGGTGCTTAACCAAAGGGAATAAAACCAGTGACGATTCGACGTTTTTCATCTCGTACCCATCGCCTAGATGAAAGCTTTTTGGTCGAACACCTGAAGCAAGCCGTGCGCTATCGTCGAATCGCGGGTTACTTTACCAGTTCGCTGTTTGAAGTCGCCCATGAATGGATTGACCAAATTCCAGACGTGCAAATTGTCTGTAATGTTGATTTACATCCTGATGATCTGAAAGTTGCCCAAGTTCGCGAAGCGAAAATGATGGGGCGCTGGAACGAACATGAAGTTGAAGTCGAGGCTTTACGCAATCGTGCCCGATATAGACGCTTAGATGAGTTCCTTGAAAAGCGTGGACAAGTGATTCGAGTTGCTCCCGATAGCGTTTGTGGGTTTGTACATGGTAAGGCAGGTATAATTGATCTGGCCGACGGTCGCAAGATTGGTTTTATTGGCTCAATGAATGAAACCAGTAACGGCTGGAAACGTCATTACGAAATTCTGTGGGAGGATGACTCACCTGACGGTGTGGCATGGATTGAAGCTGAGTTTGATTACTTGTGGAACGCTGCGCGGCCTATGCCTGATGCGGTTTTAAAAGAGGTAAAGCGACGTAGCCAGCGTCACGAGATTACCATTGAGCAAGTCGAGAATATTGATCAAGTCGCGCCCGCAGCATTGATTGAATCACCGATGTATCGTGAGGGATTTACCCTACAACCGTGGCAACAAGGGTTTGTGGCTGAGTGCATTCAGCATTACCGCACTCATGGTGTGGTTCGGCTGTTGATTGCTGACGAAGTGGGCTTGGGTAAAACCCTGTCGATGGGCACTGCCGCCTTAGCCCTATGTTTGATTGCAGAAAAAGAGAAGCAACGGCGTAAGCCCGCGATTATCTTTGCACCTGCAACTCTGTGTGAGCAGTGGCAGACAGAGATGATGGATAAGCTGGGCGTACCATGCGCCCGATGGCATACCACTAAAAAAGTCTGGTGGGATCATGAAGATCGTGCAATCTCTGCTGAGGGTGCGTCGCAAATTGCCCGTTGCCCACTCAGAATAGGGATTGTATCGACCGGTCTTGTCATGCGGGACTCTTTAGAAAAATCCTATCTGCTTGGTCTGCGATATGGCCTTGTGATTGTGGATGAAGTCCACAAGGCTCGTAGTAAACAAGGTTTTGGTAAAGATGCTGGTGAGCCGAATGAGCTCTTGAAGTTCATTACTGCGATTGCAGAAAGCTCCGATCATGTGCTTTTGGGTACTGCTACACCGATTCAAACCACACCCGCTGACCTTTGGGATTTGATTCGTGTGCTACATCAGGGACGGGGCAGTTTTGTATTGGGTCATGATTTTTCCAAATGGCATAGACCCCGCGAGATCATTCCGATTTTGTCCGGCGAAGATGACGTCAGTACGGTTGACTACGCATGGGAATTATTACGTTCGCCATTGCCCAGCATCGAGTCTTCGCGTGACGGTAAAGCACGATTTTTATACAGCCAAATTCGTCAGGATTTGGGGCTAAGACCCAGTGATTGGCATGCTGGAGTGCTGTCACAATTGAGCCAAGAAACCAGAGAAGATTTAGAAATCGCGTTAGAAACCAGAGTCTCAGGTGCAAGTTTTTTTCAGCGAGAAAATCCATTTGTTAGGCATATTGTACTGCGTAAACGCACGACGCTAGAGCAAGAAGGCTTGCTTAAGGCGATTGGCGTAGATGTTCATCCTGACGCTGCTTTAGTAAAAGACCCGCAAAAATTTTACGCTTTATTCGAGGATCTAGGTCTCAGAACGACAGAGGACTTTAGACAAGCTTATTTAGAGGCGCAAAATTTCGGTCGTGCTTTAGCAAAGCGTGGCAAGGGCTCTGGATTTATGAAAAACCTGATGGAGCAACGGATTTGCTCCAGCATCGTGGCAGGCATTCATACGGCACAAGCCCTACTAGACGGCCTTACGATTCATGAGGATGATGACGACCATGATGTTGATTTAACGCTACAATCGGATGAAGAGCGTACTGTATTAGAGCGCATGATCTATCGCTTACAGAGAATTGACCAAGATCCAAAAATGAAGGCGATTACCCACTATCTGGATAGCGAGGGCTGGAAGGATTTAGGCTGTATCATTTTTAGCCAGTACTACGACACAGCGCGATGGGTTGCTGAATCACTGGCGGAACGATACCCAGATATGCCTGTCGGCCTGTATGCAGGTGCAGGAAGAAGTAAGCTGTATGAGCATGGTGACTCTGTTTTTATTGCACGAGAAACCCTCAAGCGTATGGTTGCCGACCGACAACTGACAATTATGGTAGCCACCGACGCTGCTTGTGAAGGTCTTAATCTACAGACGCTTGGCACGTTAATTAACGTGGATTTGCCTTGGAATCCGACTAAGCTTGAGCAACGAATAGGGCGTATTAAACGGTTTGGGCAAGTGCGTGATCGTGTCGATATGCTCAACCTTGTAAACGAGCAGACCGTAGATGAAAAGGTTTATCGTCGCCTGTCTGAGCGAATGAAGGATCGGTACAATTTATTCGGATCGTTGCCTGATACCATCAAGGACGAGTGGATTGAAGATATTGAAAATTTTGGTGATTTACTGGATCAGTATATTGATGCCCAAAAAGAGGCAAATGGCTTTGATCTCCGCTATAACGCCACGCTGCGCCCCACAGACAACGACTGGCGCAATTGTTCACAGGTATTGTCTCAACGTGATTTTGGCACTCTCATGAGAGAAGGCTGGAATGCATAGGTGAGTTTTTATACGTTCCACAGATATTTGAGAACCGTCAATGCCCTGCCCATTCTGCACGCTACCACCCGAACGCATCTTGCACCGCAACAGCAGCGGTGTCGTGATTCGGGACGGCTACCCGATCTCAGCAGGGCATAGCCTGATTATTCCACACCGGCACATCGGCTCCTTCTTTGAGCTGGACAGCATCGGGCGCGAAAACCTACTGGCATTACTGGACTGGGCAAAACAACAACTCAGTGACCAATACTCCCCCGACGGCTGGAACATCGGCATCAACGACGGCGCAGCAGCAGGGCAGACCGTTCCACACCTGCATATCCACCTGATCCCTCGCTATCACGGCGACCTTGCCGACCCACGCGGCGGCGTCCGTTGGATCATCCCTGCCAAAGCCGACTACTGGAGCAAGCCATGATTGCACCAGTCAGTACATCAGTGACCACCACCACAACTGCCATAACCCTATATGCCATTCCAAACGCCGACCAACAACTACAATTCCTTCAGCGCATCCAACAACTGCTGACCGATGCCAGTTTCACCTCCACCTATAAATTTGCCCTGCT
>Ga0114982_1001601_pt1 | contig 10674 bp, 6 predicted proteins | sample Shrwel_input2_FT_FD_87183 | JGI IMG/M metagenome (GOLD analysis project Ga0114982, IMG submission 87183) | Subsurface microbial communities from deep shales in Ohio, USA - Utica-3 well 1 S input2 FT | ecosystem: Environmental > Aquatic > Deep subsurface > Shale gas/oil reservoir > Produced... | reverse complement strand
GTGCATGGGTTAATGCCAATTATGCATTAGACGCATTAATGGTAGACGGCGATGATGGGGTCATCAAGCACTTATCTGATGAGGCTCTCCCCATGAAAACCTACACCCTCGATCGCGGCATTCCCAAGGCCGACAACAACCCGGTTTCCGCGCAAGACGCCGCAATCGTCACGCTGACAGCGTCGGAACTGGCGCGCCGGATTCAGGTGCGCGAACTCAGCTCGGTGCAGGTGGTGCAGGCCTTTGTCCGCCAGATCGCCCGCTGCAACCCGGACCTCAACGCCATTGTGCTGCTGGATGGGGACGCCGCCCTGAAACGCGCCCGTGAAGCCGACCAGGCGCTGGCGCGCGGCGAGGTCTGGGGCCCGTTGCACGGCGTACCCGTGACGGTGAAGGACACCTATTCCACCCGCGGACTGCGCACCACGGCAGGCGCGGCCGAACTGGCCGACTATATTCCTGAAAAAGATGCCGTGGCGGTCAGCCTGTTGCGCCAGGCCGGGGCCATCCTGCTGGCCAAGACCAATGCCGCCACGCTGGCCATGGACATGCAGACCACCAACGTCCTGTTCGGCACCACCAATAATCCCCACGATGTGACCCGAACCACCGGCGGCGGCGGTGGCGGCGCACCTGTCGCCGCTGTCCTTTGGCTCCGACCTCGCGGGTTCCATCCGCCTGCCCGCCGCCTACACCGGCGTCTGGGGCTTGCGGCCCACGCACGGCGTGGTGTCGATGCAGGGCCATATTCCGCCCAAGCCCGACGAGACGGACGGCATCAAGACCATGGCGGTGCTGGGGCCGCTGGCCAATAGTGTCGAAGATCTGGAACTGGCCTTGTCGGTACTGGCGCAATCCTCGCCCGAAGATGCGACCGTCGCGCCGCTGCGTCCCCGGTCGGCGGAGCCGGTGGCGGTTGCCGAGTTGAAGATTGCCTATGCGGACGAGCTGGGGGGAATGCCGGTCAGTGCGGAGATCAAGCAAGCCATCGCCCAGGTAGTGGACGCGCTGCGGGCGGCGGGCGCCACGGTCGAACGGGCGGAGCCCAAGGACTTTTCCTACCAGCGCACGTGGGAAACCTGGGGGGCGCTGGTGGGGATGCAGGGCGGCTACGAACGTTCCAACCTGGCGCGACGCATCGGGCGCTTCTTTGCCGGTAAATCGGTGCGGGACATTCCGCACCAGCGCCGAATCCTCGATCCGATTTCCGTGGAAGGCTACATGCAGGCGCTGACGGAGAAAGCGCGGCAAACCAACGCACTGGAACGTTTCCTCAGCGGCTATGACGCGTGGATCGTGCCAGTGTCGTCGGTGCCCGCGTTTGCGCACCACAAGCACAGCCGCACCTTCGGCATTTTCAATGTCTACGATGAACCGCTGCTGGTGGATGGCAAGCCGGTGCCCTATTACAACGCCACCCAGTCCTACACCAGCCTGTTCAGCGTCACCGAGGGGCCGGTGGTGGCCATGCCGGTGACGCGGAACGGGCAAGGCTTGCCCATCGGGCTGCAATTGGTGGGCAGGCGCTTTGAGGATTGGCATTTGCTGGCGGTGGCGAAGGCGATGGAGCCGTTGCTGGCGGGATTAAAGCGCTAAAACGGGGGCGCGGGTTGAACCGCCAGATGTAGGTCGGGCTTCAGCCCGACAATGTCCTCCGATTGGAGAGTGTTGTCGGGCTGAAGCCCGACCTACGGGACAGCCAAAAGAGGGACGCCTCCCCTTTCACACCTTCTTCCCATCCCCATTCGCCTCCCGCCATTGCAACGGCGTTTCCCCGGCCATGGTCTTGAAGGCGCGACTGAAGGCATTACGGCAGGTAAAGCCCGACCGGCTCGCCACCTGCGCAATCGGCAACTTCTTGTTGGCCAGCAACTCCTTCGCCAGCCTGAACCAGGCCTCGTTGGTCAGCTGCTTGAACGAGGTCTCCTCACTCGCCAGCTTGCGGTTCAAGGTCCTTGGCGACACATGAATCATGTCGGAGAATTCTTCAAGCGATGGAAATCGCCCATCGTTGGCCATCTGCATCAACTCGCTGCCCACAAAGGATGCAAAGGACTGCGAGGCCATCCTGGCCTGGACTTCCGTGTCCAGAATGGAATTCGCCATCAGGTGCGTCACTTCGTTCGGGCGGAGTGTCTTCATATCCAGATACCTGGACTGGCTGATGAAGCCGTTGAAGGAACTGTTGAACACCACCTCGCAGTCAAAAGCCTCGCAATACTCTTCCAGCCGGGACTTTCCAGTGGCATCCAACCCGGCGTCGTGACGGAAATGGACTGTGCGGGGAATACCTTCCGGCATGGTTTCCCGACTGATGGTATTGACGATCCCGACCGTCAGTTCCAGCAGGAAACGGTTCATTTTTTCCATGTCGGCCACCATTTCCAGCTCCAGACGGCTGGTGACCGGGCCTTCTACCAGTTCCGCCTTGATCGCGGGAACAAACAGCGGCATGTAGCGGATGGCCACGGTTAGCGCATCGCGGCCGGTGAAGGCGCTCAAGGCTGCCAGTCCGGCAAAGCCGATGCTGGTGGCCGAGTAATACTCCAGCCATTGCTTGAGCTTGATCTGTTTCAGGGTCCGCGCCTTCATCCAGTGGTGCAGCGACAGAAAGGTGTCACCGTCAACGGTGTAGGTCGCCTCATCATACTGTGCACGCGTAATGCGCAAGTGATGCAGTACGTCATCGAAACCGATGCCAAGATCGCTGTTTTCAAGCACATGCCGAATCGGCTCGATAACGGTTTTCGGGAAACGCAGGTCTTTTCGGGAAGAGTTCATCGGCATCAAATCCATCTGGAAGGCTGCCACTTTCATTATTTTTATGGCCTTGTGATAGCCGCGTGCAACGCGAGTCCCGCCGCCAAGGGGCGCTGGATGTTGAACACGTTTCGATCGCTATCCTACTCCACCCCTCAAACGGTTGTCGACACACGCCGGTCGCGATGTTGTCCGTTTCTGCTCCCTCTCTGGCGAGGTTGGATGGCCAATGCCGACTAAGGTAGCCGCAGGTAACGCTCCCCAGCCATGTCTGACATAGCCATGGCCTGGCAGGACCGTACCAGCCCTGACAAACCTCGAAAAGGATCATCTCATGACAATAACAACCATGATCGGGAAGCTGACCGGCCTGATGGCCGTGACCTTGGCCGCCGCGCTGGCTCCTGCTGCGGCGCAAGCGCAGATCGCCGGGCACAACGTCATTCTGGTACACGGCTTCGTCATCACCGACCTGGTGAAACCGCCCACCACGGCTGAAATCCTGACGCGCCGGAAGATGTCACCGTACTGGCAGGACAGGGCCGAAGGCTACCTGAACTGGTCCGGTGCCGAGCGCATCGAGGGCGGCATTGCCCGCATGGTGTTCGAACAGGCGAAGGGCTATGCCGCCCAAGGCTTGTGTGACAATGGTTGCGTACTGGTCACGCACAGCACCGGCGACATGGTCGCGCGCTACTTCATGCAGAACCAGGCCAACTGGATGCGCAATGCCGGTCTCAAGCCGCTGAAAATCATCGCCACCCTGGATTATGCCGGTGCTGGCGGCGGCACCGACCTGGCCGACGTCGCCGTGGCGGCGGCCAACAGCGAATACGTGCCCGAACCGCTGAAATGGGCGGCTGGCGCCGTGCTGGGGCTGGATCTGAATGTGACGGACTACAAGGATCTGGGTGTGGTCATTGACCTGCAGACCTCGGTGGCGCGCTCGCACGCCATGGCACCGAACAGTGTTCCGCGCCTGCGTTTCTCCGCCAATGGCGGCGACCTGACAGAAATCGGCATGGGCCAGGTGCGCACCATCACCAAAACCATGATCCGGGGAGCGGATGACACCGTGGTCCCCGCGCATTCCAGCTGTGGAGCGTCGGCGCCCTTCGCCATTGAAAGCTGCTCCGGCAAGGTCGCCTACAGCGGCAAGCGCACCACGGTCTTCGGGCCGGGCGGGCTGCTCTACAACCACTTTCCGGTGCTGATGGCGGCGGGTTATGACCATTTCAACATCGTCAAGGACGAACAGCACGGACGGGTGACCTATGTGCTCAACAACTTCATGGCCGGGCTCGGCGTCGATTTCCAGACCATCACCCAGACGGTTACCCGCAACTGGTGGGAATTCTGGAAAGAAACCGGCACCTGGCAGTACGTCGCGAATTCCGACACCAAGTCGCTGTCCAGCGTGATCTACGACACTTTCAACAACTAGGAACAGCAGCCGGGGCCAGCCATGAGGATATCCAAGCGAATCCGCTACCTGATCGGGGTAACTGCCGTGGCGTTCAGCCTCGTCCTGCTGGTTCGTGACCCCGACACGCGTTTGCCGTCGGGTTCCGATACGCGGGCAAACCCGGAGGCCCGCGCCGGAATATCCGACCGTCAGGGCAACGATGGCGCCGCCCCGTCAACCGGGGCCGCCCTGCCGGGGGATGAAGTCCGCCGTGAAGACGGCATGCCAGCGGCCATGCACGCACAGATGGCGGATATTGCGACGGCCTATGCCGAAAATGCGCGCTACCCCGACTATGCCAAACCGCTCAACACCAACGACTGGAACCTGCTGCACCCGCAAGCCCTGGTTCCGCGCCAGGCCGCGCTGGCGAATGCGCCCGGCCTCTCGGCCACGGTGGTCCTCGACCGCTACATCCTCGACCGCAACCTCGACCAACCGGTGCAGGTGCAGCTGACGACCGAACCGGGAACCGGAGGGAGTGTTTCGGTAAACCGGGTCACTGTCTGGCTGCAACAGTCCGGAAAGCGTAGTGCGGTGCTGACCCTGGCAGGTATGGGTCAGTCATTCCAAGGTGTCTTGCCCGCGTCATCATTACGTTCCGTGCCCCCCGGTGAAACGGCGGTGGTGGCGCAACTGGAGCTCAGCAATGGCGAACGCTCCAACGTGAACGCCATGGTCAGGCTTTACGAACCCGAGGCGCGCCTGGTGCGGCTGGGCGACACCCGGGTCGATGGCGCCGACCTGGTCATTCCGGCCTCGTTCGAGGTCAGCCGCCCCGGCCATTTCCTGGTGGCGGCGAACCTGTTCGATGCCGCCGGTAACGAGCCGGTCAGCCATCTGACTGCGGAACTGTCGCTGTCGCCGGAGAACCGGTCAGGACTGCTGAAGGTGCACGCCGTGACCTTGCGGGCCAAGCGGGCGGCCGGCCCCTATGTGTTGAAGGATTTCGATATCACCCGCATGCCGGATGCCCCGGGCGATCTCACCGGCTTCGGTTCGGCCGCCATGGAATCCTTTGCGGTGCGGGGTTTCCCGCTCGACAGTTACAGCCATGAGCCCTATCAGGATCCGGAGGCCGCAGAAAAACTGGCCTTCCTGAAGAAGCTCGCGGCCGGAAAATAGCCGTCAGGATGACAGGAACGGCATACACAACAACGAAAACCCAGGGACACCACTGACCATGAACAGCCTGCACCGCCTCACGCACTTGACGGTCCCCACCGGACACAACCTCAGCCGCGCCTTTCGACAGCCTCCTCTGGCCGCCGTGTCCGGCGCCGCCCTACTGCTTTCCCTGCTGGCGCCGACTCAAGCCCGGGCCATCACGGCGGCAGAAGCCGCCAGCGGCCTGGCGCAGGGTTGCTTCGCCATCCAGTCGCCGGGCAGCGGCGATACCCTCGCGCGGCATCAGGGTCTGCTGACCAGCGACCTGGCATTCCGCTTCCAGAAACTCGCGCCCGCCGCAGCCGAGCATTTCTTCGTCAAACCGGCCTCCCTCGGGGAATTCATGCTGACGGACCGCAAGGGCAGCTATCTGTCCAGCCTTGTCCCCACGGTGCAATCCCCGGCTCCCGCCCCCAGCCTGGCAGCCGAGTGGATGATCACCGCCAAGGAGGTTTCACCCAGTAATTTCCTCTACCAGTTCAAGAACCGCCTGACCCAGCAAGTCATCAGCTACCCGTATCTCAAGACCACCTGGGTCAAAGCCTGGTGGGGCAGCTACCCTGTGGTGACACCGGCAGTCGACACCCAGTTCCGGCTGGTGGCACAAGGCGATTGCCGCCCCTACCCGGAAATCACCTCCAACGTGCGCGGCGACCGTAACCTGCTGAAGGGTAACGTTAGCGCACCGGTACGCGGCTATGTCGATGCCCACACGCACATCACCTCCTACGAGTTCATGGGCGGCCGGGTGATGCACGGATCACCGTTCCACCGCTGGGGGGTGCCGTATGCGCTGGACGACAGCCGCCGCACCCACGGCATCAACGGCTCACTCGACCTGATCGGCAACATTTTCGTCTACGGCACCCCGACCCATCAGTACGACACCCGCGGCTGGCCGGATTTCCCCTGGTGGCCGAATCCCGAACAGCTGACGCACTCCGGCTATTACTACAAGTGGATGGAACGCGCCTGGCTGTCGGGACTGCGGATAACCGTGGCGCAGGTTGTGGAAAACGAGGTGTTGTGCAACGCGCAGTCTGTCATCAACCCGGTCGGCTGGGTGGGCCACAACAGTTGCAATGAAATGGACAGTATCCGCCTGCAGGTCAAGCGGCTCCGAGAGATGCAGAGCTATATCGACGCGCAATACGGGGGGCCGGGCAAGGGCTTCTTCCGCATCGTGACCTCGCCCGCCGAAGCCCGCCGGGTGATTGCCGATGGCAAGCTGGCCGTGGTGATGGGGATCGAGGCTTCCGAAACGCTGAACTGCGGCGTGCATGACTTCTGCAGCATCGCCAGCATTGAGGCCGGCCTCAACGAACTCTACAACCTCGGTATCCGCGGCATGTTCCCGGCGCACAAGTTCGACAACCAGCTCAGCGGCGCTGTTCTGGAAGACGGCTTCATCAACGTCGGTGAGGCCCTGTCGACCGGCCATTATTACGAAGCCGAGCCTTGCAACGCCGAGACCCGGGGCAAGCCCATGACCAGCGGTATCCCACTCGTTGGCCAAGTGCCGCCCATCAGCACTTTGACGGGCCAGATCGGCGTAACCCCGACCTACTCCAAGAGCGATGACCTCTGCAACTGGCGCGGCCTGACGGACAAGGGGGTGTATCTGGTCAACCGCATGATCGACCTGAACATGATCATTGAAATCGACCACATGAGCGACAAGGCGGCCAAGCAGGTAATGGACATCGTCGAAGCGCGCCGTTACAGCGGCGTGGTCAGCTCCCACAGCTTCATGCGTCCGGCCAAGGACGGTTCGCTGCACCGGGATTTCCGGCGCATGCTGAACGCCGGCGGATTTGCTGCGCATTACGGTCAGGGAGTCGATGGGGCCCGCGACGGCTACCAGCGCTATCTGGATGCCGTGAAGCAAACCCCGTACCTCCCCGCCGTGGGCATCGGTACCGACATGTCCGGCCTGGGCGGGCAGCCCGGCCCGCGCGGCAATGCCGCGAGCGATCCGCTGCGTTATCCCTTCATGAGCGAGTTCGGGCTGGTGTTCGACCGGCAGGTGTCCGGCAACCGCACCTTTGACCTCAACCGCGACGGCATGGCGCATTACGGCATGCTGGCCGACCAGATCCAGGACATCCGCGAACGCAGCGGCCCGGCGGTCTACGAGGCCGTCATGAAGTCGGCGGAAGGCTACCTGCAGATGTGGGAACGGGCGGCGGCCAACCGGAACCTGAATCACGTCAATCCCTTGTAGTTACCCATCCCTGACAACCCCCGGCCAACGCCGGGGTTTCGGGATCGGGATCACGATCCAAATCTGCATTTTTCAGCAAGCTGCCCGGAGGAGTCATCATGGGTTTTTTTAATAGCGTGTTCAAATCGGTTGCCAGTACCGTGAAGGGTACCGCCAAGACGACCGTCTACGCGGTTTCAGGCGCGGCCGTCGTGGGCGTGCTGGTGGTGGGGGAGCTGGTCTCAATTCCCGTTGATGAAGCCAGGAAGACCCTGCAAACCCTGCCGCAGATTCCGGGACGCATCCTCGCGTTTGCGGGACTGGATGACAGCACGACCGGGGTCGGAGGGCTCATCGTCGGGCAGGCACGCTTCCAGGTGATTACCCCCGGCCTGATCCGGGTGGAGTATGCCGAGGACAGCCGGTTTGAAGACCGGCCAACGATGCTGGCCTATAACCGGAATGTGACGCCGCCGGCCTACACGGTGAGTGATGACGGGAACGTGTTCACCCTCAAGACCGCCAAGGTCACCCTGACCTATGTCAAGAACTCGGGACCGTTCAATGACAAGAACCTGACCATCAAATTCAATGACGGTGCACGGCAAATCACCGCCAGCCCGACCTGGTTGTCCGCCGGCTACACGCCCGACCCGACGAACTTCGGCTTGCCGGGCTATCTGAAAAATGTATCCGCCGAGGCGAATAACGCCCCCCGGACGTCCGGAAACCTGGGGGGATGGCATCGTTCGCTGGACTCGCAGTCGGATGCCGTGCCGCTGCACGACGGCCTGCTGTCACGCGACGGCTACTACTTTATTGACGACACCAAGAGCGCCGTGATTGCCGGTCCTGACCGGTATGAGAGCCGGCCATTCCACACCGCCCGCTGGAGCCCGGGCTATTTCACCCAGCAACCCGTCAACCTGTCTGCTCCTCTGGCGGGCGCGTATCAGGACGGCTATCTGTTTGCCTATGGCACCGATTACAAGGCGGCCTTGCAGGATTACCGCCTGCTGTCGGGCGCCGTTCCGTTGCTGCCACGCAAAGCCTTCGGCGTCTGGTTTGGCCGCTATTATCCGTATTCCGATCAAGACCTCCGGAACACGGTTTTCCCCGCCTTTCGCCATGAAAGGGTGCCGCTGGATGTGCTGGCGATTGATACGGATGCCAAGGCCCCGGTGGCCTGGAATGGCTGGCAGTGGAATACCGGTTTGCTGCCCAATCCCAAGGACACCGTCAGCTGGCTGCACCAGCAGGGCGTTAATGTCATTTTGAACACGCATCCCTCCATTTCGGCCCTGGACCCCAAACTGCCCGCCACCCTGAAAACCGCCGGCCCGGATTTGTTGCGCGGCGGCGGCTTTGCCTCGTTCTTCCAGTGGGGCACCGGACTGCTGGATGGCACCCGGCAAAAGATGGAAAACGTGGTTGGCATTCCCTTTGTCTTTGATTTCCAGAAGCCCTCGCATATCCAGGCCTATATGAACCTGCATGAGGATTTCGAAAAGGACGGCGTGGACGGCTTCTGGCTGGACTGGTGCTGCGACGACTCGTCGGTGGGCGGTCAGATCAACAAGGGCGAATTTTCCGGGGACAACTGGATCAACCAGCAATATGCGCAACGAAATCTGGCTCGGGGCAGCCGCTGGTTGCCCTTGGCGCGCAGCGGCGGCAGCTTTCAGGACTGGCACGGCAACCGGCCGGGTCCGTGGGGGTCGCAACGCTCCACCATTCATTTTACGGGTGACACCGTCGCCACCTGGCCGATGCTGGATTTCCAGGCGCGCTTTGCGGCAGCCGAAGGCGCGGTCGGCATGTCCTATGTATCGCATGATGTCGGCGGATTTCAGTCCGGGGTGCTGATCGATACCAACACGCCGTACGATGAAGAATTGTATGTGCGCTGGATCCAGCTGGCGGCGTTCCAGCCGATATTGCGCCTGCACTCCTCCAGCAAGTCCGGGTCGCAGCGCCTGCCCTGGGAGTTCAACGGCAAGACCCGGGCCGTCTCCGCGGATTTCCTGCGCTTGCGGGGGGCGCTGGTGCCCTATCTGTACACCGCAGCGCGTGAAGCGCACGACACCGGTTTGCCAATCACCCGCGCCATGTACCTGGACTGGCCGCAGCAGGAAGCCGCGTACCGCTATGACCGCCAGTACCTGCTGGGCAGCCAGTTGCTGGTGGCCCCGATCGGGACGCCCGCCGATAAAGTGACCGGTCTTGCTTCCAAGAAAGTGTGGTTCCCGCCGGAGAGCCAATGGGTGGATATCTTCACCGGTGAGGTCTATGCGGGCGGGACGGAAGTGACGGTCAAGGTCCCCCTGGAGCGCATGCCGGTTTTTGCCCGCGCGGGAGCGATCGTGCCGTGGGCACCGTACATGGATTTCAGCGACCAGAAGCCGCTGGATAACCTGAAGCTGACCGTGGTGGCGGGCCAGGATGGCGACTACCGGCTCTATGAAGACGATGGCGCCGGTAACGGCTACTTGCAGGGCCATTTTGCCTGGACGCGGTTCAGCCTCAACAACAGCCAGAAGCAACTCGGTATCGCAGCCGCCTCGGGCCGGTTTGACACGCAGCTGGCGCAACGGGCGTATCGGTTGAGCGTGCTTAAGACCAGTCAGCCCGGGACGGTGACGGTTTCAGGAAGTGCGTTGCCGGTATTGGCCGGCGTTCCTGACGCATCCACCCCCGGCTGGTATTACGAGGCGGCAACGCAGACCTTGCATATCCAGACGCCACGGCTGAATACCCAACAGGCACAGGTGGTCGAGTTCAGGTAAAGCGGTAACCTCCCTTCCCTCCCCCGCAACCGGGGAGGGCTTTTTCCCCGGACCGGACGCTCAGGGCACCGGAAAGCGCGGTTGCCGCTTCTCGGCGAAGGCCGACAGCCCTTCATCCTGGTTGCCGCAAGCACGGCAGGCCTGCACCGCTTCCCGCTCCACCCGCAAGGCATCGGCCAGCGGCAGTTCACCCGCCTCCACCACGCAGCGCAACACCCCGGCCACCGAGGGCGACGGGTATGCCGCCAGCTCCTCCGCCAGCGCAATCGCCGCCGCCTTCAGCGAAGCCACGG
>Ga0114982_1001600_pt1 | contig 10687 bp, 5 predicted proteins | sample Shrwel_input2_FT_FD_87183 | JGI IMG/M metagenome (GOLD analysis project Ga0114982, IMG submission 87183) | Subsurface microbial communities from deep shales in Ohio, USA - Utica-3 well 1 S input2 FT | ecosystem: Environmental > Aquatic > Deep subsurface > Shale gas/oil reservoir > Produced... | reverse complement strand
GTAACTGGAAATGCCACACTTGGAAACGTTATTACAGGTGGACTGATCAGCGCCACTGGCAATGTCAACAGTGGTAACGTTAATACTGTAATAGTAAGTGCAAGTGGCAATATAACAGGCGCAAATCTCAGCGTTGGTGCTGGTATTATTAGTTCAACTGGCAACGTCAATGTTGGCAATGTCAATACTGCAATTGTGAGTGCAAGTGGTAATATCATTGGTGCTAACATTGATGCTGGCTCTGGTATTATTACCACAACTGGAAACCTTGTTGCTGGAAACGTGACCACAGCAGGCATTGCCAATATTGGAACAATGGAAGTAACAGGTAACGGAACAGTCAGTGGTTATCTAAGTGTGACAGGCAACGTCACTGGCGGCAACTTGATTACTAGCGGAGCGTTAAGTACATCTGGTAATATTGGTGCCAATAACATTAACATCACCAACACAGCAACTGCGACAACTGTCAGTGCCACCGGTAGTGTGATTGCCGGCAACATTACTACTGCAGGCACAATTACAGCAAGTGGTAACATTCAAAGCAATGCCACAATCTTGGCAAACACTTTCAGCTCTGTTGCCAATGGTATGACGCTGCAACCTGCTAGTGGCAACATCAACTTGTTTACCACCAGCTCGGGCAATGTGGTATTACAAAGCAATTATATCAACAATCTAGCTGCACCTGTTCAGGCAACTGATGCTGTAACCAAGCAATATGTCGACGATGCAGTAAGCTCGGGCATCACAATTCACCCGCCTGTTTTGGTTGAAACGCCGGACACAGCAGGTAGTTTGAACGCTACCTATGCACAAGGAGGTACTACCCACACAGTCACTGATATTGCTGGTACCAAAACTCTTACATTCGGCGCCAACCATGGATTAAGTGTCAACGACCAGATCTATTGGTCAAGTGCATTCAATGGTATTTTGGCAAACACAGCTTATTTTGTTTATAGTACTCCTGCACTAGATGAAGTTACACTTTCTACAGCCTACAACGGAGTTGAACTAACAGGTCTGACCAACGGTACAGGATTGTCGGCTACTGGTCGCGCAAATTCTGGTGTTGGTGCTACACTGACCAACGCAGGTGCCAATGCTGTATTGACTATTGATGGGGTCACATTGTCCAATGGCAACCGTGTGTTGGTGTACAATCAAACCAACGGTTACGAAAACGGTGTTTATGTTGTTACAGATGTTGGAGCACCAGACAGTCCTGGCCCAGGATCAGCTTGGGAATTGACCCGTGCTGCAGACGCAGATACAAATATCCCTAACAGTATTCTAGGGATGGATGCTGGCGATTATTTCTTTGTACAATCAGGCGACACAGGTGCAGGAGAAAGTTATGTTCTTACTAGTCCTGTTGGCGCAATTATTATTGGCTACTCCAACCTGGTATACACACAATTCAGCGCAAGCCAAGTTTATTCTGCCAACACTGCAGCTGGTCTAGTTTTAAATGGTACAGTATTCTCAGCCAAAGTAGACAATATTACCACAGCATTCAGTGGTGGCAATATTGTGGTCAAAGCCAGCGCCAACCTAACTACACCAAACATTGGTGCTGCAACTGGTAACAGCTTGAGCCTAACTGGTAACTTGGTTGCAGCCAATATAAGTGCTGGCACCGGAGTCATTACAACAAGTGGCAACATCATTGGCGGCAATTTATTGTTTGGAACCGGAGTTGTATCAGGTACTGGTAATATTTTTACTACAAACATTGATACCACCGGGTTAGCAAACGTTGCAAACCTTACTGTTTACACTTTTGCAAACGTAACAGCAGCTACCGCAGCCACTGACACTACCTCAGGTGCGCTGAGAGTTGCAGGCGGCGTTGGAGTTGTTGGCAACATTTATGCCGGTGGTATGTATGTTGGTACAGATAGTGTTTTAACAATTAATTCAACTGTCGATGGCGGAACTTATTAAGTAGTATAGACCTATGTCGAACACAATTCTTATCAAACGCTCTAATGTAGCGAATTCAGTACCTGCAAGTGGAAACTTGCAGCCTGGAGAATTGGCCATTAATTATATCGACGGTAACTTATTCTACAAAGACAACAATGGCAATGTGCAAACTATTGCAAGCCAAAAGTTTGTTAGTGTAAGTGGTAATGTTGTTGCTGGCAACATCATCACAGTTGGATCAGTTAGTGCAACAGGCAACGTAACTGGTAATTATTTTATTGGTAACGGTAGTCAGCTTACGGGCCTTGCAAGCGGAGTGGCTGGAAACTCCACGTCAATACAATACAATAATTCTGGTGTCTTGGCCGGTAGTGATAATTTTACATTTAACCAAACCACAAACACAGTATCTATTGTAGGAACACTTGATTTTATTTCTGGTGATGGGAATTTTATTGGATTGGCTGCTCCAAGTAGTGTCACATCCAATGTTGTTTATAAACTTCCATCACAAGATGGCATGATCGGAAATGTACTAGCAACAGATGGTTCTGGTAATACATTTTGGACTGGAGTTAACACCGGGGATCTAAATATCATTGGGAGATCTGGCACAATCTCCGTTGCAACATACAACGGAAAGATTTTGGTTTATAGTCGCAATGGTATTATACCAGTTCCTCTAACCAAATAAATATGAAATAGGTTTAATAGGATAACACATGGCCAATTATTTTCCACTGATCGTCAATTCGGGCAACGCAACAATTTATGAATTGCCGGCGGGCGATAATCTTGACTTAGCTAGTAGCAATATTGTAAATGCTGTCAGCGTCACAGCAACTTCGAATATCAACGGAGGGAATATTGTTTCAGTTGCAGCAATTTCTGGAGCATCTCTTAGTGTCTCTGGAGGGATAACTGCTGGCAATATTGTTCCGTTAGCAAACTCTACATATAATTTAGGATCGAACACCCTGGCCTGGAACAGTTTGTATGTTGCAGGAAATACAATTTATCTTGGAACATTGCAACTCAAAGATATTGGATCAAATACTTTTGCAATTTACACGTCCGACGGTACAACACAAGCCAATATTGACGTTGGAGCCATTGATGTAAGTTCTATTACTCAAGGTAATAGTGCAATTGGTATTGCAGCACCCAATGGTAATGCTTATATCACAGTAGGCGGCAATGCCAATGTGTTGTTGGTAACTTCAACTGGTATAAGCACTCCTGGTACATTCACTTCTACAGGCAATGCCACTGTTGGCAATTTATCAACGTCCGGAATCATTGATACTGGTAATTTGGCAGCCACAGGTACTATTTTTGCCAGCGGCAACGTCACTGGGGATAACTTTTTTATAAATGGAAATGCTTCTGCTGCCGGTAACATCACATCTGTTGGCAATGTCAGTAGTGGCAATATTAGCACAGGCGGATTAATAACAGCAACTGGTAACATCACAGCTGGTAACTTGATTACCTCGGGTTTATTAAATGTTACTGGAACAATAAACACTCTTGGAAATATCAATACCAATGATAGTATTTTTGCCAACGGTGTAATAAGCGCCGCAGGAACTGTTACTGCAGGGAACCTGGTAACTGGCGGAACTTTGAGCGCAAGTGGCAATGCCAACGTGGGCAATCTGGGAGTCACTGGTGTATTTGCAACTACCCTGAGCGCAACAGGTACAGCCACGTTAGGAAATGTATCCACAGGCGGAACAATATCAGCAAGTGGCAATGCCAACGTGGGCAACTTGGGAACCACTGGATTGTTTTCTACTACCATAAGTGCAAGCGGCAATGCCAACGTGGGCAATTTGGGTACCACAGGTGTATTTGCAACTACACTGAGTGCAAGTGGCAATGCCAATGTAGGTAATTTGGACACAACTGGAGTGTTTGCCACTACACTGAGTGCAAGTGGCAATGCCAACGTGGGCAATTTGGAAGCCACTGGCAACATTACTGGTAGCTATATTTTTGGTAATGGTAGTCAATTAACTGGTATTGACGCCACAAGTATTCAAAACGGCACAAGTAATGTTCGAGTTTTAAGTTCAGGAGGCGATGTTGCTATTGGCATTGGTGGAACATCAAACGTTGTAGTAGTGGCCACAACTGGTATGACTGTTACTGGTATCATAAGTGCTACTGGCAACATCACCGGTGGCAATGTAATTTCTTCTACAACATTGAGTACCACAGGAACAGCAACAGCTGGAAATATTGTCACAGGCGGAACTATCACAGCCACTGGCAATATTCAATCAAACGGAACAGTGAATTCAAATACAATTTCTTCCGTTTCTGGAGCATTGACTGTTTCCACTGACAGCGGCGATTTGATCTTGAGTCCTAGTGGCAACATTGATGCATCCAGTAATTATATCAACAATCTAAGAGATCCAGGACAAGCTCAAGATGCTGCAACTAAACAATACGTTGACGATGCAGTAAGTGCTGGTATTCATATTCATACTCCGGTATTGCTAGAAAGTCCGGGGCCTCTTCCAGCAGCAACCTATGCTCAAGGTGGAAACACAGCCACAGTTACAGATACCATAGCTGGGAACACTGTGGTGTTTTCGTCGGCAATCAGTCCGCAAGTTAATGATCAGTATTGGTTTGCTAACAGTTTCCAAGGAGTGGTGGCCAACACTTCTTACTTTGTAGTGTCTGCACCAAATACCAGTGCAGCAGTATTGAGCAGGGCCTTTAATGGTGTTCCTGTTAGCAATATCACATCAGCTACGGGACTAACACAAAGTGTTAGAATCAACTCTGGTGTAGGAGCCACACTCACAGGTAATGCCAACGGTGCATTAAGTGTTGATGGAGTGGCAGTCAGTGCTACCAATCGTATTTTAGTTTATGAACAGGCTGCTGGATTTGAAAATGGTGTGTATACTGTTGCACAAACTGGTAACGTAACCACACCATATATTTTAACCCGAGCCACAGATAGCGATCAGTATGTCCCAGACACCAACGACGGTATGGACCAAGGCAGCTACTACTATGTTCAAACGGGCGACACAGGTGCCGGTGAAAGTTATGTGCTTACACAACCAGCTGGCCCGTTTATCATTGGCTATGATAGCATTGAATTTACTCAGTTCAGCGCAAGCCAAGTTTACACAGCCAACACAGCCGCTGGCCTAAATCTATCAGGCACTGTGTTCTCCGCCAAGGTTGACAATGACACCACAGCATTCAGTGGTGGCAATATCGTTGTTAAAGCCAGTGCAAATTTGACCACACCAAATATTGGTGCAGCAACTGGCACAAGTTTGAGTCTAACTGGCACTATCGCGGCAGGTAACGTTTCAACTGGTGGAACATTAAGTGTTGGCGGCAACGCAGCTATAAGCGGTAACATAAGTTCAACCACAGCAGCTCAAAATACCAACACCACACAACTTGCTACCACAGCGTTTGTTTTAGGACAAGCCAGCTCAACAACACCAACATCAATTGGTACAAACACCGTTGGCACAGGTACAACATTTGCTCGTGATGATCACACCCACACAGGTGTTGCTAGCTTGGCCAACGGCGGTGGTATCACCGCCAGCGTTAGCACAGGTGCAGTTACCCTGGGATCCACAGCAACCGATGCCAACACTGCAGGTGCTATTGTTGCACGTAATGCCAGTGGCAACTTCTCAGCAGGTACAATCACTGCTACATTGAGCGGTGCTGCCACCACAGCAGGCACAGTAACAACCGCAGCACAAGGCAACATTACTAGTGTTGGTACACTGACTTCATTGAGTGTTAGTGGAAACGTTACTGGTGGCAACATACTCACAGGTGGATTGGTCAGTGCCACAGGTGCTATCACTGGTGCTGCTTTAACAGGTACCAGTTTGTCAGTTTCAACAGGTAATATCACTGGCGGTAATTTATTAATAAGTGGAGCAATCCTTGATTCAGCACAGCTAGATATTCAAACCACAGCAAGCAACGCCAATATTGTGCTTGCCCCTAATGGTACAGGCAACGTCAATATTGGCCGAATGAGCGCATCGGGTAACATCACTGCTGCAGCATTCTATGGTCCATTGATAGGTGCCGCTACCACAGCAGGTACTGTGACCACAGCCGCACAAGGCAACATCACTAGTGTTGGTACACTGACTTCGTTGAGTGTTAGCGGCAATACCACAACAGGTAATATGATCAGTTCAGGTACTGTTCAGGCTAACCCAGCAAACGGATTCCAATCTACTACTTATTTGGTAGGGGCTAGAAATCCAATTTGGAGTTTCTTTAATTCAAACACTTATGGTATTAGTTACTTCCAAGGCGCTGCCGGTATTGGTGGTGCAGACACTATTACAATCCACCCTAACGGCAACGTTACATCAAGCGGCGCACCTTTAGCAATTACCAGTTCTGGTGTTGTGGCCACTACAATTAGTACTTCTGGATCTGGTGGTAACATCACTGGCGCCAACGTAGTAAGCGCAACAACTATATTGACTTCGCAGATTCAAAACTCAGGATCAAACGGCGTTGGTAACATTGGTAACTCAAGTGTATTTTTTAACACAGTATTTGCCAAGGCAACATCGGCCCAATACGCTGACTTGGCAGAAGCTTATGCAGCTGATGCAGAATATCCACCTGGTACTGTGCTGGTGTTTGGCGGCGACCACGAAGTTACCGTTGCTACACAAGCCAATGATGCAGCCGTGGCTGGCGTGGTTTCTACCAATCCTGCTCACGTGATGAATTCTGGACTAAATGCTCCTAACACTGTGGTGTTGGCTCTAACAGGTCGAGTACCAACCCGAGTTGTTGGCTCGGTACGCAAGGGTCAGATGATGGTAAGTGCTGGCAACGGACATGCTCAAGCCTGTGCTGCACCTGCAATGGGAACAGTGATAGGTAAAGCCCTTGAAAATTTTGACGGAGAAACTGGAATCATCGAAGTGGTAGTTGGCAGACTATAAGTATCAAGTCAAGGAATTTACATGCCAACCATAGGATCAGGAATTACTGTAGGCCCAGGCGTTAGCGTTACAACAACTCCTGCTTTGCAAACTACCAATTTGGCCGTATACCTAGATGCCACAAACTCTTCAAGTTATTCGGGATCTGGTACAACTTGGACTGATCTAAGTGGCAATGGTAGAAATTATACCTGGCTATCAACCCCTTCATTTACTGCTTCAGGCACCAGCTCCTATTTTTCCACACTAGGAAATTGTTGCCGAGGCCCGGCCAGCAACAGCTTTGGCATTGACAACACCAGCGGATACACTGTATTTTTAGTCATGATGCAAAACTCGTTAGTAGCTACATCAGCATTCAAATGGTACAGCTCAAATGGTACAGTTGCCCAAAGCAGAGGTATATTCAGTCATTGCACATGGAGTGACGGCAACGTTTATTTTGATCAAGGTGGGTGCTGTGGCCCTGATACTAGAGTATTTTCGTCAGCGTTTGGAACCAGCACATTTGCTGTGTACACATTTAGACGGGCTACAGCTGGCAGTACTAGAACTATTTTTAAAAACGGAATAATTTTAAACTCAGAAGCTGCTGCTGCTGCCAATATTAATTTGACCTCGACCCCAATGGATCTAGCAAGCTCTGATGAGTACGGCGGAAATACTTCAACATGGGACGCAAGACTAGGGGCTTTTCTTGTTTACAATGCTGGCCTAACTGATGCTCAAGTAATGTCTGTATATCAATCACTAAAACCTAAATGGGGGTTACAATAATGCCAATCATCGGATCAGGAATCACCATAGGCCCTGGAATCACAATGAATCAAGGGATAGTACAAAATGGCCTTGTGCTAGATCTTGACGCAACCAGCACAACTTCCACAAGAGGTCAACGCAGTCTCATCAACTGGAACAATTGGACCCTGGGTTCCGGCGGAGTCACTGGCTACAATCAAAATGGTCAAACTGCTGAAAACGAACGTGTGTCTGCTACTAATCCTTTTGGTTATAGTGACACGGTATGGGAAGCGAGACCACTGGCACAAAACAATGATGATGGCGGCTGGAACACAGACTGGTTCAACATAGACAACACCAAACTTTATCGGTTCAGTGTATGGGTCCGTAGAACCAGCGCCACCGCAGCTGGAACTTTTTATTTTGGCATGTATGCCAATGGTGATGGTTCCCGGAGAACAGACAACAGTGCAGTTGAAGGCAATGCCTATTGGGAATGTTCAGGAACAAGTTTATTAACGCAAAATCAATGGTATTTGTGGACAGGATATGTGTATCCGTGGAATACTTCTTTTACCGGGCGTAATCCAAACACAGGATATTATACTGTCAGCGGCAATCGTGTAGGCAACATCAACGGTTGCAACATTGGATCGGGTGATCTCAAATGGAGTTCAAACTCCACGCAAGGCATTCATCGAACTTACCTCTATTACTGCACCGACAACACCACACGACTGCAATTCTATCAACCTAGAGTAGATTTAGTTGATGGCACAGAACCTGGGATCCAAGACCTACTGAGCAATGCTGGATCAACTTGGTATGATGTAAGTGGCAAAGTTAACAATGCTATTATGTACAGTTTACCAGCATTTACCACTAGCACAGGTTATTTCACGTTCAATGGAACTGCCAATTACGGAACTGTGACCAACAATGCTACTTTGAATTTTTCAACAGCTCAGACCTTGCAGATTGTGATGCGACATAGTTATACTTCTGGACGCCGTAATCCTTGGAACCAAGCCTACGCTGGGTATGGTACATGGACTCATGAAAACGGCGAAAACATCACTCAGTTTTTTGGCAACGGCGGCGCAGACAATACACCTTATATTGGTGTTACTAGCGCAACCACACCTAGAAACGTTTGGAACGTGATGTGCGCAGTCCGAAGCACCAGTGAGTTTAAATGGTACATCAACGGCGCACTGTCGTCTACCACTGCCAACCCCTACGGCACCCTGGCCACAACAGCAGCCAACATCACTGTTGGCAACGGCTATGCAGGATTCTGGCAAGGAGACATGAGTCGAGTCACGGCCTACACACGAGCATTAACCGATACCGAAGTACTACAAAATTACAACGTGATCAAAGCAACCTATGGTTTATAAGTTGAATTCTACAGTAGCAAGTTTTTGCTGAACAGCATCGATGTTCACAGTGTTCCACAGTCCAGGATGCAACGGCCTTGGCCATGATCCTGACTCAACCCAGGCGTATCCAATGTGTTCGTGATTGAGTACAGGCACAAACTCTGACTCTAGTCTGCACCAAAATGTGTGGTACTCAAAAGTAGAGTCTGCATTGGTAAATTTTTCAATGGGCACCAACTGCGTAAAATCTGGCATCATGCCCATCTCTTCTTGACATTCTCTTTTGAGTCCTGAAAGAAGATTTTCGTTTGATTCAATCTTTCCTCCAGGTAGTCCCCATGACCCGGGATGTTTGTTGTCATTTCTAAGCAAGTAAAGATATCTATTGGTTGTAGAAGAATAAAACCAAACACCTACTGCTTTTACAATATTAGGTTCCATGAGCCCCCAGGGTATAATCCGTCAATGCTTTTGACCCAAGTGCTGTCGGCCCAGCGATACTGTATACCAGTGGTAATGTTGGTTACATATTGTATGTCTTGTTCAATGGTACTGTTAAAAGAAATTCTCCAACGGTTCCCCACATACTCAATGATATCATTTGCTTTTGCTATTAACGGTTGTCCTATTGCACTAGACCATGCAAGAGGATTAGACTGATTGCCAGTGGCACCAGTGTCTTGAGTTAGCAAATAACGTTGTCCAGGCGCTGCTGCAGGTAATCCGTCACCTGGTCCACTAACCAGTGGATCAATAACAGCATTTACTGGACTCAGTGTGTTGGCAGGTGCAGTATCTGGATCAATTGAAAAAATCAACAATCGATCATCAGCAGGATTAATAGTAACTTGTCCAACAATGCTTTCATCTGGAGCCCAGGGCTTGTCTAGAGTAATAAAACTAATACCTGGTCTCAATACACCATACGCACTGATTACACTTGGCCACAAAATTTCTGGAGTTTCTTGAACAGGAAAACTAAACGAGTTTAGACTGTTGCGATCTGGATTAAGAACTTCGTTGCTCTTGACAATTTGTAATTGCCCGTCCATGAGAATAACTTGATAGTTCCACGGAGTAAATTTAAGGCGTGTACCCAATAACAAATCATTGTTGGTTATGGCATTACTAGCATCACCATTGGCATCGTAAATTGATGCAATCACACGTTCAACAACACCCAACTTCTTGATTTTGGCAGGACTAGATATCCAGATAGGTACACCAAATGTCAAGGTCATGATGTCAATGGGATTCTCTGTGCCTTGAGGAATAGTCCTAGAGGTCCATTGCACACGTTCTAGGTCTACTACACTCAAGCTGGTCCAGTCAATGTAATTGTCAGTGCTTTGTATTTCTAAACTGGGGTTAAACAACGTGGCAATTTGTTCAAACAACTGCATCTTTTGATTGGTGTTGCTGGTCCAAATATCCAAGTTGATGGTCATGCGATAAGGAACTGGCATCAATCTTTCTATAGTAAATGCATTCCCTTGTGTGGTTTCATACGAATCAGTGGTCTCATCATAAGTTCGCTGGCGCACCTGCATCTTGTTCACATGATAAGGTTCTTGCATTCTTGGTCGATCATAGTCTAGTCCTGTGATATAGAATGTCATCAGCGGAGTAGATGGCAAACTATTTGCACTGTTTTGC
>Ga0114982_1001598_pt1 | contig 10692 bp, 7 predicted proteins | sample Shrwel_input2_FT_FD_87183 | JGI IMG/M metagenome (GOLD analysis project Ga0114982, IMG submission 87183) | Subsurface microbial communities from deep shales in Ohio, USA - Utica-3 well 1 S input2 FT | ecosystem: Environmental > Aquatic > Deep subsurface > Shale gas/oil reservoir > Produced... | reverse complement strand
TTCCTGAACACCTCGCCCCGGACAAAGATGTCGAACAGGTCCGGGTCGATGTGGCCGCCTTTCTTGAAGTTCTCCATGATGCCCAAGGCCTGGGTGAGTTTCATGGCTTCCTTGTACGGGCGGTCTTTCGCGGTCAACGCTTCGAAAATGTCTGAAATGCCCATCATCCGGGCCTGCCAGCTCATTTCGTCGCGCTTCAGGCCTTTCGGATAGCCCTTGCCGTCCATCCGCTCGTGATGGCCGCCGGCGTATTCCGGCACATTGCGCAGGTGTTTCGGCCAGGGCAGTTGTTCCAGCATGCGGATCGTGGCGACGATATGGTGGTTGATGATTTCGCGTTCAGCCTGGGTCAGCGTGCCGGCGCGAATGGTCAGGTTGTCGAGTTCGTCTGCAGATAGGAAGTCGGTTTCGACACCCGCCGGATCCATCCACCGGTATTTGCCGGCGATGGTTTTAACCCGTTCGATGGCCTCGTCACTCATTCGCTCGCCACCGATATTGGCCTGGCGCAAAAAATCACGGTCGACATCGCATTCGTGGCAAAAATCGAGAAATTCGCGCTCGGCCTCGACACGGCTTTGCCCATCGGCAATCTGACGCCATTTGCGCACTTCGGCGTCGCGTTTGACCACCTCGAAGCGGGTATCGACCAAGTCGATCCGGTCATAAATGGTTTGCAGCTTGGTGGCCTTGTCGACGACATGCACCGGCGTTGTGACTTTGCCGCAATCGTGCATCAGCGCTGCAATACGCAGTTCGTACCTATCCTTGTCGGTCAGCTTGAAGTCGGCGAGCGGCCCTTCGGTCGTGGCGTCGACAGCATCGGCCAGCAGCATGGTCAGCTCGGGAACACGCTGGCAGTGGCCGCCCGTGTGGGCCGATTTTTCGTCGATAGCCAGATTGATCAGCTTGATGAAAGATTCGAACAGCGTTTCCAGTTGCTCGACCAACTGGCGATTGGTCAGCGCAATCGCTGCCTGCGAGGCCAGCGACTCGGCAAGGCGCTGGTCTGCCTGCGAAAAATCGGTGACCTCGCTGCTCCCCGCCTTCAGCGCATTGATCAGTTGCAGCACGCCGATGATTTCACCTTCGTGGTTCTTCATCGGCACGGTCAGAAACGATTGCGAACGATAGCCGGTTCGCTCGTCGAATTTGCATGTCCCCGAAAAGTCGAAGCCTTGAGCCGTGTAGACATCGGAAATATTGACCGTTTTTCCATGAATGGCGGCGTACGCTGCGACCAAGGTGTTATTCGGCGTGCCATCCGGTTTGTAGAGCGGCAAGTTGGGGAAATTGCCGGAGGTCGGTTGGCCACTGCTGCCACCGAAAGCGATGTTCAGCGAATCGGTCCGGACAATCTCGAAATGCAGCGATTGGCCATCTTCAGCCAGCAGATAAAGCGTACCGCCGTCGGCGTGTGTGATCGCCTTGGCGGCGAGCAGTATTTTCTCAAGCAACAAATTGATATCGCGCTCATTGGAGAGCGAAGCGCCAATATCGTTGAGCTGCTCAAGCCTGAGAAAAAGCCCCTGAATGGTTTCCATGACTACCCCTTATCTGACGCAGATTACCCGCAACTGACCACAGTCAGCGCCATCCATCCTGAAAATCTGCATCGTTTTACTCACGATACGCCCCCGGCCAGTCCGCCTTCCAGCCAGCTGACCTTGAAGCCACGCTGGGCAAGCAGAAAGGCGGCGGCAGAACTGCGCCGGCCAGAGCGGCAATAGACAATGTATTCACGCGAACGATCAAGCAAACCGAAAGCCGAGCGAATTTCGCTCAGTGGCAGGTTGACCGCGCCAGGCAATCCATTTTCGGCAAACTCCGCGGCATAACGCACATCCAGCCAAGAAGCACCGGTCGCTACCTTGGCCTCGGCATCCTGGCGGCTGATAGCATGCAGCAGCGGGGCGCGCAGCAAGGCGAGGAATTCCGGCTTGGCCAGACGCAGCAGAACGCCATCGGTTGTCATGACGACCGATGCATTGCGTCGCGAATCCGAGACCAGCGCCTCCTCGCCAAATGCATCGCCGGTCTTGAAACCGGCCAGACGGACATCCGCCCCGCCGACACGCTTGAATACATCGCAGCGGCCGGATTCGATCAGGTAGTAGTAATCGCCGGGATCACCTTCGCGGACCACCGTTTCTCCGCGCCGTACAACAATCCGCTCGAAACGCTGCAGCAATTCATGGATATGCGCCGACGGTAACTGGGCCAGCGCCCCTGCCGTCAATGCCTGGGCACTGAAAGCACCGGTCATCATGCTCCAGGCCGGTTGCGGGGCCGGCTCTGCCGCGGCCGACAAGTCATCCCAGGTCATCATGATGTCGAGCAGCTCGAAATCAATGCGCAACAAGGTGACGTCGGTAATGGCCTTGCTGCTCAGCGGCAAAACGGTCTTGTAACCGATCGGCCAGTTGGCGATGTCGCAACCGCCGACCAGCAGCCGCATGCTGCCATCGAGCAGGACAATCTTCAGCTCGCCGCTCAACAGGAATACAAGATGAGCCCCCGCCCCCATCTGGCGCAAGGGATCGCTGCCGCGCGGAAAGCTCTCGGCCACGCACAGTCCGGCGAGCTCTTCGAGGCGGGCGGAGGAGAGACCACAGATCGGCTCCAGACGACTCAGCTGACGAATGTTCAATGCCATGTCAGAACTCGATCAACTGGTTGTTCTGCAACATCTTCGGCTTGAAATCGCCAAGGCAGGTTTCGATTTCTTCCATCGTCAGCTCGATCTGGCCGGGCTTGAGATGCGTGATGTGAATTTCGCACTCGCGCTCCAGCTTTTGCAGTTCATTGGCCAGCATATCCGGACAAAGATGCTTGGAAATCCGCGCCAACTCCCGCTCACGATTGGAAAATGCACATTCGATAATCAGGTGACGCAGGTTGGGAATGCGGTTAACCACCCGCCAGAAGGCATCGCAGACGCCGGTATCACCGGAGAAAACGAGGCTGGCTGCACCGGAGTCGAGCTGGTAACCGACGGCTGGCACGGTGTGCTCGGCCGGCAGCGCGGTGATCAGCCGTCCGCCAAGATCTATCGCCTGCCCCCGCTCGATGCTCTGAAAACGCATGAAGGGCGCTTCAGGGGTTGGAATTTCAGAGAAATCGGGCCAGATCGCCCAGTTGAAGATGTGATTGCGCAGAATGGTCAGCACCGCTTCCGTCCCATAGACGGTCACCGGTTTGTTGCGCCGGTCTGCCACGGTATCAATCATCAAGGGCAACGAGGCAATGTGATCGAGATGACTATGGGTCAGGAAGACGTGGTCGATCATCGCCAGCTCGGCAATCGACAAGTCTGCCGCGCCTGTTCCGGCATCGATCAGGATATCCTGATCGAGCAACATGGCGGTGGTCCGCTGACTCCGTCCGCCGATCCCGCCGCTACAACCGAGAATGCGCAGTTTCATGGCTATTTCGTCTGGAAAGTTGTGACGCCATCCCAGTTATCCCCGGGAGGACTGGCCCGCAAGGTGGCGACACGCTCGGTGTAGAGGACATAAAGGCGACAGTCCGGCGCCAATCGTCGCAAATTGTAAAGCTGCAATTCGGCCTGATCCCAATCCTGAGCGCGATACAGGCGAAGTGCGTGCTGCCATTGCTGCAATTCGTCCAGGACCGCAGCCGGCAGGCTGGCCGTCAGACCGAGCGGCTCATAAATGGCGACCGGCTCATCCTTGCCTTTGACCCGCACCCGGTCAAGCTCGCGGAAACTGATATCACTCACTTTCTGCCGCGTCACCTCGCCGACGACCACGCCGACGCCGTACTCCTTGGTAATCCCCTCAAGGCGCGAGGCCAGATTGACCGCATCGCCCATCACCGTATAAGCCTTGCGCACCGGCGAGCCCATGTCACCAACCGTCATCATGCCGGTATTGATCCCGATGCCAATGTTCAGCGCCGGCCAGTTGCGGGCCTTGAACGGCTCCGCCAGCGTCTTCAAGCGGGCGTGCATGCCTAGCGCGGTCAACACGGCGTGGCGGGCATTTTCCGCATCTTTTACCGGCGCGCCCCAGAAAGCCATGATGGCATCGCCGATGTATTTATCGAGCGTCCCCCGGTTGGTACGGATCACGTCGGTCATCGCGCCGAGGTAATCATTCATCAGTTGCGTCAGCTCCTGAGGATCAAGTCCCTCGGAAATGCTGGTGAAACTGCGGATATCGGCAAACAGAACCGTGAGCTCTTCATTCCGCCCTTCCATGCCGTAGCTTTCAGGATTGCGCGCCATTTCCTCAACCAGTTCCGGCGGGACATACTGGCCAAACAGTTCGGTAAACTGGCGCTTGCTGCGTGACTCGATGAAATAGCCCCAGGACATGTTCAGCGCATAGAGCAAGCCGGTCAGCAAGACGCTGGCCGCCAAAGGCAGAACCAGATTATGTGTACTCCACAGCCAGTAGTTGAGTGCGATGATGCCGCTCAGCGTCATCAAGGCCAGCAAGCTGGCGCGGAAGGGCGATAACAGCGGCAGCAGGAAGACCAGCGTGGCTCCGAAAACCAGCAAACTCAGGACTTCAACCGCCAGAAGGAAGCCGGGGGCTTCCTTGATATTGCCGTCAAGCATGCCGGCGATCAGATTGGCATGCACTTCCACCCCCGGGTAAGCCGCCCCCACCGGGGTCGAACGCAGATCGTTCAGCCCCGGCGCGGAGGTGCCGACCAGTACGATGCGACCATTCAGGCTGTCTTTTGGAATTCGCCCCTTGAGCACGTCGACCGCAGAAATATAAGGAAAGCTGCGCTCGGCACCCCGGTAGGGAACCAGTGCGGAGACTTGCTGATCGACAGGAATCCTGATTTGCAAACCGTCGCTGACCACACTCAACGCCTCGATAAAACTCGCATCGCCCTCGGTTTCAATGACCGGAAACAACTCGCTGCGACCTATCTGTGTCCGCAAGACCGCCAGCGAAAGCGATTCGTAGTAAGCCCCGTCGTACTCGACCACCATCGGCACACGCCGGACGACACCGTCGAAATCAATACCCGGATTGAAATGCCCGCCACTTGCCGCAGCCGCCTGCAAAATCGGCAAATTGCCACCAAAACCGCCGCGCCGGATAAAGTCGATATCCTTGCCCTGCATGCTGCCGGCCTTGAACACCGGCGAAGGCAAGGCACCGACAAGCTGATGCGTGGACTTGTCGGAAAAGTAATAGCCGAGCACGACAGGCCGTCCCCGCAGCACATCGGCGAACGTCCGGTCGAAATCGAGTTGGGGACGATAGTCCTGCAAAACACGCTGAAAGGCCGGGTCGTTTTTCAGTTCCTGGCGCCCGATCTGATCCAGCACCTTGAGGCCGGAGCTCTCATCCGGCTCGGCAAATACCACGTCAAAGCCGATCACCGAAACCCGGCAATCATCGCTCAGACGCTGCACCAGCTCAGCCACGGTTTTACGCGGCCAAGGCCAGCGCCCCAACTCGGCCAGACTTTTCTCGTCGATATCAACAACCACGATGCGCTCATCGACCGTATCCTGCATCGAGAGTCGCAAACGTGCGTCGTAGAAATAAGCATCCAGCGCAGTGACGAATGGCAATTGCCAAACCTGGCCGGCATGCCCGAGCAACAGAAGGACGCACAGGGCACCGAGAAGGAAGCGGACAAGATGCTTTTTCATGACGCCCCCGGTTGGCTCAGCCGGTCAAGGCTTGAAGAAAAATTCCATTTTGATCCCGGCAATCTCGATCACGTCATGGTCATTCAGTTGATGCGCCTGGGCATCAAGCTGAACACCATTGACGACCGGAAACTGGCTGCCTTCAACGTGCGTAATGAAGAAACCATTTGGCCGCTTGGCAATGACCGCTACCTGCATCCCCGGCTTGCCCAGCGTGGTCAGCGTCTTGGTCAGCTCAAGCTCCTTGCCGGCATTCGCACCACTCAACAACTGAACAAAGCCGGCCACCGTATGGGGCGCCGGCGGCGTCGCCGGCGTTGCCCCGACATTCGACCTGGCGGGCGAGTCGTTCGGTGACAGCAAGGCATCGGCCCGACCACCCGAACGCCGCATGACGGCTTTATCGACATCGCTGACAGCGGCAGCGGACATGTCGGTCATGTACTTCAATTTGTATTTACCCAACTCGACAACGTCGTTGTTGCGCAGGAAATATTTCTTCACCGACTGGCCGTTCACCAGCGTGCCATTGGTGCTGTTCAGGTCTTCGAGGAAGGAATCATTGAGGATGGTGACCACGGCAGCGTGCTCACCCGAGATCGCCAGATTGTCGATCTGGATATCGTTGCTCGGTTTGCGCCCGATGGTCAGGCGCTCCTTGTTGAGCATGATTTCCTTGAGCACCAGCCCGTCCATTGAAAGAATCAGTTTTGCCATGTTGTTCTCGTCACATCACTTGAGCCAGTTACGCAGCTTGTGCCAGCGTCCCTGCGCAGAGGAATTATCGGATGGCACCTTGACCAGGATGACCGAAATATTATCCCAGCCGCCATTATCGTTTGCCATCTGAACCAGATCGTCCGCCGCCTGTTGCAGGCTGCCTGCCTGCTGCAGGATACAGGCGATTTCATCGTCTTCGACCATGTCGTTCAAACCGTCCGAGCACAGCAGATAAGCGTCGCCCGGCAGAACGTCAAAACTGTGCACCTCCGGCTCGACCTCGCAATCGACCCCCAAGGCCCGCGTCACCAGATTCTTGTTGCTCGATTGCCGAGCCTCTTCGACGCTGATCAGACCACTATCGATTTGCTCCTGGATCAGCGAATGATCGTGCGTCAGTTGCTCCAGACGCTGATTTCTCAGGCGGTAGAGCCGCGAGTCGCCGACATGCACGATACTCACACGATCATCGTAGAACCAGGCGGCAACCAGTGTCGTCCCCATACCGGCATAGCGCGACTGGTTCCTCGCCGCATTATGGTCGCCAGATTGGCCGCGCCGACTTGATCAATCAGGTGAATGGCAGCCAGCGAATCATCAAGCTGCTCATTCCCGGCCTGAAACGTCGGCACCAGGCTGGCAAAGCTGCTGGCAATCAGACTGACGGCCATGCCACTGGCCACTTCACCGGCGCGGTAACCGCCCATGCCATCAGCCAGTACAACCAGCCCCAGGCCGGCATCGGCATAAAGCGCATCTTCGTTGTGCGTTCGAATCTTGCCCGGATGGGTTTGCGTTGCCATTTCCAGGGCTACAGCAAGGTTCATGTCATTCATTCCTCATCGGCCCGGAGGGTGCCTCGGTAAAAATAGCCAGGCAGTTTCGCAGGTCGGCCGCCAAGTGGGCAGCACGTTGATAACGTTGCTCAATATTCTTGTTCAAGGCCTTGTTTATCACATCCACCAGCATCGGCGGCAAGCGCGGGTTAATTGTCAGAATATCGCTTGGCGTCTCGTTGGCAATCTTGTACATCAGTTGCGCCAGAGAATCACCCGAAAATGGTAGTTGACCGCAACAGAGCTGATACAAGGTAACGCCGAGCGAGAAAATATCAGAACGACCATCAATTTTTTTGCCGGCCAACTGTTCCGGCGACATGTACGACGGCGTACCAAGCACCATGCCGGTCTTGGTGCGCGAGGAATCGGTAATGCGCGCAATGCCGAAATCCGTCACTTTGACCTGATCAGAGGCCGGCTCGTACATGATGTTGGCTGGCTTGATATCGCGATGCACCACCTGCTGGGCATGTGCGTAATCCAGCGCATCAGCGACCCTCGCCATGACCGACAAAGTGACCGGCAAAGGCAGCAGGGCCGATGCCTTGGTGTAAGGCATCAGGTCGCGCCCCTTGAGGAACTCCATGGCGATATAGGCCAGATCCTGTTCTTCGCCGGCATCGTACATGGTGACGATATTCTGGTGATTCAGTCGCCCGGCCGTTTCTGCCTCGCGGAAGAAACGCAGCTTGACGTCAGCCAGTTCGTCCTCATCGAACTCCTGCGCCAGCGCCATGGTCTTGATCGCCACAACACGATTGATTTTCGGGTCTCGGCCCTGGTAGACCACGCCCATCGCCCCTTTGCCGAGCTCCTTTTCGATCTGATAGCGACCCAGCATCGGCTTTTCGAGTACGGCGTCGCCCAGCATCAGCGTGCCGTTCGCCGTCTGGCCGCGCCCTCCGGCCAGCATGACGGTTTCCGACAATTGCCGGGCCACCTTGAGCCGGGTGGTCAGATCACGGAATTTTGGATTAAACCCGATCAGGTACTGGAATACCGCCTCAGCCTTGTTGAACTGACGCTTGCGCTCGTAATCCAGCGCCAGGTTGTACATATTCTCCATCAAGCCTTCGTCCATCGGGCATTTGCGGAATTTGTCGAAGGCCATGTCGAGCTGGCCCTGGCCCTGAAACGCCAGCGCCAGCATGCGATTCGATTCGCCGGATTCAATATCCGATTTCTCCTTGCCACGCTCGGTCACCAGGAAGCGCTTGGTGGTCAGCAGCAAGTGACCGATGACCAGCAAGGAAGCGGCCCACATCAGGGGAATCCACAGGCCGGAGATGACCATCATCTGGTAATGCGCGCCGAGCAGCACAAGCAACAAGCCGAACGTCAGCAAGGCCCCCTTGCCTGCCGAGAGGCGCGGCAAGAGGAGAGTTACATAGAGGGCCATGAGCAGGAAAACGCCCAGACTGGCCCAGCCACCCCAGGCCGGCGTGACGAAAAAGTGTTCCTGAAGAATGCTCGATACCGAATGAGCCACGATCATCACCGGCGCCATGGTCGGAGAAACCGGGGTCACCTGGGTCGCACCGACACCGGCCGCCGTCGCACCGACCAGTACGATCTTGCCGGCATATTTGCTGGCCGGGATCTTGCCGGTCAGTACGTCGTAAAAGGAATCGACCGAAAACGCCGGTCGACCGTCGCGTTCCTTGTAGAAAAAGGTATTCATCTGGCCGGTGAAATCGGTGGCGATGCGTAGCTTGCCGAGACGCACCTCCTTGCCGGGCTGAACCTTGATGTCGTCCGGCCCCAGATTCAGGCTGCGGGCGGCAATCATCAGCGCCAGCGACGGGTAGTACTGGTCGAAATAATTGACCAGCAAGGCTTCTGTGCGCACGGCACCGTCGATATCCGGACTCGCGTTGAGGTGGCCGAGCGCCATGGCCTGTAGCCCCAGTGGCTCAACCGGCATCTGAACCTGCGTCGCAGAGAGCACACTCCCGGCGCCCTGAGCAATGCCATTCACCTGATTTTTGACGACAAACTCCGGCAACGGCTTGTCGGGCCGCCCCTGCTGCTCGCCCAACCGGAATAGCAAGGGGAGCAAGACATTGCCCGCTTGCCCGTAACTTTCGGCCAGTTTTCGATCGGTATTGAGCGCCAGCTCTGCCTCGGCCAGAAGTGCCGAAATTTTCTCGATTTCCGGCGTCGGCGCCACCCCGTCGGCAACACCCTGATTAACCATCTCGATCAAGCGGGTCACGTAAGCGTAGCCCGGATCAATCTGCGGCTCGGAAAAGAAAATGGTATTGGCGATCAGCTTGGCCTGCGCCGTCTGCAACTGGTCGGTCAATTTGGCATGAAGATCTCGCGGCCACGGCCAGCGTCCCAGATTGGCGATGCTGTAATCATCAATTGCAATAACGGCAATCCGGTCCGACGGCGTGCGTTGAGCCATCTGCACGCCGATGTCGTAAGCCTTGCGCTCAAGGCTCTGCAGAAGATCAGAACTCCCAGCAAGCAGCATCAGCAGGCTGATTGCCATGCCGAGAAACCAGTCGGATTTCCAGAAAGCTGCCTTTGCCATTTACCCCATCCAATTCAAGCGCCACACCTTGCCGACTCTTCGGCCCCCATTCTTGCGCCATGCTCGAACAAGGTCAAACGCCGTTAATACGGCAAGGCCACACCGAGGCCACTTTGCTCGGCCGCATTCAAAACGCGCAAAGCGACGGCAAGATCCTGAATCGCCATCCCCTGCGACTCGAACAGGGTAATCTGCCCGACTGATGTGCGTCCAGCCTGACGTCCCAGCAGGATATCGCCCAACTCGATCAACTGCCGGGCATGCAGCCGCCCTTTCTCCAGCAAAGGCAGCAAATCCCCCGCCTCGGCCAACGCCGTCGGCAAGGCATCGACACAGATCAAGTCACAACGACGCAGGGTTGCCTCGCTTAACTCCTGACGAATCAGCGAGTTGGAGCCGGCGGCATTGATATGTACCCCGGGCTCTAGCCACTCGGCATCGAACAGCGGGCGTGCAGAGGTGGTCACCGTTCCCAGCAAGTCACTCCCACGGACAGTCTCTTCGGCCGAACTGATCGGCACGACATTCACGCCGGTCATTGTTGTCATGCGTTCGCAAAAAGCATGCAGCTTCGCCGCATCGCGCGCATGGACCTTGACCTGCTTGAGCGGCAAAGCGGCGCAGATTGCCCTGACATGGCCTTCGGCCTGCCAGCCGGAACCAAATACCCCGGCCACCGCAGCATCAGCTTTGGCCAGCGCCCTGGCGGCCACGCCACTGGCGGCGCCGGTGCGCATCATGCCGAGATAATCGGCTTCGATTACAGCCCGCAAGCGGCCAGACGCGGCATCGAACAGATGAACCAGAAAGCGGTTGCCGCTGCGATTGCTGGTGTAAGCCTTATAACCAAGGACGCCCTGGGCCGGCAAAGCGCCCTGCAGCATGTGCAACACGGTTTGCGGCAGCCGACTGCGGGCGCGCGGCGTATCCTGCGCCAGCCCGGCAGATAG
>Ga0114982_1001595_pt1 | contig 10702 bp, 8 predicted proteins | sample Shrwel_input2_FT_FD_87183 | JGI IMG/M metagenome (GOLD analysis project Ga0114982, IMG submission 87183) | Subsurface microbial communities from deep shales in Ohio, USA - Utica-3 well 1 S input2 FT | ecosystem: Environmental > Aquatic > Deep subsurface > Shale gas/oil reservoir > Produced... | reverse complement strand
TATTTCTTCGCCAGACCCCAGCTGGAGCAGCTGCAAAGCGAGGCCGAGCTGAGCTGCTGGCAACAATAAACCAGCCAGCGCTGACCAGGTCGCGGTGTTACCCTATGTGTTGTTTTAATGTAAACATCTTTCCATAAAGCCATCTAAACACCTAAAAGTCCATTTTGTTGCTGATTTTGTAATCTGTCAGTGTTGAGTACCAACAAAAATCGGGTTAGGGTGAGATGAAACTGCAGAAAAAAACGCCAAAGCGCGCTCTAAGCGGCTGCGGGCAACAAGGCAGGCAATGCAACGAGGAGAGTGGGAAGATGTCGCAATATGCTGCCTTAAGAGCAAACGTCGGTTTGCTTGGCACACAATTAGGGGATACGGTCCGTAACCAACTGGGGCCTGCGGTGTTAGAGCGGATTGAGCAGATCCGTTCGCTGGCCAAACAGGCGCGTTCCGGCACCGAACAACAAGACCAGCAGCTGAAACAAATTCTCGCAGGCCTCACCGATGACGAGATCCTGCCGGTCGCCCGTGCTTTTGCCCAGTTCCTCAATCTGGCCAACCTGGCCGAACAACATCACACCATCAGTAAAGCCGGCGCTGCGTCTATTGAAAAACCACAACCGCTGCAGGAATTGCTGACCTTATTAAAAACCCAGCAAGTGGACGTCGAAAAAACCCGCCAGGCGGTGGCCGATTTATCCATTGAGCTGGTGCTGACGGCGCACCCCACGGAAGTCACGCGCCGTACGCTGATTTATAAACTGACGCAAATTGCCGATTGTCTGGCGCAGCGTGAGCAGGAATTGTCCGCCCATCAGCTGGCGCGGCTCGATGCGCGCTTAAACGATTTGATCACTCAGGCCTGGCATACCAATGAAATTCGCGAACAGCGTCCAACGCCGGTCGATGAAGCCAAGTCTGGTTTTGCCGTCATTGAAACCTCGTTGTGGCAGGCTATTCCGGAATTTATCCGCGAGCTGGACGAAGCTTTAGCCCCGGTGCTGGGCCATGGTCTGGCGCTGGATGCCGCGCCAATCCGTTTCTCCTCCTGGATGGGCGGCGATCGTGATGGCAACCCATTTGTCACCGCCAAAGTTACCCGCCAGGTGCTGTTGCTCAGTCGCTGGAAAGCGGCAGATTTATTTGCGCAGGATTTGGATGTGCTTGGCAACGAACTGTCGATGAACCTGGCCAATGCGGCCTTACAGGCGGCAGTACCGGGTTCAACGGAGCCGTACCGCGACTTGTTAAAGACTTTGCGTGGCAAGTTGCTGCACACCCGCGACTGGCTGACCGAAGCGCTGAAACACGACCGGCTGCAACGGCCGGATGATTTACTCTGGCACAATCAGCAACTGTTAGAGCCGCTGCTGCTGTGTTACCACTCGCTGCGCGACTGCAAGATGGATGTGATCGCCAACGGCTTGCTGCTGGATACTATCCGCCGCGCTTATGCCTTTGGTCTGACGTTGTTAAAACTCGATGTGCGGCAGGAATCCGGCCGGCACACGCAAGTATTCAGCGAATTCACCCAGTATCTGGGCATCGGCGACTACGCACATTGGGAAGAACCGGCGCGTCAGGCGTTTCTACTGAATGAACTGGCCAGCAAACGACCGTTGTTCCCGCGCAACTGGCAACCCAGTGCGGAAGTGCGTGAAGTGCTGGATACCTGCGACATCATCGCGCGCCACGGTGCTGAAGCTTTATCGACTTATGTCATTTCGATGGCCGGCAAACCTTCCGATGTGCTGGCGGTGCAGCTGTTGTTAAAAGAAGCCGGTATCAGCTTCCCAATGCGTGTCGCGCCTCTGTTTGAAACTCTGGCCGACTTAACCAACGCGCCGGAATGTATCAGCAAGTTGCTGGCGATTGACTGGTATCGCGGTTATATCCAGGGCAAACAGGAAGTGATGATCGGTTATTCCGACTCCGCTAAAGATGCCGGCGCTATCGCCGCCGCCTGGGCGCAATACAGCGCCCAGGAAGCCTTAGTGGCGATTTGTGCCCAGGCCAAAGTGCAGCTGACACTGTTCCACGGTCGTGGCGGCACTATCGGCCGTGGCGGTGGTCCGGCGCATGCGGCGATTTTGTCGCAGCCACCGGGCAGTCTGGCCGGCGGCATGCGCGTGACCGAACAAGGTGAGATGATCCGCTTTAAGTTCGGTTTGTCCAAACTGGCACAACGTTCATTGGCGCTGTATGCATCGGCTGTGCTCGAAGGGGTGTTATTGCCACCGCCGGTGCCAAAAGCCGAATGGCGCGCGTTGATGGCGCAGCTGGCGACCACGTCCTGTGATGCTTACCGCGCTGTGGTGCGGCATCATCCGGAGTTTGTGCCGTATTTCCGTGCGGCCACGCCGGAGCTGGAACTGGGTCAGCTGCCACTCGGCAGCCGGCCGCCGAAACGCAATCCAAATGGCGGCGTGGAAAGTCTGCGCGCTATTCCGTGGATTTTCGCCTGGTCACAAAACCGGCTGATGTTGCCAGCCTGGCTCGGTGCTGGTTCTGCGCTGGCGGAAGCGGTGGCACAGGGGAAGACCGCGCTGCTGCATGAAATGCGCGCGCAGTGGCCGTTTTTCGCCACCCGCTTGTCGATGCTGGAAATGGTTTACCTCAAAGCCGACGCGCAAATCGCCGCTTATTACGACGAAAAACTGGTGCCGGCGCATTTGCTGGGGCTCGGTGAGCAGTTACGCAATCAGTTGTCGGCAGATACGGCTTTACTGCTGCAACTGATTGACCGACCGGATTTAATGGCCAATGAAGCCTGGATCCGTGAGTCTATTATGCTGAGGAACACTTATGTCGACCCGCTGCATATTCTGCAGGTGGAATTGTTAAAACGGGTGCGGCATGCGCCGGAAACCGTCAACGACAATATCAAACGTGCCTTGATGGTGACCATCGCCGGTATCGCCGCCGGCATGCGCAACTCGGGTTAAACCGGGTTAGCGGCAAAAGCCCGTTTCCGCCTGGCCGGAGCGGGCTTTTTGTTTTTGGGGCGGTGATCGGGCTGCTGGCCCGGGCGTAACCAGAACACAGTGTTACTGCCGTGCTTTTAGGGGATCTGCGTGATGGCCACTTTGACCGTTTTTTACGATGGATTTTGCCCGCTTTGTGTGCGTGAAATGGCGCAGCTCCGTCAGCTGGACCCGCAGGGTTCTGTGCTGACACTGGTGGATATTCAGCAGGCCGATATGCCGGCGCTGTACCCGCATGTCGACGTGGCTGAAGCCGGACGGATTTTGTTGGCGCTGACCGCGGATGGCCAGATTTTACGCGGGCTGGATTCGACTCACGCTGCCTGGTCAGCTGTAGGAAAAGGTCATAGAACGGCGTTTTTACGCTGGCCTGTGATCCGCTGGTTTGCCGACAAAATCTATCTGTGGTTTGCCGCCAACCGCTATCGGGTGTCGTATTGGCTGACCGGTCAGGCGCGCTGCGACAGCGGCAGCTGCAGCCGCCGCTAAAGCGCCATCGTCAGTTATTCAGCGGCAGCCTGCTCTTTCGGTGGTTGCATCCGTTCTCTGAAGTCCTGCAACCCTTGTTGGATCAGGCTGTAAGTCTCGTCGATATCGTCCGCCACTTTCCCTTCGAGTTTTTTCAGCCCGCTCAGAATGTCGCGGGCGTCGGCAAAACCCTGGTCAATGCCTTTGCCAATTTCCTGCATAAATTGCTCGAGGCCATCTTCGTCGTTCAGTTCCGGGTTTTGTTCGCGAAATGCCTGATAAAAATTGGTGGCGAAACCGACGATGCGATCGGCCGTGGCCTGTGGCGATGTGTCTTCGTTGCTGTAAGTTTTATTCAGGCCGGTTTCTGCGGTGGCCTCAGTGCCGTCGTCTGCGCTTTGCGGAGCCTGGCTGGCCAGGCGTTTTTCCACCGCGTCGCTGATGGCGCGATACAGCAGATTCATCGCTTTATTGTCGGATTGCAGACTCAGTGACAGCTGATTGTCCAGAATGGTTTGATTCAGCTGACGCCGGTTCTCGGCGGATAACTCGCTGGCGCTGGGTTTCGTGGTTTGGTTGTTGATGGTGGTTGTGCTGGATTCGGTCGGACTGTTGGCCTGATAACGGCTGGCGGCGCTGTTGACGGTTGGTTGGATACTCATGGCGGTAGTTCCCTGCGTGGCTTAGACAGACTATAGCTGCGTTATCGGCAGGAACTTGCCGCAACTTGAGCAAAAAATTGCCGCAAACGCAATTATTGTCGATGTTTTAGCCAAGCCACTAAAATGGGCATGCCGGATATTGGCGTAAACCTGCACTTGCCGCCTGCCGCAACATGCGCTGCACTTCTGGCGGAACCGCCAGTGCCGGCAGATCGGCCAGCTGCTCTGCCGGTTTGCCACTGATCACCTGATACAGGATGTACGCCGTCAGCAAAGCGCCCGCCGGGGCCGCGTGATTACCATCGGCGCTGTGCAGCTGCAGATCTGGCCATTGTTGCAGCACCTGGTCCCAAACCGGGCCAACCGGCGCGACGCAGGCAGCCTGTTCGGCAGCAATTTGCTGATGCAGCTGATAAATCCGCATGCCTTCTTCATTGTTGCCGGCGCGCGGATGCTCCGGAAACAGCACTGGGGTGATCCCGCGTGCTTTGGCCAGGGCAATCCAGCTTTTCGCGCCAGCCGTTGAATAGTTGTACAGCCCGGTTGTCGAGTATTTCTGCGCCTGCAGAATGAGATGAGTCCAGCGGCCAGACTCCAGCAAAGGCCGGCTGACCTGATCGTCCAGCCGTTCATCCAGATAAGCCGCCCCGCCGGCGCGCACGGCGCCAACTGTCTTGCCGGTGCCCTGCTGTAACAGCAATTGCAAAGTGCCGGGCAGATTGTGGCTGCCGCTGTGACTGTTGCCAAACAGCAGAACTTGCAGCGGGTCCTGCGTCCGGTTGTCCGGAACCTGCAGATTTTCGCCCGGCAGCGGGTCTGGTGTGGGCGGGTTATTGGCAAGCGGCGGCGCGCTCACCGCAGGTACCGTGCTGGTTTGCTGGCCACCACATGCCAGTAAAAATAACGAAATCAGCCAGATAAACCGCCAGTGATACCAGTGCATAGCGTCAGTCCCGCGAAAGTGTGTGATGACAGAGCCTAAAGGCTGGTGCCGGTACTGTGCCGCCAGCGGTGACCAGCGGGTGTGATTTGGGGCGGTCAGATATGTATTCTGCTGATGTCTTTTGCGACAAAACAGTATCTATTTGAATTAATAACAAAAAAAGGAGCTGCAAGCAGCTCCTTTTAGTCACGGAGATTTCAGCGGATGATCAGAAGAAGTTCTTCTTAAACTCCACGCCGATGATACGTGGTTCGTTGACAAAACCAGTGTTGTTGTTGAAATCAATCGCACCTTTGACGTTGTCTTCATCGGTGATATTGCGGCCAAACAACGCCACTTCATAGTTACCGTCGTAATTGACATAACCAATCCGCAGACCAGCTTCCTGGTTGTCATCGACGGCAAATTCTTTGGCTTCGTACAGGAACAGGTTGGTTTTGCCCTGGAAGGCGATATCGCCGTAGATGTAAATCTCACCGGTCGGCACCGGGAAGTCATACCGGCCATTCAGTGTCAGGATGGTTTTTGGCGCCTGCGGGAACGGGTTGCCGTCGACATAAGCCCGGCCTTGTGCGTTTAAGCGGTCGGTTGGCGTACAGGCGCCAGAACCACAAGTGGCCACCAGCAGGCTGGCATCTTTCAGTTCAGTGTCGTTGTAGCTGAAACCGCCGCCTAAGGTCAGGCTGGACGTGGCGCGCCAGTCGGCGTCGATTTCAAAGCCATAACCTGTGCCTTTGTCGGCGTTTAACAACGCGTTACCTTGTGAGGCACCGCCGATGGCCGACAGCTGAATGTCGTTGATGTTGTAGTAGAACACCGCACCGTTTAAGCGCAGTGTGTTACCCAGCAGGTCCGCTTTGGCACCAAACTCAACAGAATCAATAGTTTCTGAGTCAGCGACAGAAGGATTGCCTTCAAACACCAGGTCGCGGCCCTGGATCGACTGAGCGCGGAAACCGTGTGCCAGCCGACCAAAGACTGAGTAGTTGTCTGTGACGCGGTAGTTGGTCGCCAGTTCCCAGCTGATCTCATCGTCATCGACATCCACCGGCAGGTAGTTTTGCACTTGCGCAGCGCCAATGACTAAAGCAAAACCGTTAACGTTTTGCTCGCCAACAGAGAAGCCTTTTTCGTCGTAGGTGTAACGCACGCCGGCGGTGACATCCCAGCGGTCACTGAGGTTATAAGTGCTCTGGCCAAACAGCGCCCAGCTGGTGTTGTCGTGGTACACAGTGGTTGCGCCATAGAAACCGTCGACGCTGGTCACACCAAAAGATGAGTCAAAGTAATAAGCGCCGACTTGCCAGTCGACATCACCGGAGGTGTCACTGGCCAGGCGGAATTCCTGGGTGAACTGTTCTAAATCTTTTAACTGGTCTTCAGTCAGCGCCTGGAACGGGATAAAACCCGGGCCGGCCGGCGTGCCGCCGTCGATATCACCTTTGCCGTTACCGTCAGCATTTTCCTGCGCGGTGATTGAGGTGAACGTCATGCCGCCGCTCAGGTCCACGTCCAGTTTTAACGAGGCGCCGAAGTTATCGTATTTCTGGAAGTTATTGTCGCCTTCGTTGTAGGAAACGCTGTCACGGTCGTTATTGCCGTTCAGTGCGTTGCTGCCTTTATCAAAGACGTTGGCGCGGAAAATGGACGAAGTACCGTCCAGTTTACGGCCGTGTACGTTTAACAGGGCCGCGACGTCGCCATTTTCATACAGGAACTGCACACGACCGGCTTTCTCGTCGAAGCCGCCCATCACGTCTTGTTCTTTTTTGAAGCTGTTGTCGATGTAGTCGTCGCGGTTTTGTGACAGTACCGACACCCGGGCTGACAGGTTGTCGCTGAGGCCACCGCCAGCGGCGCCTTCAAAGTTCAGCGTGCCGAGGTTACCGACGGACAACTTGGTATAGGCATCAAAATCCTGCCGCGGTTTGGCAGTATTAAATTTGATGATACCAGCGGTGGTGTTGCGACCGAACAGAGTGCCTTGCGGGCCGCGGATCACTTCCACTGCTTCCATATCAAATAACGGGAAACTCTTGAGGATGACGTTTTCCATCACCACGTCGTCCATGATGATCGACACCGGCTGAGACGCGGCCAGGTCGAAGTCGGTGTTGCCAAGGCCACGGATATAAAAACGCGGTGCGGCACGGCCGTTGGAGGATTCTGCATACAAGCCCGGCACTTTAACTGCTAACGCCTGAATGTCGTCGCCGCCGGCAAAGATCGCGTCAAATTTCTCGCCGCCTAAAGTGGCGACCGAAATTGGCACTTCCTGAGTGCTCTGCACCCGTTTTTGTGCGGTGACCGTAATACGCTCAAGTTGCTGATCGTCCTGTTTGGCTTTGTCACTTTCCTGCGCCATCGCAACAGGAGAAAGACCAACAGCCGCGACAAATAATGCCGCATGGATCTGCATGGCTAACACAGAATGTTTGCTTTTCATCAATGGATTACCCTTAGGTGTTTGACTGTTATAAAAAAAGCGTCTTTGCGCTTATGCCGCAGGAGCAGAAATTGCTGCCTGCTTAGGTGTAGCAGGCCGAATTGGATCTGTCAGCTGAGTTCAGGTTTGGAGTGACCACGCACCTGAATAAACGGCGCGCAAGTATATCAGTCTCTGCTGTATCTCGGCGGAATTCCCGAAATTGGCCGAAATTCGCCAGTAAATTGTTGGTAAGTTGTGGCTAATGGGTTAACGGCTGGCCTGTCAGTAAAGACCTGATGACCAGCAGCTGTGGATCAGGCTGGTAACCCAGCCCATCTGATTGCACTGTGATACACCGCGGTTTTGCCCCGATGTGACGAGTAATAGCTGATATGCAACAGGCCCTGATTCAGCACTAAACCCGGGTAGCTGGTATCGCCGCCGGACGGCAGTACCAGACATTCACGTAGCGTGGCGCTGTTTGGATCCAGCCAGCACAGACTGGTGCGCACTTTGTTGTCATAGAGTCGTACCGCCGCCAGAATACGGCCGTCCGGCAGCTGAATACAGGCCGGGCCGCCAATCCGTTTATTCAGCTCGCGCCACTGCCAGTCGAAATAAGGTGGCGCCGCGATGCCGAGTAAACCGACATGCGGGTCGCGTCGCAGCAGGCACAAAGCGCGGCCATCCGGCAAAAACAGCAGGCCGGATTCATTCGGGTAACCGGCGTTATTCAGCGTGCTGACCCAGGGCGCAAAATTGACGCCATCGTCACTTTTGTACAACCGGACGAAACGCTGATCGGTGCAGCTGTAGCCGACGGCCCAGGCGGCGTCTTGTTGCCAGGTCAGCCGCCATAACCAGATATTGATGTCACCGCAAGGGCGGGCGTCACTCCAGTGCTCACCGTCATCGGATAACCAGACATAAGACTGATGCGAGCCCTGGCTGCGGTCATGCAAAGCGCCGGCGCCGAGCAGTTGCAGCCGGCCATCCGGCATCGCAATCAGTTTGCCGTCGCGAAGGTCGGCGTGGTCGCTGCGGATGCAGGCCACTGAATGCCAGTCTTTGCCGGCGTTATGGCTTTTTAAAATACGCAGCGCGCCGTCGGGCGAGACATGGGCATTGGCTTCACGGAATACACAAAACAACGCGCCGCGAAACCAGACTAAATCCGTGAACGCGTTGTGGTCGCCGCGGCGCCAGATGCAGCGCGCTTTGGCGGTTTTTAACTGGAAAAATCTGGGTTTACGCGGGCAAAAACGTTGCTTGCCGCGGCGGATTATTTGACTTGCCATAGTTCGAATCTGTTTCCTTCGGGATCTGTCGCCCAGCCAAAACGGCCATAATCTTCGTCCTGGATGTTGTCGTCAACGATGGCGCCGCCGGCGCGCAGCTGCGCCAACATGGCATCGAGATCCGCGACTCTGTAGTTCACCATACATTGTTGCTGGCGGCTGCCGAAGTAGTCGGTGTCTGGCGCAAAAGTGGACCAGACCGTCATATCGTCGGCCTTCGCCACCAGGCAACCATAGGTCTGTCCGGCCTCGATACTGATGCCCAGATATTGTTGATACCAGGCTGCGAGTTTTTGTGGGTCGCGGGCGCGGATAAACACGCCGCCAATACCGCTGATTTTTTCCATGCCGGGCTCCCTGATGGGTACTGAAGAGGATTAGCTTTGTTGCTGCTGTAACCAGCCTAGCACAGTGCTGACGCTCGTCAGGTCGCTATGTTGCAACAGCAGTTTGCGGCCGAGCTGCAAGGCTGCGGTTTCGCACTGCAGCTTCAGTCGTTTATCTTTGATGGTGCTGAAATCCGCCACTTTTTGCTGGCCAATCACCCGGCGCAGCATTTCGCAGCCGGCATACCCCAGCGCGTCTTTTACCACCTGAGCGACAAAACGCTGCTGGTAGCGTTCACTTTGCAGTGCGATGTCTTTGGTATTGCGCGCCGCCAACGCCAAAAACTTCTGACAAAACAGCGCCTCGGTTTGTTCGATTTGCTGGCGCAGATAATCTGCTTGTTGCTGGCGGTGCGCAGGTTCGGCGATAAGTCCCGGCAGCGCGGTGTAATGCAGCAATAAACTGCCGAGAAAATTGCCCAAATCAAAGCCAATAGGGCCATAAAAAGCGTATTCTCCGTCTATGACTTTAGTGTGCCCGCTGCCGACAAAAATACTGCCAAGCTGCAGGTCGCCGTGTAACAGCGCCTGCGGGCAGGACTCAAATTTAGCTTTGAGTTCAGCCACTTCGGCTTTCACCGCTTCGTCAAACCACAGCTGCTGCACCAGCGGGCGCAGCGCTATATCAAACTGGTTGCGGTCGTGGTTGCAATAAGGGTCGGTGAAAAACAGCTCTTCGCTCATCAGGCAAAGCTGTGGATTGAGAAATTGCGCGGTACGGGCTTTTTTGAACGGGCCGTCCAGCGCAAAATCTGAGGTGTAAAAACTGCAATGCGCCAGATAAGTACTGATATGTTCAGCCAGCAGCGGATATTGTTTGCCGCCAATGAGGCCAGTGCGCAGCAGTTGCAGCTGGCTGAGGTCTTCCAGTAACAAAGCAGAACAGCCGGCATCATAATGCAGCACTTCGACCACATGGTCCGGCACCAGCGCGCCATGAATTTTCAACAGTTCCGCTTCAATCCGCGCCCGGTCCTGCGTCGGTACCCAGCTTTCGCCGGCGCCGCCAATATAAGGCAGCACTTGTTTGACAATCAGGCTGCTGCCGAACTGATTTTTCACCCGGAACAGGCGGTTTTGGGTGTTCACACCGACAGCTGCGCTTTGCAGCTGACTGTGCTCGCCAAACAAGGCACTGTGATCATTGGCAAAAATAGCGGCCTGTTCAGGGGTAAAAGGGCTAAAAGCCGGCATAAAGGTCTCCCGCAGGTTATAGAATGCAAACTGGTATTGCATGGCAACGATATCAAGGCCACTGCAAGTGATGAGCGGTTATTGTGCAGCGACTGCAGCTGCAATGCCAGCTTGGCTTCTGTTGGCAAAATCAGCGACAATCGGCGCTTTGCCGCCGGCTTTGGAGAATGTGATGTACGCGCCGAATTTTGACCTCGCTTTATACGCCCGCCGTATTGGTTTGCCACAAACGCCGCAGGCGGCAACCTTTGACGCGAATGCGCTGCGCGACCTGATGCAGGCGCAGCTGCGCAATATTACTTTTGAAAATCTTGATGTGCAGGCCGGTAAAATTGTGTCTTTAGT
>Ga0114982_1001594_pt1 | contig 10710 bp, 9 predicted proteins | sample Shrwel_input2_FT_FD_87183 | JGI IMG/M metagenome (GOLD analysis project Ga0114982, IMG submission 87183) | Subsurface microbial communities from deep shales in Ohio, USA - Utica-3 well 1 S input2 FT | ecosystem: Environmental > Aquatic > Deep subsurface > Shale gas/oil reservoir > Produced... | reverse complement strand
TCTGTACCACCACCTTGGAATATTGCTTTAGGCGGTATTGCATTTGCCGGTGTTGCTGCTTTGGCAGGAAAAGTTGCATCAGCGAGAGGAGGTTATGACATTCCAGCAGGTGTGAATCCAATGACTCAGCTCCATGAAGAGGAAATGGTACTGCCTAAACAGCATGCCAATACGATCCGTGCCCTAGGTAAAAGCTTATCCTCCGATGGAGGGATAGGTGGTGGCGGTGGAAGTTCAGCGCAAACCTTTAATAATTTCACGATTCAAGCTTGGGATTCAAAAGACGTTCGCCGTTTTATGGAAAAGCATGGTCGTGAATTGGCAGGTGGTCTGAAAGGCTATAACCGTAATTTTGGTCGATAAGGGGGAAAATCGTGTCTGATGTATTGTTTCCTGAATTGCCAGGACTGGAATGGGATCTCAGCAAGAAGCCCATTTTCAATACAAAGATCATGGAGTCGGTGAACGGTCGGGAGCTTCGAGCAAGTTACCAGGCCGTTCCTAAGTATGAAATATCTTTGTCATTTGGTTTTTTACGTGAATCGAAAGGGAAAAACGAATTACAGCAACTCGAAAGTTTTTTTCTAGAACGCCGTGGTGCATTCGATTCCTTTCTTTTTAAGATGCCTGAAGATTGCGATTACACGTGTTCTTACAGTGGTGACGGTAGTACGACAAGCTATCAACTGTATAAGCAGATGCATACATCTGTGATTCCTTTGGCTCACACAAAGGCTGAAACGACTTTTCAAGTGGATCCCACGTTTTGGAATGAAAACGACAATCAGCAATTTTGGAGCGATAACGACGATGATCTGTTCTGGGATGACACAACAGCTCAAGTCACCAAGTCGGGCATGGTTACGCTTTCAAAACCTTTGAAACAAGGTCATAAGTTTGAGGTGAAAGGGACGTATTACTACCGTTGTCGCTTTGCTGACGATGAACAGCAATACACCAACTTCATGAGCAAATTATGGAAAGCCAATAAAGTTGAAATGATTGGCTCATTGGGAAATAAAGTATGAGAGCAGCTTCTGCAAAACTAATTGCGTTACTTGATGCTGATCAGTTTGTGATGGCAGATCTCTACACCATCACCACTGTTCAAGGTGATGAATTCCGATATACGAATTATGACTTTGATTTGACTGTTGCAGGTCAAACATATAGTTCGAGTGGTCCCATCATCAGCCGTGAGGGAATTAGCCTGTCACTTGGTATTGAGGTTGATAATTTATCGATCAGTATTGATTGTATTGATGATAATGAATGGAACGGCATCAATGTCGTTCAAGCGTTTCATAATGGTCAATTAGATGGTGCTCGATTTAAGTTAGAGCGGATCTTCATGGATAAGGACACGCCAACGGATACAAGTGCCGGCACCATTAAGTTGTTCGAAGGTCGAATCATTGAGCCTGACTTAGATCGTAATTCAATTCAAGCCAGTGTCGCGTCAGATCTGGATGAATTGAACGTGCAAATGCCAAGAAACCTATATCAGCCAAGCTGTACCAATACGCTATTTGACACGGCATGCGGTCTATTGCGTCAAAACTTTATGGTGCAAACAATGATTGAATCAGGCAGTACTGCAGCTCGAATCTTATGTCAGGTAAATCAGCCTCAAGGTTGGTTTACTCAAGGTGTAATTGAATTCTTGGACGGTGGTAATGCAGGTCTAAAACGGACGATTCGTATGCATGAATCAGGTGCTTTGTTATTAACTTTGCCATTGTTAGAGGCACCACAGGCTGGACAACGAATCAAGGTTTATCCTGGATGTGATAAGCGGTTAGAAACCTGCCAGAATCGTTTTAATAATTTCGCTCGTTTTCGTGGTGCACCATTTATACCGGTACCGGAAACCGCAGTTTAATCAAATTTGTATTAATCCATACCCAGCATCTGCTGGGTTTTTTATGGGGTGAGAAAATGCCTTTACCTACCGCAGCAGAATTAACAGATCCGACTGCAACCAATACACAGATGAAGCAGCGATTGGCGCAATTAGTTGATGGAGTTGGCGAAGTTGAAATTGAAACAAAAGAATTCGCTAAGCAACAGACTCAGACGATAGAGCTTGGACGAATTTCAAATCCAAATAAATTGTTATTGGATCAAGTTCTCTTTGAAACAATGCCGACATTAACAACTGGTACCGCTACAGTTGTCACTCGAAACGGCATTAAGCAATTAAAACTTGTTAGTGCATCGGCTGGTGGCCAAATTATCGCTTATTGGGATTTTGATGCGTCACTTTTTACTCGTGAGTTTGCAGGAAGCCTGACAATTGAGGATGCTGATGCAGGTAGTAATGGCTATGTTGGAATTCAGCAGATTGCAAGCAATGGTACAGTCTTAGCAACAAGTTATGCGCAGACTGCAATGGTTAATGCAATTACTAAAAAAGTATTTCGCATGACTTCAACAGGTGTTGTTCCTGGCGCGGTAAAAATTAGATTGATTGCATTTTTGCAAACAACAACAACACGTCAAATGTACGTGCACAGTCCTTTTATTGCAGACGGTACAAACACAGATTTTATAGCACCTATGGAAGATTTAAACCCAATCAAAGATAAAGTAATCCAATTAGATAATGCTTTTGATGTTGTCTCAGTTGGAAAGAACATGTTTAATCCAGCTCTTGCGACAGATGGGAAAATTATTTCGTATGACACAGGGACGTTGGCGACGTTTGCAAATGGTATTGCGTTCGGTAAGGTTCCGGTTCAGGCTGGTAAAACCTATACCTTTTGGATTCCTACGACATCGACATTTTTATTTAAAGATTTAATCTACTCTTATAAAGCAGATGGCACATACATTGGTTTAGATCATACTGTCGGCTCTGCTTTTGAGAAATTAGCGCCAAATCCGCCGCAAAATATTGTTTACGCGGACGGCAAAAAGACGGTGACATTTACAATTCCAGCTAATTCTGAAATTGCTTATGTGCAGATGATGGCTGAGTATTCGACACATACAACAGCTCAATTTAATGCGCTTGTAAACTCCATGCAGTTTGAGCTGGGGAGCGTTAAAACCGCTTTTGAGGCATACAACCCGAATGCAACCACAAAGATGGTTTTGAAGGAAAGTGCACTTCCTGCGAGTGGTGGCACTACTGTTTCCGAAAGCAAAAATACCTTTACTGTGACGTTAGACGGAACTGATGCTTATATCCGTACAAAGTTTAGCGATACACATGATCTCGTTCAGCAGGTTCGATACGGGACTAGCACCGTATGGTCGAACAATGTAGTTAACCCTTGGTCAGTTCGTACTATTCCGAAGTCCACAGCAAAGGATGGTGTGATCGCAGCATTCTCAAGTGGTACTATTTTGGCATCACAAGGCGATGATGCTGCACCGCTGCACTACAACGGTACATACATCGGGGCGAATCATGGTGCTTATATTGTTCATGAAGTAACTGTTAATGCGCATGGTAAAACTTATGCTGATGTAGGCTCTCGCTGGACACAAGGCGCAAATACTTACACGATAGTTCGGATAGTAGATGCAAATAAAGTGTGGCTGGTCAGTCAGAATATTGGAGCAACATATTGGCAGTTTGTCACATCTTCGTTGAGCGGTTTAACTCTAACTCACAGTACTGGCGCAACTAATACAGCTTCATTTACTCCAAGTGCAGACACCTTGACTCAGCTTCTTTCAGCTGTGAATAATCATACTAAAAAGATTGTTGCTGATGGTTTCAAAGACCTAACGGCAGCAGGCGTTTATGATGTTGAATCTATCGAGTTCATTGATAACTATGACATTATGAATCCTGTGTCTATTTTATCGTATTTGCAAAGCCGAGTTGGAACAACGACAGAGCAAAATCTAAGCGTAGACTCGATTACTTCTGATGTTAGAGTAAGTGTGAATTATCGTTATGCACTAAACGGTAGTTGTACTGTGTCAACACAGCTTCATAAAAAAGCAAATATCAATTTCAGTTTTGCTGGCTTGGTTCAGGCGAATCCGTTGAACTATTCAGGTAAAACATTAATTGAATATGCAAATAAAATGAAGCCTGTTACTGTTAGCGGAACGTCTTATGACTTATCAGCGACTATAGATGCAACGACCAATACTGCGTTGATCAGTATGCTTAAAACAGACTGGTTAGATACAACAAACCCACCAGATCGTGTGTTGAACTTAGTAAAAAACGGGGCAAATAAAGAGTTTGGGCAGGTGCTTGGTTACAGCCTAACTCGCGGAGCAACGAAACCAAGTGTTCGACAGAATACAACAGATGCAGGCTTCTTTAACAATCCAACAACTAAGAAAGTTTACCCAAAAGCTTTAGTTGGCAATCTAGCTACTGTAGTAAATGCTGTTTCATATCGAGCTATTTATAATCCAGCTATTCTTCCACAAGCAACAATCTATACTTGGTATGAGGATAATGGTGAAATCTTTGTGGTTCTCGATATTCATCAAAGCGCTTCCATGTTGAAATTACCGTTGCCTTCAATGTTCAATGGTAAGTCTGCCGAGGTAATTGATAGTCATGCAAACTTCACGTTACATAGTGAGATTGTCAGTGATGGTGGTCTACTTTGCTCGGTTGTGAATGGATATGCGACTGTAACAATTAAGTTGAGTTGATATGAAAAATCTCGAAGCTGTCACAGAAGCGATGACTTGGCTCGGCACACCCTATCATCACCAGGGGCGTGTCAAAGGTGTCGGTGTCGATTGTGCAACACTGCTTTGTGAGGTTTACGAAGCAGTAGGGCTGATTGATCATTACGATCCAGGCCCATACCCACCTGACTGGCATATGCACCAGATGGGGCAGCGCTATCTTGAGCACATTCAAAACTTTTGTGAGCAGGTAAACGATCCTCAGCCTGGTGATATTGTTCTTTATCATTTTGGCAAGTGTATCAGTCATGCTGCAATTGTCGTCGAGTGGCCAACGATCATCCACTCATATATCCATCAGGGGGTCATCCTTCAGGATGGAACCAAAGGAAGTTTAGCCCGGCGAATTGCCGGGTTTTATCGTTTAAGAGGACAGTAAAATGGGTGGTGTTTTTGGGGGTGGTACAGTCAGCACATCTGACAAACGTATCAATTCAATGCGTATTCAACAATCCGCTTATGGCCTTTGCCAGCCCCTGGTTTATGGTAAAAACCGTGTTGCGGCCAATATGTTCTGGTATGGTGACTTTACCGCCACAGCGCATACAACAACGACAAAGCAGGGTGGTAAAGGTGGTGGTGTAAAAACCAAAAACACGACTTATACCTATAGCGCGTCTTTCATGCTTGGTCTCTGTGAAAATAAGATTAAGGACATTGGTATTATCTGGCGTGATAAAGAACAGATTGTTCCTAAAACGGAAGGCGGTATTCAGCTTAAACCCATTGATCAGCTAGGGTTTGAATTATTTGATGGTGATCATAATCCTGTTTGGGGCTATCTCCCATCAAAGCATCCTGACCAGGCATTGCACTATCCATTTCTCGGTTATGTCGCATGTGCCAACTACGATCTGGGGGGGAGTGCCAGCTTATCGAATCACAATTTTGAAGTGATTAGCGATATTATATTTTCAGAAACGATTCATGATGCAAATCCAGCGGATGTGATTGAGGACTTCATCACTAATCCACGTTACGGTGCAGCACCTAGTCTGAATATGGCAGATTTATCTGAATTTCGAACCTATTGTGCAGCCACTAATTTGTTGATCAGTCCTGCTTTGACTGAACAACGTGAAGCATTTGAAATTATCAATGAGATTGTGGAAGCAGTGAATTGTGCAGTGGTACCGAGTCCAGACGGTTTAAAAATCCGTTCATACGGTGACAGTGCAGTGACAGGAAATGGCGTGACATTTACGCCAAATCTTGAACCGGTTTATCACTTAACAGATGACGATTTCTTGGGAGAAGATCAACCAGTACGTGTACGTCGAAGTCGTGATACAGATGCATATAATCATTGCCAGATTGAGTACGTGAATCGCTTCAATCAATACAACACTGAAACCGTTGAAGCTAAGGATCAAGCCAATATTGAAATGTTTGGTCTACGCACTCAAGATCCAGTCAAGTTCGACTTTTTCTGTGAGCCAAAAATTGCTCGTCATGCGGTGCAATTGCTATTACAGCGGAAACTCTATGTTCGAAATGAATATGAGTTTGAATTGGGGTGGAAGTACTGCCGACTTGAGCCGATGGATATTGTGACCATCACTGATGAATCCTTGGGATTGAATCAGTTTCCTGTACGAATCACACGAGTTGAAGAAGATGAGGAGGGCGTACTTTCGATTACCGCTGAAGAGTTGGCAGTCGGATCTCGTTCAGCGGTTGAATACGATCTTCAATCATCGAACGGCTATCAGGGCGGTAATGAAGAGCCGGGTAACGTTAATGCACCTGTCATTTTTGAGCCTCCTTTAGATTTAACCGACGGCAAGAATCAAATTTGGGTAGCTGCATCGGGCGGGAGTAATTGGGGTGGCTGTAACGTCTGGGCAAGTTTGGATAATACAACATACGGAATGATCGGAACCATCTATGGCTCTGCTCGTTACGGTGCTTTAGTTTCAGCCATTGATACGGATGATACATCGATGCAGATTCAGTTGAATACATCGAGTCAAATCTTCGGTGGCACGCTTGAAGACGCTGAAGTTGATGCAACGTTGTGTAAAGTCGGTGATGAATATATCAACTACATCGATGCAACATTGGACGGATCAGGGCGTTATACGTTGAGTGGTATGCTTCGTGGGCGTTTTGACGATGTAAGCTCACATAATGCAGGTGAATCATTTGTTCGTATTGATCGTGCCATTTTTCAGCATGACTTTAATACAAATATGATTGGCAAAAGCATCTATTTGAAATTTACTAGCTTCAATGGAATTCAGCAAAAAGAAGAAACTTTGGATGAAGTGACGGCATATAGTTACACAATCAATGGTGGTCGTCCTGCGGGTGTTAAAGGTTTATCACTTCAATCTGCATTCATCGGTACAAGTTTCAAAGTGCAATGGCAACCGGCAGCAGGTGCGTCTGGTTATGTTGTGCAGATTCTTTCAGGCGGTGTATTGCTTCGTACGGTTGAAACCACGAATACTGATTATTCGTACAGTATGGAAGAGGCGAAAATCGACGGTATTCAACGTGCTTATACAGTACGTGTCGCAAGTAAAAACGTTTCGATTGTCAGTACTTTTGCTGAGCTGAATATCAGTAATCCGGTGCCACCACAATTGTTGAACGTCTACACATCGGCAACAGCAAACTCGATCACAGTGACTTGGATCCCAAGTGATGTGCCTGATTTAAAAGATTATGCAGTTTGGCTGAGTAGTACAGCGAATTTTGATCCTACAGTTACACCGCCATCTTGGACTGGTACAGCATTAACAACAACGATAGGAGGGTTGCCAGCTACCACACCACACTATATTCGTGTTGCAGCGAGAGACGTATGGAAAGATACAGCTTGGAATTATTCGAATCAGATTACACAAAGTACTTCTGAATAATTTATTAAAATTTCTAATTTAAACCGCCGTTTGGCGGTTTTTTTACATCTGGAGAAAAGAAAATGGCAGAGCCAGTAAGTAGTGGCGTAGGGGTTGCTGCGGCAATTAAGGTTTATGGAATGGCTATTTTATTAGGAATAGCTATTTTCTCAGCAACTCTCGTCTATCTTGTCGTGGTAATGACACGAATGCCGCGGACACGCAATGAATGGGTTGTGAGCTTGATTACAACGGTAGTCGGTAGCATTGCAGGTGGGGGCTTTTTAATTCAGCATTTTGAGTTGCACAGTTATTTACTTACATGGGCGGGGTTATGTGCAGTAGGGGGATTGTTCTTTGTTTCGGGTTTGCCGTTCTGGGCCATTATCCGATGGACATTTAACTATGTAAACGCACGTGAAAATGCAACGATTATTGAAGTGGTTGAAGAGCTAAAAGACTTCAAAGATAACCTTTAACAAGTAGATCCAATGCCGCCTTAGGGCGGTTTTTACGTCTAGAGGAAAGTGAAAATGAATATTGAAGAATATTTAAATGAGTTGATTAAGCGTGAGGGTGGTTACGTTAATAACCCCGCTGACCGTGGCGGAGCTACAAATTTTGGTATTACTGAAGCAGTTGCTCGATCAAATGGATTTAAAGGCAATATGAAAGATTTGCCTTTATTGACAGCTAAAGATATCTATAAAAAACAATACTGGATCTCGCCACGTTTTGACCAGGTGAATGCGATTAATGCTGCAGTAGCTGAAGAGCTGCTCGACACAGGTGTGAATTGCGGTACTGGGTTTGCCAAGCCATTATTGCAACGTGCTCTAAATCTGCTCAACAACCAAGGCAAGGGCGGTTGGCCAGACTTAGCCATTGATGGTGTGTATGGATCTGCAACTTTGAATGCACTCAAAACCTATATGTCTAAGCGCGGCAAAGAGGGTGAAAAGGTTTTAGTTCGAGTACTAAACATCATGCAAGGGCAACGCTACATTGAAATATGTGAACGCAATCCAACACAGGAGCAATTCTTTTATGGATGGATCAACAATCGAATCACATAATCTAGTGATTCATCATTGCAAACGCTCATTATCATCTTTGATCTTGAGCGTTTTTATTTTGTGTACGCTACCAGGTTGCTCGGCTCATACAATCAACAGCAATGTGCATGTTGGGGTTTGTGTTAGAGCGCTTTAATTAGTGGTTCATTATTTTGAGAATATTTATGCGCAAGAGTTAGAGCTTCTCTATATTTTGCGCATATATTTTCACAATACTTTAATTTACCGTTCCCAACACAGGTATCATACGTGGACCTGCTTGTCTTGCTTTGCTAATAATCTCAACGAGCTCATCATAAGTTAATTCAAACTTATCCTCACTATCAAATACATATACCATATTTTTTCCCTCATACCCTGGTGGAGTAATTGGAACAAATCGCTTTGGAATAAGCATCTGAGTAAGTTGTTCATCAGTTAATTTGAATAAATGCATAGTCATTATCCTATTCTAAAAAGTTCATTCCAGTTCGTTAAATATGAGGGTGATCGGCGATTTTGATTCATTTGCCAAATTGCTTTTGTGTCATTACAAAGCCCTAGCGAAACATGATCTTTTCCGTATTTCTCTTTGATTGCTTCTAATGTATCTGATAGTTTTTCGCGCTGATTTCGATGTGTGTAATCAGTGAATAGATCAGGCACAAACTTAGACTTAGGAATTAACCCGAGTAAAACAATTCCTGCCTTTTTATATTTGAATCCCTTCCTGTAGATCTGATCGATTCCTTTCATTGCGGCCCTTGTAATCTCTAACAAATCATCCGTATGTTCAGGCATTTGCACAATTATATAAGGTGAATATCGCTCTTCTTTGTTGAAGCGGCCGGTCTGAATAAACACACCAATCATCTTGCAGATAGAGCCATCATGCCGCATGCGTTCAACGCCTCGAGTCACGAATAAGCGTACTGAAGATTTGATGTCATCTTTTTCATAGACTGGCTGGCCATAAGACCGGCTGCTTATAATTTGCTGCTTTGATGGGTTCTCGTTCTCTATATCAATACATGACACACCTTGCAGCTCACGAACAGTCTTTTCCATGACAATTGAAAATGACTTTTTGATCTCCTTCGGATTTGACTCAATCAGATCCAGCACAGACTTAATATTCATCAAGTTTAGTTTCTTACAGTTTTGACGACCAACACCCCAAACCTCACCAACGTCCACGTGTGCAAGCAGTTGCTCTGCTGAACAAGGATCCATTTCAGCTAAATTACACACTCCATTGAAATACTTATTCTTCTTAGCTATATGGTTAGAAATTTTAGCTTCAGTCTTACTACGGCCAATTCCAATACAGCAGGGCAATCCCAGCCATTGCTGAGCTTTCAATCTCATTTCTTGCGCATATGCTGTTAAATCATAATTTTTTGCGTAAGTTGTTAATTCTAAGAAACATTCATCAACACTATAAATTTCTTGCTCCCCCGGTGCTACATATTGACTAAGTAGATTCATAAACCGGCGTGACATTTCAGCATAAAGTGCGTAATTGCTTGATAGCACTTGAACATTATGCTTTTTTACGATGTCCTCAATTTGAAATAAAGGTACACCCATACGGATGCCCAGATCCTTTACTTCTTGGCTTCTGGCCACTGCACAGCCATCGTTATTAGAAAGGACTAGGCATCCAATATCATTGAGTTTTGGATTAAAAACACGTTCGCACGAAACGTACATGTTATTGACATCCACAAGCGCGAATATCCTGGTATTACTTTTCATGACTATTCTTCTTATTATGAGCGATTACACATACGCTTTAAGTTGAACGTCACAACACCCCAGACAACAACAGTTTGATTGTCCTTAGGAATGATGTGTTGATAAGCAGGATTCTCAGCTTTTAGCCAGACTTTTGGCAAAGGATAATCTTCATCACCGAAGATCTCTTTAATCTCAGCTTTAGACATTTTTGCTGTGATCATAAGTCGCTTAATCGTAGAATCTTTATTATCGATTAATGCAACCACAACATCCTGGTGAGCTGCTTCAATGCTGCGATCGATGATAATTGGGTCATCAACCTCAAGACCAGCACCTAGCATAGACTCACTATCTACGCGGGCCATAAATGACGATATAGGGTTGTGAATTAAGTATTC
>Ga0114982_1001591_pt1 | contig 10711 bp, 12 predicted proteins | sample Shrwel_input2_FT_FD_87183 | JGI IMG/M metagenome (GOLD analysis project Ga0114982, IMG submission 87183) | Subsurface microbial communities from deep shales in Ohio, USA - Utica-3 well 1 S input2 FT | ecosystem: Environmental > Aquatic > Deep subsurface > Shale gas/oil reservoir > Produced... | reverse complement strand
GATGCATCAACCTTGTAAATCTCACCATAAAATTGAGGTGTACTTCCACTACTACTTGCATTGAAATAGAACTCTAAGTTCCAATTTCCTCCTGGTATGCTTAAAAGCGATGGGTCGCCTGCATCAGTTATAAATGATGCGATATACCCATTTCCTTGTGCGTTTGTCCTTGTAAAGTCTGTTCCTGCACCAATCACAGGCGTCTTACTCATTTCATAGTAAGTGTCACCTCCAAATGTTCCTTGCGTTACAGAACCATTTAGATAATAATTAACCGATGAACCGCCACCGCCATTTGTAGGGAAGTTAGCAAGTTGACCATCACCTCTGACATATTGTGCCGATGTTCCTGCACCCGTAACCGCTATTGTGCCCGAACTTGTTATCGGGCTATTTGCAACACTAAATGCACTCGGCATTGTTAATCCTACTGATGTAACTGTTCCGGATGGGATAGTTGGGAATGTAGCAAGCGAACCATCGCCACGAAGATATTGTGCTGTTGTTCCGGTAGGATCATCAAACTTAGCATTAAGGGCATTTTGTAGGTCAGTCTGATTGCTAAGTGTTCCTGTAATCTGACCCCACACAGCTGCACCCGTAGTAGTACCACTATAATTAACTACGACATAAACCGGTGATACTGATGTGCTGACATACACATCACTACTTGTATAATTTATCTTGATTACCATCGTTAACTTGTTATTTGATCAACAACTTGGACAAAGCCTTGCATCCATGTAAATACACCAGCACCAGTAGTAACTTGGAGTTCGTAATTGAACTCACCAAGAGTATAAGTAGCAGTTGTGACAGCACTAAGTGTGACTGTCCTCTCATTAGTAGCACCTTGCACAAAAATAGCATTATCCCAAGTAAAAATTGTAGTGCCGGAGCTATTCTTTGCCATAAGTTTAAAAGTATATGTACTTACATTAATCGCCACCTCTTGACACTCATCTTCCCAAAATGACAATGGCAATACCCATGTATCACCTCTCTTAATTGTCCTTAAATTATGTTCGCCTATCATAATGTAAATTTAAGATTTATTATGGTTATAATGCAATGTAAGCAGCAATAACTGATGTGCCATTTAAAGCACTACCAAGTGTTATAACAAATGACCCCGTAACTGTGTAATTATAGTACCACTTGCCACCATATCCAACGGCAACGAGTTTGTGAGTGGCAGGATTCCTTGCAGGGATAGTACCACTTGTTACTGTGTAAGTATCAACAACTGTCAACTCAGTAAAAGCACCACTACCTTGGATATTGTAACTATATGTTGCATTTGACCCAATTGTTGAATCAAGTGTTAAGTCTTGTATATAGCAATCAAACTCAAATACCCTATAATTATTCTGTGCATCAATTATATCAAGGTATGCTGTGTATTTTACATCTGATCCCGTAAAGAACTCCTCAAAGAACTCAAATGGTTGCATAAAAGCTTGGGCCATCTTAACCAACCCACTACCACTAATGGTGAAGTTCCTCCTTGCAGGTATGTACTCACGATACAAACCATTGGTCTTGGGTGCAAGTTCAAGAAAGTCCCTACTAATATTAAGGCTTGAATTCTTGGCACAAGCCAATGGATATACATCGTTATTTAATGTATATGCTATAACTAATCCTTCTGCTTTTACTACGTCTGCCATTATTTAAAGATATAACCTGATTTATAAGTAGGATATAGTGAATCGTTGTTGTTAAATATCAAGTAGCTACTTGTAACGGTAAGTGATGTAATACTTGCGCTTAAAGTTAGTTCAATTTCATTATTTGTAGCCAAAACTACATTATCAACATCTAAGTTTATATCAACTGCAAATGGACTGCTTGTGACAGTAACATTGACCGTTTTTAGTATTCCACTTGTATTACTTAAAACAAAATTGACAACAACCGGAGTTGTAGATACCGTAATGCTTCCAACAACCCTACACTTGAAGTCAACCGTTATGGTTGGTGTTCCAGTGTACTTCAGAACATTTCCACCCGTTACTGTGAAATACTGCCCATAGTTCAAAGTAATTGGAACAAGACCTGACCCTGTTTTATTGGTATATGTAGCATTTGTATTGATAAGAAAGTCCCTATCATTGTCATAAACCTCAACAAGTGTGGCTTGCCATGTAGCACTTGCAAAGTCAATCTCTTTAAGATTTGCTATATAGTAAAGTTTGTTAGGGTCATCATCAACAAACTTAATGGTATTAAGCAAACCAATCGGCTCAGAGCCATATTTAAGACCAAATAAGTTCACATCAATTTTATTACGATGGAACCTTGTCCTTTCCCAATTGGCAATCAAATTCTGCTTCTTAAATGGTTCTGACTCCAATTGGTAACGGTATCTGTACCAATCTGGTGTTGCAATTGTTTCATCATCTGGAGCAAATAATGCCCCTTGAATATTAAAATTTTCTACATTATCAAGATATATAGCATTTGTATAATCAATTCTAATATCTTGTGATTTAGTAAATCTGTCAAATGTGCCATTTACTTTGTCTGAATTTATACCATTAATACTTGTTATATAATTTACTTGTAAATTTTTTATACAAGGATTATTTGGAATAAACAAAGCATTATTTGGAAACAATATTTTTATCCAACCATCAAGTAAAGCAGGATTTGTTGTTATAGAAAAATTAGTCCAAGTAAAATCAGATACGCTATCGTAATTATATGTTATTTTAGGAATTGTAGCAGAGTCAAAATTTGCACCAAATACCCATTTACCATCCTTATCAGCACCATATTTAAATACTGTTGGAGTAGCTACTGACCTAAATAATATTTGCATTACATTAAAATCAGTATCGGTAGGATATGTATTTGTTAAAATAGAGTCCCTATTTACAATCCAATCAAATGTAAATTCAACTTGATCTCCTTTTTTTATTTTTATTTCAGTTGATTGAGCCCAAGCCTCTGTTGTGCTTGACTGAACTTCTATAAAATTTTCATAATCAAATCCTGACAAATTAGTATATAGCCATCTTGTAAGTACAGAACCTGTTGCTACTGGACTCTCTCTTGTATTAGTATAATTTACCCAATTATTTACATTAAAATATTGATAGCTACCAAATCCTGCACCTAAAGCACCACCTCCAACATAATTACCCCTTTGAAAGTTTTCATTTAAAAATAATTCACTTGGAAATGAAAACAAAAAATCTATCTCATCAATCTTTGTTGGTCTATTAATAAATCTTAACATCTCAGGTGCAATAGGCTTTATATCCTCATTTACACCTACCTCAATATCGTATCTATTGTTAGTAACTGTTGTGCCTAAAAGTGTTACATTAAACTGCCTTAAACTTTGAGCAGGAGTCATAAATAACTCCTCTGGTCTAAATATAACCCACTTTCCTTTGTACTGAATTAATGTCTGATTAAAGGCTGAGTTTATCTTGTCAAGTACATTGTACTTATTGTCATACTCTCCATCACCAATACTAAATGTCCTTGCATCAACATAGCATTGACCAATGGATGGAACATCAAGTGTATCATCCATTGTAGAATGATATAAATTACTAATTACTTTATGCTCTACAAATGTTTGTATGGTTCCAAAACCTGCGTATTGTATTAATTGCCAAGGAGTATATTTACCTATTAGTTCATTACCTGAGTTATCAGTAAGTGGTTGTGTTTGTAATAAACCCAATCCTTCACTTGCCCTTAATGTAATTATATGGCTTGAATCTTGCCATGTTTCTTGAAAGTCATCTTGAAGCAAATATCCAAACCAATAATATTGAGTAGAACTCAAAAACTCAAATGCGACATAAGCATATGTATCAGAATTTCCTAAAAAATCATCTATTGATACACCTGACTGACTAATGAAATTAATTGTAGCTTGTTGTGGTCTTAATGATTTGTATGTATCATCATCAGTATTAAACTCTCTTAATATAAAAGGATTTACAGCAGGGTCTAAATTTGTAACACTACCAGTATAAGAGTCAATATAAATATCAACCTTACAAGTATCATTTTGTAATGTCTTAAAAGTAATTCTATATTTTAATCCGTATGCCATTATCCAATTCTTTGTATTTGAGCATTTGTTCTATTCATCACACCTACAAGATCAGCACCTCTTTGCACAAAAACAACTTGTCCATTTAAGTTCATACCACCACCTCCAACACCACCAAAATTTGCAGTTCCAAATATACTTCTGCCACTACCTAAGAATTTTGCAATTTGTGTTAATTCAGTACCACCAGGTAATAAAGTTCCTGCTATTTGAGGTATTAAACTTGCTAATGCTTCAAATAATTTACTTGCAGCTAATTTAGCAACAAGCTGAGTAATATTATTTATTACAGACTTAGTAAAATCCTCAAATGATAACTTACCTTTTTGCAGAAAATCTACAAATAAATTTTCAAGAGGCTCTCTAAATGCTTCATCAATAAATTTAGCTTCTTGTTTTAATGCATCAATAATTGCAGTAATTTGACCAAACTGAAATTCAATTAAAGGGTTCTTATTTAATGGTCCAGCATTTTTATCCAGCTTTTTAGGCAATAAGAAATTTTCTTCAAGTTCCTTTCTTCTATAATCTAATCTTGCAGTTAATATTTTATCAATTGAATTTTTTTGTATATTAATGTTACCTCTTACATAAGCTTGGAATGCTTCTAATGTATCAACTAATATACCAGGACCTAATTCACCACTATCTATTATTGTGCCTATTTTTAAACCTTTAAGAGCTTTTCCGGCTTTTTCAACAGGTTCTACAAAATTTAATGCTTCTAATGTTGCATTTGAAAAAGATTCTTTTAATTTATCTACTGATTTAACCGCTTCATCAACAACTAATTTTTGCTTATTAAAGGTTTCATTAAGTTTTGCTGCTTCTAATACAGTTTCTTTTATTGGCTTGCCACCAGTAAATAATACAAATTCTTTTTGTTTACCTTGTCTTTTTTTAGCAATATCATCATATCCTTTAGATATTTCTGATAATAAATTTCTTTGTTCTTCTAAATTTATTGATGCTTGTGTAACTTTTTCTTCAAATCCTTTTGCAATTGCATTTGCTAATAATGCATCAGTATATTTTCTTGTGGCTTCTTCAAGTTTAAGAACATCTGATGCTCCTGTTGTAATTTGATCAAAATAATTTTTATCTATTTTTTTAAGTTCAGATAATGCGTTTTTTCTTAATTGTTCTGAATTATTTAAGTTAGTAACTGTATCAGATAATAGTTGTACTTTAAGTATTTGTGCATCTACACTTCCTGTTGCTGATGCTATTATTTGACTTGTTGTTTTATATGATTCATTAAAATCTTCTTGAGATTTTGCAGCATCTTGAATAACTTTAGATAATGGATTTATTTTACCAAATAAAGCATCTACTGCTGCTCCAAATGAACCATATTTTTGAATAGCAAATGTAACAGCAGATGTTACTACACTAAATGCAAGAAACAATCCAGCAGGGCCGATTAAAGAACTTCCAAGTTGCTTTAACGCACCACCAACACTTCCTGCTTCTCTTGTTAAATCACCAAATGAGCTAATTACACCTGGAAGGTTATTCTGAATACCAATAAATCCAAAAGGTAAATCTTGTGCAACAAGGCTTAGGCTATTAAGAGCAATTCGTGACCTTTTTGAGAAGTCCTCAATCTGCTTACCAGCACCTGCAACATCAGCCGTAACTTGTATCTGTAAACTCATTTACCCAACCTTTTAAATATTTCTCGCATCTCATCATCATTCATCACATTGCCACTTTGTTCATCGCCTGGCAACTGCCATAAAGCCTCTGGTGTTTTTGGTGCGGTCTTAGGATCACCCATCAACCGCACCATTGTAAACATCAAAAGTCTTGTTTGCTTGTAAGTGTCAACCTTTCTGTTTTCACTTCCTCTTATCATTAAAGAAAACTCCCTTGGACTAATTTTGTAGAAATCATTCGGCAGTAAACACAAATCACCAAACGCAAATGCTTCTATTTCTTCCCACGAGTAGTCTTTTTTTTTGCTTCTTGCTTTGGTTCTTCTTTCTGCTTCAGAAACTCATTCTGACTCCAAATTTGTATTATATCCTTTATTTCAGATAGTACACCTTCGTTTGTCAAATTAGCTTCTATAAAGTCAACAAAAGACTCAAAGCTATGCTCAATCTCTGCATCCTTAATTAGACAATTATTATAATAACCGCTATATAAAATATGGGCAATCCCAATCTCATTTAACTCGTTATTTGTATAAGCCTTGCCTTCTACGAACTTATCGGAAAGGTATCTAAAAGATGCCATACCGAATTTAAGTCCAATCTTAGTTCCGTTTATAGTAATAGTAGTGTAGTTCATAATTAAGGAGTAACATCAACAATTCCGGTAGAAGTAACAGTACCAGAGAAATTAATATATTCAGTAGTAGATTGATTAAGGGTAAGTGAAGTGATGTATCCAAGGAACTGATGGTAGTAGGTAGCACCTGCGCTTGATCCACTAACAACTGGGTTCTGAACTCTTACTGCAACAAGTGTTTTGCCAACCATTGCAGCAAGCAAATCTTCGTAAGATACTTGTGTAATGGTAGGAGCAACTTCACAAACTGCATCAAAGTCAATGCTCATTGTAGCATCAGCTACTGATGTCATTGGCCCACAATTTGTTTGCTCGGTTGTTGAGTCAACAGTTGTATTAACTGATGATGTGCGCAGACATACGAGATTTTTGTATGATGAGCCACCGGCTACATCTATTTCTACGTTCTGCAATGATCCTAAAATTTGCTGTGGCATATTATTCTATTTTTGAATTATTGAATTGTTGATTATTAATATCTTTCTATTTATAAAATTGTTTCCTTCTTGCATTGTTAAGTAACGTGATGATGTCCTTGCTTTGGCATATATCTGAAATTCAGCATCTCCCATATCTTGAACACCAGTAGTAGGTATTAACAAAGTTAAGATTTGGTCAGCAATATCATCAATAATACTATTATTTCTTGTCATGTACTGCTCGCTAAATATATCAATTACCACATCAGCCTCAGTTACGAACAATTGGTTGTTATTGTCTGCACTTTCTGTTATATCACCAATTATGACATAGTTTTGTGGAACGGTCTGAAATGAGTCGGTTCCATAAACGGGAACACTCTTACCTCCGTAAGTAATGTTACCACTTAGTTTAGATAGGTATTGAACCCTTATATTATTGCTACAATCTTTCATTCCTCTTAAATATCTGCTTTATGTTGTTAACAAGTGATACAAGACCACCTGTTACACTTGGATAAAAGTATGGTGATGGATACATCCATCCTTTACCATTCTTATAATATTCTTTAGCCAACTTCTGCCATTCTTTTTCCTTACCAGGGTATTTTGGAAAATACCTACCTGTTCCGAACTCAATATAAGCAGGCATATCATCTCCACCCTTTCCTGCCACTAAACTATAAGCAAATGGTCTATTTTTCTCTGCCCTTATTGATGCCCTTATCTCAGCATACTCTTGTGTCTCGCCTTTGATGGCAGGATTTCCACCTGGGAATATTGACTTAGCAGTAGTAGCCATTTGCTCAGTAGATGCAGCCATCTCTCTATCTACCTCCATCATAGCTGAGTTGTATTTATCCTTTAGCGTAGCAAAGGTTGACTCAACACCAGTAATCTTAATATTTAATGGACTTCTTGCCACTATATCACAACTTTTTTATATTGATGATAGTTAAGGCCATCCCAATTTGGAAACTCTTTTAACATACCCATTTTCGCATCACCCTGGAACTTCTTACCCCTATTCTCATAAGACCAAGCAGTCAAAGTTAATATGTCAGTAGACAAGTCCTCTGGAATGGTGCTGAATCCACATTGATATTTTATAACATATACACCTGCCGTATATATCCAAATTTTACCGCCTATAACCTCAAAATCACTATTCTTTGTCAATATCTCGTAGGTGTTCATCCCCGTCTTAATCTTAACCTCATCAACACAAAGCAATGGCCCATAAGGCACATCAAGCATCCAAAAGCCTTGGCTTTGTGGAGTAAGTTCAACATTTATCCTTACTGACTTGTTAACCAAAGAACAACCGGTCAGCTTCTCAATATGCACCCTTGCACCATTTAACAAATCACCAATTAGCACATCATCGCTATCATAATTAGTTATACGCAACCAATTCTTAGCATCAGTAAGACTAACGGGTTCTACAACCGCGTCAGCTAATATTGTTATGCCGTCTATATATGTCATCTTTAATTATATTTATTAACACTTTCTCTGAACCAGTTCTCAAACTCATCAAGCGTTTTTCTTGTGTCAAACTCTCTTGATCTCGCTTTTGCTTTTCTTGAGGCCCATGAATAGGCTTTTTTGTCATCCAACTTTGTAATAGCTTCAACCCAATCTTTGACATTATTCCTATCTTTAATATAAACACCTGCCTTGTCACAATTCTCCTTCAACGCAGGTGTATCAGTACAAATTACCGGAATCCCACTACACATCGCCTCTGTTGCTGTCCTTCCCCAACTCTCATACTTTGATGGCATGAGAAGTATCCTTGTCTTTGCGTACGATTGCTTAATATTAGGCGAATTAGGCACATAAGTCACATTTGGAAGGCTTGGAGTTATCTGCTCATCGTATGACCCTAAAACCCCTAAAAATGACTTGTGTGGCATTGCTCTTGCAATCTCGCCAAATATCTTCCCACCCTTGTTCTCGTTTAAGTTTATTAAAGTGATATATTCAGACTTCTCAGGTTCATTCTCCAAGTCATAGTAATTGTAGTCTACTGGCGGAGTCACTATAAAATTACTAAAATTATAGTTCAAAAGTTCTTTTAACCATAAAGAATTGTAAATGATGTGCTGATTTTTCTCTGCATCTATTATCTCCGGATATGGGTGAGAATTGTGAATCAGATGGAAAACAGGCTTTCTATACATCTTTGCAATATGAATTGTCCACCTTGTGTAGTCTAAATGAGTAAACACAGCGTGACTCCATCTCATCAAGTTCTCAATCACATTAGGATTTGGAGGAAATACATCAATACCATCAAAGACATAATTGTCTCTAATCTTATACTTGTTCGCATCATGTAAAAGAACTCTAACATTATGACCCTTTGCTTGAAGGTCTTTTAGCATAAAGTGTATCATCCATTCCGCACCGCAGTTGTGATCTGGAGGGTAAAGATGTACAGAAGCAACTATATTCATAATTTTAGTATTATATCCGCACCAACAATCTCGCCTTTGTAGTGTGGATATTTTATTAGTAAATCAGTATAAAAAGTATCACTTATATAATGACTCTCAAATTTAAGTTCTTTTACCTTATACTTATCTAAATCAATCGTATTTAATATCCTTTCATCACATCCTTCCGTATCAATTTGCAAATAATGTATATCTTTTATATCAAACCATTTGCAGTATTGGTCAAATGTTATAGCAGCAATTCTTATTGTCTCAATTATGCTTTTGGGTAGTTCTTTTAAGTACCTATTCAATGGCTGACCATTCTCAACAAGTGAACTGCATCCATCTAAAAATGATGAGTCCTTTGAAATCCACTCAGGCTTTACATAAGCCATCTCAACACTATCATCAGTATCTGATATAAAAAAGTTTGATGCCTTTGCGTTTGATAGTTGCTTTACATTTTCTTTTAACTTATTAAAGTAGTGTGGTATTGGCTCAATAAAATATGCTTGATAGTCAGTCTCATCTTTTAGTCTATCAAATATATTGTCATGGCTTATGCCATCCATTGCCCCAATAATCACATAATTTTTCATATAACTCTAAGTTAAAAAAAGGGGCGATAAGAATACCGCCCCACAAAATATACACTCTAAAAAAACAACACCTTAGATTGCACCATATACGGCAGCAGTTGGTTGGAACTGAAGCAGTTCACAACGAGCCTCGCAACGGAAGGTAATCAAGTTCTTGATGAAGTCATCCTGATCAAACTCAGTAGAACGTACATTCAAACCAGATTGTTGAGCAATGGCGAACTTGGTAGTGTCCATTACATACATCCTTGAAGCAGTTACCAAAGAATGAGGAACAACAGGAATACCAAGGATTCTTACGTTACCATTGTTGTCAATAACCATTCCACCAGGAAGTGAATAATCAGCAGGCTTGGTTTTCAACAAAGCTGCCCAACCGGCATGAGTAATCAAAGAAAGATTAGGCATCCAGTTCAAAGCACCCAACTGAGCAACATAATCAATGAACTTCTCAGCGGTGTTAGAACCAGAAGAAGAACCTGCGGTTGCAGAAGAAGCGATTGCATTAAGATAATAAGTATCTTCTGCCTTTTGGAAATCTTCAATCAAAGACTGCTGAAGATATGCTTGCAAGAATGGCAAATCATCAATCATCTGACGGCTTACTTTAGCGTAACCTGCAATGAAAGAAAGGGCAGTGTTTACAACTGTTACATCGTAATCAACTTGAGGCTTACCAGAACCTTCAGTTTGCTTACCGAAAGAACCTTCACCTACTGGAGTGTTACCACGAGGGAAAGAAACAGAACCGGTAGAAACAGGGATAATGTTGAATACAGAACGCAGATGTGGGTTTACATAAGACCTCAAATAAGCGTTATCAACATAAGAGGTATAAACAGAACCAGTCAGGTTAGTACCGATGGTCATTGTTTG
>Ga0114982_1001590_pt1 | contig 10713 bp, 7 predicted proteins | sample Shrwel_input2_FT_FD_87183 | JGI IMG/M metagenome (GOLD analysis project Ga0114982, IMG submission 87183) | Subsurface microbial communities from deep shales in Ohio, USA - Utica-3 well 1 S input2 FT | ecosystem: Environmental > Aquatic > Deep subsurface > Shale gas/oil reservoir > Produced... | reverse complement strand
GCCGAAGCAGGTTGGATTGGTTTAGGTGCAGATGAGCAATTTGGCGGTCAAGGCATGCCAAAAATGGTCACTGTGATGACCGATGAAATGATTTTTGCCGCGAATCCTTCATTCACCCTTTACCCGTTATTGAGTATTGGCGCAGCGATGTCCATGGCACAACACGCAACGCCCGAAATCAATGCCGTGTATTTGCCAAAAATGTACAGTGGCGAATGGGCAGGCACGATGTGTTTGACCGAGCCGCATTCAGGTACAGACTTGGGTATTATTCGTACCAAAGCCGAGCCATTGGCAGATGGAAGTTATGCTATTAGTGGTACAAAAATCTTCATCACTGGTGGTGAGCACGATTTAACTGAGAATATCGTTCATTTGGTATTGGCTAAATTGCCCGATGCACCCGCAGGTTCACGCGGTATTTCTTTGTTCCTCGTTCCTAAGTTTTTGGTTAACGAAGATGGTTCTTTAGGTGCGCGTAACCCTGTTGCTGCGGGTTCTATCGAACATAAAATGGGTATCAAAGGTTCGGCAACCTGTGTGATGAACTTTGACAGTGCCAAAGGTTTCTTGATTGGTAAAGTCAATCAAGGTTTAGCGGCAATGTTTGTAATGATGAATTACGAGCGTTTGTCGATGGGTATTCAAGGTTTAGGTGCTTCCGAAATCGCGTATCAAAATGCCGCAGCGTATGCACGTGACCGTTTACAAGGTCGTTCGGCAACGGGTGCAAAAATGCCTGAAAAAGTGGCCGATAGTTTATTGGTTCATCCTGATGTTCGTCGGATGTTGTTGCGTGTACGTGCTCATAACGAAGCCGCACGTTGCTTCGCGATGTACGCCGCACAAATTCTTGACCAAACAAAATACAGCGATGATCCTGCCGTTAGCCAAGCCGCTGCTGACCGTGTTGCTTTGTTGACGCCTGTTGTTAAAGCCTACTTAACCGATAAAGGGTTTGATGCTTGTGTGGAAGCACAGCAAGTATTTGGTGGTCATGGCTTTATTCGTGAGTGGGGCATGGAACAATATGTTCGCGATACCCGTATTGCTCAAATTTACGAAGGTACTAATGGTGTACAAGCCCAAGATTTGATGGGACGTAAAGTTGCCAAAAATAATGGTGTGTTTGTCGCCTCGTTTATTGCAGAAATCCGTGATTTTAATGCGACGTTGGCAGGCGATTCTAACTTGGCGTTTATCCATAATGCCTTAGAGCAAGCCGCGAAAGAAATTGAAGTAGCGACACAATGGGTCATTGAACAAGCAAACCGTAATCCTGATGAAATTAATGCCGCAGCGGTGGATTATCTTCATGCGTTTGGTTTGTTGTGTTACGCCTATATGTGGGCAAAAATGTCCAAAGCAGCCGTTGGTAAAGATGACGTGTTCTATGCAGATAAATTGCGTTTAGCACAATTCTTCACTACCCGTATGTTGCCAGAATTGACTTCGCGTTTAGCGTCATTGAAGTCAGGTTCGGATGCGGTGATGAACTTTGAGATGTCTTATTTCTAAGTCGTACCTGTTGGGGCGGATTTATCCGCCCAAATGACAGACATGGGGTACACGCAGCACGCGGTACCCCTTATCCATTTAAAAATATTAGTAACCCCCAGTTTTTCGTTAGTCTTTGAGTTTTCTATTCCTTTACTACCATTCACTCGTTATGCTCATCTCCTCAATTAAGGGAGCAAAGAGTGACGTATCTTTTTTCTATGAACAGTGATTATCTGAAACAGCGATTATTCGCACTATCTTTAGCTTTAGGGATATTGATAACGAGTGTCGTACATGCAAGTGACGAACCCTTAAATTTGCGTCTACCTGAGAATACACCGACAATTAAGGTTGTTCCTATGGCTGAAGAAAAGTTGGTTGCTGTGATTCCAGAACCCCCCCAAAATATCGACCCGCCGATGACTGATTGCATTAGTCGAGATGCTGAAGGCCGATTTGTAGGCTGGATAGATTCACAGCATTGTTTGCTATCCAACCGTACCTCGATTACAGCCCAATGGTTTGATGGTTTATTTGGCCATACCAACGATATTAATGAAGCAAAAATCAAGCTACGCTTGATAAATGATGTGAACTGGTATGAGGCGGAGGGATTAAGCTCAAAAATTCGCTTTCGAGCATCGGCGGTGTTACCCAATGCCAAAAGACGGTTACGTTTAGTGGTGAGTGATGAAGAGGACACTCTGAATCCTGAGCGTAATCAGCTTGCAGCGGGGGCTGTAGAGCCCAAAACCAGTGCCGCTATTCGTTGGATTCCTGATTACATTTCCCGTGTGAAATACACATTTGATTTAGGATTACATTCGACCCCCGACATTTATGGCCGTGTACGTGCGCAACGTTCTTGGCGAGTCAGTGATAGTACAATTATTAATGCCACAGAAACCTTACGTTATGGTGTTAAAGAAGAAGCGAAAAGTTTAACGCAGTTAGCTCTTGAACGATTACTTAACGACAAAACGGCATTTCGCTTTGGTAATGCGTTGCAGTATTGGCAAAATGAGCCTAAACCAGTTGGCATGCGATGGTCACAAGATTTGAGTGTGTTGCATCGTTTAGGCCAGCAAAAAACGATTTCTTATGGTGTTGTCTTTGAAGGAGTACAGCGGCCTCAATGGCAACTGCAAAGTGACGGCTTGTTTGTCTTATATCGACAATCTTTTTGGCGTTCTTGGTTATATTATGAAATAGAGCCGCATCTGAGTCGTTATCGAGAGCAACATTGGGATGTAAAATCCTCCTTAATTTTTAGGATTGAAGCGAATTTAGGTGGCTAAACCTAAGTTTAGGACTTACGCGGTTATCGCTTATTTGTTCACATTTCAGCCGCTTTAGGTGGCTTTATGCTCGCAAAACGCGCTAATCGCGGCGCGATGCGTAAGTCCTGAGTTATTTAATGAGCATCTGTATGGTATCACCTGTCAAAATGCACGTAAAAACAAGCAAACGAGGCATTTATGAAACCTTTGATTTTCGAGGTTTAAGTGCCGATGGCCGTTATGCGTTTACGCTCAAACATACGGTGTTTAAACCGTGGTTAGGGCATGGCTCAATCACGGTTGCTATGATCTGCTTTGATCATAAAACGACAAAAATTCAGTCTTTTTATGAGCAAGAGGAGTTGTCTGTTGCTCAGCAAATGCAATTAAATCATGCCGATCATTGGGAAAACTGTACGTTTAGTTTTGCGACAGGTTCGTTTTTTGAAATTAGTCGTGATGTTTTGCGAGGCAAATTACATACACATCAAGGCTCTATGAGTTGGCATTTGAATGTGCAACGGCACGACGAAGTGTTGGAGCAATTTCCGCAAACCATTTGTTATCACTTGCCATGGCCGCGTCATAAAATACAAGTCCGTGATTGCTTTTTAAGGTATTACGGAAAAATTCAATGCGCAGGTTTATCATTATCAGGTGAGTTTTCTGGTTCTAATCATCACTATTGGGGCGATGGTTATCCTGTTGAATATGCAGCCGCACAATGTAATCATTTTGTGGAAGATACAGGCGCATTTTTTTATGGTTTTAGTGCACGTTTAAGTGTCAGCAAGTTATTTACCACGCCTTATCTCAGCATGGCTTCATTGAAGTTACATGGCCGTTGGTATCACTTTAATCAAGTGCGGCAAAGTTTTCAGCATCATGTGGAGGCATTAGATAATTATCGCTGGCGTATTACTTTTCTGAATGCCGATTATGGTTTGAACGTTGATATTGATGGTCGCAATCCGCGTATGCAAGCGTGGGTAGGGTGGCATGCAGAACGCGCTTTGGGTGGCCGTTCGGTGATTAAAATGACACCATTTGCCGTTGGCGCAGTGACATTGTATCGACGTGGTTCAATGGAACTTATCTCGGAGTTAACGACGCATGACATGGAGTTAAAAACGTTATTACCAGAAAATCATCCTGAAAGTAGTGATTTTTGGATTGCACCGTAATAGGTTATGTTGAGCATTGGGGCGTTGACGAGATTTTTGGCTTAGCTTCAACTCCGCTCAGCTACCACAGCTCCTCTCAGCCAACGGAAAAACGCTCCCTGAGCGGAGTCGAAGGGACTCAATTCAAGGGAGGGGCTTAGTGTGGACACCAACGCAAGAGTGCATTTTGCAAGTCGCCCAGCTCAATAGGTTTGCTCAAATGCTCATTCATGCCTGAGTTAATCGCTTTTTGTTTTTGCTCTTCTAATATATGTGCCGTCAACGCCAATATCGGCAAAGCATCTCGACCTTCCTGTTGTTCCCAATGCCTGATTTCTTGTGTTGCGGTATAGCCATCAACAAAAGGCATGTCACAATCCATGAGAATAATATCAAAGTGTTCGCGCATCACTGCTTGTACTGCTTCGCGCCCATTATTCACTAAGCTATGGTTAACCCCTAGCTTTTGTAACATGCCACGAATGACTTTTTGGCTGAGTTGATTGTCTTCGGCAACCAATACTTTAATCCGCCCCAATTGTGAATCTTCATTGTTGAGTTCAGGACGATTGACACCTTGTAGGCGTTTCAATTCTTGGCTAATCGCTTGCCGTAGTTGTTTACTGGTGATGGGTTTACTAATGACACGATGAATACCTGCATTACGCGCCAGTGTTTGAATATTGTTTTGCCGTAACCCTGTTAACATAATCAAAATGACATCATTGGTAATCAGTGCGTCTTGTTTGAGGCGTGCGCCGAGTTGTAAGCCACTCATGCCAGGCATTTGGTAATCCATGATAATGACATCAAAAGATTGACCTAAATTGGCGGCATTACGTGCGACCGCTAAGGCTTCTGTACCGCTTTCGGCGGAGCTGACACGCATTCCCCATTGTGTTGCTTGCTCGGCTAAGACTTTACTCACCGTGCGATTATCATCGACAATCAACAAACGTTTACTAGCAAACGAGGCGATAAATTCGGTAGTTGAGTCGGTGAAAACGCTGTTGGGTGTTTTTAAGGGCAAACTAAATGCCGCCATTGTTCCTTCGTACAATGCGCTCGTGACGGTTAACTCACCTGACATAGCCGTCACAAGTTGGGCACAAGTGGCAATGTTCGGCCCTGTGTACCACGCTTCATGGGTGTTTTCTTGCATTTGTGGGATGAATAACGTGGTTAACTTAGATTCATTCATGCCAATACCTGTGTCTTGAACACTAAATTGCACGCCTAAGTCATTTTGCCAAATAGCACTGCGAATACTAATAACCACTTCACCGATATCGGTAAACCGAATCGCATTATGAATCAAACGCGACATGACTTGCCGTAACCTAACGGCATCACCGAGTAAATGTTTAGGTAGGGTAGAATCAAGATAGCCAACCAGTTCAATATTTTTATTTTCAGCTTCATTTTTGAATAAATCTAAGCAGTAGTTAAGCAACTCTGCGGCTTCAAAGACTTCTTCTAAAATGGTCAACGCTTGATCTTGTTGACGAGTCGTATCGAGGCGGTCATCCAACAAATGCAGAAGCGCGTTACCTGATGATTGAATCGTTTGGGTATATTCGCGTTGTGCGGGACTGAGAGGTGTTTCTAATAATAACTCCGCCATGCCTAAAATACCGCTCAGTGGCGTTCTCATGTCATGGCTAAGATTTTGTAGGTTTTTTTGATGTTCATCATCGTGATTATGGAGATGATGACTATAGTCTTCGGTTTGATGATCTTTACTTTGGTGAAAAATTCGGTATTGAGCTGATGCCCATTTATTGCTAATAACACTACTCATGATACAAATTAAAATAACTTGATGTATTAACAGAGAATCTAATCGCCAATAAACACTGGTTAATAATAAAAGACTGGCGATGGTGAGCAGTAGGGTACAGATAAGTAATTGTTGAATATGAATAAAATGAAACGTATTTTTATGATGAGTCAATAACAATAAACAAACGAAGCTGATAATGGCAAGGCAGCCGCTAACACTAAAGGCAAATGAAGCGGGTAAAAAATAGAGAATACAGGTTGTGCCAACTAAAAAGGTTAAATATCCCAGCACGATGGTCCGTAGCCGATCTTGTGGTACGCATAAAAAGCGAACTTGCTCACTCAGACTGACAAATGCGAGAGCGCAAAGTACGGGAAGAGTTGAGCGGCTGACAGTGTCTGGTAGAAAAGTATAGGCAGTTATCATCAGTGCTTGACTGATAGCAACCGTTTGACTGCGCCACCATAACGAGAAGGACTGACGAGCCAACGAGGGTAATAGACTAGATGCTAACATAAATCCTAGAATAAACAGTGTTTCCCACGCAGTCTCTAAGAGCATAGTTAATGAGCCTTTTGGTCAGGATTATAACTGACATCAATGAATGGCATTTTTTTGTATGTTATAAGCGTGTACATATTACAAGAATTAAGAGGCCTATATTGTTTCGTTTTTAGTGATTCAGTAGCGATTAGAAATAGGCACATTAATCACTCCTACAACTTGTCTTTTGTATTATGACTAGAGAAAGTATTGAACGTCCTATGCTTTTCACGTAAATCGGCGTTATGATTCTTAATAAGGCTAACATATCTTAACCAGCAAGATGTAGTTGTGGTGCGTAATACATGCGACTGCGACAGAAAAATAACGATGGGATGCAGATTTTTATGTTGAATATACTCAAAAAGCAGTTAAAGCGTTTTCCGATTTGGATGGGGCTGATTATTCTTGCTTCTTTTATCGTTCTTGATTTAATCGCTTTAAACAAACCCCATAGTACTGCTGACCATTTGTTACAGCGTATGGATACCTTAGTCTATGATTGGCGTTTTCAAGCATTTCCCCCTAAACGTGCGGAAAATGTGCCGATTGTGATTATTGATGTTGACGAGTTAAGCCTAAAAAAAGAAGGGCGGTGGCCGTGGTCGCGCGCTAAGTTGGCGGCGTTAGTGCAGGCATTACAAAAACAGCAAGTGCGGTTAATTGGCTTTGACGTGGTGTTTTCGGAAGAAGAGCTTAACCCAGTCAGCCAAGTATTGGCGAGTGGTCAATTATCGGCGAGTGCCAGTGCTGAATTGCAGCCTTTAGTCAGTCAATTGGATGGTGATAGTCAATTTACCAAAGTGATTTCGCAAAATACCGTCTTGGGGTATTTTTTGCATAGTGCGGGTGGTATCCATGTCGGGGTATTGCCGCCTCCGATTCTTAAAGTAGAAAACAAAGATAAAGAAAAACTCAGTATTAATTTTATGCCTGATTATACGGGCAATTTGGCCATATTTTCCCGAAGTGTTTTAGGGGCAGGCTTTGTCACCACACTGCCCGATGCCGATGGCGTGATGCGTCGCTCACCCTTAATATTACGTTATGAAAGTGGTTTATATAGTGCACTGTCTTTAGAGTTGGCAAGAATCTATCTCAATGCGCCATTTGTGAAGCTGCAAACCATTAAAAGTGGCAATCAACTACGCTTAGAGTCTATTGCGGTGGGTAGCACGATTATTCATACCGATGAATCGGGTGTTGCCTTGATTCCGTATAAAGGCCGAGCGCACAGTTATCCGTACATTTCGGCAACCGATGTGTTAAGCAATCCCAATGCCATTCCTTCATTAAAGGGCGCGATTGTGCTGGTGGGAACATCGGCACTGGGTCTTACCGACTTACGCACGACACCACTGGAAACGGGTTATCCAGGGGTGGAAGTTCACGCCAACTTATTGGATGCCATTATTCAAAGCACGGATACCGTGACCCACATGTATTACCGTCCTGATTGGGAGCCGGGCTTAACTTTTGTGATTTTATTACTGAGTGGTTTGGCTTTTGTATGGATTTTACCGATGCTTGAACCAGCGTTTATGTTGGCGGTTGCCGGAGGATGGTTGGCGGTATTAATACTGACGAACTTAGCTGCATGGAAGGCAGCACATTATGACTTGCCGTTGGCAATTCTGATTTTATCAACATTTTGTATTGCCATTCTTAATATTGGCTCAGGTTTTTTGCGAACCAATACCCAAAAACGTGAATTGAAAATGTTGTTTGGTCAGTATGTACCGCCTGCTCATGTCGAGCGGATGCTAGAAAATCATCATTTAGCGGGTTTAGATGGTGAGTCGCGCCACATGACGGTCTTGTTTTCGGATATTCGGGGCTTTACGACGATTTCAGAAGGCCTAAAAGCGACCAAGCTCAAACAAATGCTCAATGAGTTTTTTACGCCTATTACGGGTATTATTTTTGAGCATAACGGTACGATTGATAAATATGTCGGTGATATGGTGATGGCTTTTTGGAATGCACCACTACTGGATGCCAATCATGCAGAACATGCGATTGATGCGGCGTTGAGCATGTTGCAAAAAGTAGAGGAATTAAAAGGTACTTTTGTCGCCAAAGGATTACCAGAAATTAATATTGGTGTGGGTATTAACACGGGCTTTATGAATGTGGGTGATATGGGCTCAATTTATCGGCGAACCTATACCGTGCTGGGTGATTCAGTGAACTTAGGCTCACGCTTAGAAAGTATTACCAAGTTTTATGGTGTGAAATTGTTAGTAGGTGAAGGCACTTATGATTTGGCACCGCAGTTTTTGTATCGTTTAATTGATAAAATTATTGTCAAAGGTAAGCGTGAGCCCGTCTGTGTTTATGAGCCTGTCTGTCGTTTGGAAGATGCGAGTGAAAGTCGCATTAAACGCGTTGAGCAATATAACGCGGCCTTAGCGCATTATTACAGCCGTGAGTGGGATGCCGCAGAAAAAATCCTTCGTGAGTTACACAAAGGTGATCCTAATCGTAAATTATACAGTATGTACTTAGAGCGTATTGATGAGTTGCGTTATGAGTTATTACCTGATGATTGGATGGGCGTGTTTGAGCATCGGAGTAAGTAAGGTTGTTGGGGCGAATTTATTCGCCTAGCCCTTCGACTCTGCTCAGGGAGCGTTTTTATGCTGGCTGAGCGGAGTCGAAGCCTCTTCCGTGAGTTGCTGTCGATATTGTTTGGGCGAAAGGTTTAGCCACCGTTTAAACGCACGACGAAAGTTAGCACTGTCATGATAGTTGAGTAGGGAGGCAATCGCTTCTATAGACATTTGACTGTCACGCAAATAGCTACTGGCTTGTTGTGATAACACTTTGTCTCGAATTTGCCTATAGCCACTGCCTTCGCTCTGAAGTCTGCGTGCAAGTGTGCGTTTGCTGATAAACAAGGCTGCTGCAGCATCTTCTTCACTAAATTCTCCTAAGGGGTGAGAGAGCATCATTTTTTGTATTTGGTTGGTGCAGCTGTAGGTCTGTGATTTTAACTGCGCGAGCATGGCTTCACACTGCTGCATTGCCAACATATAGATCTCGTGGTTGGCGGAGGCATTGGGAATTTGGCACACATCTATGGGTATTTTGATCATAAAGTGTGGTGCGGAAAACTCATAATAGCCGGCAAGATGGTGTGAATAACGATCACTATAACTTGGTTTTTCATGGCTAAAGCTAATCCGTGCTTCGGTTAATGGTCGCCCGATAATAAACTCCGCACACTCAAAAAACACCACAACACAGGTTTCTGATAAGGCTCGGTGAACTACTGGATTTAGTACGATATCAAAATGAATAAAGCACTCGACCCATGCTGGATGTGTTTTGAGACTTAATCGAGCAAAACTGATGCGTGTTGGTACAAAGCTTTGAAATGCTTTTAACGCCATGAGCAAATTAGGGCTGCTATTGGCTAAAAATCCCATTGCCCCATGCGTTGCGGGCGTGAGGCGGCGGCCTAAACTCAAACCAAAATCTTCACTCTTGGATAACTGCAAACCGTTGTGCAATATTTGAACTTGTTGCCGAGCCGTTAGTAGCGTGTCATCTCGCATAAACTGCTCAGTATTTAACTGAGTGAACTTCAATAGCTTGGGTAAATCACGGATTTGTAATGCTAACTCACGACCAATTAAACGTGAGTAGTTTGATGGAATATTTGCCACATCCTCGTCAATTAACGGATATCCAGTCACACTCGTATTATTCACGATAATCACTCTTGTCGATTCGTTATAAAAAACGTGCATTAATGTGCGATAGCTTAAATAAATCTATCAAAGTGTCTTTTAATGACTCCTATTTGTCAAGAAATGACCTGTCGTAGAGCTTGTTATCATCCTATCCTAAGATGACAAAGCTACATGCTGATATTTTTAAGAACCATCGGTATGTTCAACTCAACGCTGGAGATAGATTCATGGGCAATATTACGTTTATAGAGCACGATGGCAAACAACATGAGGTTGAGCTTGAAGTAGGAAAGTCGCTCATGCAGATTGCTATGGATAATGGTGTACCCGGTATAGATGCCGATTGTGGCGGTGCTTGCGCCTGTGGAACGTGTCATGTCATCGTTGACAGCAAATGGATAAAAGCGGCTGGCAGTATCAATGAAGATGAATTACAAATGCTGGAAATGACTCCTGAAAAAAAACCAACTTCTCGTCTTTCTTGCCAAATTAAAGCTTCTGACGCAATGGATGGTATGGTCGTACATTTGCCAGAGTTTCAAATGTAGTTAAAAAAGCCTAAATATAACAAGCAGTTACTTGATAAAAGTAATTGAAGAAAAACGTCTATATGATTTGGTGAGAATTATGAGCCTCTTAACATCTGCGATTGAAAAAGCTTCATCAGCTCTGGTTGAGTTGAATGAAAAAGTGCCTGCCATTCAAAAGGCTTCTGACTTTGTTGTTGAACAAGTGTCGGCTAACGT
>Ga0114982_1001589_pt1 | contig 10722 bp, 11 predicted proteins | sample Shrwel_input2_FT_FD_87183 | JGI IMG/M metagenome (GOLD analysis project Ga0114982, IMG submission 87183) | Subsurface microbial communities from deep shales in Ohio, USA - Utica-3 well 1 S input2 FT | ecosystem: Environmental > Aquatic > Deep subsurface > Shale gas/oil reservoir > Produced... | reverse complement strand
TTATTGAAGCTCCTACTCTTATAAGAGTAGGAGCTTCAATAAATAACTAATATGAAGCACTTCAATATTGTGATATAATGAAGCTATCAATTAAGTACGCACTATTATTATTCAATTATGAAGCACTTCAATATTTAATAATAATGAAGCTATAACTAAGCACGCACTATTATAGTTCAATTATGAAGCACTTCAATATTGAACTATAATGAATCTATTAAGTAAGTACGCACTATTATGAAGCACTTCATTTTTTTAAATCATAATCAATAATGATGCTTAAAACTCAGTATTGATATATTTTAAATAGCTTTAATATTTGATGACAAAGCTATTTAATGCTATTTGTTATGTTATGTTATGTTACTTTTATTTTTATATTTAATCTCTTTGAACACTCTTGTTTAACTCCTTAAGTTTTGACTGTACATCATTTTATTTACTGCCATTCATTCAAGATTTTTTAATGGAATAACATATTAATAAATAATAAATGTTACGTTTGTTACGCAACTTATTTTAAACGTAACACATAAAATATTTTATAAAGTAAGAACTAATATATTGCATTATTGTAGCTATCTGTTACACTGTTGTTACTTGATACATTAAACGCATAACAGGTGAAATCATGAGCAAAATTACACGCATTAATGAGTTTGTTGACGGCTTAAGTAATATCGGCATTGAAGGGAATGATAAAGACGGCGTTACAGCCTATAGAAAGCGTGTAAATGCCTACTGTAAGAAGGAAGTGGACTATCTCAGAAAACAGTTAAGCCTAGCGTCTCTACGTCGTGCCTTAACCGACTATCGAAACGCTGTTAGAACCCACTTTGAAGGGCAAGTATTGCCTGTGAGCTATCATGATAAGCACTCAGATAAAGAAGCGCACATAGCACTTAAATATCTGATATTGAAAAAATTGGAAGTAAAGACTTATGAAGTGCAAGAAACGGCGCGTAAAGAGTCTTATTTGCAAGGTCAATCACGCTTAATTATCTGCAATAAAGATGATTTGGTTAAGAAAGCGGACGCTTTGCTTGATTCGAGCAGCGTCTACGATATTGCAGCGGGCTTACTGTTACTTACAGGGCGGCGTGCTACTGAGATTTTTAAATCTGCTCAATTTGAGGTTGTCGATCAGTATCACGTTTTGTTTAGCGGACAACTGAAAAACACTAAATGCGGTGTTGCGGCTAAAGGGGCGCGTGATAATTACCTTATCCCTGTGTTAGTTGACTCGCAACGCATTGTGAACGCTTTAGCCCGCGTAAGGGATTTAAAACCGTTGCAGGATAAAACTGAAAGAGAGGTCAATTCTCTTGTCAGTAATCCGCTTGGAAAGGCTGTTAAACGTAATTTAAAAGGCTTTGTTAAACGGGCTGTTGATTTGTCCATTGATAACCTTATCGATTGGCACGCCATTGAACCTAAGAACCTTAGAAGCATGTATGTGCATATTGCTCACTATAATCTAGCACGGCTTACTGTGCTTCATAACTTTGCTTATGAGGTGTTGGGACATGCGAATAAAGGGGCTGTTGATAACTATATGGAATATATGCTTTTTCCAAACGACTAAGCTTTATAAAATGAAGCACTTCAATATTTTAAAATAAAGTGCTTCATTTTGTTGACAAGTAAGTTCTTACTTGATATTATTACCACATCAAACAGACAAAATTTAATAATGAGGATAAGAACATGGCTTCTGCATCAATAGACATCATCAGATTTTATACCCGTGATGAAAACGTCGCTAACTCTTTCAAGGAAAGACTTGATAAGGTTAAGGAACTTGCCAAGGCAAAAAAGGGCGGCATGGATTTGAGCAATTTGGAATTACTTGATTTTTTGCTCACTCTAGCAGACTCTGAACTTGACACAACGAAAGCGTCCGAAAGAAATACAATCAAAATTCAAGAGTTCGTCAAGCTGCAAATGATGGCTAACGAATCTGATAATGAAGTTGTTATGATGGGTGAAACACCTGTGTATGTGAATAAACGCCGTATCTCTACAAAGCTGTTACAAGATACGATTAAGTGCACGTTTGGCACGATTAAGAAGTGGTTCGATGAAAATCAAGAGATGCTCGAAAAGCATCATGCTAAATGCGGAATAAGTGAGCAGTACAATCGAATCGTGTCTAAATGTGCATCTTCACGCGGTAAAGATACGGGTAAAGAAGGTTGTGCAGAACACTACGCTTTCCTGAGAAAACATTATGGCAACAAGTAAAGCACGGCTAAAAATCGAGACACACCCTAAACGCGCCACGATTGATGAAAAAATCCTATCAGGTGAAAGTTATCAAGCGATAAGCGCGTGGTGTAAGGAGTCGCTAGACTTTGATGTGTCTCACATGACTATCAAGCGTTATGCCGATAACACGGGCTTAAGCAACAAGCGTAGTAATGGGGTTGTGCAAGGTATGACAAGCGAAGAAATTGATGATTTTGAAGCGGGCGAAAATGCAGACATGGGTATCTCAATACCCACGTTCAATGATGAAAAAGAACTCAAAGAATACGCCCGCAAAATGCTAATCGAAACGTACATTAACCAGTTGGCACTTGTTAAATACAAGCAAACCGCTTACATGCAAGGGCGTGGGAGGTATCCCCAAAATGAGATTACAGGGCTTAAAACGCTGTTATCTTGCATGGGCGCATTGTCAGACGATAAAGACTCAGTGCTAGACGATAGCGGGGCTTAAACCGCGTTTAAAGCCCGTTTAAAGGGGCGCGTAACACGCCCCGATAAAGAATTTACTAACTAACCACACCGTGCGAATTTGCCCATTTACGCAAGTATTCAGTAGCAGCAGCACGCCCCGTATTTTCTCGCTTTATATCACTTCCTTCATTCTCGAAAGCCTGTTGATAAACTTCCTCACTCAGTCGCTTCAATTCTTGTTTCTCGAAAGGAGACAAGCGGCGCGTCATGTAATGCCACTTCTTTAGCATTTCTTGCCTATCCCCAACGTGCAAAATTGAATCATAAAAATGAGGTACAACGGGCGCGGGCGCGGCAACGGGCGCGGTTTGAACTTCCACAGGCGCGGGGTTCTCGCTTTCGTACACGGGCGCGTATGCAGCCGTTTGAACGCCCACATCGCTATCTTGTGGGGAAAGAGCTTGTTTGAAGCGGATACCACGAATTACCCTGTTACCTTTGAAGCTCGTAAGGCTTACCCCTTTCCACTTAAAAATGTTCCAAATCACCTCTAAGCAACCACTTGAGAACTTATTATGAGAGTAAGGTCTATCATTTGTGGCTTCGCAATATGCCCTGTAACAAGGATATAAATGCGTGTCCTGATTGATGATCACGCGCTGAGAAGTCTTTATCACTTCGCCATGTGCATTTTGTGTGTCCTTAATCACGGTCTCAACGTTAAACATACCGATTTGTACATGAGCATTATTGTCAGGCTCAAAATTATCTAGTAAAAACCGTGCTAAAGGATTAGTTGCGACAAGATTATCCCTTGCTTGCTTTTGCATGGTTTCGCTTGTGTTTTCTTGCGACAACAAGTATTCAACGTCCTCGCTGGTCAATTCCATAGCCCAATTTAGTATTCCTGAAACTTCTTTCAACAGCTCTCTTTTCAGATGTGGATCGCGTTTTGGCTGGTTATCGAAACGCACAGTAATCTGTCTACGATGCAAGCCACTTGAATTGTCGGTTGTGGATATGTCCTGATTTGCTGTCAAAATTACCATTGCATCACTTGTGTAGTCTGCATTGGTCTGTTTGTGCATAATCCGAATTGGAAGCGAATCATTGCCAGTTAGTTTCTTGAAGTTACTAGGGTTTTTCGCGCCTGCTGGCTGGTCTGCAAAATAGATAAGTCGCTTATCAATGTATTTCGCAAGCTCGAACTTATCATCTTCTAGGCTTTGCAATGATGATGATTTGTGGTTTGCATAACCTACTAATTCAATGACTATTTCGCAGAAAGTTGACTTCCCTGAACCGCCCGCCCCGATAATTTGAAGATAACGCTGTAGGTAAGAACGCCCAAAAATTACAGCGTTAATGTAGGCGCGTAACACCTGCACCACATCATCATGCGTAACAGATTCTGCTAAAAATGCCTTGAATCTAGGGCAGTCGGCATTACTTGCATAATCATGCGGTATTTGCCAAGTGAGGCAATAATCAGGCGAATGAGGGAGTAAAGCTTTTTTATTGATGTCATAAACCCCGTTTTTAAATGGGATTAAGTGTTTTTTCGTTCTGCTAGAGAAGTCTTTAACACAATTAGCTGCAACCAAGTTCACAGTCCCCTTGAACCACGAATCTGTGTACTCTCCCCCGCATGTTTGCTTGTTTACCCACGCTGATATTAGCGGCTTCAAATCCTCAATTAATTCCCATTTACCATCTTTGTACACGCGAAACTGTGCGAATGTTTGGTCAAATCCAAGCAATAACCCGCATTCACTGAGAATAACTAGCGCGGCTTTACCTTGTTTCAGGGGTTTTGAATAGTCTTGCATTAAGATGTTCTCTGAACTATTTACGGGCGTTATGGGCGTTGCGGCAACTGAACTATTTACGGGCGTTGCCTTATCAATGCACGCCTGAACCGCGCTTAAACCTTGCGTAACGTGTAAATCACTAAAATCTGCACTATCGTTTGATATGGGATAAGCAAGGCTAAATCCTGTGGATTCGCACGCGGCGCGGGCTTTCGTTAAGCCTATATTCGTAGGCTTGGAAGCATCGTTATCGGCTGCAACAATCACGATAGATTTTTGATTATGCAGTTCGAGCCAAATTTTTAACCCGCCTGCAACGTGGGCAAGGTTGCCCGCGTCTAAAGCGCATAACACCGCGTAACCAGTGGCAAGATGGATGCTTGCCCCTGTGGCATAGCCCTCACAGATAACGATTTTAGATGCGCCCGCATAGTCCCCAACGCTGATAAACCCGCCTACTTTTTCAAGTCCAGTGCTAAACCGTTTTGCCCCGTCCTCATAAATGCGTTGTATGCCGCGCCGCGTGCCTTTGAAGTCAGTAACCAGTAGCGCAATGTATTTGCCCTGCTTATCAGTGCCAAAACGCAACTGTGAGCCGTTTACAGTGCTTAATTGCTTGCGTGTAAGGTAATCGTGTTCACCTGTGCTTTCGAGCACGTTAAAACGCGCCAAATCACTGGCAACCGTGCTTTTTTTAGGCGTGGGTACAACATTGTTATTTTGTGGGGAAAAAGCAGAGACGGGCTTTAGGGGCGTGGGTTCTCTATTTTCCTTGTGAGCTGTCCATAATTCTGCAATGGCTGACTTGCTTGAATAAGTAGTAGTGCCGTGTGAATGATGACTGTATAGCACGGTCACATAGGGGTAATTTTCAGTAAATCCTAACGTTGCTTTGTAACCTGCTTTACTTCCTGAGAGTTTCCCATTTTTAGGGATTTTAACAAAACTCTCTGAACCACAATTTAGACTGGTAACGCTGTCATGCCCATGTTCAATAACCAGTTCGTTTAGCCAGTTGAGAGCATCATTTTGTATATACTCAATTATTGCAGCTTGATTTTCGACTAACCATTTTTCGTAACTTCTCATTATTACGTCCTAAATTAGGACGTTATCAGGTGTGTTCATATTCTATTTTCTGTTTTATACTTTGATAAGGTGTTTACTGGTAATAAACACCTTGTTTTAAAACAAAAGATTATATATAATAAGAACTTAGCTGATAGCATCCTTTAGATTTCTTCTAAATCGAACATTAACCCCGATTTGCTTTTCCACAGCAGCGGGGTTTTTTCTTGCCTGAAATTTAGAGCCGTAGGCTTGGCTTTTTCTTGCTTAATTATCTCAGTAACTATACTGATTGACAATCAGTTTGGTATGTTTTTTGCGTTTATTGGCAAGTGCACCAATAATTACTACACAGTCCTAACTATTAGGACAGTAAACTAGGTAATTAAGCCATTTTTTTATGTTCCAATGTTGGAACAACTAAACAGAAAACTAACTCATAAACAATTAATTATGCTCATATTTCGTGAGCAAAAATGCTTAACTTAGTTAAGCATTTAAAGTGTCACGTTTTGTGACACTTTACTAGCACCTAGTCCACGCCGTTTTACCTCCTTTCTCTGTTCTCTGAACCACGCCTGCTTTTTCCATTGCTAAGAGAAATTCCATAGCCGTTGCACTACCGATTTTTTTACCGTTGAATTCATGCCGTGTTAAAGCGTATCTACTAGGGTTCAATTTGCCCTCTTTAACCGCCTTGGAATACGCCATAAACCGCTTGTTATGCTTTCCTGTGGTCTCTGTATCCCCTGTCCCTTTTGTGCGTTTACGGGCTGCCTTTTTAGGCATAACTTCATTCTCAACACCTGCCTTTTTAGGCATAACTTCATTCTCAACACCTGCCTTTTTAGGCATATCGAAAGCAGTATTTTCTACACTTTTTTCCTGCTCAAAATAAGCCTGTTTAGGCACAACAAAATTATCTCTAGCCCCGTCTAAAGCCGTTGTACACGCGCCCGCTTGCATGGTTACAAACGGGCTTAATGGCGCGTGCTCTACGCTTTTTTTGTGGGCTGTTGAGGGGCGGGCGGTATCATTGAATAGCCATAGTTAGGGGCGTTATAAGTCATGGCAGGTTGTGGCGCGAAAACCGCCTTAACGGGCTGTTGAGGTTGGGCTTGTGAGGCTTGCTGAGTAGGCACGGCTGCAACGTTATTGTGCTCTGTGACCACGTTGCTTTCTCGACTATCCAAAATATCGCTCATGAGCAATGCCGCGCTAAATGAACCCCATAATTCCATAATGAAGGCTAAAGCAATCATTAAATCTACCTGTAATTGCTTAGCATCAATTTTTGTTAGACGTTGCCCATAAACGAATACAGAATTCATGTTAGAGTCACTAGAATTACTGGTTTTCGCAACGGCTTGTAAATCCTTTAATGCCGCATCACGTTCCGCTAAAACGCCCTTGTATCCTTGCCCACTTCCAAGTTGGCTATCAAGCCCCGCTATTTCTGTGCTTAGGGAATCAATTTCTGCTTTCTTAGGAAAGATACAATTGCGATTATGATTTTTAGGACATTGAGACAGTTCTTTGCTCAAAGTTGTCTTTTTTGAAACTAAAGCATCACGCTTAGCAGACAGCCCCGCCACGTCTACACTGGCATTATTAGACATTGAAGCAAGCCTTTCGTTGGCACTATCGAGCCGTGCCTTAGCGGCTTGATATGGTAATCCTGATACGTTTTTTTGAGATTCAAGGTTTTCCTGTGATTTTGCAAAGAAGCCAAATTCTGCAACTAGCATCACGACTACCAACACCAGCCATATAACCACACACACAACCGCTGTAACGATTTTATCTTTGCGCCATGCGAACACCGCGACTGGAAACATAGCTAAGGCAATCACAGAGATTACACAGCCTGTAGCGACATACAGCGTGCTTGAAAACATACTGTCACCAAGCGAAGCCCAAAAGCTAATTGACGCAACGATTGTGATAAACCACATTAAAAAACCACTACCGATAACGACTTTTCTGATTAAATTAGGATTGTGCAAGTTCATGACAAAATACCCCAACTAATTGCGATTTGCAGCCCGCCCGTTGCGATTGTGGGAAGGGTCAAAATTAAGCCCAACAAAAAAATCATTGCAGCCAAGAAATAACGGGTTTGGTAGTAGCAAGTGAACGCAACCGCCCACGCTACGCACGCGATAACAGGTAGGATAAGGGCAAGGGCTAAGTAAATTAATCGCGATTGTGGCGTGTTGCCTAAGCTTGTGAAAAACGCTGCTGAATAGCCAGTGAGTAGTACAACGCTAATTACTTGCCATGCCGCCCACAGTTTGGCTAGGTTCGAGCGGGCGGGCGTTGCAGCGTGGTTCATTTGGTTCGAGAAGGTTACGTTCATTTGAACGCCCCTAACGCATAAGCCACGTAGACAACGCTGCAAATAATCAAGCCTATGGTCACTTTGATAAAACCATACTTTTGACCTGTTACACCATAAGCCGCGCCGCTTAAAAATGCGTACAAAACTGTGAAATATGAAGGGGTAAAAAGATGTTGCAGATAAGCTAAGGCGGTGTTCATTATTTACCCTCCTTAGCGGCGTAAATCTCATTACTCAGTGATTGCACTAAGGCTTTTTCAGGGCTTATGCAGCGCGTAATGTGATTAACAGGGCAAAGCTTTAGGCGGGCTTCTGCTGCAATTATTTGTGCGTAAATCGCTTTTATTTCAGCAAGTTTTGAGCTAAGGCGGGTTATATCGAGTTGCGCATAAACTTTGCACGCGGTTGTAACGCACTTTTCGAGTACGGCGCGTTTTTCGAGTAAATCGGATTCATACGCATTGACCAAAGGAGTGTAGAGTTCTTCTTTGGTTAAAGTTGATTCACTCGCAAAAGTGAATGAGGCAAGGCATAAACCCAACAATAAAGCGTAAAGGCGCATTATTTGCCTCCTTTGCTGTGCATAGTGGATAACACGGCGGGCGTGCCTAACCAGTGATATTTGAGTTCGATATAACAGCCGATTGAAATCCAATAGAGTGCAAGAATGGTATGCGCTACCACTCTGATTAATTGCTTGCGTAACCATGCCTTAGCATTAATTCCAGTAGGCCCGGCGGCAACATTATTTTGTGGGGTAAAGTCAGTTGGTTTAGCCATGATTTGCAGCCCCCACATGCTTGTACGCAACACCTAATATCTGCTGTTCGCCTGTGGCTGTGCGAATTTTGTAGACGTTGCGCCATTTCAGGTAATCAGTAATCACGATCACGATTTTGTCGTTAAATGTCGACAAAGGAACTGGAAAAAAATCAGAGTTGTTACACCATGAGAGATAGGCTCGATACAAGCCTTTATCGGGGTGTGTACTGTACGAACTTCCAACAGGTAGGCTAGACCCGATACGATTAACACAGGTATCCGAAACGAATTGTGCTAAAACACTTTCATTTGTCAGGGGACGTTCAAGAGATTTAGCCATGATTAACCCCGCGTGACACGCGCCCCATATCATCATGAGGTGTGGTTAAGATGCGGTTCGATTCGGTATAATGGCTGTTAAATGAGGCACTGCTTAGGATGGTTCGCATATCTGTTTCTCAAATTTAAGGTTAAAAAACCACTCTGAGAACAACAGACAGCGACAAAAAAGCTTAAGCAATTCAGTTGCTTATAGGCGATATTGTGCTGTAAAATGTTTTTCGTGTGCATTCTGGTCTCTCAGAGTGGACAAAGTGTTTAGTTAGTGTTTCCAGCACTCTCTAAACGCGGGGCGTGTAAGGTTTACCTTATGCGCCTTTTTTTCACTACTTGATTGTACGTTATATTGTAACGTCTCTTCTAACTTATCTAATTCAATCTGGCAATCCATTGTTAATCTTAGTGTTTGTCCTAAAAACTTGGATAGCTCATAAGCATAATCTTCAGTACCAAAGTTTTTTTCCTTGACACTGAACACACAATTAAGTGTGTCCGAATTATTTAGCGTCATGCACGCTAATTCCAATATTGCCAGCCTACCACTAACGTTATTTAGCATTTCTCCTACTTTTGTCACACTTCCTCCTATTGATTTTTACCACCTAAATATTTTTTTTCTAGCACTGTTAAACCTTCCAAAATAGCAGAACGAATTAATGTGCTTTTATTGACTGTTGTTTTATCAATAGTCCACTCAGTGGATTTAAGTCTTTCAAAAACATCAACTAATCTTTCTTCAAACTCTGGTAATGCAGAGAAACTTATTGTCTTTTTTCGTTCTTTTTCTGTTTTCATCATTAACTTCCTTCTAATCTAATTTTAATATAATTTCATTATATCGTAATTAAAGAATAATGCAAGTTATTTGTGGGGTGAATAGGTTCGGGATTAAGTCGGGGCGAAAGAGGCGAAAGAGGCGAAAGAGGCTAAAAAGAGGCTAAAAAGAGGCTAAATTAATTTAAAAATAGGAACTTAGTGACTTTTATACTTTTGAGTTACATGTATGAGATATAAATATTCTTATATGTTATGTTATAACGTATCACACAAGTGATTAGTGCTTTTGTATATAGAGTAATTTAAACTGCCTCTTTAGCCTCATCTTCTTATAAATCAATTAATTAGCCTCTACAAGCCCTCTCTAGCCTCTATCAGCCTTGCGAAGCGAAGTGGGTTTTTCAAAAAAAGATATAGCTAGAACGGTTTCGGGGTACTAAATAGCCCGCATGTGAAAAGTTCTAGGAAGTACCTTTTTATTAATTAGCCTGTCTTTTATGCGGTATTCGGTAGGAAGTGGCTCTATGGAAAAAATAGATAGCCCGCGCCCGCCCACACGTTTTTTTGCTTCAAAGCGAACTCAAAAAAATAGCCAGTTCGCATTCAAAACTTTTAACTTGTTAATTCTTATATCTATTTTTTAAAGCGAACGCGAACTCATATTTTTTTGAAAATAAAAATATTGCGTTTTGCGGTGTTGCGCCCCGCTCTAAATCTTTCTCTGAGAGTACCTATCACGATCACCCGCGCCCCGCCCGTTGGTTAATCCCTGTGCATTTACCCCACAAAATTTTATTTATTCCTTTGTCGTGGTTCAGGGAAGTGTTACGCGGTTCAGGCATGTGCGTGTTACGTGGTTCAGGCATGTGCGTGTTACGTGGTTCAGGCATGTGCGTGTTACGTGGTTCAGGCATGTGCGTGTTACGTGGTTCAGGCATGTGC
>Ga0114982_1001587_pt1 | contig 10727 bp, 9 predicted proteins | sample Shrwel_input2_FT_FD_87183 | JGI IMG/M metagenome (GOLD analysis project Ga0114982, IMG submission 87183) | Subsurface microbial communities from deep shales in Ohio, USA - Utica-3 well 1 S input2 FT | ecosystem: Environmental > Aquatic > Deep subsurface > Shale gas/oil reservoir > Produced... | reverse complement strand
GGGCAGGCCCATAGAATGCGCCTCGTTCTGTAACGCAAAGCTTATATAGCCAGCGTTGTTGATGTGGGGCTATAGCTCAGCTGGGAGAGCGCTTGCATGGCATGCAAGAGGTCAGCGGTTCGATCCCGCTTAGCTCCACCAAATTTCTGTATGTGTCCCTTTCGTCTAGAGGCCTAGGACACCGCCCTTTCACGGCGGTAACAGGGGTTCGAATCCCCTAAGGGACGCCACTTCAGAAACAGAACAGGTATATCAGTCCGTCCCTTTCGTCTAGAGGCCTAGGACACCGCCCTTTCACGGCGGTAACAGGGGTTCGAATCCCCTAAGGGACGCCAATGATATACGCGACAATCTAATGTGTCCCTTTCGTCTAGAGGCCTAGGACACCGCCCTTTCACGGCGGTAACAGGGGTTCGAATCCCCTAAGGGACGCCACAGATTGTTAAAGTAGTTTTCCAGATGTCCCTTTCGTCTAGAGGCCTAGGACACCGCCCTTTCACGGCGGTAACAGGGGTTCGAATCCCCTAAGGGACGCCATCTTTTGAACATCCGTTCAGCCGATGGGGCTATAGCTCAGCTGGGAGAGCGCTTGCATGGCATGCAAGAGGTCAGCGGTTCGATCCCGCTTAGCTCCACCAAATTTCCTGCTTTTTACATTCACGCCTTCATGGCGGTTTTTCTGTTTGCGTTTTTCTGTCTGCGTCAGTCAGCTGGCAACCTTTGCCTTGGCAAGTTGTGCGCGTTGCATTGTCAGTATTATGTCAACGCGCTTGATATCTGATTACATTTCTTCGATTAACGGCAGCATAAAATCCCGGATAATAGGCTGAGCTTTGGCGTTGGGATGGATGGCATCCGCCTGCATCAGCTCCGGTTGCAGCGCGACTTTATCCATAAAAAATGGCCAGAGCGGGATTTGCTGCTGTTCGGCTAATTCCGCATAGACAGCAACAAACTGCTCGGTGTAGCGTGGTCCGTAATTCGGTGGGATCCGTATCTGCATCAGAACCGGGGTGGCGCCGGCCGCTTTACTCAGTGCAATCAGCTGCTCAAGGTTTTGTCGCAGCCGGTTGATTGGAAAGCCCCGCAGCCCATCGTTGCCGCCAATCTCAATCAGGACCGCCGCAGGTTGGTGTTGTTGCAGCAAGGCTGGTAAGCGCGCCAGCGCGCCGCCACTGGTTTCACCACTGATACTGGCATTATGCAGCTGCCAGACCGATTTTTTTTGTTGCAGGCGTTGCTGCAGCAGCGCCGGCCAGCTTTGTGATTGCGGCAGGCCATAGCCGGCGCTTAAGCTGTCGCCAACGATCAGTAAGGTTTTTGTCGCCGCTGCCATGACGGGCAGACTGGCAGAGATCCACAGAACACATAAAAGGAAACACAATCGCATGTCAGTTACACCTGAGTTGTTTATTCAGACCCGCCAGTTATGCAAGCAAGTCTCATTGCCGGGTAATACGCTGAATATCCTGACGGATATCAATCTGACAATCAACCGCGGTGACAGCGTGGCGATTGTCGGCGCTTCAGGTTCGGGTAAATCAACCCTGCTTGGTTTGCTGGCCGGGCTGGATGTGCCAAGCAGTGGCGAAATTGTGTTGGCCGGTCAGCGCATTGACCATTTGTCTGATGACGCCAGGGCTACACTGCGTGCGCACTCTGTCGGATTTGTGTTTCAGTCCTTTTTACTGCTGCCGGCGCTGACCGCGCTGGAAAATGTCACCTTACCCGCCGAACTGGCTGGCCAGACGCAGGCGCTGGAACGGGGCAAACAACTGCTGGAGCTGGTGGGGCTTGATGCGCGGATGCATTTTTTCCCGGCTCAGCTCTCTGGCGGTGAGCAGCAACGTGTGGCGATTGCGCGGGCTTTTATTACGCAGCCGGCGATTCTGTTCGCCGACGAGCCGTCGGCCAATCTTGACAGCGCGACCGGGCGTAAAGTGGAAGATTTGTTGTTTGAGCTGAACCAGAGTCAGGGCACAACGCTTGTGCTGGTGACCCACAATCCGCAACTTGCCGCCCGTTGCCAGCGCCAGTTCCAGATGGATGCCGGCCGCTTAGTCGAAGCCGTACGCCATACACAGGAGCGCAGTTATGCTGGTTAAGGTCGCCTGGCGCCTGTTCTGGCGTGAACTGAGAAATGGTGAACTCTGGGTGATTGGCTTTGCCCTGGTACTTGCCGTGTTGACCGTAGTCAGCCTCAGCGGGATCACCGACAGCGTCCGCAGTGCGCTGATGCAGCGCAGCGCCAATTTTACCGCTGCCGATAAAGTCCTGCGCTCCAGCGCGCCATTTCAGCAGGAAATATTCAGCCAGGCCACCGAACTTGGCCTGCAAAGCGCACGGCAGCTGCAGTTTAACACCATGGTTTTTGCCGGCGAGACGATGCAGCTGGTCAACGTGAAAGCGGTATCTGCCGAATATCCACTGCGTGGTTTATTGCAGCTCGAGACACCTGCAGGCATGGTGAACCGGCTCAGTGCCGGCCACATTTATCTGGAAGCACGGCTGGCACAGATCCTTAATGTCCGCAGTGGTGACTGGCTGGATATCGGCGCTGCCCGTTTGCCCGTCGGCGGCTTGATTATCGAGGAGCCTGACGCACCGCTGAACCTGTTTGGCGGACAGCCCCGTTTGCTGATGCACATCGACGATGTGGCGGCTACCGAAGTGATCCAGCCTGGCAGCCGGATCTCGTACCGCTATATGTTTGCCGGCAGCGATAACGCGCTGCAGGCATTAACCAAAGCGACTGAAGCTGCACTCAGTCCGAACGACCGCTGGCAACAATTAGACCGGCAAAGTGCGGTCGGCAGTGCGCTTGATCGCGCCGAGCAGTTTTTGCTGCTGGCCGGCTTGCTTGGCATTGTACTGGCGGCAGCAGCTGCGGCGGTGGCGGCGAATCGTTACAGCCAGCGACATCAGATGGCGGTCGCCGTGATTAAAGCGCTTGGCGTGACGTCGGCGCAGGCCCGGCGGATTTATTTCAGCCATTTATTGTTTGTCACTGTCGCAGCCAGTCTGCTCGGGTTGCTGTTGGGGCTGGCGGCAAACTGGGCTGTGCAAGGCCTGCTGGGGCGCTGGATTGAAGGTTATCAGGCGATTTTCAGTATGAAGGCGGCCTGGCTTGGTATCGCCACGGCATTGATTTGTTCGCTGTTATTCTCGTTGCGGCCCGTCTGGCGCCTGACCGCGGTGCCGGCGATCCAGGTGCTGCGCCAGCAGCAGGGGCAATGGCAACTGGATCACTGGCAGTTGCTGTCTGGTTCCGTTGCGGTGCTGGCGCTGATGTGGTTATTCAGTGGCGACTTGTGGTTATCCGGCATGTTGTTTTTAGCCTGTGCCGGCTTTGGCTTGTGCTTACTTGGCTTCGCCGCGCTGTTAGTGCGGGTGGCCAAACCTATGGCTGCCGGGCAAAGCAGCGCACTGAAGCTGGCGCTGGCCAATTTACGCCGGCGCTTATGGCAAAACAGCTTTCAGCTGATGACTTTCAGTCTGGCGTTGTTTCTGACGCTGGTGTTGTATTTCTTACGCGCAGAGCTGCTGGAACAATGGAAACAGCAAGTCCCGCAAGATGCGCCAAACCAGTTTCTGGTGAATATGACGGCGCCGGAAAGTGCGGCGATTGGCGCGCAATTGCGCGATGCCGGCCTGAGCCCTGGTTTGTTTTACCCGATGATCTCGGGCCGGGTGCTGGCAGTCAATGGCGAGACACTGCAAGAGCCAGAGCAGGAAGACGGCGCGGTTGCGCGCAATCAGACGCAGGCAAAAACCGCGGGCGAAAAAGCCGCGCCGCCAGAGCCTGCGAAACGGCAGGGATTTGGCCGTGAGCTGAATCTGACCTGGCTGGCTGAACTGCCAGCAAATAATCAGCTGACTGCCGGACATTGGTTCAGTGGCACGGCAGAGGTTTCAGTGGAGCAACAGCAGGCGGAGCGCCTGGCGTTAAAACTCGGCGACAGTCTCAGTTTTGCCATTGGTGGCCAGACCTTTGACGCCAAAGTCACCAGTTTTCGTAAAGTGGACTGGAACAGTCTGCAACCGAACTTTTTTATGATTTTAAGCCCGGATCTCATGGCAGCTTTTCCGGCCACCTATCTGACCGCTTTTCATTTACCAAAAGATCAGCAGTCGTTTCTGACAGCGCTGCTGAAACAATACCCAACGGTGTCAGTGATCTCGGTTGACGCGATTTTGCAACAAGTCACGCAGATCATCGACCAGGTGTCGCTGGCGCTGACGCTGATCCTTGTCCTGGTATTTACCGCGGCGGTATTGGTGCTGGTGGCGCAAGTGCAGGCGACGGTGGAGCAGCGTGAGCAGGAATTGGCTATCTTACGGACTTTAGGCGCGCGCGGCCGTTTTTTGCAACAGGCGGTGTTGTTTGAATTTGCCGCATTGGGGCTGTTGGCCGGGGTTTTTGCCACGCTGCTGGCTGAAGTGTTATTGGCGGTTGTGCAACAACGTTTGTTTCAGTTGCCGTTTGCGCTGCATTACAGCCTGTGGGGGCTGGGGCCGGTCGCAGGCGTCGCGCTGCTGACCGTACTGGGCACACTGTTATTGCGTGGGATATTAAAGCCGACGCCGGCCAGTCTGATCCGCCGCGCCTTGCACAGCTGAGGCGGCGCGGATCAAAGCGCCAGCGCGGCCAGTGCCGGGCGCAGTTGGTTATATTGAAACTGAAAACCGGCATCAAGCAGGCGTTTTGGGTAGACCTGTTGACCAAACAACAACAGGTCGGCCATTTCGCCAAACAGCAGTCGCAGTAAAAAGGCCGGCAGCGGCAACAGTTCCGGTTTACCCAAGCGCTCGGCTAACAATTTGCTGAACTGCCGGTTGGTGACGGCCATCGGCGCAGTGGCATTGTAAACGCCCTGACATTCGGCATGGTGCAACATAAATTCGATAATATTCAGCATGTCGTCCAGATGGATCCAAGACATATATTGCTGACCGTTCCCGAGCGTGCCACCAAGACCCAGCCGATAGGCCGGTAGCATCCGGCTTAACGCGCCGCCGCTGGAAGCCAGTACTATTCCGGTGCGCAGAATACAGACCCTGGTTTTGTCGCTTTGGGCCCGCATCGCCAGGTTTTCCCAACGGGCGCAAATATCATGGCTGAAATCGGGATAAAAAGTGTGACAGCTTTCATCGATACTGCCGCTGCTTTGCCGGCCATAAAAACCAATGGCCGAACCGTTGATCAGTAATGCCGGTGGTGTGCTGGCCTCTAGGATGGCACCGGCGATTTGCTCGGTCAGTTGCCAGCGGCTCTGGCAGATCCGGTTTTTTTGGGCGTCGGTCCAGCGTTTGGCGGCAATAGGTTCGCCGGCGAGATTCACCACCGCATCCAGTTGATTAAAATCAACTTCGGCAAGGCTTGCGACCCAGTGTAACGCCGGATCTGACTGGCGCTGCGCGCGCAGCGGGTCCCGGCTCAGGCAGGTGAGCTGGTGCTGTGCCTGCCAACGCTGGCAAAGTGCCTGGCCAATCAGGCCGCTGGCGCCTGTCAGTAAAATCCGCATAAGCTTGCTCCTGAATGAAAGTACAGTCTGCAATACGAGTGCAAGGCTGATTTCAGATCAACAGCTTAGCAGTTGACGGAGACAGTACAACATCGCCGCGGCGTCAGATGGCGGCTTAATACTGATGTTGCGCAAAGACCAGACTGAAGCGGGCACCGCCAAGTGCGCTTTGGCTGATCTCCAGTTGCCCCTGATAAGACTGGCACAACTCATCGACTATTGATAAACCCACGCCGTGACCTTCGGCATAAGTATCCAGCCTTGTGCCCCGATTCAGCAGTTGTGCCTTTTTGTCCGCCGGAACGCCAGGACCATCATCTTCGACCGTCAGTTGCAAAGGTTTGTTTTGTACCGACAACCTGACATGCTGGCGACAGGCTTTACAGGCGTTGTCCAGCAAGTTGCCCAGCATTTCCATCAGGTCCGTCTCGTCGCCGCGAAACATCAGCTGGGGAGGGCAATCCAGCTCGAAGCAGATATCTTTATCCCGATAAATTTTTTGCAGGGCGCTTTTTAATTGTTCCACCACCGGGCTGACCGGAATTTGTTTTAGCCAGATGTCCTGACCTGAGCTGCTGGCCCTTTTCAGCTGATGTTCAATCATCGCGGTGATGCGATCGATTTGATCACGCAGTTCCGGTTGTTCAGCCAGTGCCGAGGTTTTTAGCACCGCGACCGGTGTTTTCAGTGCGTGCGCCAAATCACTTAAATGGTGCCGGTAACGCTGTTTCTGCCGGTTCTGATTATCAAGCAGCAGATTGAGGTCTTCTTTAATGCTTTGCAGTTCAGTCGGGTATTGGTGAGTCAGCTGCTGCTGCCGGCCACTTTCAACTTCACGAATTTCGTGATCCAGCGCTGACAGTGGCCGGGTGGTCCAGTAATACGCCAGCAGCATGATCAACGCCAGCATAAACCCGATGCCAATAAACCAGCGTAATAAGGTCTTACGAAAACTCTGCATCGGCGCTTCCAGCAGCCGGTCGTCCTGCAGGATATGTAGCGTCAGTGGCATGCTGCGCTCGCCCATGTCAAACAGCAACGCAAACGACAATACCCAATAAGTTTTGCCGTCCTGCTCCAGCGCGACAAACTCATGTTTGCCTGGCAGCATTTCGTGGGTGGGTGGTGTAAATGTCTGATTTAACGAGGAGTCGGATTGCCAGACTAATTTATCTTCTGACACGATATAGGCACTGATGCCGGTGTCCGGCCGTAAAAAATCAACCGGCAACACACTATTGTTGATATCAAAGACGTCGTTGTTACTGGTCAGTTCAGACAACAACGAATACAGATGAACTTCGAGTTTTTGTTCTGTACTGGTCAGCAACTGGGCAAAAAAGGCGCGTTCAATTGCCAGAAAAGACGCAGGCAGAATAAACATCAGTAACGCCAGGCAAACAATAGCCTGGCGCAACTTGAGTGACAACGTCATGCACCAACTGCCAGGTTAAACCGATAACCACGGCCGCGCAGCGTTTCGATCGGCTTCAGGTCGCCGTCCGGGTCGAGTTTCTTCCGCAGACGCAACACAAACACTTCAATGACGTTACTGTCGAGGTCAAAATCCTGATCGTAGATATGTTCGGTCAGTTCAGTTTTGGAGATCACTTTGGTTGGGTTGTGCATGAAATATTCCAGCACTTTGTATTCATAAGCGGTCAGCGTGACTTCTTCGCCATGACACCAGACTTGCTGCGTGCGACTGTTCAGGCTGATTGGGCCGGCGCTGAGAGTTGGATCAGGCTGACCGGCAGCCCGGCGGATCAACGCGTTGCAACGCGCCAGCAGTTCTTCCATATGAAAAGGTTTGGTCAGATAGTCGTCGGCGCCGGCATCGAGTCCCTGGACTTTTTCCTGCCAGCTGCCACGGGCGGTCAGCACAATCACCGGCGTTTTGATTTCTTGCTGACGGGCTTTGCGGATCAGCGACAAGCCATCGAGCTTTGGCAGGCCGATATCGACCACTGCTAAATCATAGGGATATTCGCTTATTTTAAAAAAACCATCGGACCCATCATGCGACAAATCCACAGAAAATTGCTGGGCCATCAGGTGGTTTTTAATTTGTTCAGCCAACAGGGTTTCATCTTCAACGACCAGCACGCGCATGGCATTTCCTTCTCTGAGGTCAAGCGATAATTGAGGCAGTGTAAAGCAGCGAACGCCGGGCGGGAAGCCCGGCTTTGACACTTATTGGTTTCGGGCGGCTTCCACCACAACCGGCATTTGCGGGCCCGGATCGCGGTCAAGCAGCGTGGTGTATTCCCGACCGTTAAGCTGGTAAGTGACCCGGTATCGTCTACAACACTCTGGTATTCGACTTCAGTACCGGCCTGATAACAAACCGTTTCGTGATGCACCACATCGGTGCCATTTTGTTTGCCAACATCATGACCGATAGAGCCGCCGAGCACAGCACCTGCAGCCATGCCGACTTTTTTGTTGGAGCTGTTGTGTCCAATGGCGTTGCCAAGCGCACCGCCGATGATAGCGCCGACGATAGTGGGGGTGGCCGAGTCACTTTCACGTTTCACGACCTGGCGCTCTTCGCACACCCGTTTGGGTTTGTGGATCTCTATCGTTTTGTAAACAGGTTCAGATTTGCTGACGGTGGCCATCACATATTGTTTTTTGCCGTAATGGCTGGAACAGGCAGTTAGCAGGGGCAATAACAACAGCAGATAACGCATATTAAATCCTCCGACAGATAGTCACTTCGATACTGACAATGCACAGCTTAACTTTAGCTGAATTGTTTTATTTAGAATTGATGCTAAAAAGTTGCAAAAATGTAATTTAAAACTAAGGTGATTAGACCCGCACTCATCACAACAAGTGCCGGGGACGCCAGGCCGGCCGCAACTTAGGCCGGCACTTTTTAACATGCTCTCAATTGCAAGGAAAGACATGATGAACATGAAATCACTGTGGTTTGCGCTGTGCGCAACGCTCGGTTGTATGGGAACCCAAATGGCCAGTGCGGCGCTGAATAACCCGCCTGCCAACAACAGCAGGGAGGTCTCGGCGACGGTGCCGGCAAAATTGGCGCTGAATAAGGCGGATCAACAGCAACTCGAAGCGATCCCGGGGATCGGCGCCAAAAAGGCTTTGGCTATTCTCGAATACATCAAACAGCATGGTCCGATTAAAGATAAAAAGCAGCTGATGGAAGTCAAAGGCATTGGCGAGAAGATGGCGGACCGGATCGCAACCTACGTCAGCTTCGGTTAACGCCCGGCTGCAGTGTCAAACTGCACCGGCACTGAGCTGGCTGTCGGGGGGCTGCCGGCTCAGTGCAGACGCCGCGAACCCTGTGTCGCGGCGCATGGTCTGTGGCCGATATTGCGCTTAGTTGTCGCCAAGAGCACGCATTTGTTCGTTTGCCCATTGCACCGCTTCATGGTACTTGTCTGGTAACACTTTAGGTTCCAGTTTCAGTTTGGCGATGGCGGTATTGGATTCCTGCCACTCGGCGCGTTCATAACATTTTACCAATGCCAGATACTCGCTTAACAAACCCGGTTCACCCATCAGTGCATCTTTGATGTCTTTGGACAAAGGCAGCTTTGCCATCACCGAGGACATTGGTTCATCGAGAATTGCGTCCATCAATGACATCATGCCGGTCAGGAAGGCTTTGGCGGTATCGGTCTGGCGGTGCAAAGTGGCAATGCCTTCTGCAAATTTAGCCCGGGTCATCGCCAGACGCATCAGTTCAGCCGGTTTTTCACTGGAGACTTGTGCGGTAAACAACACTGACAGAAACTTTTTCAGTTCGACCTGGCCCAGTACCACTAACGCCTGCTTGATGGTTTCGATCTCTGAGCGGCGTTTAAACACCGCGCTGTTGCTATAACGTAATAATTTATATGATAAATTTACGTCACGTTCAAAAATGGTAGTGATTTGTCCAAGATCCATTTCGGACTTGGATGTTTCGTACAATAACTCGGCGAGCGTCATCTGTGCCGGCGACAACGCCTTGCTTTGCAGCATTTCCGGCTTGGAGAAAAAATAGCCCTGAAAATAACTGAACCCCATGTTCAGTGCGTTTTGAAACTCGGCATTGGTTTCGACTTTTTCGGCCAGTAGTTTTATATGCGGAAATGGCGCGACTGCCAGCAGGATTTGATCGATGGTAGCGGCATCAGTGCTGCGAAAGTCGACTTTGATAATGTCGATGAACGGATAAAAATGCCGCCAGACCGGTTGATGGATATAGTCATCCAGCGCGATGACATAACCTTCTTCTTTGAGCTGTTGCACTTCGGCCAGCAGTCGTTTCCCAGGTTGCACAGTCTCCAGGATTTCCACAACCACCTGTTCTTTGGGTAACATGCTGGGAAATTTCTTGAGCAGGGTATCGAGGGTGAAATTGATAAATCCGGGCTTGTCACCGAGAAAATCATCGAGGCCAAAATTAAACTGGCTGCCAGCGATCATTTTTGATGTCGCCTCATCTCCGTCTATATCCGGAAAAACATTTGCCAGCCCGTCCCGGAATAACAATTCGTAAGCATACAGATTTTTTTCCCGGTCAAGGATCGGTTGGCGGGCAGCGTAGAAATACATAACAGCTTGGGTCCTCAGCATTAGCTTCGTTTGCAATGTAGCAAAGAACAACAACGGCTGGCTAATAAAATTTGTTGGTTTTCGTCAACAGGATAGCAGCTCAGCCAATGCGGCTGAGCTGCTGAGGTTTCAGCGGTTCAGCTCGGTTTCAAGCTGGTTGAAATGTTGGTCAACGATGGCTCCGGGCGCTTTGGTCAGCAGGCTGACCAGCACAATTGCGAGGGTGGCAAACACAACGCCCGGCACCATGGAATAGAGAAAATCATTCAGTTGTTGTCCGTTAATTTGCAGGGGGGCGAACACCCAGAACAGCACCGTCAACGCGCCGACGACCATCCCCGCCAGTGCGCCGGCCATCGTCATCCGCCGCCAGTAGAGACTGATCAGAATCACCGGGCCGAAAGCGGCGCCAAAGCCTGCCCAGGCATTGCCGACCAAATCCAGAATTGAACTGCTGCGATCAAGCGCAATCCAGATGGCAACTACCGCGACCAGCAAAACTGACAATCTTCCGACCAGCACCTGCGTTTTATCTGACGCCTGCTGGTTCAGAAAGGTCTTATAAAAATCCTGGGTCAGGGCGCTGGACGTGACCAGCAACTGGCTGGAGATCGTGCTCATCACCGC